>Ga0247833_1000161_pt1 | contig 117387 bp, 121 predicted proteins | sample LaCruzMarch2015__7_FD_187117 | JGI IMG/M metagenome (GOLD analysis project Ga0247833, IMG submission 187117) | Freshwater microbial communities from meromictic Lake La Cruz, Castile-La Mancha, Spain - LaCruzMarch2015_8m | ecosystem: Environmental > Aquatic > Freshwater > Lake | place: Spain...
AGCGGAGGATGATCTCCATGTCCCGCAGGCAGGCGGCCATGCGGCGGTGGGTGTAGGCGTTGCCACCGGGGGCGATCAGGGCCGGCTGCTGGGCGAAGAGTTCGCGGGCGGCGTTGGTGACCAGGGCGGAGGCGTTGGAGGTGATCCGGTTGACGGCATCCATGCGCTTGTTGCTGTCCGCAACGACCGAAGCCAGGGCATCGATCTGGGATGAGCTGAGGAATTCGCCGCGGGCATCAGCCTGGGCAACGACCTTGGTGAAGGCGTCGAACATCAGGGGTCTCCGGGGTCCGGAAGAAAGGAGCAAGGAAACCTTGGACGATGGCGGCTGCGCTGTGTGGGTCCCTTGACAAAAGGTCATTGAATCAGCCCGTGCCTGAATGCGCAGCACAGAACGCGTGGTCCGGGATGGCCGGGGTGCTCGAATGAGCAGCACCCTTCGCAGCCGGCTGGGGGCCATGGATCCGGGCGCCGCCATCAGAGAGGAGTTGCTGCGCCGTTGCCTGGAGCATGGCCTGCTGGTGACGATCTCAATGGCCCTGGCCCTGGCGATCAGCCTGCCCCTGGGCCTCTGGATCAGCCGCAGCCCCCGCTGGGCCGGCCCCGTGCTCGCGGTGGTGAGTGCCATCCAGACAATCCCGAGCCTGGCCATCTTCGGGGTGCTGATCTCGGTGCCGCTGGTGGGCGGCCTGGGGGCACGGCCAGCGATCGTGGCCCTCACCCTCTATGCGCTGCTGCCCCTGGTGCAGGGCGTGGTCACGGGGCTGACCCAGGTGCCGGTGGGATTGAGGGAAGCGGCGATGGCCCTCGGACTCACCCCGGCGCAGCGGCTGTGGCATGTGGAGGTGCCGGTCGCCCTGCCGGTGGTGATGGCCGGGGTGCGGGTGGCCACGGTGCTCACGATCGCGGTGGCGACGATCGCCGCAGCGATCGGGGCCGGAGGGCTGGGGGTGTTCTTGTTCCGCGGCATCGCCACGGTCGACAACCGGCTGATCCTGCTGGGGGCAGTGCCGGCCGCCCTGATGGCCCTGCTGGCCGATTGGGCGCTCGCCAGCCGCCGCAGGCTGGCCATCGGGCTAGCCCTGGGCCTGACCCTCTCGGCAGGGCTGTGGCTGAGTGGGCCGGCGGCCACGACGACGGTGGCGATCGGCTCGAAGGCCTTCACGGAACAGCTGGTGCTGGGGGAGTTGCTGGCCCAGCAGATCGAAGCGGGCACCAACCTGGCGGTGCGGCGGGACTTTGGCCTCGGCGGCACCCAGATCTGCCAGCAGGCGGTGCGCTCCGGCCAGATTGCCGGCTATGTGGAGTACACCGGCACTGCCTGGGCTTCGGTTCTCAACCAGGCGCCCTTGCAATCCAAGCCGGGATTGGAGAGGGCCGGGGCGGTGTTCGAGCGGGCCCGGGCGCTGTACCGGCAGCGGTTCGATCTGGAGATGTTTCCATCCCTGGGCTTTCAGAACAGCTTCGCGATCCTGGTTCGCGCCGCCCAGGCCGAGGCGAACGGGTTGACCCGCCTCTCCCAGCTGGCGCCCCACGCGCCGCAATGGCGGGCGGGCTTCGGTTTTGAATTTCTGAACCGCCCCGATGGCTATGCCGGGCTGGCCCAGGTTTACGGTCTGCGCTTCAAGGAGCCGCCCCTGGCCATGGATCTGGGCATCACCTACCGGGCCCTGGCCGAAGGACGGGTCGACCTGATCGCAGGAGATTCCACCAATGGCCTGATCGAGACCCTGGCCCTGAGGTCCCTCGCCGATGACCGTCACTACTTCCCCCCCTACCAAGCCGTGCCGGTGTTCAATGGCGCCGTGCTGCGTCGATTACCCAAGCTGGTACCGGTGATCGAAGCCCTTGCCGGCCAGGTCAGCGAAGTCGAGATGCGCCGGCTGAATGCCGCGGTGGATGGGCAGGGCCAGGCGGTGGCGGAGGTGGTGCGCCGCTTCCGCGCCGAGAAGGGTTGGGCCTGAGCCCTGAATCGCCCCAGCAGGGCCAGGGGATCAGGATGGCCGCACAGCTGGCCTTTTCGCAACGGCCGCCATGACAGTGATGTTGCTCCGGATCCACCACACCCTGCGGTTCCGCTACGACCGGCCGGTGTTCCTGGAGCCGATGACCGTGCGGCTCTCCCCCCGGCAGGACGCCACCCAGCAGAGGCTGCGCCATTCCCTGCGGGTGACGGCCGCACCGACCGGGACAGCGTGGACCATCGAGCCCGATGGCAACGAGGCCGCCGTGCTCTGGTTCAGCGAGGAACGCGACAACCTGGAGCTCACAGTGGAGTCGGAGGTGCGCACCCTGCGGGAGAACCCCTTCGACTGGATTTTCACCGACCCCCGGGCCCAGCGGCTACCGCTGGCCTATGCCCCGGCCCTGGCCGCTTCGCTGGCTCCAGCACGGCCTGATCACGCCAGCCCCACCGTGGCGGCCTGGGCCGAGGGCCTGGCCGCCACGGTGGATCGCTCCACCACCACCTTCCTGATCCATCTGTGCGATCAGATCCATGCCAGCTTCCACCATATCGGCCGGCTGGATGGAGACCCCCAGACGCCGGAGCACACCCTCGAGAGCCGAACCGGCGCCTGCCGCGACACGGCCATGCTGTTCGTGGCAGCCTGCCGCAGCCAGGGGCTGGCCGCCCGGTTCGTGAGTGGGTATTCGATCCACCATCCGCCGGAGGTCACCGAACAGGAGCTTCACGCCTGGGCTGAAGTGTACCTGCCCGGGGGCGGCTGGCGGGGCTACGACCCGAGCCTCGGCCTCGCCGTCGCCGATGGGCACGTCTCCCTCGCCTCCGCGCCCGACCACCGGCTGGCCGCTCCGGTGGTGGGCAGCTACCGAGGCACCGGTGTGGGCTCGACGATGGATTACACGATCAGCATCGGACCGATCGCGTCTCCCTCCTGCTGCCCCCTGGCCTGAGGACAGAAGCACAGGGCAGCACAGCAAAAAGCCCCGACGAAGCGGGGCTGAATGGGGAAAAAGCTGGAGTGAACCCGTTGACATCGGAGCGGCGGGATTTGAACCCACGACCCCCACTACCCCAAAGTGGTGCGCTACCAAGCTGCGCTACGCCCCGTCAAAAGGGAAGCTATCACAGCTCCCGCGGCAGCCATTCCTCCCAGCGACGGCTGCGTTTGAGCCGGTTCAGGATCCGGGCGGTGAGGCGCTCCCGGCTGAGGCCGGCATAGCCGCACAGCCGCAGGCGACAGGCCAGCAGGCGCAGGTCAGCCAGGTTCAGGCCCGCCAGGCGAAGTTCGGGTTGACGCCGCCAGGCACTGGCGCTCACGGGCATCGAATCGCCCCGCCGCTGGCCAGGCCAGCCCTGCAGGGCCCCATCCGCCATCCACTCCGGCACCAGCACGAACAACACGGCCAGCAGGCCGTAGAACTCGACCAAGCCTTTCGGCAAGGGGTGAAGGTGGCGTTTGGCCTCTGGGCCGGGGGGAGGATCCAAGGCGGCTCAGAGCAGGGTGCCCTTTGGTTGCGGTGCCGGCGGCCGGGGAGCCTCCAGAGCGGGGGACTCCTTCCACAGGAAAGGCGTTTCCACCGGCCCATTCAAGCGGGCATACCAGAAGACCAGGGCGAACACCAGCCCGAAGGTGACCGCGATGGCCAGAAGGGCGGTGCGATCGGGGAGGGGGCCCATGCCGTTCAAACCTGATCCGTGCGCAGGCAAAGAACCCGCTGGGGCAGCCGCTCCAGGGTGAGTTCATCACCCCTGAGGATCAGCCGCAGGGCGTCATTGCCGTAGCGGAGGCCAGGCAGGTCGGAGGGTTCGCGAAACAGGGTGGTGCTCGAGCGGCCGGAGATCAGGGCGGCCTGGGCATCGTTGCGCTCCAGCACCACCTTGTTGTTGTCACGGCAGAGAAAGCTTTCGCGGGTGTCGTAGTTCTCCCACCAGGGCGAGCCCATGGCTTGAGCCGGCCGCCCAGACAACAGGGCCGAGCCGGTCAAGACGATCAGGATGGACCAGGGCGCCAACAACCAGGGTTTCATCGGTCTGGAGGGGGCATCAGAGGCGGATCGGCTCATTGGAACTGCGCAGCACACAGTGCTGCACCGACCAGTCGTACTGATTCCAGACCTCACTCGGCAGGAGAAAGGCACTGCCGGGGAAGGGGGTGAGCCTGACGCCACTGGGACGGGCGGAGCAGTAGGGACGGCTGCCGGGGCGGGCCAGGTACTGCTGGTGGGGTGTTTCGGCAAAGTAGAACGGCTGGCCCACGGTGATCTCCGTGGTGATGGGACCGAAACCGGCGGCCTCCAGCTGCCCCTGGTAATGGGAGCGGCTGGCTTCGGCGAGAGCGAACTGAGCAAGGTCGCTCGCCACGATCGCCGAGCGGTACTGGCTGCCGGTGTCATGGCCCTGGGCCAGCCCCTGGGTGGGGTCATGGCATTCCCAGAACAGCTTGAGCAGATCGCTGAATCCCACCTGGGTGGTGTTCCAGACAACCCGCACCACCTCCGTGTGGCCTGTGCGCCCCGAGCAAACCTCCTCATAGGTGGGATTGGGGGTGTGCCCTGCGGCATAGCCCACCGCCGTGGTCACCACTCCAGGCAGGCGCCAGAAACCCTTTTCCGCGCCCCAGAAGCAACCGCAGCCGAAGATGGCCGCCTCCTGGCCCTCCTGGAGCGGGGCCTGTATGTCGGTACCGAGCACCACATGGCGGGAGCCGGGGGCAATCGGCTTGGTGCGGCCCGGCAAGGCCTCAGCCGCGGTCACGATCCTCTGCTTGGGGCTGCTCGCCGTTGAACCGAAGAGACCGAACACCGATCGAATGCCGCTCCTGCCAGCCTAGGCGGGGGTTTCGAGCGGTGCTGAAGGCTCCAGGGCGATGTGGTTCAGCAGGGTGGTCGTGAAGGCGAACAGCAGGAACGGCAGGGAGAGCACCAGGATCATGCCCACACCAACCAGGGCGAACAACGGTTTGCTCGAGCCCATCAGAGCAAGGCCGGCGGCCAGGCTCACGAAGATCACCACCATCCAGATCAGCACCTGGCCGTAGATGTCACCGAAGGTGAGCGTGCAGCGCAATTTGTAGGCCTTGGCGGGCTCCATGGCGAGCGCACTGGGTATCCCCAGCTAAGACGAGAAACCGGCGCGTGGGGGCCGGAATCAACAACTCGTTTGATTCGGGCATGCTGATTTGGGCCTGCTGCTTCAGGCCAGCTGCAATTGCTCCTCCGCCTGCTGCCGCTCCCACAGCCGCCGGTAGGTACCCGGCACCTTCAGCAGGTCCTGATGGCGACCCTGCTGCACCAGCCGGCCATCGTCGAGCACCAGCACCCGGTCACAGGCCGCCGCCGCCGAGAGCTGGTGGCTGATCATCAGGATCGTTCGGCCCTGCTGCTCCCGGATCGAGTCCAGGATCGCGGCGGCGGTGTTGTTGTCCACGCTGGCCAGGGCATCGTCGAGCACGAGCAAGGGGGCCTCCACCATCAGGGCACGGCCGAGGGCGGCCCGCTGTCGCTGCCCGCCGCTGAGGGTGATGCCCCGCTCCCCCACCAGGGTCTGATAGCCGTCGGGGAAACCGCGAATGTCGCCTTCCAGTCGGGCCTGCCGCGCCGCCTCCTCCACCAGGGGCAAAGGGGCCTCGGGGACCCCGTAGCGCAGGTTGTCGGCCAGGGTGGCGGTGAACAGGTAGCCCTCCTGAGGCACAAGCGCCACCTGGCGGCGCAGGGCCTCGAGGGCCAGGGCGGTGACATCGACCCCGTCAAGGAACAGGGTGCGCTCAGGCACCTCCACCATGCGACCGAGAGCCCTGGCCAGGGTGGTCTTGCCGGATCCCACCGGCCCCACCACGGCCACCAGTTCACCGGGATGGATCCGAAAGCTCACATCGCTGAGGGCCTCCCGCTGGGCGCCGTCGTAGCGAACGCTGAGGCCCCGGGCCTCAACGGCACCCCGCCCCCCGACCGCCGCCGGTTCGGGCCGGACGGGCGAGACCACCCGGGGCTGCCTGGAGAGGAGCTCCTCCACCCGCTCCAGGCTCACCTGGCCGGTCTGGAAGGTGTTGAGGGTGAAACCGAGCAGGGCCGTGGGGAACACCAGTCGCTCCACGAAGAGGATCAGGGCCACCAGGTTGCCGATGCTCAGGCGGCCGCTCTCGAGCTGGCCGCTGCCGAAGGCCAGCAGCAGCAGCAGGCTGATCGAGGAGATCCCCTCCAGCAGCGGAAACAGGGTGCTGCGGGTGCGAGCCAGGGAGAGGGCTGAATCGCGGTAGTGGCGGTTGCGCCGGGCGAAGGCCTCCTGCTCGGTGTGTTCCTGGCCGTAGATCTTGATGGCGCTGATGCCGGAGAGGTCCTCCTGGATCAGGTCGCTGAGGCTGGCCAGGGATTCCTGCTGGCGCCGTTGCTGGCGCATCATGCGGCCCCCGAACAGGCGGACCACCATCAGCATTCCCGGGTAGAGGCCGAGGGCCGCCAGGGTGAGCAGGGGGTCGATCATCAGCATCGCCGGCACCGTGAGTGCATAGGCCAGGGCGGTGTTGGTGAGGCTGAGCATGGCGAAACCGAGCAGCCGCCTCACGTTCTCCACATCGCTGGTGGAGCGGCTGATCACATCGCCGCTTCCGGTGGTCTGCACCCAGCCAGGTTCCTGGCGGAGCATGTGCTCGAACACCTGCTGGCGCAGGCTGGCTTCCACCTGTCGGCCGACCCCGAACACCAGCATCCGCGAAACCAGCCGGGCCACCCCCATCAAGGAGGCCAGCACAACGATCCAGCCGGCCTGACGCAGCACGGCCGAGATGGCGAAGCCGTCGTGAAGGTCATCGATCACGCCGCGGACCATCAGCGGGATGGTGACACTGAGCAGGTTCACCACCAGCAGCGCCGCGGCCCCCTGGAGCAGCACCTTGCGGTGGGGGCGTAGGTACTTCCAGAGCAGGCCGGGGCGGATGGCGGCCATGGAACGGGGCAAGGGACCCCAACCTACGAATCCAGCCACCGGTGCGAGAGTCGGCGGCCGCCTGCCTTTGCCGGGGATTCGATGACCGACCGCGACCAAGGGGAACCCCAGGCCCATCCGCTCTACGACACGGACCGGAGCGTGGTGGACCGGCTGCTGGCGCTGGAGCGGCCCGCTGAGGGTGATCTGGTCGATCTGGCCCGGCTGCTGATGCGCTACGAGGGCTTTCCCGGTGCCGACGATCTGCAGCGGGATCTGGCCAAGAGCCTGAGCCACTGGGGCCTGAACCTGGAGCAGTTGCATCAGCGCACCCGGGCGATCTGGGCCGCCGGTCACCGCCCCGGCATGGCGGCCGGAGCCGAAGCGGTCGGCAGCGGTTTCGATACGGCCGCCCAGGACAGCCCCTGAGCCGCTCTGGTATTGGTCAGATTCCCCGTTCCCGGGTGATAGTAGAGGCGTCCCCATCACCCGGCCCGGCGTGCCTTGCACCCGGGCTTTTTTTTGGCCGCCAGCCCGCTGCGGCTGTCTACGCTCGGGCTCCTGAACGCCGATCGATGGCCCCAACGACCGCCTGGCCTGGCCTGCTCGACGCCCTGCTGGAAGGGGTTGGCCTGGGGGAGGGCGAAGCCACCGCCTTGATGCAGGGCTGGCTCGATGGACAGATCGAACCGGAACTCACCGGTGCCCTGCTGGCCGCCCTGCGGGCCAAGGGGGTCAGTGGCACCGAGCTGGCAGCCATGGCCCGGGTGCTGCGCGACGCCGTTGTCCTGCCCTGTGAGCGCCCCCCCCTCCTGCTGGTGGACACCTGCGGGACGGGCGGCGATGGCGCCGGCAGCTTCAACATCTCCACCGCCGTGGCATTCGTGGCCGCCGCCTGCGGTGCCAGCGTCGCCAAGCACGGCAACCGCAGCGCCAGCGGCAAGGTGGGCTCCGCCGATGTGCTCGAAGCCCTCGGCCTCAACCTCCAGGCTCCCGCCGAAACCGTGGTCGGCGCCCTGCCCGGCAGTGGCGTCACCTTCCTGTTCGCCCCCGGCTGGCATCCGGCCCTGGTCGGCCTGGCGCCGCTGCGTCGATGCCTGGGCATTCGCACGGTGTTCAACCTGCTCGGACCCCTGGTCAACCCCCTGCGGCCCGAAGCCCAGGTGGTGGGCGTCGCCCGCCCCGAGCTGCTCGAGCCGATGGCCGAGGCCCTGGTTCACCTGGGGCTGGAGCGGGCCGTCGTCGTCCACGGCCACGGCGGCCTCGACGAGGCCTCCCTCTCTGGTGCCAGCGAGCTGCGGCTGGTGGAGCAGGGGGCGATTCGTCGCCAGCTGATCGACCCGGCGGCGATGGGCCTCGAGTTTGCCCCGCTGGAGGCCCTGGCCGGCGGTGATCTCGAGACCAACCGACACATTCTCGAAACCGTGCTGCGCGGTGGCGGCAGTGCCCCGCAACGGGATGTGGTGGCCCTGAACACGGCCATGGTGCTGTGGGCCGCCGGTCGCGCCCCTTCGCTGCAGGAGGGCCTGGATCTGGCCCGCGCCAGCCTGGCCGCCGGGGCCGGCTGGCAGCGGTTGCTGTCCCTGCGCCAGGCCCTGGATCCCTTGCCCGAGGTGGCTGCTGCGGGATGATCGAAACCACAAGCCTGGCCCCCTTGACCGTTGCTCCCCCCCCCGTCACCGGCGAGGCCCTGCTTGTCCTGGCCGATGGCACCGTCCTGCGCGGCAGGGCCTTCGGAGCGAAGGGCACCGCGATCGGCGAGGTGGTGTTCAACACCGGCATGACCGGGTATCAGGAAGTGATCACCGACCCCAGCTACGCCGGTCAGCTGGTCACCTTCACCTATCCGGAGCTGGGCAACACCGGCATCAACCCCGAGGATCAGGAGGCCGACGGCCCCCAGGTGCGGGGGGTGATCGCCCGCCAGCTGGCCCCCCTCCCCAGCAACTGGCGCTGCACCGAAAGCCTGGCCCCCTGGCTCGCCCGCCATGGCGTCGTGGGGATCGAAGGGGTCGACACCCGTGCCCTGGTGCGACGGCTGCGGGAGGGCGGCGCCATCAACGGGGCGATCAGCAGTGATGGCAGCGATCCCCACAACCTGCTGGAGCGCGTCCGCAGCAGCCCCTCCATGGAAGGATTGAACCTGGCGGAGCAGGTCAGCACCAGGCAGGCCTACCGGTGGGAGAAGCTCTGCCGGGCCGACTTCGACCAGCGCCTGCAGGCCAGGCCAGCTCGGCCCTACCGGGTCGTGGCGATCGATTTCGGCATCAAGCGAGCCATCCTCGAGCGCCTGGCCGCCCACGGGTGCCAGGTGCAGGTGCTGCCGGCCGACAGCACGATCGATCAGGTGCTGGCGCTCGATCCCGAAGGTGTCTTTCTCTCGAACGGCCCGGGCGATCCGGCCGCGGTTCAGGCCGGCATCCGCCTGGCGCAGGGCCTGCTTGGCCAGCCAACCCTGCCCCTGTTCGGCATCTGTCTCGGCCATCAGATCCTGGGGCTGGCCCTGGGCGGAACCACCTACAAGCTGACCTTCGGCCATCGGGGCCTGAACCATCCCTGCGGCGGCAAGGGGATCGTGGAGATCACCAGCCAGAACCATGGCTTCGCCCTCGAGGCCGCCTCCCTGCCCCAAGATCAAGTCACCGTGACCCACCACAACCTCAATGACGGCACAGTGGCGGCCCTGCGCCACCGCCACCAGCCGGTCTTCGGGGTGCAGTACCACCCGGAAGCCAGTCCGGGCCCCCACGATGCCGACCACCACTTCGGCCGTTTCGTCACCTTGATGGCCGAACGGCGCAGCCCCTGAATCGTTCCGATTGTGTGTGGTCTTGATTCCCCTTTTCCGTTCACTCTCTACACTTCGATCGCCGTTTCGCATCGAGGCCTGGGGAGATTCCTGAACTGCAGCGTTTGACCGTGTCCCTGCGGGGTGGTTTTGAGCGGCAGGCCCTCTGTCTGCTGTTCAGCTTCACAGGCCAACTGGATGCCTACTCGGACAAACAGTTCAAGGAATTCGTCCTCCTGCACCAGGGCACCAGCACCCTGCCCCTTGTGCTCGATTTGACCCACATCGATTTCATCGACTCCTCCGGCCTGGGGGTGTTGGTGCAACTCGCCAAGCTCTGCAGCGACGCCGGCATCCGGTTCCTGGTGGTGGGCAATGCCCGGGTCGTCCAGACCGTGAAGCTGGTGAGGCTCGAGGAGTTCCTCCACCTCCAGAGCGACCTGAACGCGGCCCTTCGTGCCCTCGCCACCGCCTGATCGGCTGCCAGATGAGCCCCCTGGCCGGCACCTGAACCGGGAGGAGCGATCAGCCTGTTCCAACTGGCTGCCTCAGGGCGCGGGCCTTCAAGCAGCCGAACTGGGCCCCCTGCAGCTGGCCTGGCTCGGGGATGCGGTCTGGGAACTGCACCAGCGCCTGCGCCACTGCCGGGAGCCGGGGCGCAGCGATGCCCTGCACCGGGCCGTCGTGGAGGAGGTGCGCGCCGGGGCCCAGGCCGAGGCCCTTGCCCGGCTGGATCCCCTGCTCACCGACCAGGAGCGGGACTGGGTGCGGCGGGGACGCAACCGGGCTGGCCGGGGACCCCGCCGCGGCAACGCGGCGACCTATGGCCAGGCCACGGGATTTGAGACAATCGTGGGCTGGCTCTTTCTGCGGAACCCCGGACGGCTCGCTCAGCTGCTGGATCATCTTGAACAGCCCGGACCCGACCCTTTGCCTGATCTTCCATGACCCAACGATTTGAGCGCCGGAGGCCGAGGGGGTCAGAGGGCGGCGACGACCGGCCAGGCCCCGGGGCCCGTGGGGGCAAACCAGCACGCTTCAGCGGTCCAAGGCCCGACTGGCGGGGCGGGGCTCCGGATCGCGAAGGCCGCGAGGGAAGGGAGGGACGCGAAGGCCGTGAAGGGGCCGAGAGCCGCAGGGGGCCCCGGCCCGGCGATCGGCGTGAGAACTTCAAGCGGCCCAGTGGCGACGGCCGCCCCGCCCGCGTGATTCCAGCCAGGCCTGGCGCGCGCCGGATCGAACCGGGCGGAAGGCCCGCCGGGGCCAAACCCGCCTACGGCAAGCCCTCGTTTGGCAAACCGGCCTTTGGCGCCAGAGCAGCTTTCGGATCCAGGACTTCGGGTGGTGACCGTGATCGGCCCGCCTTCGGCAAGCCAGCCTTCGGCAAACCGGCCTTCGGCAAGCCATCGTTCGCGAGAAAGCCCTCCTTCAGCAAGCCGGCCTACGAGAAATCCCGCTTCGCCGATCGGCGCCCGAGCGCACCGGGCGCCAACCTCCGGGAGAGGCCGGCCGACCAGGTCCGGGAGCGGGAGGATGCCGTCGAACCCACCGGTGAATCCGAACGGTTCGGCGCCGAGCCGGCCGAGGACATGATCTGGGGCCGCCATTCGGCCCAGGCCGCTCTGGAGAGCGACCGGCCCATCCACCGCATCTGGTGCACCCCGGAGCTGCGTTTCGCCCCCCGGTTCCTGCAGTTGCTGCGCGAAGCGAAGGCGGGTGGGGTGCTGGTCGAAGAGGTGAGCTGGGCGCGACTGGGCCAGCTCACCGGCGGCGCCGTGCACCAGGGCATCGTGCTGCAGGCAGCCGCTGCCGACACCCTGGATCTCGCCAGCCTGATCGAGGGTTGCCGGGGAATCGGGGAACCACCCCTGCTGATGGCGGTGGACGGCCTCACCGATCCCCACAACCTCGGCGCGATCGTTCGCAGCGCCGAGGCGCTCGGGGCCCACGGGCTTGTGCTGCCCCAGCGACGCAATGCCGGGCTGACCGGATCGGTTGCCAAGGTGGCCGCCGGGGCCCTGGAGCACCTGCCCGTCGCCAAGGTGGTGAACCTCAACCGTTCGCTGGAGCAGCTCAAGGACGAGGGCTACCGCATCGTCGGTCTGGCCGAAGAGGGCACGGTCAGCCTGATCGAGGCTGATCTCGATGGTCCCCTGGTGGTGGTGACGGGCTCGGAATCCCAGGGGCTTTCGATGCTCACCCGCAAGCACTGCGACCAGCTGATCCGCATCCCCCTGCGGGGAGCCACCCCGAGCCTCAACGCTTCGGTGGCCACCGCCCTGCTGCTCTACGAGGTGGCCCGCCGCGGCTGGATGAAGACAATCATGGGAACCTCTCCGGCGCCCCGGATCGTGCGGCCCCAGCTACCGAGCCAGGCCGCCTCGACTGGGCCCGAGCTGGAGCTGGAGCCCGAGCTGGCGGTGGAGCTGGAGCCCTCCATCGAAGCGCCGATCAACGCCGAATCCAGCCTGGCGATGGACACCGAGGACGACCTCGCTTCCGTTCCCCACTCTCCCGTCATCGATCTCGAAAGCGGGCCGGACTCCAGCCTCGGCGAACCGGGAGACCTCGCCGATGGGGAACAAGCCGGGGCCCCGGAGCTTCCGTGCGCGTTTCAAGGCGACATCCAGCTCTGAATGACCCCAGCCGACCCCCGGGCTGGGGCGGCAAGGGCACAATGGGCTGAATCGAACGGTCCCCATGAACCCGCTCCTTCAGCCCCTCCGCAGCCTGGCCAATGGTCTGGGCCTGGCCTGGTGGGCGAAGGTCCAGACCGCCTCCCCTGACGTCATCTACTGGTTCGGCCCCTTCCTGCGGCGCCACGAACTGGAGACGAAGCTGCCGGCCTTTCTCGCCGACCTGCAGGCCGAAGCTCCGGGCTCCATCCGCCACGAGGTGCTGCGGTTGCGCCGCAGCGAGCCACTCACCGAAGAGCTCGGGCCTGGCTGATAGCGTCGCCCCATTGCCTGCAGAACGCCATGGGGATCGCCGAGTGGCGGGAGCAACTGAAGCGAGGCGAGCTCTCGGCCCGTGAACTCACCGATCACCATCTCGCCCGCATCGCGGCCGTTGATCCCAGCGTCCATGCCTTTCTGGAGGTCACCACCGAGCGGGCCCGGGCCGATGCCGATCGGATCGATGCGGCCCTGGCCGCCGGCGAGCCACTGCCCCCCCTGGCCGGCGTCCCCCTGGCCATCAAGGACAACCTCTGCACCAAGGGCATCGCCACCACCTGCTCCAGCCGGATGCTGCAGCACTTCCTGCCGCCCTACGAATCCACCGTCACCGAGCGCCTCTGGCAGGCGGGGGCGGTGCTGATCGGCAAGACCAATCTCGACGAGTTCGCCATGGGCAGCTCGACGGAAACCTCCGCCTTCGGGCCCAGCCGCAACCCCTGGGACCCGGAACGGGTGCCAGGCGGCAGCTCAGGCGGCAGCTCCGCCGCCGTGGCCGCTGGCGAATGCATGGCCGCCCTCGGCTCTGACACGGGCGGCTCGATCCGCCAGCCCGCCTCCTTCTGTGGTGTTGTGGGGCTGAAACCCACCTACGGCCGGGTCAGCCGCTGGGGGCTGGTGGCCTTCGCCAGCTCCCTCGATCAGGTGGGCCCGTTTGCCACCACCGTGGCTGATGCGGCTGAAGTGCTCCAGGTGATCGCTGGCGAAGACCCCCGCGACGGCACCTGCCTCCAGGCTGCCGTGCCCGACTACGCCGCCGCCCTCCAGCAGCCGGTGGCCGGCCTGCGGGTGGGGCTGATCCGGGAATGCTTCGACCAGGACGGCCTGGCGCCGGAGGTGGCCGCCGCCGTGATGGCCGCCGCCGACCAGCTGCAGGCCCTCGGCTGCGAGCTGGTGGACGTGAGCTGCCCCCGCTTCAACGACGGGATCGCCACCTACTACGTGATCGCCCCGTCGGAGGCGTCAGCCAACCTGGCCCGCTACGACGGCGTGAAGTACGGCCACCGCTCCGAGCAGGCCGGCAGCCTCGCCGAGATGACTGCCCGCAGCCGCACCGAAGGCTTCGGCGCGGAGGTGCAGCGCCGCATCCTGATCGGCACCTATGCCCTCTCGGCGGGCTACGTCGACGCCTTCTACAAGAAGGCCCAGCAGGTGCGCACCCTGATCCGCCGTGACTTCGACCGGGCTTTCGAGGGCGTCGACGTGCTGCTCGCCCCCACCTGCCCAACCACGGCGTTCCGCTTCGGCGCCCACAGCGATGACCCCCTGGCCATGTATCTGGCCGACCTGCTGACGATTCCGGCCAACCTGGCCGGGCTGCCGGCGATCAGCCTGCCCTGCGGCTTCGATGCGGCGGGCTTGCCGATCGGCCTGCAGCTGATCACCGGCGTGCTCGAGGAGCCGCGCCTGCTGCAGGTGGCCCACCACTACGAGCAGGCGGCGCGGGTGATGGAAGGGCACCAAGCACCAGATCTGGTGGTTCGCCGGTAGGCTGGGCGCATCCTGTGGTGGCGATGCCCCTCGACGCCATGGCTTTCGTCCCCCTCCACAACCACAGCGACTACAGCCTGCTGGATGGGGCGAGCCAGTTGCCGCAGATGGTGGAGCGGGCCGTGGAGCTGGGCATGCCGGCCCTGGCCCTCACCGACCACGGTGTGATGTATGGCGCCATCGAGCTGCTGAAGCTCTGCACGAAGTCGGGCATCAAGCCGATCATCGGCAACGAGATGTATGTGATCAACGGCTCGATCGACGATCCGCAGCCGAAGAAGGAACGCCGTTACCACCTGGTGGTGCTGGCCAAGAACGCCACCGGCTACCGCAACCTGGTCAAGCTCACCAGCATCAGCCACCTGCGGGGCATGCGCGGCCGGGGCATCTTCTCCCGCGCCTGCATCGACAAGCAACTGCTGGCGCAGCACAGCGAGGGCCTGATCGTGGCCACGGCCTGCCTGGGCGGCGAGATTCCCCAGGCGATCCTCAAGGGCCGCCCCGATGTGGCCCGCGACGTGGCCCGCTTCTACCAGGGCCTGTTCGGCGCCGATTTCTACCTGGAGATCCAGGACCACGGCTCACCGGAAGACCGGATCGTCAACGGGGAGATCGTACGGATCGCCGCTGAGCTGGGCATCGAGCTGATCGCCACCAACGACGCCCACTACCTCAGCAGCGCCGATGTGGAGGCCCACGACGCCCTGCTCTGCGTGCTCACCGGCAAACTCGTCACCGACGAGAAGCGCCTGCGCTACACGGGCACCGAATACATCAAGAGCGAAGCGCAGATGGGGCGGCTGTTCGCCGACCATCTGGAGCCCGACGTGACCGCCCGGGCGATCGCCAACACCGCCCGGGTGGCCGAAAAGGTGGAGGCCTACGACATCCTCGGGCGACAGCAGATGCCGCGCTTCCCGATCCCGGATGGGCACACGGCGGTGAGCTATCTCACGGCTGTGGCCGAGCAGGGGCTGCGCGAGCGGCTCCGGCTTGCCGTCGATGATCCGATCGATCCCCTCTATGGCGAGCGGCTTGCCTTCGAGCTCCAGGTGATGGAGCAGATGGGCTTCCCCACCTACTTCCTGGTGGTGTGGGATTACATCAGGTTCGCCCGGGAGAGCGGCATCCCGGTGGGCCCCGGTCGGGGGTCAGCAGCCGGTTCGCTGGTGGCCTACGCCCTGGGGATCACCACCATCGACCCAGTGGTGCACGGCCTGCTGTTCGAGCGCTTCCTCAACCCCGAACGCAAGTCGATGCCGGACATCGACACCGATTTCTGCATCGAGCGCCGCGGCGAGGTGATCGACTACGTCACCCAGCGCTACGGCGAAGACAAGGTGGCCCAGATCATCACCTTCAACCGCATGACCTCGAAGGCGGTGCTCAAGGATGTGGCCCGGGTGCTCGACATCCCCTACGGCGACGCCGACCGGCTGGCCAAGCTGATTCCCGTTGTGCGGGGCAAACCCGCCAAGCTGGCCGAGATGATCGGGCCCGATTCACCGGCGCCGGAGTTCCGCGAGAAGTACGAAAAGGACCCGACCGTGCGCCGCTGGGTCGACATGGCGCGGCGGATCGAGGGCACCAACAAAACCTTCGGCGTCCATGCCGCCGGCGTGGTGATCGCCGCCGAACCGCTCGATCAGCTGGTGCCGCTGCAACGCAACAACGACGGCCAGGTGATCACCCAGTACTTCATGGAGGACGTGGAGGCGATGGGCCTGCTGAAGATGGATTTTCTGGGCCTCAAGAACCTCACCATGATCGACAAGACGATCGATCTGGTGGAGCGCAGCAGTGGTGAACGCCTCGACCCGGATGCGCTGCCGGCCGATGACCCCGGCACCTACGACCTGCTGGCCCGCGGCGATCTTGAAGGCATCTTCCAGCTGGAATCGAGTGGCATGCGCCAGATCGTGCGCGACCTCAAACCCTCCTCGCTCGAGGACATCTCCTCGATCCTGGCGCTGTACCGGCCAGGTCCGCTCGATGCCGGCCTGATCCCCAAGTTCATCAACCGCAAACACGGCCGCGAGGCAATCGATTTCGCCTGCCCGGCCCTGGAGCCGATCCTCAGGGAAACCTACGGGATCATGGTCTACCAGGAGCAGATCATGCGGATCGCCCAGGATCTGGCCGGCTATTCCCTCGGCGAAGCCGATCTGCTGCGGCGGGCGATGGGCAAGAAGAAGGTGTCGGAGATGCAGAAGCACCGCAGCCAGTTCGTGGAGGGCGCCACGGCACGGGGCGTCGACGGGGCGGTGGCCGAAGCCCTGTTCGTGCAGATGGTGCTGTTCGCCGAATACTGCTTCAACAAGAGCCACTCCACGGCCTATGGAGCGGTGACCTATCAAACCGCCTACCTCAAGGCCCACTACCCGGTGGCCTACATGGCCGCCCTGCTCACGGTGAATGCCTCCGCCACCGACAAGGTGCAGCGGTACATCGCCAACTGCCAGGCGATGGGCATCGAGGTGATGCCCCCCGATCTGAATGCCTCCGGCATCGACTTCACCCCAACCGGCGATCGCATCCTCTTCGGCCTCTCGGCGGTGCGCAACCTCGGCGAAGGGGCGATCCGTCAGCTGCTGGAGGCCCGCCTCACAGATGGCCCCTTCGCCTCCCTGGCCGACCTCTGCGACCGCATCCCCACGAACCTGATGAACCGCCGGGCGTTGGAATCGCTGATCCACTGCGGTGCCCTCGATGGCCTGGAGCCGGCGGGAAACAGGGCCCAGCTGATGGCGGATCTGGATCTGGTGCTGGATTGGGCCGGCTCCCGCGCCAAGGATCGGGCCAGCGGCCAGGGCAACCTGTTCGATCTGTTTGGCAACACGGATGCCTGCACCACGCCGGAGCCGGCAGGACTGCGGGGTGACCTCTCCACGGCGCCGAAGGCCGCCCCGGTGGCCGATTACCCCCCCAACGAGAAGCTGAAGCTGGAGAAGGAGCTGGTGGGCTTCTACCTCTCCGACCACCCGCTCAAGCAGCTGGCCCGGCCGATGCGCCTGCTCACCCCGATCGGGCTGGCCAGCCTCCAGGAGCAGACCGACAAGGCCCGCGTCAGCGTGGTGGCGATGGTTGCGGAACTGCGCCCCGTCACCACCCGCAAGGGCGATCGGATGGCGGTGCTGCAGCTCGAAGATCTCAGCGGCAGCGCTGAAGCCGTGGTGTTCCCCAGAACCTTCGCCCGCCTGGCCGACCACCTGATGCCCGATGCCCGGCTGCTGATCTGGGCGTCGGTGGATCGTCGCGACGAGCGGGTGCAGCTGATCGTCGACGACTGCCGTGCCATTGATGACCTGCGCTTCCTGATGGTGGAGCTGCAGGCGGAGCAGGCGGCCGACATCGCCGTGCAGCACCAATTGCGCGAGTGCCTGGTGCGCCACCGGCCCGAGCAGGAGGAGGCGGGGGTGCGGGTGCCGGTGGTGGCCCTTGTGCACCAGGCCAATGAGTCCCGCTACGTGCGCCTCGGCCACCAGTTCTGCGTGCGCGATGGCGAAGCGGCCGTGGCCAGCCTCACCGCCGCCTCGTTCACAGCCCGCTTGCGCTCACCGCTGCAGCTGGCCTGAGCGGGGCGGCTCAACCTGAAGCCTTGCCCCCCTGCCGCATCGCCTTGAGCGAAGCGCTCACCCGCCCCAGGTTCAGGCCGATCTGCTCGGTTCCCAACCGGCTGCCGGGAGCTTCCTCCCAGCTGGCCGAGAGCACGCCATAGCTCAGGCCGAGCAGGCCAAACAAAAAACAGCCGCCGGAGGCAGCCAGGGTGACCACGGTGGGGATGGGGAGGATATCGCGGCTCACCAGCAGATAACTGGCCACGAACACCGCCATTCCAAGGAAAGAAGGCACCCCGGTGGCGATGGAGATGCGGCGGGCCATTCGGTTGGCCACCACCGACGGGATCACCTGGGAGCCGGAGGTCTTGGCCGGTTTGGCTTTGGGCTGGGACTTGGCACCAACCCCTGCCCTGGCGGCCGCAGGTCTGTCGGGCTTGAACGGCAGGGGCTTGCGCTTGGCCGCCATGACGATCGCTCAGCCCCGGATGCCGAGCTTGGCGATCAACTGGCTGTAGCGCTCCTCGCTCTGGGCGCGGAGATAGCCGAGCAGCCGCTTGCGGCGCCCGATCATCTTGAGCAACCCCTGGCGAGAGGAGAAATCGTGCTTGTTCTGCTGCAAATGGCCGGTGAGCTGCACGACCCGCTCGCTCAACATCGCCACCTGGACCTCGACGGAGCCGGTGTCAGTGCCGTGGGTCTGGTGGCTGTTGATCAGTTCCTGCTTTTTGGTGGTATTGAGCGGCATGCCGACGTTGAGCCCTGACGGTGCAAACCGACAACCTACCGTCCCGGCGGTCCTCAGGCGACCTGCTGGGCCAACCAGCGCAAACTCTCCCGCAACCAGGCATCGGGGCCGAGCTCCGGCTCCAGACCCTGGCGACCCACCGCCCGCAGGGCCCGGTTGATCTCAAGAGGTTCGTAACCGAGGGCCGCCAGGGTGATCTGGACGTCGTCGCGGGTGGCGGGCGGCGGGCCACCGGGCTCGGATCCTGAAGCCTCGTCTTCGATCGCCAGCGCACGGGGGTCGAACGCCTCGGCCAGCTTGTTGCGCAGCTCCACCGAAAGCCGCTCGGCCGTGCGCTTGCCAACCCCGGGCGCCCGGGCAAGCAGCCGGAGATCGGCCTGCACGATCCCCCGCACCAACTCCTCGAGGGGCATCGCCCCGAGCAGGGCCAGGGCCATCTGGGGGCCCACGCCACTGACAGCCACCAGCAGGCGGAAAAGGTCGCGCTCCTGGCGCGCCCCGAAACCAAACAGGGTCCAGCTGTCTTCGCGGATCGCCTGGTGGATGTACAGAACCAGGCTGCTGCCGGCGGGCGGCAGCCCGTCGAAGTGGGCCCGGGTGAGCTGCACCTCATAGCCCACCCCCTGGCAGGAGAGCAGCAGGCCGCAGCGACTGCCCTGCTGCCACTGCTCCGCCACGGTGCCCTGCAGCCAGCCGATCATGGGGACGTGTCGAGGACATCCCATGCTGCCCGCTCTGCCCGTTCCCGCCAGTCGCTGGGTTCTGCCGCTGCCGGCGCCGCTGCGGGTGTTGCTGCCTGTGCTGCTGGGGTTGCTGCTGGGGTTGACGGGCTGCCAGGGCGTAGGCCAGCCACCCCGCCAGGTGTTGCTCGATGCCCTGGAGCTGCAGATTGCCCTGACCCAGCAAGCGATCGCCCGGGCGCTGGAGCTGCCGCCGCCCGGGCCGGCGCAGGTGAGCCGGGTGCGGGTGGAGCGGCAGGAGGCCGTGTCGATCGGCGAGGGCGAGGGGCTGCACCTCACCGGCCAGTTCGACTGGCGGCTGGCGGACGCCCCCTACCGGGTCGACAGCGGCTTCGAGCTGTTCCTGCAGCGGGGCGAGAAAGGCCAGAGCTGGCGGCTGGCCAGGCCCAGGGACCAGGGCGGCAGCCCCGGCTGGGTCACCGATCCGCTGCCCCTCAAGGCCCCAGGCTGAGCAGGGTGGCACCCAGCACCAGTCCAGCGGCGGCCAGGATGTCGGGATCGAGGGATTCGCCGAACCACAGCAGGCCCCAGAGGGCGGCGAGCGGCACCTGCACGTAGCTCACGGCGGTGGCCCGGCCGGCCGGCAGCCCCAGCAGGCCCCGGGTGAGGGCCAGCTGGCCCAGCTGGGTCAGCACCCCCACCCCCAGCAGCCAGCCCAGTTCGGCGCGGTTGGGCAGCACCGGATCCAGCAGCACAAGGGGCAGGCTGAGCGCCAACCCGACCAGCGGGAAATAGAACACGATCACCAGGGGATGCTCGCTGCGCCCCAGGGCCCGCACACTCACATAGGCCAGGGCCGAGAGCAGCGACCCCGCCAGCGCCAGCATCACCCCTGTCCAGGGCAGACCCGCCCCCGGGGCGCCGAATCCGGCCGGGTCGGTGAGCAGCAGCACGCCGATCCAGCCGACCACCGCCGCCAGCAGCACCCGCCAAGACAACCGCTCACCGAGCAAGGCCCAGGCCAGCAGCGCCGTGAAGGTGGGGTGCAGGTACTGGATCACCGTGGCGGCCGCCAGGGGCAACCGGGTCAGGGCAGCAAAGACGCAGTAGAGCGCCACACTGCCCAGCAGACCCCGCACCAGCAGCAACCCCTGGCGCTGGCCCCAGGGGGAGAGACCGGCCTGCCTGAGCATGGCCAGGCTCAGCACCAGGCTCACCACCGAACGGGCCAGCACCAGCTCGCTCACCGGCAGCCGCGGGCCGACCGCCTTGACACAGACGCCCATCAGGCTGAAGGCCAGGGCGCTGGCCAGCATCCACAGCACAGCAGCTGAGGCCTCGGGATCCGGATCGGCCGCTCCCCAGAGATGGTGTACTGCGGCAGAATGGAGTCTGGATCGACTCCACCGATAGCGCCAATCCTTGAGCCAGCCACCGCTCCAGCCCAAGTTCCAACCCCGCCTCCACCCCCGCACGATCGAGGCCGTCAAGGAGCGTGCGGACATCGTGGATGTGGTGGGCGAGCACGTGGTGCTCAAGAAGAAGGGCCGCGAGTTCGTGGGGATCTGCCCCTTCCACGACGACAAGTCACCGTCGATGACGGTGTCGCCCGCCAAGCAGTTCTACTACTGCTTCTCCTGCGGGGCGGGCGGCAACGCGATCAAGTTCCTGATGGAGCTGCAGCGCACCAGCTTCAGCGAGGTGGTGCTGGAGCTGGCCGGCAAGTATCAGCTGCCGATCGAAACCCTCGATGGTCCCCAGCAGGAGCGGCTGCGCCGTCAGCTCTCCCACCGCGAGGCCCTGCTGCGCGCCCTGGCTTTGGCCTCGGGCTGGTTCCGCAGCCAGCTGCGCAGCCCCGCCGGCGCCGGCGCCCTGGCCTACCTGAAGGAGCAGCGGGGGCTCAGTGAAACCACCCTGGAGAGCTTCGAGCTCGGCTACGCCCCCGACCAGTGGGAGGGGCTGCTGCAGCACCTTGGCCAGGTGGAGGGCCTCAGCCCCCAGCTGCTCGAGGCGGCCGGGCTGGTGGTGGCCCGCAAAGGGGGCGAGGGGGTCTACGACCGCTTCCGCCACCGGGTGATGGTGCCGATCAAGGACCGCCAGGGGCGGGTGATCGGCTTCGGCGGCCGCAGCCTCGATGGCGGCGAACCCAAATACCTCAACTCGCCGGAAACGGAGGTGTTCGAGAAGGGCAAGCACCTGTTCGGCCTGGATCGCGCCACTGCCGCCATCCGCACCAGCGACCAGGCGGTGGTGGTGGAGGGCTACTTCGACGTGATCGCCCTCCATGCCGCCGGCATCACCAACGCCGTGGCCTCCCTGGGAACGGCCCTGAGCAGCCAGCAGATCACCCAGCTCTGCCGCTGCTGCGACAGCCGCCGCCTGATCCTCAATTTCGACACCGACGGCGCCGGCGTGCGGGCCGCCCAGCGGGCGATCGGCGAAGTGGAGCAGCTGGCGCTGCAGGGCCAGCTGGAGCTGCGGGTGCTGCACCTGCCCGCCGGCAAAGACCCCGACGACTTCCTCAAAGAGCATGGGGCCGGTGAGTACCGTGCCCTGCTCGAGGGGGCGCCGCTCTGGCTCGACTGGCAGATCGAGCAGGCGCTGGAAGGCAAGGATCTGGCCCGCTCCGACCAGTTCCAACAGGCGGTCTCGGCCCTGGTGGCCCTGCTGGGCAAGCTGCCCCAGAGCGCCGTCCGCAGCCATTACCTGCAGCAGGTGGCCGAGCGCCTCTCCGGCGGCCAGGCCCGCCTGGCCCAGAAACTGGAGGAAGACCTGCGCCAGCAGGTGAAGGGCGAGCGCTGGCACGGCCGCTCGACGAAATGGGAGCAGCCCGGTGACATCGGCCTGCGCGAACGGGCCGAAGCCGAGCTGCTGAGGCTTTATCTCCACGCCGCCCGCCATCGCGGCGCGATCCGCCGGGAGCTGCGCCTGCGGGAACTCGACGACTTCGCCCTGCAGCATCACCGCCTGCTCTGGGCGGCAATCAGCGAACGGGAGGAGGACAACCTCGGCGTCGGCCGGCTGGAGGCGATCAACCGGGGCGAGGATCCCGGCGATGACCTGGCCGATCTCGACCTGCCCCGGCTGCTGGCCGATCAACTGCTGGTGGAGCAGAGCGCGTTGCTCGATCGCCTCACCCCCCTGCTGGAGCCCAATGAGCTCCAGACCATGACCCTCTCGGCGCCCCTGCTGCAGCTGCGCGGCACCGCGGCGGTGCTGGAGCGGCAGCGCTGCCTCAAGCGCTGCCGCCACTTGCTCGATGCCTGGTGCGGCCAGCGGCTGGAAACCCTGGAGCGCTGCATCGCCCTGCTGCTGGAGCAGGAAACGACCGAAGCCCCCGCGCCGCTGAACCTGAACATGGAAACCCGGATCGACGCCCTGTTCGCCGATCTCAACCGCGATGCTTTGCGCTTCCAGGAGCTCTATTACAACGAGCGGAAGCACATCGGCCACCTCGACCGACAACGCTGCCCCGGCCTGGCCGAAACCATCGCCGCCGCGCCAGCCGCCGCCTGAGCGGTGGCCCCTGCGGTCCTGCCAGCATCGGCAGCACCCAGACCGCCCGCGGTGATGCCCTCTCTCCCCGACTCCCCCTGGCGCCGCGCCTGGTACCCGGTGGCCTACATCAAGGACCTCGAGCAGGCCCGCCCCACCCCCTTCACCCTGCTCGGCGACGACCTGGTGCTCTGGTGGGACCAGCAGGCCAACCAATGGCGCGCCTTCGCCGATGTCTGTCCACACCGGCTGGTGCCCCTCTCCCAGGGCCGCCTCAACGGGGATGGCGAGCTGGAGTGCCCTTACCACGGCTGGAGCTTCAACGGCGACGGGCACTGCACGGCGATTCCCCAGGCCGATCCCGGCACCACCATCGACTCGCCCCGCAGCCGCTGCCGCGCCTACGCCACCGCCACAGGGCAGGGGCTGCTGTTCGTTTTCGCCGGCGATCCCGCCGCGGCGAGCGCGGCGCCCTTGCCGCTGCTGCCACTGCTGGAGGAGGAGCCGGAGCAGTGGTCGGTACAGGACACCTTCCGCGATCTCCCCTACGACGCCCTCACCCTGCTGGAGAACGTGCTGGACGTGAGCCATGTGCCCTTCACCCACCACGCCACGGTGGGCAAGCGGGAGACGGCCGGCCCGGTGAACCTGGAGCTGAAGACCAGCGGAGCGGAGGGCTTCACCGGCGTGTGGCCCGAGGGGCCGCGACGAGGCACGCTCGGCACCCAGTTCACCACCTTCCAGGCCCCCTGCCTGATGTGGCACGACCTCACCGCCAAGGGCTTCGCCCGCATCCTCACGGTGGTGTATGCCACACCGATCCGACCGGGCGAATGCCGGCTGTTCGCCCGCTTCCCCTTCCGCTTCGAATCGGCCCTGCCGCGCCGGCTGCTGGGGCTGCGGCCGGAGTGGCTGCAGCACCTGGGCAACCACGTGGTGCTCGAAGACGACCAAGTCTTCCTGCACTGGCAGGAGCGGGTGCTGCAGGCCCGGGGGGGCGGCGCGGCCCTGGCCCAGGCCTGCTATCTGGCCACCCGCTCCGACCTCTACGTGCGGGCGCTGCACGACTGGGTGGGCCGCAGCGGCGGCGGTCCGTTCGGGGAGGCGCCCCTGCCGGAGCGGCTGGGGGAAACGCCCCTGCTGGAGCGCTACGACAGCCACACCCGTCACTGCCGCAGCTGCCGCACGGCCGACCGGCGCCTGGCCCAGCTCCAGCCGGGGGCAGCGGCGCTGGTGCTGCTCGGCCTGGCTGCGGCCGCCTGGTGGGGGGCCTGCGCCCCGGGGGCTGCTGCCCTGCTGGTGGCCGTCCTGGCGGCGGGCGCCTGGCTGCAGGCCGGCCGCTGGCGACGGCAGCTGCGCCTCGGCCAGCCGGTGCCACCCCGCAACCGGAGCTGAAGTCAATCGGCCCACACCACCGGCAGGTCGGCCGGCCGGGTGGTGGCGGAGCGCGAGAGCCGCTCCCGCTTCATCGCCCAGGCGGGCCGCAGGCCGCAGGCGGCCCACTGCACGGTGCCGCGGCCGTAGCGGCGGTTGAGGCCGTCGATCGTGGCCATCAACGCCTCGCGCCGCTGCTGCTGCTCCGGCGGCAGCGGCACCAGCAGGTGGTGCTGCAGCTGCTCCACCGGCTGCAGGTTCTGCAGCAGCACGCCGGCCTTCTGCAGCGGTTTGTGGGGCTTGAACAGGCGTTCGGCCAGGGGCAGGGCGGCGGCGAGCAGCACGGCCGTGTCGTTGCTGGCCAGCGGCAGGGTGGTGGTGGCGGCATTGGCGTAGAGGCTCGTGCCGTTGAAGGGGCTGCTGCGCACGAACACGGTGACCGTGCCGGTGCGCTGGCGCTGGCGGCGCAGCTTCTCGGCGGCGCGGCTGAGGTAGGTGGCGATCGCCTCGCGCAGGGCCGCCAGGCTGGTGACCGGCTCACTGAAGCTGCGGCTCACGCAGGTTTCCTGTTTGGCCGGCACCACGCTCTGCAGCAACAGGCAGCTGTGGCCGCGCAGGTCCTGCTGCAGGCGCAGGCCCACCACGCCGCAGCGGGCCCGCAGCTCGCCGCTGGGCAGATCGCGCAGCTGGCGGGCCGTGGCCACGCCGCGCAGGCGGCACCAGCGCGAGAGCTTGCGGCCGATGCCCCAGACCTCTTCCACCGGCACCTGCTCCAGCCAGGGGTCGGGATCGGGAACGGCCCCCAGATCGAACACGCCCTGCTGGATCGGGTTCTGCTTGGCCAGCCGGTTGGCCACCTTGGCCAGGGTCTTGCTGCCGGCGATGCCCACCGCCACCGGCAGGCCCAGGTGGCGCCGCACCTGGCGGCGGAGCGCCAGGCCCCAGGCGCTGAGGTCACCGCCACGGGAGCCCTTGCCGGGCCCAGCGCCAGCAGGGCGGTGCAGCCGGCCGAAGGCCTCGTCGATCGAATAGACCTCCAGCTCCTCCACCCAGGGCTCCAGGGTGGCCATCAGCCGCTGGCTCATGTCGGCGTAGAGGGCGTAATTGGAACTGCGCACCACCACCCCCTGGCGCTCCAGCTGGCGGCGCACCTGGAAGTAGGGCACCCCCATGGCGATGCCGAGGGCGCGGGCTTCGGCGCTGCGGGCCACGATGCAGCCGTCGTTGTTGGAGAGCACCACCAGCGGCCGGCCGATCAGGGCGGGATCGAGGGCCGCCTCGCAGGAGGCGTAGAAGTTGTTGCCGTCGATCAGCACGGTGGCGAACGCCATCGGTTGTGCAGGGCGGAGGGTTCAGCGCGGCTGGATCAGAGCGGGTGGATCACGTGGATGGCCACGCCCCAGAGGCGGGTGTCGTCGGCATCGCTGAGCTCCAGGGGCGGATAGGCCGCATGGGCCGCCTCCAGCCGCAGCCGGCCCTGGTGCCGCACCAGGCGCTTGAGCGTGAAGGCCCCCTCAACCGCCGCCACCACGATGCGGCCGGGGCGCGGCTCAACGCTGCGGTCCACGATCAGCAGGTCGCCGTGGTGGATGCCGGCGTCGGTCATCGAATCGCCGCTGACGCGCAGGAAGAAGGTGCTGCTGGGGCGGGCGATCAGGTGCTCGTTGAGGTCGATGCCCGCCTCCACGTAGTCATCGGCGGGGGAGGGGAAGCCGGCCGCCACCGATTCGGTGACCAAAGGGAGGCGCATGGGGTGCAGTCGCGGGCGCTCCAGGCTAGTACAGGTGTACTGAAATCCTGAAGGTCAGTCCTCCTCGCCCTCCAGCAGCAGTTGCTGGAACGCGGTGTACAGCTCGGGATGCTCGGCGGCGGCGCGGGGATCCCGCTGGCCCAACTCCGTGGGCCGCAAGGGCTTACGGGCAGGCCCAGCGAAAGGGGCGCCAGACCCGGCGGCCGGTGCCGCGGCCGGGCGCTGGCTCTGGCGCCGTTGCTCCTCCGCCTGCCGCAGCCGCTGCAGCAGGTGGGGCGGCACGGTGCCATCGGGGCTCACCTGCATCAGTTCATGGAACAGGGCCTCGGGGTCGGTTTCCGTTTCCACCCGGTGGCGCCGCTCGCTGGCCGGCACTGCCGCAGCGGCGGGGGGTGGTGCCGGCACAGGCAGGGGCTGGGGGAGGCGGCGGCCCAGTTCCTTGAGGCGCTCGAGGCTGCGGGGGTCGAAGGCCATCACCACGGCAGGGTCAGGAGCATCCCAGTGTGTCGCGGGTGACGCGGCCGGTGACGGGGTTGGTGCCGGTGGCGCTGGCGCAGAGCTTCTTGAGAACATCGGCCCGCAGGGGCACGTTGGTGAAGTCGGCCCCGTCGATTGCCACCTGATCGAACTTGGTGTTGAAGGCGAAGGCGTCTTCCAGCACCGCATCGCGCAGGTCGGTGCCCTCCAGCACCGCCGAGTCGAGGGTGGCCTGGCGCAGATCAGCGCCCCGCAGGTTGGCATCCTGCAGCTTGGCGCCGAACAGGCTGGCGTTGCGCAGGTCGGAACCGGAGAGATCGGCATCCCGCAGATTTGTGAGGTTGAAGGTCACCCCGTTGAGGTCGCTGTCGTGGAAATCGGCGCCGATCAACACCTGCTTGGCGTAGTCCATCGCGGCATCGGCCGGCGCGATCGGCCAGCCCGGCAGCAGGCAGGCGGCCAGCCCCCACAGTCCACCCACAAGAACAAACAGCAAGCCCGTGAACAGCGAACGCAGCGGGGCGGCCATGGCGGCGGTGGGACAGGCAAGGGAACTCTAGGAACAGTGGGCCTGGCGGTTCCATGGCGGCGATCACACCGCAACAGTCGAAAAACCAGCAGCGGATCCCCGGCCAGTGGGCCGAGCAGCGCGCCCTGCGGCTGTTGCGCAGCCGCGGCTGGCAGCTGGTGGCACGGCGCTGGCCCTGCCGCTGGGGCGAACTGGATCTGGTGGTGGCCAAACCGGGTCGGTTGCTGCTGGTGGAGGTGAAGGGCCGGCGCTGCCGCGGGCCTGACGGCTGGGGGGCGGCGGCCCTGGGGCCCTATAAACGGGCCCGGCTGGCCAGGGCCTGGGCCTGTTGGCTGGCGGCCCATCCGGAGCGGGCGGAGCTGCCGCTGGAGGTGGTGTTCGCCCTGGTGCCCCTGCCACCGGCCCGGGGTGCGGTGCGCTGGCTGAGGCTGGATCAATGGGGCTGAGCCGCGCCGGCTGGGCCAGGCGCCACGCTGGTGGCGTCGCCCCCATCTGCCGCCATGACCTTCGGGGCCCACCGCGCCCGCAAGCGCTTCGGCCAGCACTGGCTCACCGATTCCACCGTGCTGGATCGGATCGTGGCGGCAGCTGAGTTGCAACCGGATGACACGGTGCTGGAGGTGGGCCCGGGCCGCGGCGCCCTCACCGAACGGCTGCTCGCCTCTCCAGCGGAGCTGGTGCGGGCCGTGGAGCTCGACCGCGACCTGGTGGCGGGCCTGCGCCAGCGGTTCGGCGCCGACCGCCGCTTCGAGCTGCTGGAAGGGGACGCCCTGGCGGTGGCCCTGCCCGCGGCCAACAAGGTGGTGGCCAACATTCCGTACAACATCACGGGTCCGCTGCTGGAGCGGCTGGTGGGGCGGCTGGATCGGCCGGCGCCAATCCCCTACCGGCGCCTGGTGCTGCTGGTGCAGCAAGAAGTGGGAGAGAGGATCCGGGCCCGGGCCGGCAGCGGCGCCTTCAGCGCCCTGAGCGTGCGGATGCAGTTGCTGGCGGACTGCCGGTCGGTGTGCCCGGTGCCTCCTCGCTGCTTTCAACCACCGCCGAAGGTGCAATCGGAGGTGATCGTGCTCGATCCCCTGCCGGCGGAGCGGCGCCTGGAGCCGGGGCTCGCCGCTCGGGTGGAGCAGCTGCTGCGCCGCTGTTTCGCCAGCCGCCGCAAGATGCTGCGCAACAGCCTGGCCGGCCTGTTGCCCCCGGAAGCCCTGGCCACCCTGGCCACCCTGGCGGGCTTCGACCTCCAGCAGCGCCCCCAGGACCTGGCTGCGGAGCGCTGGGTGGCGATGGCGCGAAACCTGAGCAGAGAAAGCCCTGGATAGCGCCAACACAAGGGTGCTCAAAGAAGCGATGTCCAGCCCCGGTGTTTGTACTCATCTCTGCTGATCGTTGGCCGCTCTAGGCTGTGATCAGAGAGAAGAAACACCATGAACGTACACACCAAAACCTCCAATGCGCTCCAATCCATGCGCGCTCTGGCCCACAGAGATCCTGGTTTTGCGGAGGCCCTATCCCATTCGCAATCACCACAACAAGCTGCCCAGTTGGCGGCGGAGCGGGGCATCACCATCAGCTCCAGGACGCTCTGGCTGAACCGGGGCCGCCTGCTGGGTGGGGGCCTGCCCAGCTGGCGAGGCTGACCATGGGCTGCCCCCCGGGCAGGATCTGGGCGTGGCGAGCTTGAATCGGGTCGATCACCGCTGAAGCCAAAGCGCCTTGCCCATGGCTGATCTGATTGTTCAGGCCCCGGCCAAGATCAACCTGCACCTGGAGGTGCTCGGCCTGCGGCCCGATGGCTTCCATGAGCTGGCCATGGTGATGCAGAGCCTCGACCTGGTCGACAGCCTGGCCCTGTCGCCCCGCAGCGATGGGGCCTTGATTCTGTCCTGCGATGAGCCGGGGCTTCCCACCGATGGCACCAACCTGATTGTGCGGGCCGCTGCGCTCTTGCGGCAGCGGGCCGGGCGGCCAGAACTCGGCGCCGATCTTGCCCTCACCAAACGGATCCCTGTCGGGGCGGGCCTGGCCGGGGGCTCCAGCGACGGTGCCGCGGCCCTGCTCGGGTTGAACCAGCTCTGGGAGTTGGCGCTGGACGAAGCCGAACTGCGCGCCCTGGCGGCGGCACTCGGCTCCGATGTGCCGTTCTGCCTGGTCGGCGGCACCCAGCTTTGTTTCGGGCGGGGCGAGCGGCTGGAGGCCGTCGACCCCGGCGCCTCGGAGCCGCTGGCGGTGCTGCTGATCAAGGATCCGGCGGCAAGCGTCTCCACCCCCTGGGCCTACGGCCGCTGCCGTGACCTGCGTGGCGATTTCTACCTCGATCACGAACTGGATTTCGAGCAACGCCGCGCCAGCCTGCGCCACGGCCCCCTGCTTGCGGCCCTGCGGGGGGAGCGGCTCATCCCGCCCCTGCGCAACGATCTGCAGGCGGTGGTCGAACCGGAGCAGGACAGCGTGCGCCAGGGCCTGGCTCTGTTGCGCCAGGCCAAAGGCCAGCTGGGTGTGGCGATGAGCGGCTCGGGCCCCAGCCTGTTCGCCCTGTTCACCGATCTGGAGCAGGCCGAAGCGGCCAGGGCCCAGCTCGCTGCGGCCCTGGAGCAGGCGGGCTTCGACGCCTGGTGTTGCTGCTGCAGCAGCATGGGGGCCCGACTCAAGGGCGCTGCCCCATCCCCATGAGCGTTCCGCCTCCCTCCCCCGCTGAAGCCAGTTCCGCCGCACCGCCCCGCAAAGGTCCGCTCAGCTTTCTCTCCGGCGCCCTCACCAGCTTCCTGCTGGCCTGGGTGTTCCTGCTGCTCAGCCAACGGGTGCTGGGTTACTACGCGCTCCACCCGCCGCAGTACAGCAAGCCGATCGCCCAAAGCATCGCCACCGCAGTGAAAACCCTGGTCGTCGGCATGAGTTTCCTGGCCACCTTCAGCTGCGCCTTCATTGGCCTGGGGCTGTTCCTGGTGTTCATCCGCAGCCTGGTGCCGGCCCGGTCAGAAGAATCCTCCTAGGTTGACGGCGGCGTGATCCAACCACCACCAGCCCCTGCAATGACCCCCCACGACCTGGGCCTGCTCGCCCTGCTGCTCTCACCGGGAATGCTGCTGTCGGTGCTGCTGCTGGCCACCTTCGCCGCCGGCGGCTGAGCCACCACCGGAAAAGCTGGGCCCAACAGCCTGAGATAGGTTGGCCGCTCCACCGGCAATGGCCGGGCCCGCTCCCTTCCCGTGGCTGAGACGCTCCTCTTCAACGCCCTGCGTGACGCCATCGACGAGGAGATGGCCCGCGACCCCATGGTCTGTGTGTTCGGAGAGGACGTCGGCCAGTACGGCGGCTCCTACAAGGTCACCAAGGATCTCTACGAGAAATACGGCCAATGGAGGGTGCTCGACACCCCGATCGCCGAGAACAGCTTCACCGGCATGGCTGTGGGCGCTGCGATGACCGGCCTGCGCCCGATCGTGGAAGGCATGAACATGGGCTTTCTCCTGCTCGCCTTCAACCAGATCTCCAACAACATGGGGATGCTGCGCTACACCAGCGGCGGCAACTACACGATCCCCACGGTGGTGCGCGGGCCCGGCGGGGTGGGCCGTCAGCTCGGCGCCGAGCACAGCCAGCGTCTGGAGGCCTATTTCCACGCGGTGCCCGGCATCAAGATCGTGGCGGTCAGCACCCCCACCAATGCCAAGGGCCTGATGAAGGCCGCCATCCGCGACAACAACCCCGTTCTCTTCTTCGAGCATGTGTTGCTCTACAACCTCAGCGAGGAACTCCCAGAGGGCGACTACATCTGCGCCCTCGACCAGGCCGAGGTGGTCAGACCTGGCAAGGATGTCACGATTCTCACCTATTCCCGCATGCGCCACCACTGCCTCAAGGCCGTGCAGCAACTGGAGGCCGAGGGTGTCGATGTGGAACTGATCGATCTGATCAGCCTCAAGCCGTTCGATCTCGAAACAATCACGCGCTCCATCCGCAAGACCCACAGGGTGATGGTGGTGGAGGAATGCATGAAAACCGGGGGCATCGGCGCCGAACTGATCGCCCTGATCACCGAGCACTGCTTCGATGATCTCGATGCCCGGCCCCTGCGGCTCTCCAGCCAGGACATTCCCACCCCGTACAACGGCGCCCTGGAGAATCTCACGATCATTCAGCCCCACCAGATCGTCAAGGCCGCCACCCAGCTCAAGTCGGGCAGCTTCTGAGATGGCACGCCAACAGGGGTGGTTTGCCCTGATCCTGGCCCTGGCCATCGCCGCCGGCGCCGTTCTGGTCTCCTTCCCCCTCCAGCTGGGCCTCGACCTGCGCGGCGGCAGCCAGCTCACCTTGCAGGTGATGCCGGCCGGATCGATCACCAAGGTGCAACGGGAGCAGCTCGAAGCCGTCAAGGACGTGCTCGATCGCCGCATCAACGGCCTGGGGGTCGCGGAATCCACCCTCCAGACCATCGGCGACGACCAGCTGCTGCTCCAACTCCCCGGGGAACAGGACCCGACCCGCGCCGCCAAGGTGCTTGGCACCACGGCCCTGCTGGAGTTCCGCGCCCAGAAGCCCGGCACCGAAGAGGAGATGCAGGGACTGCTTCGCCTGAAGCGCCAGGCCGAAGCCGTCCTGGCCCGCCTGGAGCGGCGCAGCCCGGCCACGCCAGCCCAGGGGCTGCCGCCGGGCCAGGCCCCTCCGCCACCGCCCAGCTTCCCTGCCGCCGAACTGGCCAAGGCGCTCGCCGGCCTTGGCGTCAAAGTGCCGGAGAGCGCCGGTGAAGCCGGCCAGATCAAGGCCCTGCTCGACGAAGTGAACAAAAGGGTGGTGGCCCTCTACGAACCGGCCGCCCTCACCGGCAAGGGGCTGATCACGGCCGGTCGCCAGCAGCAAAGCAGCGGTCCCGGCTGGGATGTCACCCTCGGCTTCAACCGCGAGGGGGGCGAGGCCTTCGCCAAGCTCACCCAGTCAATCGCCGGGACGGGCCGGCTGCTGGGCATCGTGCTGGATGGCCGCTCGATCAGCGAAGCGAGCGTCAGCAAGGAGTTCGCCGCCGCCGGCATCACCGGCGGAGCGGCCAGCATCACCGGAAACTTCACGGCGGAGGAGGCCAGGGATCTGGAGGTGCAACTGCGGGGCGGCTCCCTGCCCCTGCCGGTCAAGATCATCGAGGTGCGCACCGTCGGCCCTTCCCTCGGCGCCGAGAACATCCGCACCAGCCTGGTGGCGGCCCTCACCGGCTTGGTGCTGGTGGGGGTGTTCATGGTGCTGGTCTACCGGCTCCCCGGTGCGGTGGCCGTGGTGGCCCTGAGCCTCTATTCGCTCTTCAACCTGGCGGTCTATTCCCTGATCCCCGTCACCCTCACCCTGCCGGGCATCGCCGGCTTCATCCTCAGCGTGGGGATGGCGGTGGATGCCAATGTGCTGATCTTCGAGCGGGTCAAGGAGGAACTGCGCGGCGGCAACACCCTGATCCGCTCCATCGACACCGGCTTCTCCCTGGCCTTCAGCTCGATCCTCGATGGCCATGTCACCGGCCTGATCAGCTGCCTCGCCCTGTTCACCCTCGGCACGGGCCTGGTCAAGGGCTTTGCCGTCACCCTGGCGATCGGCCTGCTGCTCAGCCTGTTCACTGCCCTCACCTGCACCCGCACCCTGCTGCGGCTGCTGATGAGCTATCCGGCCCTGCGCCGCCCCACCTACTTCCTGCCCGCCAGCCAGCGTCCAGCCGGCCTGGCCTGAAGTCCCTGTTACCCCAGCCTGTGACCAACAGCCCCTCCCCCCGCTTTCGGATCAGCCGCTACCAGCGCCTCGCCTGGGTGGGATCGGGGCTGGCCTGCCTGCTCAGCGTGATCGGCCTGGCTCTCTGCTGGCTCACCCCGTCGATTGGCTTTCCGCTCAGGCCAGGCCTGGACTTCACCGGCGGCACCCAGATCCAGCTGGAGCGGAGCTGCGCGGGGGCATGCCCGCCGCTCACGGCGCCGGAGCTGCAGCAACGGCTGGCCAGCCTGGCCCTGCCCCCCGGTGAGGGTGAGCGTGCTCCGAACCTGGGTGGCGCCAGTGTCCAGGTGCTCGATCGCGGCAGCTCCGTGCTGCTGCGCCTGCCGGCCCTCAGCACCGAACAGAGCGCCGCGGTGATCACCGATCTGGCCACCGCGATCGGGCCCCTGGATGCGGCCGGCACCGCCATCAACACGATCGGGCCCACCCTGGGCTCCCAGCTGCTGACCAGCAGCGTGATCTCGTTGCTGGTCAGCTTTGCGGCGATCGCCCTCTATATCACCTTCCGCTACGACCGCATCTTCGCCTTCCTCGCCCTCCTCTGCCTGGCCCACGACGTGTTGATCACCTGCGGGGCCTTCGCCTGGCTGGGGTTGATCCTGGGCATCGAGGTGGATTCGCTGTTCGCCGTCTCCCTGGTCACCGTCGCTGGTTACTCGGTCACCGACACGGTGGTGGTGTTCGACAGGATCCGCGAACAGAAAACCAGCCTGAGCCACCTCCCCGTCGCTGAGCAGGTGGATGTGGCCGTCGATGCCACCCTCACCCGCTCCCTTTACACCTCCTTCACCACCCTGTTGCCACTCCTGGCCCTGATCTTCTTCGGCGGCAGCAGCCTGTTCTGGTTCGCGGTGGCGCTCACAATCGGCATCGCCGTGGGCAGCTGGTCGAGCATCGGGGTGGCGCCCACCCTTCTGCCCCTGTTCAACGCCCCGGCCCCGGTCCGGAGCCCCGCATGAGGCGCCAGCCCCTGGTGCCGGTGCTGCTGATTCTGCTGGCGCTCTGGGATCTGCGGGGGGAACTCCAGTTGCTCAGCGATCACTTCACCTGGGTCACGCTCAGGGCGGCCCTGGTTCAGCATCCCCTCGCCGTGGCGGTGCTGCTGCTCGCTCCCAGCCTGTGGCGTCGCTTCCGCTGAGCCCCGCCACCCAGCTCCCGCCAAGGCTCCCACTAGCCCCCACCCGGCAGGGTCCAGCGGTCCATGATCTGCTCCACCAGCACCCGCTGGCAGACCACCTGGATCACCACCACCAGGGGCAGACCCAGCAACACACCCGGCAGACCCAGCAGGGCACCGAGGCTGAGCTGGGCCATCAGGGCCACGGTTGGCAGCAGGTTCACCGTCCGACTCAGCAGCACGGGGGTAAGCACGAAGGCCTCCACGTTCTGGAGCAAGAGCCGCAGGATCAGCACCTGCACCACCTTGGCCGGAGAGATCAACAGGGCCACGGCCATGGGCAGCAGGGTCGCCACGGTGGGACCGATGGTGGGGACAAAAGTGAGCAGGCCGCAGACCAACCCACTCAGCAGGGCGAGCGGCACCTTCAGCAAGGCCAGTCCAGCCCAGGTGAGCACGAACACCGTCACCGCCGAGATCGTCATGCCGGCCAACCAGCCGCCGAGGGCCTGGCGGCAATCGTGGAGCAGCCCCTGCATCGTCGGTCGGTAGAAGCGCGGCGTGGCGGCGATCAACAGGCGTTGGTGGCTGCGGGGATCAAGGGCAAACAGAACGGCCAGCAGGCCCATCAGCAGCATCTGGATCGTGGTGTTGGCCGTGCTTCCAGCCACGCCGAGCAACTGGGAGCCCAGGGGCTGCAGCCGGTCCCAGCTGCCCAGATCCAGCAGTTGCTCCTCCAGGGTCTGGAGCCCCCGGAACTGGCCGGCCAGGGCGCCAAGGCGCTGGATCAGCACCGGCACCAACTGGGTGAACTCATTGGCCTGCTGCACCAACTCCGGCAGCAGCAGCTCCGACACCTTCCAGCCCAGCACCGCCAGCACCGCCAGCACCAGGGCAAGGGCGGTCGGCCGGTTGAGCGGCAGGCGACGGCGCAGCTGGGTCACCGGCACATCGAGGGCGACAGCCAGCACCACGGCGCCGAACAACACCAGCAGCACCCAGCGCAGCTCCCAGAGCAACAGGCCGATAACCACCAGGGCCAGGCAACCGAGCAGGGCACGGGTGTTCATGCGGCCTGCCGTTGGCGCTTCCACGGATCGAGCACGTCGCGGATCAGCACCTCCCGAATGATCACCTGCAGGCACACCGCCATCGGCAGGGCCAGCAACAGCCCCAGCGGCCCGAACAGCACCGTGAACAGAAACTGGGCCGAAAGCGTGAGGCCGGGCAGGAGCTTGAGCTGGTGCTGCATCACCGAGGGGGTGATCAGGTAGCTCTCCAGGTGCTGAATCACGAAGTAGAGGCCGAGCACGGCCACCGCCTTCCAGGGGGCATCGAGCAGGGCCACCGACATCGGAAAAACGGTGCTCAAGGTGGGGCCGACGTTGGGGATCACATTGAGCAACCCGGCGAGCAGGGCATTGGCAACCACCAGCTTCACCCCGAGCAACATCAGGCCGATGCCCGAGAGCAGCGCCACACAGCAGGAGCTGATTAGCACGCCCACCATCCAGTCGCTCAGGGCCGCACCGCAGGAATCGAGCACCTGGCGGAACCGGCGCCGATAGAAGGACGGCACCAGCAGCACCGCCACATCCCGGTAGGCAGTGGGCTGCAGCGCCACCATCACACTCACCGCCACGACGAACAGCAGCTGCAGCACCGCACCCCCGAGGTTGCCGGCCAGGCCGAGCAGGCGGTTGAGTCCCTCGCCCAGGCCGCTGGCCAGCGCGGCGCTGCCGTCGGAGCTGCCGGGCAGGATCTCCTGGAGCCAGTCCAGCTCCAGGGTGGCGTCCTGGCGCCCATAGATCATCTGGGCCGTCTCGGTGAGGGCACTGCGACCCATCTTCAGCAAGAGCGCCGCGGCGGCTGGCACCTTGGTGAGCAGTTCGGCGAACTGGGCTGCGAAAGGAGGGATCAGCACGGTGACGCCCAGGACCAGCAACACCAGCAGACCCAGCAGGCTCAGCAGCAGGGCGAGGGAGCGGCTGCAACGCAGTTGCCGGCCCACGAACCCGACCAGGGTGCAGAGCGCCATCGCCAGCACGATGGCGGCGAAAACCTGCACGAGCACATCACGCAGGCTCCAGAGCAGCGCGACGGCAGCGCCCGTTGCGGCCAGACCCAGCCACTGGCCGAACTTCAAATCGCTTCCGGCTCCGTCTCAGGCTCCGGCTCCGGCTCCGCATCCGGCTTGTCTTCCGGCTGCTCGCCATCCTTCTCGGCGAATCCCAGGCCATGGCCGGCCGCGTAGCGATCAGCGAAGCGCATGAACCGATCGAAATCGGCCTCGGTCTTCCAGGTGTAGGTGGCCTCGATGGCGCTGGCCCGGCCATTCACGAAGCGGGCATTGACATCCCGGGTGACCAGCTCTCCCTCTTCATCGAGCAGGAACATGCCGGTGATGTCGCCCATCGTTTCGGGGGCCAGGGCCTCGGGCTCCTCAAACACGAACACCGCCTGACCGGTGCGTCCATCGCGGGAACGGGTCAGGCGGATATCGGGCACCACGGGCTCATCCACCCCACGAAAGAACTGAATCGCAGTCATCGGAGGCGGCACGAAAAAACGATCCTAAACATCACACCTGATGCGGCCCTGCTCGAGCAACCACTCCGCAGCTTTTGATTCGGGCCAGTCGCCGAGATCGACCCCATCCCCCTGCAGCGGCAGACAGATCCCCGCCGACAATGGCTGTTGTTTCGCTTCGTGATCGTAACAACGGTCGTAATAATCGAGCATCTGACGACAGGCTGCCGCCCAATCCGCGGCGGCGATCGCCTCCAGGGCCGCCTTGGTCCGGGCCGGACCGAGCCGCCTGGCGATCCGCGCGGTGGCCTCCGCAAGCTCCGCCCCGTTCTGGACCCCATAAACCGCCACCAGCCGCCGCACCCGCTCCTCCAGCGGGCGCCGCAGCTCCAGCCGGGGCGCCGCCTGCATCTGCCGCCACAGGCCGGCGGGAATCCGGCAGCGACCCACCTGAACGCTCTCCGCCTCCAGCCAGATCTCCCTGGCCTCGCCGAGGCGCTGAAGCGCTTCGGCCAGTCGGTTTTCGTAGTGCTCGGTGCTGGGTTGGGGCGGCAGGCCCAGGCCGCCGAAGCTGCTGCCGCGGTGGTGGGCCAGCCCCTCCAGATCCACCACCGCCACGCCGCGCCGGCCCAGTTCCAGCAACAGGTCGGTTTTGCCGGTGCCGGTGCGACCCCCCAGCAGCCTCAGCGGCCAGGCTTGCTCGAAGCGCCCCAGCACCCACTGCCGGTAGGCCTTGTACCCCCCTTCCAGCAGCAGCACGGGCAGGTCAAGGGTTTCCGCCAGCCAGGCCAGGCTGGCGGACCGCATGCCGCCCCGCCAGCAATGGATCCGCAGTGGGCTGCCCTGATCGAGCCCCAGGAGGCTTTCGCCGAGTTCGACCAGCCGCGGACCCACCAGGGCCAGGCCGAGCTGAACAGCGGCCTGGCGACCCTGCTGCTTGTAGAGGGTGCCGATCTCGGCCCGTTCGGAATCACTGAACAGGGGCAGGCTCTGGGCACCGGGGATGTGGCCCCGCTCGAACTCGGCGGGGCTGCGCCCATCGATCAGCGGCCCCTGGGCGGCCAGGAAAGGCTCGATCGCCAGCCGCACCGCCATCCTCCAACCCGGGACCGACCTGCCCTGACATAGTGGGCCCACGCTGGCCCCGATCAGGCCAGCTGAACGTCATGCTCTCCGGACCGTCCGCCTCCACCACCGTCAGCGCCGAAGAGCTGCTGGAGCGGTTTCTGACCAGTTCGCTGCGGCAGCGGCGCAGCCTCCTGCCCCAGCTCGAAGCCCGCAGCGACGAGTTGCGTCCTTTGCTGATCGACTGCCTGGCCCATCTCGATGCCAACGGCGACGACTGGGCCGCCGGCGCCCTGATCCATCTGCTGCTGGGCCAGCCGGATGCCCTGGCTGGCGACTTCCTCTCCCGCTACCCCCAGGGCTGGCTGGCGTTGGGCAGCGCCCAGGGCATCGACCATCAGCCGCTGCAGAGCGCCCTGATGGCCAAGTCCTTCGAGGAGGCCGACCGTCTCACCAGTGCGATCCTGCGCCAGCTGGCCGGGCCGGCAGCCGAGCAGCGCGGCTATGTGTACTTCAGTGAGGTGGCTTCGATCGGGGCGGTGGATCTGGAAAGCCTCGACCGGCTCTGGATCTGCTACTCGCTCGGGAGGTTCGGCTTCTCCGTCCAGGGTCGGCTGTTGCGGAGCGTCGGCGGGCGCTGGCCACTGCTGTGGCCGAAGCTGGGCTGGAAGACCGGCGGGGCCTGGACCCGCTATCCCACTGGCTTCTCCTGGACGCTGGAGGCGCCGGAAGGACACCTGCCCCTGGTGAACCAGTTGCGCGGGGTGCGGTTGATGGATGCCCTGCTCTCCCATCCCGCTCTGCAACAGCGCATACCCAGGTGAGGAAGCCTCCAGTTAGGGTCAAATCCAGTGGTCGATGGAGTGAATGCCCCGGCGTTTGATCACCCCAAGGCTTCCCTGGCCACCACGTCCCTGGACAGGTTTTCATTTGAGAGTGCTCCCCTGGGCCGTGTGTCGCTGGACCGATTTCACCATCCCCTCCACCCTGCAGCTCGCTCCGCTGCTTGAGGTGCTGCTCGAGCCGATGGCGAAAGCGGCCAACCTGCCTGAACTTCAGCTCGGCCTGCATGAAGCCCTGGTCAACGCCGTTCGCCATGGAAACGGCGGCGATCCGAGCAAGTGCCTGCGCATCCGACGCATCCTCTCTCCCCGCTGGATCATCTGGCAGATCCAGGACGAGGGCTTCGGCGTGCCGCCGGCCAGCCGCACGAAGGAGCTGCCGGCGAACCCGGCCGCCTGCTGCGGCAGGGGCTTCTTCCTGATTCACCACTGTTTCGATGACGTTCGCTGGAGCGGTCGGGGCAACCGGCTCCAACTGGCGGCCCAACGCCGGCGTTGAGCGGGCCGCTCAACGGCCGTGGCTGGGGCAACCCGGATCCTTGAGATCCCCCTTCAGCCAGGCCAGGCCATGGTCCAGCAGGGCGATGGCCCGCTCCTGGCCCTCTCCCCCCAGGCGGTGCGGAGGGCTGTCGTCACCGATCAGCTGCACCAGGGCGGCGGCGATCTGCTCGGCTCCGCGGCGGGGCTTCTGCGCTTTGAGGGCGTGCCAGTCACGCCCCTCGATCGCCAGGAGGCGGTGCAGGGCCTCAGCCAGCTGGCGGCTGCCTTCCGGCCATGGGCGCTGAGCCGGTGGGGAAGGATCGCCAGCGGCGGCAACCACGGGGATGCTGGGGTCGGGGGAAAGCGTCACTGGACGCGAAGCGGCAGGGGGCTCCATCCTGGCGCCATGCCAAAAGGCCTGCGCCGATCCAGCCGCCGCCGACCATCGGGTTGGCTGCACAGCCTCTCCTCCCTGCTGGCGGTGGCGGCCCGAGGGGAACGCTTGCAACCCGACGACGGCGGCAGCGGGGCCCGCCGTCTGCGTCAGCACCTTGAACTGGGCCAGCGGCTGCTGGATCCACTGCCCAAACCCCTGCGCGCTGGAAACGGGCAGGAGGAGTGGCTCTGGAAGGCGTTGCGCTGGGGGGGCGGAGGGATGGTGCTGGCCTGGTTGCTCCAGCGCTGATCGCTCAGGTGGCGGCTTTGGTGGCGGTCCAGACCCGGGTCATGAAATGGGACTCCGCCTGAATCGCGGCGAATCCCGCCTGCCGCAGGCGCCCATCGATGCCATCGCCGATGTAATCGCGGTAGTAGGGCTCGTGGAACATCCGGCGGAAGTTCTCCATCGCCGGCATGAATTCGGGCGAGTCAGCCATCTGAACGGAATCGGCCATCACCAGGGTGCCGCCAGGCTCCAGCAAGCGGAAACACTCCGCCATCACCTTCTGGCGGGCCGCTCCGGGAAGTTCGTGCAGAAGAAACACACAGCTCACCGCCTGAAAGGTTGCATCGGCGAACGGCATCGCTTCCGCATTGGCCTGAACAAGCTGGGGCAGCTCGCCGGGCAACTGGGCCAGGAAGCGGTTGGCCTCCCGCAGATAGGCGGTGGACAGATCGAGGCCCACCAGCTGAACGCCAGGAAGAGCGGCCCGCAACTGCCGCAGGGTCCGGCCGGTGCCGGTGGCCACGTCCAGCACCCTCAGCTGGCCGGGGGTGCGGCTGGAGAACGCCCGCAGCCCCCGCCGCAACGGCGCCAGCAGGCGGCGGCGCATCGGGTCAGCCGTTCCGTTGAAGAGGATCTCCACCTGCAGGTCGTAGAGAACGGCGGAGCGATCGCTCAGGTAGCCGTCGGTCTGGTGGTGGAAGTTCTGAAGGTAGTAGCCGGGAAAGTCGGCGGGTTCCACCGCGCGGGGCAGATCGCGCACTTTGCGCTGGCTGCGGCGGCTCCAGATGCTGGGCAGATCGAGCCAGACCAGGGGATAGCGGCTGGCCCACTCCAGCCAGGGAGCCTCGAACAACAGCGAAGAGGGGTAAACCCCCCGCTCGGCGTCCTGCCAATCGATCTCCAGGAGCCTGTTCATCGAGGCGCGGAACTGCTCGAACATTCCCGGCGGAACCGGCACGGTCTGGGGGAGGGTTCCCGGCGCAAGCATCTCCAGGAGCCTGGTGCTCACTTCCTTGTGAGCCAGGCCCATCAGGCTCTTGCCCTGCTGCAGCGTCTGGTACGCGAGCTTGCTGACCGGATCGGGCATCGGCTGGATCAGGGGTCTGAGCCTGGATTGGACCCCTATTCCAACGGATCGGCCCTGGTGCCGCGAGCCGTCCTGGGCCGGCGGCACCAGGGCCGACAGGACCTCGAAGCGAACCAGGCACCCGCGTAACCGTTTCTGTCGGATTCTTGAAATCCCATGGCTGGACAGGGTTCTACCGGGTCGCAGATGCTAGTTTCCAGCCCAGGTCACTGGATCTCCACGTCATGCGCGATGCCATTACCGGCCTGATTGGTCGGTATGACCAGCTGGGGCGCTATTTCGACCGCGACGCGATCGACCGCATCTCCAGCTACTTCGCCCAGTCCCAGTTGCGCCTGGCGGCGGCGGAAATCATCAACCGTGATGCCGCCGACATCGTGCGCGAGGCCAGCCGGCGGCTGTTCGAGGAGGATCCCGAGCTGCTGCTCCCCGGCGGCAACGCCTACACCACCCGCCGCCTCTCCGCCTGCCTGCGGGACATGGATTACTTCCTCCGCTACGCCAGCTATGCCCTGGTGGCTGGCGACCCCTCCATCCTCAATGAACGGGTTCTCAACGGCCTCGACGACACCTACAAGAGTCTGGGCGTGCCCACCGGACCCACCGTGCGCAGCATCAACCTGCTGGGTGATGTGGTGAGTGAGCGTCTCGAAGAGGCCGGGCTGGGGCCTGCCGAGGTGGTCCGGATGCCGTTCAACCACATGGTCCGGGGGCTGGGCGCCACCAATCTCCGGGCCCGCTAGGCCGCATCCAGCCTTGCCCCGGGCCTGCGTCCCATCGCTGCGTAGGCTTCGCAACACCTTCCTATCGCGCCACTGGATCTTGGTCACCCAGTTCTCGTCTGCCCCCATCAGCGATCGTCATCGCCTTTCGCTCGGGCCGATCGCCACTCCGGAGAGGCTGCTTCTGGGCCCTGGACCCTCCAACGCCCATCCCACCGTGCTTGCGGCCCTGGCCCGCAGCCCGATCGGCCACCTCGACCCCCTCTACATCGAATTGATGGGGGATGTGCAGGAACTGCTGCGCTACGCCTGGCAAACCGACAACCGCCTCACCATTCCGATGAGTGGCACCGGCAGCGCGGCGATGGAGGCCACCCTCGCCAACACGGTCGAGCCCGGCGACGGGGTTCTGGTGGCTGTCAAGGGCTACTTCGGTCTTCGGCTTGTCGACATGGCGCAGCGGTATGGAGCCGAGGTTCACACGATCGAGCGTCCCTGGGGCGAAGCCTTCAGCCTCGAAGAGATCGAAGCCGCGCTGCAACGGCATCGCCCCAAAATCCTGGCGATCGTTCATGCCGAAACCTCCACCGGCGTCTGCCAGCCGATGGAGGGGATCGGTGAACTCTGCCGCCGTTACGACTGCCTGCTCCTGCTCGACACGGTCACGTCGCTCGGGGCCGTGCCGGTCCACCTGGATGCCTGGGGAGTGGACCTGGCCTACAGCTGCAGCCAGAAGGGCCTCAGCTGCCCCCCCGGCCTGGGGCCCTTCAGCATGGGCCCCCGCGCCGAGGCCAAGCTGGCTGCCCGCAGCGGCAAGGTGCCCAACTGGTACCTCGATGTCTCCCTGCTCAACCAGTACTGGGGCAGCAACCGCATCTATCACCACACGGCCCCGGTCAACATGAACTTCGGCATGCGCGAAGCCCTGCGGCTGCTGGCCGAAGAAGGCCTCGAAAACGCCTGGGCCCGCCATCGCCAGAACGCAGAACGGCTCTGGAGTGGTCTGGAGTCGCTTGGGCTCGAACTGCACGTGCCCGAGCCCCTGCGGCTGCCCACCCTCACCACGGTGCGGATTCCGGAGGGGATCGATGGCAAGGCCTTCAGCCTGCACCTGCTCAACAGCCACGGCATCGAAGTGGGTGGCGGCCTGGGCAGCCTGGCCGGCAAGGTCTGGCGGATCGGCCTGATGGGGTACAACAGCCGGGCCGAGAACGTCGACCGGCTTCTCAATCTGCTGGAAACGGAGCTTCCGTCTTTCCGGGCCGAACGCCAAAGCGATCAAGCCGCTGTTGCCGTCGCCGCCGCCTGAACCAGCCCTCCAGCAACGCCTGGGCCTCCGGCTCCAGCACCCCCCCCACCACCACCATCGGGTGGTGGGCACTCGGATCTGCGGAGAGATCGAGGCAGCCCCCGAGGGCACCACGCTTCGGGTCGGCGGCAGCAAACACCACGGTCCCCATCCGGGCCTGGATCAGGGCCCCTGCACACATCGGGCAGGGTTCCAGGGTCACCAGCAGGGTGCTGTCGTTGAAGCGCCAGTCGGCACGGAGGGCGGCGGCCTGCCGCAGGGCCACCAACTCCGCATGACCGAGGGGATCCTGCTGGGTCTGACGCTGATTCGTGCCCCAGCCAAGGCAGCGACCACCACCATCCAGCACCACGGCGGCCACGGGCACCTCCCCGAGCTCGCCAGCGCGCCGGGCCAGGCGCAGCAACCGCTCCATCCAGAGCAGTCGCTGGGCTTCTGCGTGGGGAGAAGGGGTGGGCAATGGCTGGCGGTTGAGAAAGGGGCGAAACGGGCGTGCTCATCAGCGACTGATCCGATCAGGCTGACAGCACGCCAGAGTGCGGTCCTCTCCAGGCAAGGATCACCGGACAGGACCATGCGCTGCACCCCAGGAGAATGACCGGCCCGATCACCCTGCCCGCGGCCGTAGCCCCCAACCAGGTTGGAGACGCAGGGCCGCTGCCCTTCGCATCGCCTGGCCAGTTCGATCCCGGCCTGGAATCCTTTTTGCAGGATGCCGCCCACCAGCTCTGCCGCTGGCTGGGCTCAGCCACCAGCCGCCCCCCCCTGCCCGGTCTCAGCCTGCTGCCCGGGATTGAACCGGACAGGGAGGGTCTCGGCGGGGAACGGCTGCTTTCGGATCTTCAGCAGCTGATGGAAGGGGCTTACAACCCCAGCCATCCGGGGGCCCTGGCTCACCTTGATCCACCGCCGCTGACCGCCTCAGTGGTGGGGGACCTGATCTGCGCAGGCCTCAACAACAACCTCCTGGCCGAGGAACTCTCCCCCTCCCTGAGCCGCCTGGAGCGGGGCCTCTGCTGCTGGCTGGCCCGCCGGGTCGGCCTGGGGGAGAACGCCAGCGGTGTTCCGGCCAGCGGCGGCAGCCTCAGCAATCTGATGGCCCTGGTCACGGCGCGGCAGAGCCGCGGCCTGGGAATCCGCCAGGACGCCGTGGTGCTCGGCAGCTCCGACCTGCATGTCTCGATCGAGAAGGCGTTGATGGTGATGGGCCTGCCTCCAGAGGCCCTGCGGCGCCTGCCGGTCGACGCGGCTGGGCGACTGCAGCCAGACCGGCTGGAGGAGGAGCTGCTGCACCTGGGGCGGCAGGGGAAGCCGGTGATCGCCGTCGTCGCCACCGCCGGCACCACCGTGCGGGGGGCGGTCGACCCCCTCGGGGCCCTGGCGGCGGTCTGCCGCCGCCAGGGGGTCTGGCTGCATGTGGACGGGGCGATCGGAGGGGTGCTGGCCCTGAGCGAGCGACACCGGCACCGGGTGGAGGGGATGGGCCTGGCCGACTCGATCACCCTGAACCCCCAGAAACTGCTGGGGATCACCAAGACGTCCTCCCTGCTGCTCCTGGCCAATCCCGCCGAGTTGCAGCGCACCTTCGGCACCGGGCTCCCATACATGGAGCCGAGCTGGGGCGGCGCCCATGGGGGCGAATGCGGGCTGCAGGGCACCCGCAGTGCCGAGATTCTCAAGCTCTGGCTGGGCTTGCGCCAGCTGGGTCTGGCGGGGATTGATCACCTGATCCAAGCGGCGATCGATCGACGGCGACGCTTGCGGCAACGGCTCCAGGAGGGGCTGCCCGAGGGAGCCCTGGTGCTGCTGAGCGGCCCGCTCCATCTGCTGGCCTTCCGGCCCGGCGGCCTCGATGCGGAGGCTTCGGAGCGCTGGTCGACCCAATGCCGCAGCGCCCTGCTGGCGGAGCAGCTGATGCTGTCGCGGCCGCTCTACCAGGGCCACCACCATCTCAAGGCGGTGCTGGGCAACCCCCACACCGGCGAGGCCGAGTTGGAGCGGCTGAGCAGGGTGGTGAGGCAGTCGCTCCATGGCTGAGAGCAGCCGCCGCGGGCGCTGGGTGGCGATCCTCACTGGAGCGATCTCGATCCTGATCGGTGTGCTTTATCTCGGCCTGATCACGGTGCTCGACGCCCGCGGCCCTCTCCTGCCGCCTCCCCCCGAGGCCCTGGCCGGGGCGGCAACTGCAGATCCTTCCGGCGTTGCAACGGCTCCACCACCCGGTTGAAGGCGGCTTCCAGAAATCGCTTCAGGGCACCGTCGCGGCGGTTGAGGTCGTATTGCCGTTGCACCACCTCCTGCAGGCCACCTTCGCCCCAGTCCTGGTCCTGCTCGAAGTAGGTGAGGAAGCTCAAGCCGGCGATCCGGGTCAACCAGGCCGCGCTGACGCCCTGCACCACCTTGCTGACCACCAGCGCCGGCAGATTCAAGGTCAGGGCCGAGGTGATCAGGCCCAGGCCTCCCTTGATCATGCCGAGCCCCGCCAGGGTGCGCCCCACCGACAGGGCCAGCTCCTGCCCCGTTTCGCGGGAAAGATTAACCCCGTACACCCGGGCGATCTCCACCACCATCTGGGCGTTGACCGCCGCGGTGCCGAGCAGGTCGACGACGGGCAGCGGGTTCACCACCAGCACCCCCGCCCCGATCCACATGTAGCGCTCGATGATCCCGCTGCCATCCCGCCGCCGTTGGCGGGCCAGCAACTCGCGGCTGGCATCGCTGAGGCGACGGCTCTGCAACAGGATGTTGTCGGCAATCAATTCCTCGCCGTCCTGGAGCAGCACGGTGGCGAGACGCCGCAGCAGGCCCTCCACCTCCGGCTCCGGCTGCAGGGGCCGCCCGCCAGGCATCGGCACCGACTGGGGCGCCGCACTGGCCGGGATCACGTCATCGGCATCGATCCGGCCGGCGGCGCGCTGGCGCAGCAGCACGAGCAGGCGCCGCTCCTCCTGTTCACCGCGCAGGTCGCACTTGTTGAGCACCAGGAGCAAGCGCTTGCCCAGGCTGGCCAGGGCTTCGAACACCTCCAGCTCGGCGGCCCGCAGGTCCCCGTCCACCACCAGCAGAAGCAGATCGGCCCGGGCCGCCTGTTGCCTTGCGTTGCTTTCCCGCCCACGGCCATCGGCTCCCGCTTCCAGGATTCCGGGCGTATCCACCAGTTTCAGGCCGCGACGCAGCCCCTTCAGGCGCAATCGGTAGGTGTGGCACTCGGCGGTGGACCCCATCGGCGCCCCCACCTCCCCAACAACCTCGCTGAGCAGGGCCCGAATCAGGGAGGTCTTGCCGGTGGACCCCGCACCGAACACCACCAACACCAGGTCGCCCCGGGCGAGTTCCGCCTCAACCCGCTGCCGCTCCTGCTGGAGGGCCTGCCGCTCGACGTCGTCGCGAACCCGCTCGAGCACCTGGTCGATCGCCTGCAGGTTGCGCTCGGCCGCCTCCTGACGGCTGCCGAGCGGTCCCAGGGCCTTGGGCGGTGGCGCCCCGCCCGGGCGGGGCTGGCGCCAGGCCACCAGCCAGGGCCAGGCCAACCGCAACGCCAGCAGGGCTCCGCCGCCGAAGAGCAGCAGCGTCACCGGGCCCACCAGCCAGTAGGGCAGCAGATAACTCAGCTGCCAGAGGAGATTGTTGAAGGCCCCCAGCAGCAGCGAAACAGCCACAACCCCCACCAGGGCAAGCCCTAACCACAGCCAGGGCCGGAACCGGCGCATCAGGGCTTGGCCGCGGCCGGCTGGGAGCCCCGGCCGGCCGCACGGATGATGTCGCCCCACAGACCGGCGGCCAGGGCGCTGGAGCCCGCCGTGGGGCGGTTCTCGTCGTTGCCCAGCCAGATGCCCATCACCCAGTGGCGGCTCGGCTCATAGCCCACGAACACCAGATCGTGGCCCTTGTTGGTGGTGCCGGTCTTGCCCCCTTCCTCCCCGCCCAGGTAGGCCGCGGTGCCTGTGCCGCCCCGCACCACCCCCCGCAACAGCCCCTGCATCTGCCTGGCCACCTCGGGTTTGACCACCGTTCGTGACGGACTGACCGTGCGGCCCCGGCCACCGGCCTGCTTGCGGCAGCGGGCACTGTCGAGCCCGCCGCAGGTTTCGGCGTCGGTGAGACGGCGGACGGTGCTGGGGGCATGCCAGACCCCATCGTTGGCGACGGCGGCGTAGGCGGCGGTGAGTTCGATCAGACGCACCTCGCTCTGGCCGAGGGCCAGGCCGGGCACCGCCTGCATCGGCGTGGTGATGCCCAAATCCCGCGCCATCTGCTCCACCTTCTCCAGCCCGACCCGCCGGGCCAGGCGCAGGGCGGCGGTGTTGCTGCTGATCGCAAAGGCCTGCGCCAGGCTGAGATTGCCGCCACAGGAGCTGGCGAAGGTCTGGCCGGCCCAGCTCAGGGGGCCGCAGTTGACGCTGGCAGTCGGTTTGGTCCCCTGCTGCAGGGTCGCCAGATAGGTGAACAGCTTGAAGGTGCTGCCCGGTTGGCGCAGGGCCATGCTGGCTCGGTTGAACTGGCTGCGGCGGTAGTCCCGGCCGCCGGCGATGGCCAGAACGCCGCCGTTGCGGCTGTCGAGCACCACCACCGCCCCCTCGCTCACCCCGGCCGGCGCGCCAAAATCGAGCCGCTGGCGCAACTGGCTCTCCACCACCTGCTGCAGCAGGGGATCCAGGTGGGTTTCAACCAGGAAGTTGCCTTCGGCGGCCACATCGGAGCCCAGCAGATTCTCCAGGTCGCTGCGCACCTGGTCGGTGTAGAAGGGCACCGGCCGGATGCGCCCGCCGCGGCAGGCACCGGCACCGAGCTGCACCGGGCGGCGGCGGGCCTGACGGGCCAGATCGGCACTGATCCGGCCGGTGTTGGCCATCTTCAGCAACACCCCGTTGCGGGCCTCCAGGGCGGCCTGGGGGTTGGCGCAGGGATCGTTGCCGTTGGGGGATGGCAGCAGCCCCACCAGCAGGGCAGCCTCCTCGAGGCTGAGCTTGGCGGCGGGCTTGTCGAAAAAGGAGCGGGCGGCATCCTCAAACCCCCAGCCCACCCCGAGATAGACCCGGTTCAGGTAGCTGAGCAGCAAGGCGCCCTTGCTGAACCGCGCCTCCAGCTGCAGGGCCACGAGCAGCTCCCTCCACTTGCGCAGCAGGGTTTCCCCCTCCCCCACCTGATCGGGATAAAGGCTGCGGGCCAGCTGCTGGGTGAGGGTGCTTCCCCCCTCCAGCACCCGGCCCCCCAGCAGGTTGGTGACCAGGGCCCGGCCGGTGCCGATCGGGTCCACGCCGGGGTGCCACCAGAAGCGGCTGTCCTCACTGGCCAGCAATGCTTCCACCAGCACGCTCGGATAGTTGCTCAGCGCCTTGTTTTCGCGGTGTTCGCTTGAATCGGCCGAGCTGAGCGGCCGATTCAGCCGGTCGTAGAGGGCCACAGGCCCCCGCACCGGCGCCAGGCTGCCCCGCACCGGCACCTGCAGCACCGACAAGCTCAGCAGCAGGGTGCCGGCCGTGGCCACGGCGGCGGCGGCGGCGACGGCCGCCCGCGCCAGGGACGGCAGGCGGGGAATCGGTCGGCGCTGAAAGACCAGCTCCGGCAGGCCCGGCTCACTCGCCGGCCCGAAACGCACCGCATCGCCATCGCAGAGCAGGAGCTGCCGGATGCGTTGTCCGCGCCAGTACAGACCGTTGGTGGAGCCGTCGTCGCGCAGGAGCCAATCCGAACCGATCTGCTCCAGCAGGGCGTGCCGCTTGCTGACGGCCGGGTGGTCGAGGCAGACCTCCAGCCGGCTGTCGCGGCCAAGGCGATAGAGGCCGCCGTGCAGGTTGATGCGGCGGCTGGGATGGCCGGGCAGGAAGATCTCCAGCAGGGCCTCCGAGGGGAGGGTAGACCGGGCAACCAGCGGTTTCAACCGTTCAGCGCCCAGCACCGCCCCGTCCCTCCCAAAGGTCCACGGCCAGGCAGGCCACCGCCACATTGATCGCCACGTCGGCCAGATTGAACACCGGGAACTGGATCGGCACCAGCTCCAGGAAATCGACCACCCCGCCCAGGCGCCAGCGATCGAGGCCATTTCCCAGGGCGCCCCCAAGCAGGGCGCCCACCCCCAGCGCCTGCCAGCGCCGCAGGGAGCTCTGCCGCTGAATCCAGATGATCAGGCCCAGGGCCACCAGGAGGCTCACCACCCCCAGCAGGGCGGTGGATGCCTGGAAGAGGCTGAAAGCGGCACCGGTGTTGAACAGCAAGCGCAGGCGCAGCAGGCCGGGCAGGAACGGCTGGGACGCCGATGGTGCCAGGGTTGCAACGGCCCAGGCCTTGGTGAACTGGTCCAGCAGAACAACGGCGGTGGCGACCAGCCAGGCAACCCGTCGCCATGGCTTGGCGGGTGGCGTCATCACGCGTCATTCATGGTTGGACGAGCAGCAGCTTGCGCAGCGGCACCGCCAGAACCGCAACGGCGCAGCAAAGAAGAAGTTGTGGCAGCAGCGGGCCGAGGCTGTAGCTGAGCAGCAGATCCGTAAGGCTGCCACCCCAACGGCCAGCCAGGGCGCCGATCAGCAGGTTGGCGATGCCGCAGAGCTGAATCACCAGCAGGCCAATTACGGCCGACCCAAGCAGACGAAGCAGCTCCCCCATCCCCTCCTGACGCGCGAGTCGCCCGGCCAGCCAGCCGGCCGGCACGAACCCGGCCAGAAAGCCGAAGCCCGGATCGAGCAAGTAGGCCATGCCGCCACCGCCGTGGAACACCGGCAGCATCAGCAGCCCGAGACTGAGGTAAGCCACGGCCGCCAGCAGGGCTGGCCTGGGTCCGCAGACCAGGGCCGTGAGCAGCAGGGCCGGAACCTGGGCTGTGACGGGCAGCTCCTGGAGGGCAAGGCCACCCCCCGGTGCAGGCAAGGGAACGAAGGTCTGAATCAGACCACCGCTGATGATGAGCAGCAGCCCCACGACGGCGCCGCTCCAGTTGGCTAAGGCCCGCAATCGAGGGAATCTGGCTTCCCCCATCCTGCTGTAGTGGAGGGCAGTCAAGTGCATCGAACGATGGAGTCACCAGAAACCGACCAGCCCAATCCCCTGAGGATCGGCACCCGGGTGCGCTTGAACGGCAGCCCCCCCTTTCTCAAGACCGCCGATCCGATGCCGATGCTGCGGCCCCCCGATCTGGTCGACGCCGGCGAGATCGGTCAGGTGACCGCCCTCAGGGCCCTGGACCAGCTGGCCGTTCGCTTCCGTCGTGGCACCTTTCTGCTGCGGGCCGATCAGCTCAGCAGCGCCGAGGCGGAGCGGCCCAGGGGGTGAGCGGCCCAGGCCCTCTGGGCGGCGGACAACGCCGCGGCCGGCCCGCACAGGCTCAGGCTGGGGTGAGCCAGCAGGGTTCGGGCAACCTCCCACAGGGCAGCTGGATCGAGGGCCTCCGCCCGTTCACTGGCCTCATCGGGATAGGACCAGGCCAGGCCATGGCCCAGCACCAGGGCCTGGCGATCGGCGATCTGACCGCAGGTCTGGCGACCGGCGGCGACAAGGCCGCGGAACTTGGCGAGAGCGAGCTGCCACTCCTCGGTGGTCAGGGGCTGATCCAGCAGCCGTTGCCATTCCTGCAGCAGCTGGCCGGTGGCTTCGGCGGCCCGATCCGCCGAACTGGAGAGGTGGATCACGAAGGGGGCGGCGCCACGCCGGGCCGGCAGGTGCACACCCACGTCGTAGGCGAGGCCCTGCTCCTCCCGCAGCACCACGAACAGTCGGCTGGACATGCCGACCCCCAGATGGCACTGCAGCAGGCGCAGGGCCAGGGAGCGGGGGTCAGCCAGGGGAACCGTGGCCGCCCCCAGCATCAGCACGAGTTGCTCGGTGTCGAGTTCTTCGCTCACCAGGGCGGCAATTGAGCGGCCGCCAGGCCCCGCAACCGCCAGGGGCGCCACGGCGGGCCAGAGGGGAGCGGCCGCAGGCTCCAGGAGGGTGCGGAGATCCGGCGGCGGCTGACCGCTGATCACCAGGACGGCCCCCTCGCCGCCGAGCTGGCCGGCAGCATCGAGCAGAAGGGGCCTCTCCAGACCCGCCAGTTCCTCCTCCACGCCGAGGGGATCGTGGCCGTAGGGGCCGTCCCCATAGAGCTGGTGGCGCAGCCGGTCATGGGCCTGCTGGAACGGGTCCTCCCGCTGGCGATGGAGGGCCTGCAGGTTGAGCTGTCGCTCCAGGCTGATCTGGTCACTCGCCAGCCAGGGATTCAGCACCATCGTGTGCAGCAGAGGCAACAGGGCAGCGCTGTCGGCGCTGGCGCACTTCAGGCTGATCAGCAGCCCATCCTCAGAGGCCTCGCAGCGCAGCTCATCGCCGAGGCCCTCGACCAGATCGGCCATCGCCTCGCCACTGAGGTCGCCGCAGCCCCGGCTGAGCAGGCCCGCCAACAGCTGGGCGCGGCCGCGCTGACCCCTGGGATCGGCGCCACTGCCGCCCCGGATCCAGAGTTTCGCGGAAACGATCGCAGGACCGGACCGGCGCAGCACCCACACCGGGCAACCGCCTGAAAGGGTGAACGTCTCCGGGGTGGGCAGGGGGGGATGAAGGGAGGCGATCATGCCGGCAGCACCAGCAGGCGGCAGGCCTTCTCGGGATCGAGCAGCGGCACCATCTCCTGGTGGATCCGCTCCGCCGACCAGGCGTCAAGCAGGTCGAGGGGATGGCGCAGGGGGGCAAGGCGTCCCCAGAGCCCCTGGTGGCCGGTGAGCCCGGCCACGGCAGAAGCCGACTCCAGCCCGAAGCGGTAGCCGTTGGCCACGAGGCGACGCGCCCGCTCCAGCTCCTGGTCCGTGGGGGGCGCCGAACAGAGCTCCTGCCACACCTGGGAAATCCGGGCCTCCACCGTCTCCGCCTGGTCCGGCTCAAAGACCGCCTCCAGCAGGCCGAGGCTGCCCGCCTCCAGCACGTTCAGATCCAGATCGATGCTTTCGACAAGCCGGAGATCTTCGCGCAGCCGTTGCACCAGCCGGCTGCGTTTTCCCTCGGCCATCAAGGTGGTGAGCAGATCGGCGCCGGCCACCGCATCGAGGTCGGCCGCCGCCGGAAAGGGCCAGGCCAGCAACAGCCGGGCGGCCTCCAGCCGGGGAAGCCTGAGCTGGTGGCGTCCGCTCTGGAGTCGCAACGGCGGGAAGCGATCGGTGGCTTCGAGATCGGTGGCTTCGAGGCGTGCCAGGGGGCTGGGGGCCAGCAAGGCTTCAAGGTCGAGGTCTTCAACCGCGCCTGCCATGGCCAGGCTGCAGTGCTGGGGTTGATAGCGGCGGCGGTGGAAGCGCGCCATCCGCTCCGGGTCATGGTCGAGCAAAGCCTGCCGGTCGCCCAGGATCGGGCGGCCGTAGGGATGCCCGGGGCAGGCCAGGGCCAGCAGGCGCTGGAAGGCGACCTCCTCGGGTTGGTCTTCGCTCTGGGCCAGTTCCTCCAGCACCACCTGCTTCTCGAGGCCGAAATCAGCTGCGTTCAAGCGCGGATGCAGCACCAGGTCGAGCAGCAGATCCAGGGCTTCCGGGGCCGCGGCGGGCGGAATCAACACGTGGTAATGGACATCGTCAAAGCCGGTGGCCGCATTGCTGCTGCCGCCGAGGGCCTCGATGCGCCGGTCGAACTCCCCTGCCGCCAGCTGACCACTGCCCTTGAAGACCATGTGCTCAAGAAAGTGGGCGAGACCGAATTCCTCTGGAGCCTCGGTGCGGCTTCCCGCCTGACACCAGAAATCCAGGCAGACCACAGGTGCCTGCTCCTGCTCGATGGTGACGACCCGAACCCCGTTCTCGAGACTGAAGGCGTGAGGGGACGGAAAGATTTCCTCTGAATCGGGCGACAGGGGCAAGGGCTGGACCGATCACACGTGGCAGGATCAGCATTCTGCTGGCTGAGGCAGCGTTCGTGACCAGCACCGCACCCAGCGCCGGCGGCGTCCATCCCCTGGTGGATGCCCTGACCGAGCAGATCCGGGCGAGCTGGCTCTCCCTCCCAGGCCTGGAGCCCCTGCCGATCGCTGCAGACCTCGAGGCAATCACCGGCAGCCTCGACGGCGAACGGCTGTTCATCCACAACGAGCTGAAGCGGTGCCGCGGGCTGCGCAAGCTCCACCTGGAAACGGCCCGGCTGGGGGCCGGCCTGCAGATCCTTCACTGCGTGTTCTTTCCGGACCCCCGCTTCGATCTGCCCGTGTTCGGGGCCGACATCGTGGCCGGGCCGGCGGGGGTTTCCGCCGCCATCGCTGACCTTTCCCCCACCGTGGGGTTGCTGCCTCCGGGAATCGTGGCCGGCCTCGAGGCCCTGCCGGTCCATCCCTTCAGCCAGGTCCGGGACCTTCCAGGCTGGGGCACGATCTTCTCCCCCTTCGTCCGTTTCGTGCGGCCAGTGGGGGCCACCGAGGAGGCCTGGTTCATCGAGGAGGTGAATGGCCTCCTGGGGGTACTCGCCACCGCCGTCGCGGAGGCGGAGGAGCAGACCCCCGATCACCCCGCTACGATCAATCGATACCACGGCCAGCGGTCGTATTGCCAGCAGCAGAAACGCAACGACAAGACCCGGCGGGTCCTGGAGAAGGCGTTCAACCCGGCCTGGGCGAACCGCTACATCGAGGAACTACTGTTCGACGATCCTCCTCCGATCCGAGCGGCGGATCCGGACGTGGGCGCAAGCTGCTGATCGGTGCGGCGGCATTGCTGCTGGTGGGCAGCGGTGTCGTGATCTGGCAAGCCAGGCAGCGCAGCGCAGGGCCGGCGCCGGCTGCCCGCACCCGCCCAGCAGCTGTCGTTGAAGCAGTCTCCGCCCTTGGCCGGCTCGAGCCGGCCGGTGATGTCCGCAAACTGGCCGCCCCGATGACCGATTTCGGTGGCAGCCCGCGGTTGTCAGACCTGCTGGTCGAGGAGGGCGATCGGGTCGAGAAGGGGCAACTGCTGGCCCGCTTCGACAACGGCCCCACCCTGCAGGCCGAGCGGAAGCTTCTGCGCAGCCGCATCGCCAACCTGACCAGCCAGGTGACGGTGCTGGAGCGGGAGATCAACCGCTACCGACAGTTGGCCAGGGCAGGCGCCACTGCGGCCGCCGATCTGGAGGCCCGCGAACTCAAACTGATCGAGCTGAAGGGCAGCCTGCTGGAGGCGCAAAACCTGTTGCTTAAAACCGACACGGATCTGGTAAACACCGAACTGCGCTCGCCGATCACAGGCACCGTGCTTCGTCTGCAGGCCAGGGTAGGGGAGCGACCAGGCGACGACGGCATCCTCGAGATCGGAGCCAGTGACCGGATGGAGGCCGTCGCGGAGGTCTATGAAAGCGACATCAACCGGCTGCGCCCGGGCCAGACGGCCACCATCACCAGTGAGAACGGCGGCTTCAGCGGCACCCTCCAGGCCCGGGTGATCCGGATCAGCCCCCAGGTGCGCCAGCGGCAGGTGCTCTCCACCGACCCCACCGGCGACGCCGACGCCCGGGTGGTGGAAGTGCGCCTCGAACTCGACCCCGCCGATGCCCGCCGGGTGCGCAACCTGGTGGGCATGAAAACCATCACCCGCTTCCAGCCGTGAGTGAGCTGCCCGCTGTGGGCCTGCTCTGGAGGTCCCGGAAGATACCTCTCGCCTGGTTGCTGCTCACCCGCCAGCCCGTGCGCCTGGCGGTGGCCCTGGCGGGGATCAGCTTCGCCGGAATCCTGATGTTCATGCAGCTGGGCTTCCGCGACGGGCTGTTCGACGCCAGCGTGACCATCCACAAGCTCTTCGACGCCGACCTGGTGCTGATCAGTCCGCGGACGATCAGCTCGATCAGCATGTCGGGCTTTCCGCGGCGGCGCCTCGTTCAGGCCCTGGGCGATCCGGAGGTGAAAGGGATCACGCCGGTGAACTGGAACTTCCTGCTCTGGCGGAACCCCCAGAACAAAAGCACCCGCTCGATCCTGGCGATCGGCTTCGAGCCCAACGATCCCCTGTTCCTCGATCCCAGCCTGAAGGCCAAGGCCCAGTTGCTCACCCAGCGGGACCGGGTGCTCTTCGACGAGCTTTCCCGCGACGAGTTCGGCCCGGTGGCCACGTGGTTCCGTGAGGGCCGCACAGTGGAGAGCGAGGTGGGCGGCAAGCGGGTGCGGGTGGCCGGGCTCGTGGGCCTCGGCCCCTCCTTCGGTGCCGACGGCAACCTGATCACCAGCCGCGAAACCTTCCTGCGCCTGCTGCCTGACACCCCGGCGGGCAGCATCGAGCTGGGGCTGATCCGGCTCAGCCCCGGCGCCGATCCGGCCGTGGTGCAGCAGCGCCTGCGCAACCAGCTGCCGAAGGACGTGACCGTGTTCACCAAGAAGGAATTCGAGGAATCCGAGAAGGACTACTGGCGCAGCAGCACAGCCATCGGCTTCATCTTCACCCTGGGGGCCGGCATGGGTTTTGTGGTGGGCTGCGTGATTGTGTACCAGATTCTCTACTCCGACGTGAGTGATCACCTGCCGGAGTACGCCACCTTGATGGCGATGGGCTACCCGCTCACCGCCTTGCTGGGGGTGGTGGGCCGGGAAGGTCTGCTGCTGGCCATGCTGGGGTACCTGCCCGCCTATGGGGTGGGCCAGGGTCTGTATGCCCTGGTGCGCTCGGCCACCAAGCTGCCGGTGGAGATGAACAGCACCCGGGCCCTGGTGGTGTTCAGCATGATCCTGGTGATGTGCATGGGTTCGGCCGCGATGGCGATGCGGCGCCTGGCCGATGCCGATCCAGCCGAGATTTTCTGACCGCTCGCCGCCCCATCCCTTCCACACCCATGGCTGCCCTCCCCTCCAACGGCAACGGAACTGAGCAGGGAGACGGCAACGGCAACGGGGCCAGCTCCCCGCCAGGTGCCGTCGCGCCGATGGTGGACCTTCAGGAGCTCTGCCATTGGTACGGCGAGGGGGAGATGCGCCGCCAGGTTCTGCAAAGGGTCGACCTGCGCATCCACCCCGGCGAGGTGGTGTTGCTGACTGGGCCGTCCGGCTGCGGCAAGACCACCCTGCTCACCCTGGTGGGCGGACTGCGCCAGGTTCAGCAGGGGCGGGTCACGGTGATGGGGAAAGCGCTGGAGGGCTCCAGCCGGCGGCGGCGCCAGCAGCTACGGCGCCACATCGGCATGATCTTCCAGGGCCATAACCTGTTGCGCTGCCTGACGGCCGAGCAAAACGTGCAGATGGGCTCGGATCTGCTGCCCGGCCTGAGCTACCGGGCGCGGCGGGACCAGGCCCGCGAGTGGCTGCGGGCGGTCGGCCTGGGCGACCACCTGGGAAAACTGCCCCACGATCTCTCCGGTGGCCAGAAGCAGCGGGTGGCGATCGCCCGCGCCCTGGCCGCCCACCCGAAGCTGCTGCTCGCCGATGAACCCACCGCCGCCCTCGACAGCCGCAGTGGCCGCGAGGTGGTGGACCTGCTCAAGCGGCTGGCCCGCGAGCAGAGCTGCGCCGTGCTGATGGTCACCCACGATCCCCGCATCCTGGACGTGGCCGACCGGCTGGTGGAGATGGAGGATGGCCGCCTTCGCGTCGCCCCCCCTTTGCTCGCCACCTCCTGAGGGGAGGAGATGCCAGGAGTAGGATCTTCCTTCTGCCCAAGGTCAGCGCTCCTCCATGTCGAAACGCAGGAACCTCAAGAAAGAAAAGCAGGAGCGCAATCGCTCCTACGCCCGGAAGTTCAAGAAGCGCAAGCTCCGCAACGACGGCCGCGGTGAAGGGGCTGGCAATGGCGTGACCGGCACGGCCAACAACGGTGGCGCGGCCGACTGATCACCAGGCGCATGTTCCCCAGCGTCGTCATCCCCACCTATAATCGCCGGCCCATCCTCGAGAAGTGCCTGAGGGCCCTGGAGCAGCAACAGCTGGCTGCTCCGATCGACGCCTATGAGGTGGTGGTGGTGGATGACGGCTCCACCGATGGCACGGCCGAGTGGCTGCGGGCGGACGCCGCCCGCTTTCCCCATGTACGCCTGATCGAGCAGGACCATGGCGGACCGGCGGCCGGCCGCAATCGGGGCGTCGACCAGGCCCGCGGTGACGTGATCGTCTTCATCGACAGCGATCTGGTGGTGACCAGCGGCTTCCTGAGCGCCCATGCCCGGGCCCTGGAGCGCCACTGGCGCGAGCGGGGCAACAGGCTCTGCTTCACCTACGGCGCGGTGATCAACACCAGTAATTTCGCCGATCCCACCAGCGAGCCCCACAAGCTCAGCGACCATTCCTGGGCCTACTTCGCCACCGGCAATGTGGCGATCGATCGTGCCCTGCTGGAGCGCGCCGGCCTGTTCGACACAGGCTTCCGCCTTTACGGCTGGGAAGACCTGGAACTGGGCGAGCGCCTGCGCCGCCTGGGGGTGGAGCTGGTGCGCTGCCCGGAGGCCCCTGGCTACCACTGGCATCCTGCCCTCAGCCTGGAGCAGGTTCCCGACCTGGTGCGGATCGAGCAGGAGCGGGCCCGCATGGGGTTGGTGTTCTACCGCAAGCACCCGACCCGGCGGGTGCGCTTCATCATTCAATTCACCTGGCTGCACCGCCTGCTCTGGGAGTTCCTCACCCTCGGGGGCCTGATCAATGAGCGCAGCCTGAGGCCCCTGTTGGCCTGGCTGCTGCGCCGCGGCCATCCCGCCCTGGCCATGGAACTGCTCCGGCTGCCGCTCAACAGGATCGGGGTGCGTGCCCTGTACCGGGAGGCGAGGGCGGAGGGATTGGCCTAGCAGGCGCTTTGGTAACTTGAGAGGTCCCCACAACACCGCACACCTGTCCGTTTCGGGTGCTCAGGCGAATCCGGTGGCTCCCTTTGGTGCCACTCCGCCCTGATCCCTGGCAGGTGGAGGCGAACCCGAAACCCCTCTCAACCATGGCTGTCGTTACCCTCTCCGAAATGATGGAGGCGGGTGCCCACTTCGGGCACCAAACCCGCCGCTGGAACCCCAAGATGTCGCGCTACATCTATTGCGCGCGCAACGGTGTTCACATCATCGATCTCGTGCAGACCGCAATCTGCATGAACAACGCTTACAAGTGGACCCGCAGTGCGGCCCGTTCCGGCAAGCGCTTCCTGTTCGTCGGCACCAAGAAGCAGGCCTCCGAAGTGATCGCCATCGAGGCGACCCGCTGCGGCGCCTCCTACGTGAACCAGCGCTGGCTGGGCGGCATGCTCACCAACTGGAGCACGATGCGCGCCCGCATCGACCGGCTCAAGGATCTCGAGCGGATGGAGTCCTCTGGAGCGATTGCGATGCGGCCCAAGAAGGAGGCCGCCGTGCTGCGCCGCGAACTCGATCGTCTGCAGAAGTATCTGGGCGGGTTGAAGAACATGCGCCGCCTGCCCGATGTGGTGGTGCTGGTCGACCAGCGGCGGGAAACCAACGCCGTGCTCGAGTGCCGCAAACTCGACATCCCCCTGGTGTCGATGCTGGACACCAACTGCGATCCCGATCTCACCGACGTGCCGATCCCCTGCAACGACGACGCCGTGCGCTCCGTCCAGCTGGTGCTGGGGCGTCTGGCCGACGCGATCAATGAGGGGCGCCAAGGCGGCCAGGATCAGCGGTCCGCCGGCGACGACGACGAGTCCTGAGCTTCCGGGCTGGCCATGGGGCCAGCCCCATCTCTTTTCCCCCCACCATCGTTCACTCCCCATCCCTTCTCCCCATGGCTGCGATTTCAGCAACCCTCGTCAAGGAACTGCGCGAGAAAACCGGCGCCGGAATGATGAACTGCAAGAAGGCGCTGTCGGAATCCGATGGCGACATGACCAAGGCGGCGGAGTGGTTGCGCCAGAAGGGCATCGCCACCGCCGAGAAGAAGGCTGGACGCACGGCGGCGGAAGGATCGATCGGCAGCTACATCCACACGGGCGCCCGGGTGGGTGTGCTGCTGGAGTTGAACTGCGAAACCGATTTCGTCGCCCGCGGCGACCTGTTCCAGGAGCTCCTGCGCAACGTGGCGATGCAGATCGCCGCCTGCCCCAACGTGGAGTATGTGAGCACCGATCAGATTCCCGAGGAGGTCGTAGAGCGGGAAAAGGCCATCGAAATGGGCCGCGATGACCTGGCCGGCAAACCCGACAAGATGAAGGAGAAGATCGTGGAGGGGCGCATCGGCAAGCGCCTCAAGGAGCTGGCGCTGCTCGAGCAGCCGTTCATCAAGGACAGTTCGATCACCGTGGCCGAGCTGGTCAAGCAGGTGGCCGGCAAGATCGGCGAGAACATCCAGGTGCGGCGCTACACCCGCTACACCCTTGGTGAAGGCATCGAAGTCGAACACACCGATTTCGCCGCCGAAGTGGCCTCAATGGGCATCCAGGCCCCTTGATCGACGCCCACACCCCTTCTCCATCCCCAGGGCCTTGGACTCCAGAGCCACGGCACTGAGCGAGGCCCACGGGCAACTGGAACGGCTGCGGCTGCGCCTTGAGGAGAGCAACGCCGTCCTCTATCGGGAGTTCGCGCTCTATCTCCAGGTGCTGCGCGAAGGGTTGCCGATGGCGGTTCACCAGGCCGCCTTTCATGTGGCCACCCAACTGGTGCCGGAGCGCTACGGCGCCCTGGCGGAGGGTCCCCGTCAGGAACTGCAGCGGCGGCTCCGGGAGTTGGTGCAGCGCTGTGGCGGCCTGCTCACCCTGGAGCAGTTGGTCGTGCTGGGCCGGCAGGTCCGCTCGGAGCAGAAGCGCCTGCACCGGCGGGAGCATCAGCGGTTGATGGCCGCCCTGGCCGACTCCAGCGAAGAGGATGGGTCCAACGATCCGGCCAGCGATGGCCCCCTCCCACCAGGTTCGGTGCGGCTCGGCCTCGATCTGCCCCTCTCCGCTGACCTGTTTGCCTCAGGCCTGCCTGGGCTGGTGGGCCTGGGCACCCTGAGTGGCTCCGTCACCGCTGAAGCGAGCGTCAAAGCAGACGACGAACCAGACCAGGAGAGCCAAGCCTTTGCCAGCGAAGCCGACGTTGACGAGGACGCGGATGTGGACGCTATAGAGGAAGACGAGAACCCCGCTGACGCCGATACCCTGGGCTCAGACCGCTTCGACGCGCTCCGCTCCAGCGGTGGCCTGCAGCAACTCTTCGCCATGGCCAGTGCCCAGTTCGGCCGCGACGCCGCCAAGGCCGACCCTGAAGAGGAGGAGCGTCCAGGCAACCCTGAGGACGGGGACGCTCCTTTCCTGTTGCCCCAGCAACCGATCGCGCTATTGCGGTGGTGGGAGCTTCTGGATCGGGCCCTGCAGCGCCGACTCCGCAACCTGTCCCATGCCATCAATCTCGACTTGCTGCGGCTTGGTCTGACCCGCAGCCTGCTGCCGATCAACCTGCTGGATGCCGTCCTGGACGGTGAGATCGAGGCGATGCCGGCCCCTGCCAACCTGTTGCGCCTGTCCCTGCCTTTCACTCCCGATGGAATGGCCGGCCAACTCGAGGCGGTCGGGTTGCTGCTGCGCAGCAGTGATCTGGAGTTCGATCAAGCCCGCCTGCGCACCTGCCGGCGGCGGCTGGAGAGCAGGCGGCAGGATGTGCGCAAAATGGCCCGGCAGTACCGCCACTGGCAACGGCGAGCCCAGGCCCTCGAAGCGGAACAGCAGTGGTTGCAGGACAGCCAAACCAACCTGCCGGCTCCCCCCTGAGCCGCTCCGACCAGGCTGGAGCCGACTGGATCGCCACCCTTCAGAGGGCGCTGCAACTGGAGGCCGACCGCGGCTTCCCGGACCTGGAAGGCAGGCGCGAGCGGTTCAGCTCCTTTCTGGGGCGCAGTTGCCGTGAACCGACGGCCGGGCTGATGGCCCTGGCTGAGGAGTTCGGTCGCTACGGCGAACTGAGCCTGGCCCGTCGCCAGAATCTGGTGCGCCGTTGCCGGGAGCACCTGCATGGGCTGCGCCGCAAGCTTGAGCCCACCGCCCCCTTCGCCCCGCCGCGCCTGCGCCTGGCAGAGCTCCCTCCCGGCGGCCGCCTGGCCACGCCCAGGGGGACGACCCCGATCGGGCCTGACACCCCCCTGGCCGAGGTGCCTGGCATCGGCCCCAGGGCAGCCAGCCGGCTGGCTGCCCTGGGGCTGCTGCTGGCCCGGGATCTGCTGCGCCATTACCCCCGCGACTATCTCGACTACGCCCACCTGGTGCGGATCCACGCCCTGGTCCCGGGCGACACCGCCACGGTCGTGGCCACGGTGCGGCGCAGCCACGCCTTCACCAGCCCCCGCAACCCCAACCTCTCGATCCTGGAGTTGCAGGTGCAGGACATCACCGGTCGGTTGCGGCTGAGCAAATTCTTCAACGGCAAACGCTTCAGTGCGCCGGGTTGGTTGCGGGCCCAGGAACGGCAGTACCCGATCGGTTGCACCCTGGCCGCCAGCGGCCTGGTCCGCCAGACCCCCTACGGACCCAGCCTGCAGGACCCCCTGATCGAGGTGCTCGAGGGTCCGAACGCGCCGGTGCGATCCGAGCAGATCGGCCGCCTGCTGCCGGTCTACGGGCTCACCGAAGGCCTCACCGCCGAGCGGCTGCGCCAGGTGGTCCAGGCCGTGCTGCCCGCCGCCGGGGGCTGGGGCGATCCCCTGCCGGCCCCCCTGCGGCAGCGGTTGAACCTGGTTGATCGGGCGACGGCCCTGCGGGGAATCCATGCTCCGGCCGATCAGGAGCAGCTCCGGGCCAGCCGGCACCGGCTGGTGTTCGACGAGTTCCTGCTGCTGCAGCTGAGCCTGCTGCAGCGGCGGCGGCACCTGCTCAGCCGTCCCTCGCCGCCCCTGGTGCTGCCGACCGGGCAGGCCTCTCTGGTGGCCGCCTTCCTGGAGCTGCTGCCCTTTTCGCTCACGGCCGCCCAACGGCGGGTGCTGGCCGAGATCCACGCCGACCTGGCCCGGGAGCGGCCGATGGGTCGACTGATGCAGGGCGATGTGGGCAGCGGCAAAACCGTGGTAGCGATCGCCGCCCTGCTCACGGCGATCGAGGCCGGTTGCCAGGGGGCCTTGATGGCTCCCACCGAAGTGCTGGCCCAGCAGCACGCCCGCAAGCTGGGCGAATGGCTGCCGCAGCTGCACGTCCGCGCCGACCTGCTGACCGGCTCCACCCCCCGCCCCCGCCGCCTGGAACTCCTGCAGGACCTGGCCAACGGCCAGTCGCAGCTGCTGGTGGGGACCCATGCCCTGCTCGAAGACCCCGTGCAGTTCGCCCGACTCGGGCTGGTGGTGGTGGATGAACAGCACCGCTTCGGGGTGCGGCAGCGCAACCGCCTGCTGGGCAAGGGGCTGCAACCGCACCTGCTGACCATGACCGCCACCCCGATACCGCGGACCCTCGCCCTCTCGGTGCACGGCGATCTGGAGGTGAGCCAGATCGACGAACTGCCCCCCGGCCGCACCCCGATCCTCACCCAGCTGCTGCGGGGCAGTCAGCGCCAGGAGGCCTATGGCCTGATCCGCCAGCAGGTGGCCCTCGGCCAGAGGGCCTACGTGGTGCTGCCCCTGGTGGAGGAGTCGGAGACGCTGGATCTTCGCTCGGCGGTGGAGGTGCATGCCCAGCTCAGCGCTGAGGTGTTCGCCGATCTGCGGGTGGGGTTGCTGCATGGCCGACTGGACAGCTCTCAGAAGCAGGCCGCGATCACCGCCTTTGCAGCAGGCCACACCGATGTGCTGGTGTCCACCACGGTGGTGGAAGTGGGGGTGGATGTTCCCGAAGCCAGTGTGATGGTGATCGAGCACGCCGATCGGTTCGGCCTGGCCCAGCTGCACCAGCTGCGTGGCCGGGTGGGTCGCGGCGTCGCGGCCTCCCACTGTCTGCTGATCAACGACAGCCGCAATCCCCAGGCCCGGCAACGGCTGGAGCTGCTGGTGCGTTCATCGGATGGCTTCGAGATCGCCGAGATGGATCTGCGGCTTCGGGGTCCGGGGCAGGTGCTGGGCACGCGCCAGTCGGGCCTGCCGGATCTGGCCCTGGCCAGCCTCACCGACGACGGTGAGGTGCTGGAGCTGGCCCGCAGGGAGGCGGCGGCGATCCTGGCGGTCGATCCCGACCTGCAGCGGCACCCGGGCCTGGAGCAGGCCCTCAGCGAACAGCGCCAGAGCGATGCGGCCCGTTTGAATTGAACCCCGCCGCCCAGCCGGCCCGTCCCCTCCTTCCGTGCCCCGACCCTGGAACGCGATCCCGATCGACGACAACGGCGAAGCGCTGATCGAGCTGCCGCCGGCGCTGCATCGCCTCTTACCCCACCCCTATGCGGAACTCGGAGCGCCCTATGGCGCCGGTGGTTCCCCCTTCCGGCTGCGCAAGGGCGTGGTGGAGCGCTTGCTGATCGCCCAGGCCGAACTGCAAAGGCTCGAGCCGACCTGGCGGCTGGCGATCTTCGATGGCTGGCGGCCAGTGGCCGTGCAGGCCTTCATGGTGGATCACGCCCTCGCCAGCGAATGCGCCGCCCGGGGGGTGGGCGCCATGGCTGCCAGTGCGCAGCGGGACGCCATCCAGCGGGAGGTGGAGCGGTTTTGGGCACCACCCAGCCTGGATCCGTCCATGCCGCCGCCCCACAGCACTGGCGCGGCAGTGGATCTCAGCCTGGCGGACGCCAGCGGCGCCGCCTTGGCGATGGGCGGGGAGATCGACGCGATCGATCCGGTTTCCGAACCGGATCATTATGCCAGCGCTGCCCTGGAGGCCGCCAGCGCCGCCGCCACCTGGCACCGCCGCCGGCGGATCCTGCTCACGGCCATGGAAGCGGCAGGCTTCTGCCAGCACCCCAACGAGTGGTGGCACTTCAGCCACGGCGACCAGCTCTGGGCCTGGCGATCCGGGCTGGCCAGGGCGTTCTACGGCCGTTGGCTGGCTCCAGCCGACGGCGCCTGAGGCAGGGGCATCGTCTGAAGGTCTCGCCAGATCCGCTCTGCCTCCTCGCGGCTGATCAGGTTCTGGGCCGCGCAGCTCCTGAGGGTGGCCTCGCCCAGTTCCAGTTGGAGTTGCCGCAGCCGGGCCAGAACCTCCGGGGGCTGGGTGGCGAACTGCTCCAGGTGGCGGCGTTGAGCCACCACAAGATTCTGCGGTTGGCAGGTGGCCAGATCGGGGCGGTAGATCTGGACGGGAGCCGCCGGCGGCGGCGGCACGGGACGCCCCTGGGCCACAGCAGCCGGCACCAGGGCCGCCCCACCGATCAGGCGATCGCCTGGCAGGAGGGCGCCCATCCAGACAACGGCAAGGGCGATCAGTGCCAGCACAAGAGCCTTGCGGAAGGAGTTTTGCCAGGGCGAAGGGAGCCTCACCATCAGGTGACCGGCAGCAGGGCTTGCACGGCCTCGGGGCCCAGCTGAGCGACGAAGTCCCCGAAGCTGGGGGGCCTGCTGCCGCCCTTGCCCGCCGACTTCCAGCCCTGAAGAAGGGGCTCCAGCGTGTCCTCCAAGGCGTCCAGGGGCATGCGCTCCAGGTAGGGAGTGGCCAGACGGGTGAGGTTGGGGGTTCCCCCCAACCAGAGCTGATACTGATCCACCCCGCTGCCCACCAGGCCGATCTCGGCCATGTAGGGCCGGGCACAGCCATTGGGGCAGCCGGTCATGCGCACGAGCACCGCCTGGTCGATCTCCAAACGCCGAAGCAGGCCATCGAGGCGATCGAGCACGGCCGGCAGGATGCGCTCCGCTTCGGTGATCGCCAGGCCGCAGGTGGGCAGGGCTGGGCAGGCCAGGGCGTGGCGGGCCAGCAGAGCGGGGGCCTCGGGAGCATCGAAGCCCAGGGCCCCCAGGGCGTGGCGCAGGGTCGTGCGCTGGCTGGTGCCGATGTTGCAGAGCAGCAGGTCCTGGTTGGGGGTGAGGCGCACATCGAGCTGGTAGGTCTCGACCAACCGCCGCAGCCCCTGCTTCACGGCCCCCTCCAGCCGCCCGCAGAGCAAGGGAAGCCCAACGAACCAGAGGCCGCTGCTCTGGCGGTGCCAGCCGAGATAGTCGCTGAGGACCGTCTTCGGCTCCGACTGCAGCGGCTTGATCGGTTGGGGGAAGTAACGGGCCAGTTCCGCCTTGAACCAGGCGATCCCCCGGGCGTGGATCAGGTACTTCATGCGGGCGTGGCGCCGCAGCTCCCGATCGCCGTGGTCGCGCTGCAGGGCCGCGATCGCCTGCACCAGATCGAGGATGTGCTCGGCGGCCACGAAGCCGAGCGGATCGGCCGTGCGGGCGAAGGTGTCCTCCTTGTTGTGGGTGCGGCCCATGCCGCCCCCCACGTAGACATTGCAGCCCCGCAGCCGGCCGCCGGGATCGGTGAAGACCACCAGGCCGATGTCCTGGGTGAGCAGGTCGACCGAATTGTCGCCGGGCACGGTGACCGCCACCTTGAACTTGCGCGGCAGATAGGTGCCGCCATAGAGGGGCTCGGTGGCATCGCCGCTGAACAGCGCCCCCTGCTGCTGCCGCGACCGGGCCTGCTTCACCGCAGGCGCCGGACGGAACCGGTAGCTGTGGTCGCCATCGACCCACAGGTCGAGATAGGACCCTTCACCCGCCTGGGGAGCCAGCAGGTCGGCGATCTGGTCGGCCAGACGGCGGGCCGCCGGGTAACCCCCCTTCTCGAAGGGCGCCGCCGGAGCCATCACGTTGCGGTTGATGTCTCCGCAGGCGGCCAGGGTGGAGCCCATGGCGCGCACGATCGTGCCGATCACCTCCCTGAGATCGGCCTTGGCGATGCCGTGCATCTGGAAGGCCTGGCGGGTCGTGACCCGCAGGGTGCCGTTGCCAAGCCGGTCGGCCAGATCATCCATGGCCAGGTAGAGGGGGACAGGGATCAGGCCAGCGGGGCTGCGCAGACGCAGCATCATTTGCCAATCCTTCTCGTGGCCCTTCTGGCGGTGATCGCGGTTGTCCTGCTGGTAGCTGCCGTGGAACTTGAGGATCTGGACAGCGCCATCGGTGAAGAAGGGCTTGTCGTTCTCGAGTTCCGTGGCCAGCGGCTCCTTGAGGTGGTCGCTCCGCGCCTTGAGTTGCTCGAACTTGCTCGGAGGCGGCGGGGACGGAATCACAAAGGCGGCGCCAGCATCGTCCGAAGGTAGCGAAGCAGGGTGCGCTCCACAGGCATTCAATACAGTCGGAGCCTGCTCAGAGGCGACCGTGGCCACATTCCTGCTGGAGATTGGCACCGAGGAACTGCCGGCGGAGTTTGTGCGTCTGGCCCTGCCCCAGCTGGAGAAGGCGGTGCGTGGCTCGCTCAGCGCCCAGCGGCTCCACCATGGGCAGGTGCACGGCTTCGGCACACCACGGCGGCTGGCGGTCACGGTCGAAGCGTTGGCCCAGCGGCAGGACGACCTGCAAGAGGATCGCAAGGGCCCCCCGGCAGGCCAGGCCTTCGCGGGTGACACCCCCACCCCGTCCGCCCTCGGCTTCGCCCGACGCTGCGGCGTCGAAGCCAGCGCGCTGGAGATCCGCCAGACCGCGAAGGGTCCGTTCGTCTTCGCCAGGACCCGCCAGGCAGGACTGCCCACCGCCGCGGTTCTGGCCGCCGAGATCCCCGGCTGGCTGAACGCCCTGCAGGGCAGGCGCTTCATGCGCTGGGGGGAGGGGGAGCAGCGCTTCAGCCGGCCGGTGCGCTGGCTGGTGGCCCTGCTTGATGACCGGGTCATCCCGGTTGAGCTGCCCGGATGCGACCCGCCGCTGCGCAGCGGCCGGCTCAGCCGCGGCCACCGGCTGGACACCACCGCCGTGTCGATCCGGACGGCGGCGGCCTACGCCGAGAGCCTCAAGGGGGCGGGGGTTTGGGCGGAGCGCCAGGAGCGCGCCGGCTGGATCCGGGAGCAGGTCGAGCGGGCCGCCACGGCAGCGGGGGCCCGGCCCGAGCTGCCCGCCGAGCTCTTTGAGGAACTGGTCGACCTGGTGGAGGCGCCCTCCCTGATCCAGGGGCGGGTGGAGGAGCGCTTTCTGGCCTTGCCGCCGGAAGTGCTCAGCACGGTGATGCGGACCCATCAGCGCTACGTTCCCCTGCTGCGGGCCGAGGCCACCGCCGATCCCCTGGCGCTCGGGGCGGCGACCACGATGCTGCCCCTGTTCCTTTGCATCGGCAACGGACGGCCCGAAGCGATCGACACGGTCCGCCGGGGGAATGAACGGGTGCTCAGGGCCCGGCTCGCCGATGCGGAGTTCTTCCTGGCGGCGGATCGGGCCACCCCCAGCCAGCAGCGGCGGCGGCAGCTTGGAAGCGTCACCTTCGCCGAAGGGCTGGGCAGCCTGCGGGACCGGACCGATCGGCTGGAGTGGCTCACCGGCCTGCTCCTGAGCCACCTGCCCTTGCCCGCAACCACGGCAACGGCGGCCCTGCGGGCCGCCCATCTCTGCAAGAACGATCTGGTCAGCCAGATGGTGGGCGAGTTCCCCGAACTGCAGGGGGTGATGGGCGCCAAGTACGCCCTGGCGGAGGGGGAGGGCCGGCCCGTGGCCCTGGCCGTGTTGGAGCACTACCTGCCGCGGGGAGCAGGCGATGCCCTGCCAAGCTCCGAGGCCGGCGCCGTCGTGGCCCTGGCCGAGCGGCTGGAGTTGCTGCTGAGCATCTATGGCAAGGGGGAGCGACCCAGTGGCTCCTCCGACCCCTACGCCCTGCGACGGGCCGGCAATGGCCTGGTTCAGATCCTCCTGGAGCGAGGCTGGTCCCTCAAGCTCACCACCGTGCTGGAGCAGGCTGCCGACCACTGGGAGCAGCAGCTCCCCAATCTCCCCATCGAACCGCGGGCCCTGGCCACGGAGCTGACCGACGTTCTGCGGCTTCGCCTGGTCAGCCTGTTGGAGGAGCAGGGCTTCGACACCGACCTGGTCCAGGCAGTGGCCGGGAGCACCATGGCAGCGCAACGCTTGCTGGCCGATCTGGCCGATGCCCGCAGCAGGGTGGAGCTGCTCGCCGACCTGCGGACCCGTGGCGCCCTGGCGCCACTGCAGGCGGTGGTGCAGCGGGCCGCCCGGCTGGCCGAGAAGGGAAGCCTGGCCAGAACCGTCCTGGGGCCCATGGGGGTGGTGGAGCCGGCTCTGTTCAGCTCCAGCAGCGAGCACGGCATGCTCGCCGTGCTCGCTGCCCTCGAGCCGATCGCCGCGAGCAGCGAACCCGGCCGCTACCGCGACCTGGCCGCCAGCCTGGCCGGTGGGGCCGCAGCCCTGGCGGCCTTCTTCGACGGCGCCAGCAGTGTGCTGGTGATGGCCGAGGATCCAGCCATCCGCACAAACCGCCTGAACCTGTTGGGGGTGCTGCGCAACCAGTCGTTGGTGCTGGCAGATTTCAGCCGACTGGAAGGCTGAGCGACCTCAGGATTTGCTGGCCAGGGCAGGCTGCCTGGTCCCGCCCTCCAAGGCCACGGAAGCTGCTGCCGGCTTGGATTCAGCCGCAGGTTCCGAATCAGCGCTGACCACTGGTTCCGCCACGGAGGGATGGAGCCTGGCCAGCCGACGGGCCTCCATCTCCTCGGGGCTCCGCACGGCACTGGCGACCGGTTGATAACTCTGGGGGGCCAGGGCTTGGCCGCGCAAGATCGAAGCGAACGTGAGCAGGGTGAGCTTGATCTGCTGCCAGGGATTCATCATCACCACCCTTTTGTACAGGTAGCTGTCAAAGGTGAGGCGCTGCACATCCTTGTCATCGCACATCTCAACGAAGGCCTCGCGGGCAGCATCGTTGCGATAGAAGATGTTCTGAAGAATCTCCAGCACCTTGTAGGTGGCGCCATACTTGCGATCCCACTTCTTGATGTACACCTTGAGATCTTTCTCGGTTGGGATGGTGCGCCCTCCATCACTGGCCGCCACGATCTGTTCGGCACACATCCGCCCACTCTTGGCCGCGAAATAGATGCCTTCTCCAGAGCTCTTGGTGACATAGCCGGCCGCATCTCCCACCAGGGCCATCCGGCCCACCACCCGGCGAGGGCGGGGATGCTCGGGAATCGGATGGGCCTCCACCTTGATCACTTCACCATCGAGCAACCGGGCACTGGCCCGGCTCCGGATACCCTTCTGAAGGCTTTTGATCAGGCTCTGGTTCTGCTGCATCGTGCCGGTCCCCACCGCCACATGGTCGTACTTGGGGAACACCCAGCCGTAAAAATCGGGGGACACATCGGTGCCCACATACATCTCGGCGAGATCCTCGTAGTAGCTCATCTCTTCCTTGGGCAGCCTGATGCGCTCCTGAAAGGCGATCGCCACGTTGTAATCACCGGCATCCATGGCCTTGGCCACCCGGCTGTTGGCGCCATCGGCGCCCACGATCAGATCCACCTCCAGGGTACGGATCTCACCGGTGGGACCGCCGGCGGAGTAGTCGGCGTATTGCAAGGTGTAGGGCCCCTGCCGCTTGACCCCCGTGTCGATGCTCTGCACCAGGCCGTTGATCAGTTGAGCGCCCAGGCCGGCTGCCCGGTCGCGCAGGAAGCCATCCATCACCTCACGACGGCACATGCCAATGTACTCATTTTCGTCCACGAGATGAATGTCCACTTCCCGGTTGGAAGGGGAAATCATCTTCATGTTGCGAACTTTCCGGTCGATGATCGATGCGGGCAGGTCGAACTCATCGACCATGCAGAGTGGGATGGCCCCGCCGCAGGGCTTGGCGTTATCGAGCTTTCGCTCGAACAGCCAGGTCTGAATCCCTGCCTTGGCCAGCGCTTCTGCAGCACAGGATCCGCTCGGGCCGCCACCCACCACTGCGACTCGCAACATCTTGAAACCTGCTCCGCTGGAACGTTCTTGAGCGCGAAGCTAACACTGCTCATCGGCTCCGCGTTGATCCCGGCGGAACGCACCCCTACGATTGTCTTGAAGCTTGTTGCGAGGGTGCTTGCCCCCAGGAGTGACGCCCCGTTCGCGCTCCAGGGTGTCGCCGAAGGACATCCCCAACGACATTCCGGTGGCCCGCCGCACGGCTCGCCTCCCCGTGGCTCCAGGCCGTCCGCTTCGCGGCATCCTCCTTGGCGCCCTCGCCCTGACAGCCTTGGCGGCGGCCCTGACCCTGGCTTTCCCCCGGGTCAGAGATCTGCTGAGCCCCGACCCCATCGCCGGCCTTGCCGCCCGGCGCGGCGCCGATGGCCGCCTGCTGGGTCACTTCCCCTACCCGGAACTGCATGCGGACAAGCTGGTCACGGTGGCCCCTGGCCTGCAGGTTCACAGGGATGCAGCCGAACCGCTGCTGGCCATGCAGCGGGAGGCCGCGGCCGCCGGGGTGGATCTGCGCTTCCTCAGCGGCTTCCGCAGCGTCGCCCTGCAGAAGCAGCTCTTCTTCGATGTCAAGTCGGAGCGCAACCAGAGCGCCGCCGAGCGGGCCAAGGTGAGCGCCCCGCCTGGCTTTTCGGAGCACAGCACGGGATTGGCCCTCGACCTCGGCGACGGCAACCGCCCCGGCACGAACCTGAAGCAAGCCTTCGAGGACACCCCCGCGTTCACCTGGCTGGAGCGCAATGCCAACCGCCACCACTTCAGGCTTTCGTTTCCGAAGGGCAACCGCCAGGGGGTCAGCTACGAACCCTGGCATTGGCGCTTCGAAGGATCAGCCGAGGCCCTCGAGCTGTTCGAAACGGCCCGGAGAGGGGGCTGAGATAAGGTGATCTATTGATTCTGCCGCTGCATGAGCGCCCCATCCCAGCGCGCCCCGATACGGAACATCGCGATCATCGCCCACGTTGATCACGGCAAGACCACCTTGGTGGATGCCCTTTTGCAGCAGTCGGGCATTTTCCGTGATGGAGAGGCCGTTCCCACCTGTGTGATGGACTCCAACGACCTGGAGCGGGAGCGGGGCATCACAATTCTCTCCAAGAACACCGCCGTCACCTACGCGGGCACACGAATCAACATCGTCGACACCCCGGGCCACTCCGATTTCGGTGGAGAAGTGGAGCGAGTGCTGGGCATGGTCGACGGTGCCCTGTTGATCGTGGATGCCAACGAGGGGCCGATGCCCCAGACCCGCTTCGTGCTCCGCAAGGCCCTGGAGCAGGGTCTGCGGCCGATCGTGTTCATCAACAAGATCGACCGGGCCCGGGTGGACCCCGAGCAGGCCGTCGACAAGGTGCTCGATCTCTTCCTGGAGCTCGGCGCCGACGATGACCAGTGTGATTTCCCCTACCTGTTCGGCAGCGGCATGGGAGGTTTCGCCAAGCCGGACATGGCCACCGACAGCGACACCATGAAGCCGCTGTTCGACGCGATCCTGCGCCATGTGCCGCCTCCGGTCGGCGATGTGGACAAGCCCCTGCAGCTCCAGGTCACCACCCTCGACTATTCCGATTTTCTGGGCCGGATCGTGATCGGTCGTGTCCACAACGGCACCATCAAGGCCGGCCAGACCGCCGCCCTGATCCGCGACGACGGCAGCATCAAGCGCAGCCGGATCAGCAAGTTGTTGGGCTTTGAGGGCCTCTCCCGGGTGGAGATCGCTGAAGCCCACGCCGGGGATCTGGTGGCCGTAGCCGGTTTCGACGAGGTCAACATCGGTGAAACGATCGCCTGTCCGGAGCATCCCGAGGCCCTGCCGCTGATCCGGGTTGACGAGCCAACCCTGCAGATGACGTTCGTCATCAACGATTCGCCATTCGCCGGCAAGGAAGGCAAATTCGTGACCAGCCGCCAGTTGCGCGACCGGCTCCAGAAAGAGCTGCTCACCAATGTGGCCCTGCGGGTCGAAGACACCGATTCCCCCGATCGCTTCGCCGTCAGCGGCCGCGGCGAACTCCACCTCGGAATCCTGATCGAAACGATGCGGCGGGAGGGCTACGAGTTTCAGGTCACCCAGCCCCAGGTGATCTTCCGCACCATCGACGGGACCCCCTGCGAACCGGTCGAGACCCTGGTGATGGACGTGCCGGAAGAAGCCGTTGGCAACTGCATCGAAAAGCTCGGCATGCGCAAGGGCGAGATGCAGAACATGGAAACCGGCAGCGATGGCCGCACCCAGCTGGAGTTCGTGGTGCCGGCCCGGGGCCTGATCGGCTTCCGCGGTGAATTCGTGCGGGCCACCCGTGGAGAAGGGATCATGAGCCACTCCTTCTTCGAGTACCGCCCGATGCAAGGGGATTTCGAAGCCCGGCGCAACGGCGTGCTGATCTCCTTCGAGGAAGGAACCGCCACCTTCTATGCCCTGAAAGGCGCTGAAGACCGCGGTCAGTTCTTCATCACCCCCGGCACAAAGGTCTACAAGGGGATGATCGTCGGCGAACACAACCGTCCCCCCGATCTGGAACTGAACGTCTGCAAGGCCAAGCAGGTCACCAACATCCGCTCGGCCGGTGCAGAGGTGCTCGACACGCTCCAATCCCCGATCCAGATGACCCTGGAGCGTGCCCTGGAGTACATCGGTCCCGACGAGATGCTGGAGGTCACCCCTGAGTCGATCCGCCTGCGCAAGCTGGCGATGAAGAAGCCCGCCAAGCGATGACGGGGCGAGGGCTGGACGCCGTCTCGGGGGAGCCTTCGCCACCCCTTCCGGCTGTCGATCTACGTGTCGATCTGGCCCTCGATCCCCGCTTCATCGCCGCCGTTGCCCTCTTCAACGCCGCCGCCTGGTATCCCTGCCACGACGGCTTCGAGGAGCTCTGGCAGGAAAACCTCGGCCCCGATCGGGTGGTGCTCCAGGCCCTGCTCCAGATCGCCGTGGCCCATCTCCATCTGGAGCGCGGCAACGCCCATGGAGCCACGGTGCTGCTGGGCGAAGGGCTGGGACGGCTGGCCCCGTTTCCAGACAGCACCCTGGGCCTGGATCTCGGCCCCCTGCGCGCCCAGGTCAACGCCCGTCTGCGCTGCCTGCAGCAGAACGGAGACCCCAGTGGGCTGCCCCTGCCGGCTCTGTCGTTGGTCCGCTGAGCCCCTGGATTGCGCATGAGGCCACCCGGTAGATTTCCCGTTCAAGGATGAGTTGGCCAGGACAGTTCACGCCACGCCTTCCCGATCACCTGCCCGCCTTCCAGATCACCGTGCCCGATTGATGCGCGACCCCCTAAGGAGCGACCCAGCCCTGAAGCGTCATTGGCCGTTCGCCCTTCTCCTGATCGTTTCGATGCTCCCCGTCCTGGCGGCCCGGGCCGAAGGCCCGACGGCCACACCGGGGCTGGAGCCAGCGGCTACCCCAGCCCCAGGCCCCACCGGGCTGGTCACCATCGAGTCCGACAGCCAGAAGGCCGACAACGCCACCGGGATCATCACGGCCATCGGCAACGTCCGCATCCTGTATCCCGATCGGCGCCTGGTGGCCACCTCGCGCCAGGCGCAGTATTTCACCAAGGAGGGACGCATCGTGCTCACCGGCGAGGTGGATGTGGTCCAGGAAGGCGGCAACCTGCTGCGGGCCGAGCGGGTCGTGTACCTGGTGGACAGCGAGCGCGTCCTGGCTGAGCCTGCCAGCGGCCAGCAGGTCTTCAGCCAACTGCGTCTTCAGGAGTCCCCGGTCACCCCAGCAGCCGCGAAGCCCCAATGAGCCTCAACCTTGAGGAGGTGACCCTCAGCCTGGGTGGCCGCCCACTGGTCAAGGGGGTCAGCCTGGAGCTCCATCCCGGCGAAGTGGTGGGGTTGCTGGGGCCTAACGGTGCCGGGAAGACCACCACCTTCAACCTGGTCACCGGAAGGCTGAAGCCAGACCGGGGCCGCGTGCTGCTTGATGGCAGGAAGGTGGAGCGATTGGCCATGCCCCAACGGGCCCGGCTTGGCATCGGCTACCTGCCCCAGGAACCCAGTGTGTTCCGTCAGCTCACGGTCCGCCAGAACCTGCAGCTTGCCCTTCAGGAAAGTGGCACTCCAGTGGGGCTGCGGCGCCATCGTCTTGAGCAGTTGATCGAGGAGTTTCACCTCAGCCGCTTCCAGCACCGCCTGGGGTTTCAGCTCTCAGGGGGTGAACGGCGGCGCTGTGAAGTGGCCCGGGCCCTGGCGGTCGGCCCTGAGGGGCCGCGCTACCTCCTGCTGGATGAACCCTTTGCCGGGGTGGACCCCTTGGCGGTGGCCGACCTGCAGGGCTTGATCGGCACCCTCAAGGAGCGCGCAATGGGCCTGCTGATCACCGATCACAACGTGCGCGAAACCCTTGCCATCACCGACAGGGCGTACATCCTCACCGAAGGAAGCATCCTGGCCTCCGGCCGCTCGAAGGTGGTGGCGGAGGATCCGCTGGTCCGGCGTCACTACCTGGGGGAAGCGTTTCAGTTATGAGCCACGCCCAAGAAATGAACCGATCCCTGGGCCGACCCAGCCAGACCTGGCAGCGGTTGCCGCTGAAGCTGCGGGGCCTTCATCAGGTCCCCCTGATCGATCGCTGGTTGATCGGCGAGCTGGTGCCCCCCCTGCTGTTCGGCATCGCTGCCTTCACCGCCGTCTCGCTTTCGGTGGGGGTGGTGTTCGAGCTGGTGCGGCGGGTGACGGAATCGGGGCTACCGCTCGGCGCCGCTCTGCAGGTGCTGGGCCTGCGCCTGCCGGGATTCCTGGTGCTCTCCTTTCCGATGGCCACCTTGATGGCCACCCTGCTGGCCTACAGCAGCCTGTCGAGCAACAGCGAACTGACCGCCCTGCGCAGCCTGGGGGTGAGCACCTGGCGGATGGTCTTGCCAGCCCTGCTGGTGGCGGTGCTGATCAGCCTGGTCACCTTCCTGTTCAACGACCTGATCGTGCCGAGGGCCAACCTGCAGGCCAACGACAGCCTCAACCAGGCCCTTGGCAAGGCCATTACCTCCGAAAATGGAAAGAACATCATCTATTCCCGCTTCAGCCGCCGTCCCAACGCGAAGGCGGACTCCGGGAGCGAAAACTACCTGTCCCAGCTCTTCTACGCCGGTCAGTTCAAGGACGGGGAAATGCGCGAGGTCACGGTGCTGGACTTCACCCGTGACAACAAGACCCAGATCCTCAGTGCCGATCGGGCGATCTGGAGCCCAGCCGAGGGGATGTGGGAGTTCCGGGACGGCAAGGTGGTGTTGATCGACAAGACAGACGCCACCACCACCTCCGCCCGCTTCAGCCGTTACCTCTACCCGCTCGATCAGGGCCCCCTGAAGCTGGCGGCCCTGCCCAAGGACGCCGCCACCATGTCGGTGTCCGAGGCGATCAGCGCCGAGAAACTGCTGCGGGAGGCCGGAGACCAGAAAGAAGCCCGGCGCATGCGGGTGAGGATTCAGGAGAAGTTCGCCTTCCCGGCCATCTGCCTGGTGTTCGGCCTTATCGGCAGCAGCCTGGGGGTGAGGCCGGATGCCCGCACGAGCCGCAGCCAGGGCTTCGGCATCAGCGTGCTGCTGATCTTTTCCTATTACCTGATGTCGTTCATCTTCAGTTCGTTGGGGGTGAAAGGGACGCTCTCCCCCTTTCTTGCCGCCTGGGGGCCGGTCCTGATCGGCCTGGTCACGGGTCTGCTGATGCTGCGCCAGGCCAGTCGTTGAGGCTGGGTCTCCAGGCAGACTGGCCCTAACTTTTCTTCCCCTTTTCCCGTGCTGGCTGCCTTGAACGATCCCGTTCTCGCCCTGGGCCTCCTGGCCTTCGGTTTCTTGCTGCTTGCCCTGCCCCTGGCCTTCTGGAGCGTCAGCGCCGCCAGCAGCAACACCGTCGTCCGGGTGCTGGTGGCGGCCGCGAACCTGAGTCTCACCGCCCAGCTGACCCTGCGTTGGTGGGAATCGGGTCATTTCCCGATCAGCAACCTTTACGAATCCCTGTGCTTCCTGGCCTGGGCCTGCAGCCTCACCCAGCTGCTGGTGGAGAGGTCCTGGCCTTCCCCCCTTGTCCCGGCCTCCACCACCCCGATCGCCCTGGGCTGTCTGGCCTTCGCCAGTTTCGCCCTGCCGGATCGTCTGCAGCAGGCCGCTCCCCTGGTGCCGGCCCTGCGCTCCAGCTGGCTGGTGATGCACGTCAGCGTGATCATGATGAGCTATGCGGCCCTGCTGGTGGGCTCCCTGCTCTCCCTGGCGGTGCTGTTCACCCAACGGGACCAGGCCCTGGAACTGCGCAGCAGCTCGATCGGCAGTGGCGGCTTCCGTCAGGCCAAGCTGGTTACCGCTGACAGCAATCTCCAGCTCAGCAGCATCACGATCGGCATCAACGAGCAACTCGACAGCCTCAGCTACCGCACGATCACCGTCGGCTTCCTGCTGCTGTCGGTGGGGCTGGTGAGCGGGGCGGTCTGGGCCAACGAAGCCTGGGGCAGCTGGTGGAGCTGGGATCCGAAGGAAACCTGGGCATTGATCTGCTGGCTCGTCTATGCGGCCTACCTGCACACCCGCCTGAGCCGTGGTTGGCAAGGACGCCGTCCGGCCCTGGTGGCGGTGGCCGGCCTGGTGGTGATCTGCGTCTGCTACATCGGCGTGAACCTGCTGGGCATCGGCCTGCACAGCTACGGCTGGTTCCTCGGTGACTGAGGCCCCGCCTTCCTGGCGGCCAAGGCTCCGGCCAGAGCTCCTGCTGCCCCTGGTTCTGCTGGGCGGGCTGGTGGTCCGGCTGGTTCTGGCCATGGTGTTGCCGCCCGGCTACGACGAGGCCTATTACCTCTTCTACGGCCGCCATCTGGCCCTGAGTTACTTCGACCATCCGGCCGCGGTGGGGCTATGGGCCTGGGTTGGAACCCGGCTGGGCGGATCGATCCTGGCTCTGCGGCTGCCTTCCCTGCTGAGCTACACCCTGGCTCTCGCCCTCTTGAGCGGCGCAACGGAGCGTTGGTTCGGCCGGCGCGCGGCCCTGCTCAGCGCCGTGCTGGGCAGCGTCGCTCCGGTCCTGTTCCTTTGCGGTGGCCTGCTGCTGCTGCCGGACAGCCCCCTGTTGCTGGCCCTGGCGGCCTTGCTCTGGTGGCTGTCCCGGCACCCCAGGGTGGTTCCCGCTTCGCCCCGGCAAGCGATCGCACTCGGTGTTCTGCTGGGGCTGGTCACCCTGGGCAAGTACCACGCCCTGCTGGTCTTGGTCTCCCTGCTGGCCTGGTGCCTGGTCAGCAAGCAACGCCGCCGTCACTTCCGCAGCCCCTGGCCTGGCCTGGCCCTGCTGGTGTGGCTGCTGGTGTCGGCACCGCTTTGGCTCTGGAACCTCAACAACGGCTGGGCCTCCTTCCTGTTCCAGGGCGGCCGGATCGGCGCAAGGGGCGGCTATGACCTGGCAGCCCCGCCCCTGTTCCTCCTCTCCCAGTTGGTTCTGCTCTTTCCCACGGTCGGGGTGGTGCTGCTGGTGGCGCTATGGCCCCGGTCCGGCCGCGATGGCGCCACCGATCACCGGCAGCTTCTGCGCTGGCTGGTGGTGCCGCAATTGGTGGTCTTCCTGCTGCTGGCTGGTCGCATGCAGGTGCTCTCCAGCTGGTTGGTGCCGGCCTGGTGGCTGCTGCTGCCCCTGGCGGGCGACTGGCTGGCCGGCCCCCACGATCGGCGGTGGCGGCGCTGGATTGTGGGGGGAACCTGGGGAACGGCGCTGATCCTGCCAGCGCTGCTGCTCACCCTGGCCCTGCAGGTGCGCTGGGGCGTGCTCGACGCCTGGTTGCCCCCGGGGCTGGACACCTCAACCGAGCTGATGCCTGCCGACAGCCTGCGCAGGGATCTGCGCCGCAACCCCGTCGTCTGGAAGGCCCTGCAGGAAGCCAGCCTGATCGCCGGCAACCGCTACGACCTCCCCGGCTTCCTGGCGCTGGCGCTGGGTTCCCATCTAAATGCCGACTACACCACCTTCAGCAACGATTCCCGGGGATTCGCCTGGTGGCAACCGCCCAATGGCTACCAGGGTGCCCATGGGGTGCTGTTCGGGATCGTGGAGCCCGGCAAGCCCCTGCTGCGAGACGTCTGGCTGCCTCGGCTGGGGAAGGTGGAGCCCCTGGGAACCGTTGAGATCCACCGCGCTGGCCGGCCGGCGCTCCAACTGGAATTCAGCCGCTTTGGCCCACTGCCCAGGCCCTGGCCCCGTCGGTACGGTCCAAATGCGGCGCCGGCGGAAGTCCCGTAACAGACATCCAGACGGTTCAGACCAGCACCGTCTCGGTCCGGCGGCTGTGGCGAATGCCGCTGATCGCTTCGCGGTAATCGGGCTGGTTGAACACGCCGGAGCCAGAGACGATCGCATTGGCCCCCACCTCGATCACCTGCCAGGCGTTGCCGGCCTTGAGGCCGCCGTCCACTTCGATCCAGGGATCGAGGCCCCGTTCGTCGCACATCCTGCGCAGGCGGCGCACCTTCTCGACGGCTGATGGGATGAAGCTCTGCCCCCCGAAGCCGGGGTTCACGCTCATGATCAGCACCAGGTCGCAGAGCTCCAGGCAGTACTCCAGGGTGTCGAGCGAGGTGCCGGGGTTGAGCACCGCTCCGGCCTTCTTGCCCAGATCCTTGATCTGGCCGAGGTTGCGGTGCAGGTGCGGGCAGGCTTCCACCTGCACATAGATGTGATCGGCGCCGGCCTTGGCGAAATCCGCCACATAGTTCTCAGGCTCCACGATCATCAGGTGAACGTCGAGCGGCTTGGCGGTCACGGGGCGCAGGGCCTCCACGATCAGCGGACCGATCGTGATGTTGGGCACGAAGCGACCATCCATGACATCGACGTGAATCCAGTCGGCGCCGGCCTCGTCGACGGCCCTCACCTCCTCTCCCAGGCGGGCGAAATCAGCGGAAAGGATCGAAGGGGCGATCACCAGGGGCTTCGTGCTCATGGCTGGTGCCACTGGGGCATAAGGAGCGCCGTGATTGTAGGAATCGACAGGAGCCGGCCGTCCACCTTGAGCCGAGCGCCAGGATCGTCGCTGGTACAGTTCCTACCGTCTCATGGCCCAAAGACCTTGCTGCAGCTGATCTGCCGGTCTTTCGGTTGACGCTCTCTTCCCCCTGCCAGACCCCCGTGGATCGCACCCTCATTCAGGAACTGCTCGAAGTCGTCGAGCAGGCCGCCATCGCCTCGGCCCATCTCACCGGGCTTGGCAAGAAAGATGAGGCCGATGCCGCCGCCGTCGAGGCGATGCGCACCCGCATGGGCTCGATCGCCATGCAGGGCCGGATCGTGATCGGCGAGGGCGAGCGTGACGAGGCGCCGATGCTCTACATCGGCGAGGAAGTGGGCAGCGGCACCGGCCCCGGCGTCGATTTCGCCGTGGACCCCTGCGAAGGCACCAACCTCTGCGCCAATGCCCAGGACGGTTCCATGGCAGTCCTGGCCGCCTCGGACCGGGGCGGGCTGTTCAACGCCCCCGACTTCTACATGAAGAAACTGGCGGCGCCCCCGGCCGCCAAGGGCAAGGTGGACATCCGCAAGAGCGCCACCGAGAACATCGCCATCCTCAGCGCCTGTCTGGGCATGCCGGCCAGCGATCTGGTGATCGTGGTGATGGACCGGGCCCGCCACAAGGAGCTGATCACCGAGATCCGCGCCACCGGCGCCCGGGTCAAACCGATCAGCGACGGTGACGTGCAGGCGGCGATCGCCTGCGGCTTCGCCGGCACCGGCACCCACTGCCTGATGGGCATCGGCGCTGCCCCCGAGGGGGTGATATCAGCGGCGGCGCTGCGCTGCCTGGGGGCCCACTTCCAGGGCCAGCTCGTCTACGACCCCGCCGTTGCCCAAACCACGGAGTGGGCCGATTACACCAAGGAAGGCAACATCGAGCGACTTCACTCGATGGGCATCACCGACATCGACAAGGTGTATGAAGCCGAGGAGCTCGCCTCGGGCGAGAATGTGGTGTTCGCCGGCAGCGGCATCACCCCCGGTCTGCTGTTCAAGGGCGTCGTGTTCGAGCACGACTGCACGCGCACCAGCAGCCTGATCATCAGCTCCCTCGACCAGAGCGCCCGCTTCACCGACACGATCCACATCAAGGACGGCGCCCAGAGCGTCGCCCTGCGCTGAGTCCCTCCCCATGCACATCGCCGTCGTCGGCCTCAGCCATCGCACGGCCCCGGTCGAGGTGCGCGAGCGGCTCAGCATCCCGGAGCAGGTCATGGAGGAATCCCTCCAGACCTTGCGGGCCGATGCCCAGGTGCTGGAGGCCTCGATCCTCAGCACCTGCAACCGGCTGGAGATCTACACCCTGCTGCGCAGTCCGGAGCAGGGGATCACGGCGGTGGGCTCCTTCCTGAGCCGCCACTCGGGCCTGGCCTTCGGGGATTTGACCCCCCACCTGTTCACGTACCACCACGAGGAGGCGGTGGCGCACCTGATGCGCGTGGCCGCCGGCCTCGACAGCCTGGTGCTGGGGGAAGGCCAGATCCTCTCCCAGGTGAAGAAGATGGTGCGGCTGGGCCAGGAGCACGGCTCGATCGGCCCGATCCTCAACCGGCTGCTCAACCAGGCGGTGAGCACCGGCAAACGGGTCCGCACCGAAACCAACCTGGGCACCGGAGCGGTGTCGATCAGCTCGGCGGCGGTGGAGCTGGCCCAGCTGAAGGTGGGCCAGGCCCGCGGCCTCGATGAGCTGGTGCCGCTCGATCAGGAGCAGGTGGCCGTGGTGGGGGCCGGGCGGATGGCGCGGCTGCTGCTCCAGCATCTCCAGGCCAAGGGGTGCCGCGCCCTGGTGCTGCTCAACCGCACCGTGGAGCGCGCCGAGACCCTGGCGGCGGATTTTCCCGAGCTTCCGGTCCAGTGCAGGCCGCTCGACGACCTCGACCATTGTCTGAGCACCTGCTCCCTGGTGTTCACCAGCACGGCGGCGGAGCAACCGATCATCGACGCGGCCCGGCTGGAAGCCCTGAACCGCCGCTCCGCCCTGATGCTGATCGACATCGGCGTGCCCCGCAACATCCGCTCCGGCGTCAGCGCGCTCACCGGGGTTGACGCCTTCGACGTGGACGACCTCCAGGAAGTGGTGGCCCGCAACCAGGAGGCCCGGCGCGAGGTTGCCGCCGAGGCCGAAGGCCTCCTGCAGGAGGAGTCTCGCCAGTTTCTGGAATGGTGGGACGGACTGGAGGCTGTGCCCACCTTGAACCGGCTGCGCCAGACCCTGGAGGCGATCCGCGAGCAGGAGCTGCAGAAAGCGCTCAGCCGCATGGGCCCGGACCTCTCAGCCCGGGAGCGCAAGGTGGTGGAAGCGCTCAGCAAGGGGATCATCAACAAGGTGCTGCACAGCCCCGTCACCCATTTGCGGGCTCCCCAGCCGCGGCAGCAGCGGCACCTGGCCATGCAGGTGCTCCATGACCTGTTCGAGCTGGATGGCAGCGGGCCAGAGGCCTGATCCAGCCCTCGGCGGGGATTCCGATTCCCACAGTTTCGTGCGGTCCGCTTGCCGCCACCTTGGCAGGCCAGCCTCTCCGGTACGGTGCTCTGGTGCTGGAAACAGCCCTGTGAGGAGTGAGTGATGAAGCGGGTTCTGGCGATCATCCTCGGTGGCGGAGCGGGCACCCGGCTCTATCCCCTCACCAAGATGCGGGCCAAACCAGCCGTGCCGCTGGCCGGCAAGTACCGCCTGATCGACATCCCGATCAGCAACTGCATCAATTCCGGGATCAACAAGATTTACGTGTTGACCCAGTTCAACAGCGCCTCGCTCAACCGGCACCTCACCCAGACCTACAACCTCTCGGCGGGCTTCGGCCAGGGCTTCGTGGAGGTGCTCGCCGCCCAGCAGACCCCGGAGAGTCCCAGCTGGTTCGAAGGCACCGCCGATGCGGTGCGCAAGTACCAGTGGCTGTTCCAGGAATGGGACGTCGACCACTACCTGATCCTCTCCGGTGACCAGCTCTACCGGATGGACTACAGCCGTTTCGTCAGCCACCACATCGAAACCGGCGCGGACCTCAGCGTCGGGGCCCTGCCGGTGGAGGCGGCCCAGGCGGAAGGCTTCGGCCTGATGCGCGCCGACAACGACGGACGGATCCGGGAGTTCAGCGAAAAACCGAAAGGCCCGGCGCTGGAGGCCATGAAGGTGGACACCGCCAAGCTCGGCCTGGCCGAAGCGGAGGCGGCCCGCCGTCCCTTCCTGGCCTCGATGGGGATCTATGTGTTCAGCCGGCACACCCTCTTCGACCTGCTGAGCGCCAACCCCGGCGCCACGGACTTCGGCAAGGAGATCATCCCCCTGGCCCTGGGCCGTGGCGACAACCTGCAGAGTTTCCTCTTCGATGACTACTGGGAGGACATCGGCACGATCGGCGCCTTCTACGAAGCCAACCTGGCCCTCACCGATCAGCCCAAACCGGCCTTCTCCTTCTACGACGAGAAGTTCCCGATCTACACCCGGCCGCGTTACCTGCCGCCCAGCAAGCTGCTCGACACCCAGGTCACCCAGTCGATCATCGGCGAGGGTTCCCTGCTGCAGGCCTGCAGCATTCACCATTGCGTGCTCGGCGTGCGCTCCCGGATCGAAGGGGAAGTGGTGCTGCAGGACACCCTGGTGATGGGAGCCGACTACTACGAATCCTCCGAGGAGCGGGCGGTGCTGCGCGAGCGGGGCGGCATCCCCCTCGGGGTGGGCCATGGCACCACGGTGCGGCGCGCCATCCTCGACAAGAACGTCCGGATCGGCCGCAACGTCACGATCGTCAACAAGGATCACATCGAGGAGGCGGACCGCCCCGAACTGGGCTTCTACATCCGCAACGGCATCGTGGTGGTGGAGAAGAACGCCACCGTCGCCGACGGCACGGTGATCTAAGGACGACCCAACTCGTCCACCATCACCATCTCGTCACCTGCTCGTCACTTGCTCTCTGAGCAGTTGCTGACAGATCCGCCCCCGCGACATCCCTGGGCCATGGTCACGGTCACACTGGCAGCGCACGGTAAGCCAGCCAAACCACTGATGAGCAAAGCGCACTTCGGCCTGATCGGCCTGGGCGTGATGGGAGAGAACCTGGTCCTCAATGCCGAACGCAACGGTTTCTCCAGCGTCGTCTACAACCGCACCTACGCCAAGACGGAAGAGTTCCTGGGCGGGCGCGCCGCCGGCCTGAACATCGTGGGGGCCCACACCCTCGAGGAGTTCGTCGGCAGCCTGGAGCGCCCCCGCCGCATCCTGATGATGATCAAGGCGGGCCAGCCGATCGACGACACGATCGCCGCCATTTCGCCCTTGCTCGAGGACGGCGACCTGCTGATCGACGGCGGCAACTCGCTCTACACCGACACCGAACGGCGGGTGAAGGAGCTGGAAAGCCAGAGTTTCGGCTACATCGGCATGGGCGTCTCCGGAGGCGCCAAAGGGGCCCTGGAGGGGCCGAGCATGATGCCCGGCGGCACCCGGGCGGCCTACGACGCGATCGAGAGCCTCGTTCGCAAGATGGCGGCCCAGGTGGAGGACGGCCCCTGCGTGGCCTACATGGGCCCTGGAGGAGCCGGCCACTTCGTGAAAACGGTGCACAACGGCATCGAGTACGGCATCGAGCAGATCCTGGTCGAGGCCTACGACCTGATGAAGCGATCGGCGGGCCTCGGCGGCATCGCCATGGCCGATGTGTTCGACGGCTGGAACCAGCTCGAAGAGCTGTCCTCCTATCTGGTGGAGATCACCGAGGTATGCCTGCGCACCAGGGATCCCGAGGATGGCGGCGATCTGGTGGAGAAGATCCTCGATGTGGCCGGCCAGAAGGGCACCGGCCTTTGGACCGTGGTCAGCGCCCTGGAGATGGGCGTGCCCGTGCCCACGATCTATGCCGCCCTCAACGGCCGGGTGCTGAGCTCGATGAAGGGGGAGCGGCAGGCGGCGGCGGCCGTGATCGGGGCTCCGCCCTCCCATCCCGTTGAACTCGGCGATCCGGCAGAAGGACTGCCAGCCCTGCGGGATGCGGTGATCCTCGCCTGCATCGCCAGCTATGCCCAGGGCATGGCCCTGTTGGTGGAAGCCTCCCATCTGCACGACTACGACCTGCAACTGCCGGTGATCGCCCAGATCTGGAAGGGTGGCTGCATCATCCGTGCCAAGCTGCTGCAACGCATCCAGGACGCTTACAGCGCCAACGGCGAGCTGGCCAACCTGCTGGTGGACCCCTGGTTCGCCGAGCAGGTGAACCGGCGCCTGGGTGGCCTGCGTCAGGTGGTGGCCGGCGCGGCCCTGGCCGGCATCCCGGTGCCTTGCCTGAGCAGCACCCTCGACTACATCGACAGCTACCGCAGCGCCCGCCTGCCCCAGAACCTGCTCCAGGCGATGCGGGACTGCTTCGGCGCCCACACCTACGAGCGGGTGGATCAGCCGGGCAGCTTCCACACCGAGTGGCTGGGATGAACGGGTCTCCCCCAGCCACCTATCGGCTCGAGAGGGCTGCCGATGCCGGGGCCCTGGCTCACCTGGCCGCCGAAACGATCGCGGTGACGATCGACCTGGCCCTGGCACAGCGGGAGCGGGCCCAGATCGCCCTGGCCGGGGGCACCACCCCCGAGGCCACATACCGCCTTCTGGGAGCCATGCACCTTCCCTGGGATCGGGTCGATGTGCTGCTCGGCGATGAACGCTGGGTGGCGGCCGCGGATCCCTCCAGCAACGCCCTGATGCTGCACCGATCGCTCTTGGCCGAGGGGCCGGGCCGCCAGGCCCGCTTCCATCCGGTTCCCACCGATCAGGAGAGCCCCGAGCAGGGTGCTGCGGCCTACGCCGAACTGCTGAGCCGGCTTTGCCCCGGTGCGCCACCGATCCTCGATCTGGTGCTGCTGGGCCTGGGGGACGACGGCCACACCGCATCGCTGTTCCCGGGCACCGCCGCCACCGGCGTCACCGACCGCAGCGCGACGGTGAGCGAGGGCAAGGGGTTGCCGCGGGTCACCCTCACGGCACCCGTGCTCAGCGCGGCGCGGCACGTGATTGTTCTGGTCAGCGGCGAGGGCAAGCGTCAGGCCCTGCAGCGCCTGCTCGATCCCAACGAACCCGCCAGCCGAACCCCAGCCCGCCTGGTCAGGCCGCTTTCCCCGGTGCTGATCCTTGCCGATGCCGCCGCTGCGGCAGGCTTGAGGGAGTGAACGCGCTGACCCTGATGGTGACACCCCTGCTGGTCGTGAGCGGAGATGGGTTCAGCGGCTGGCTGGCCCTCAACGACACGATCATGGGGGGCAACAGCCGTGGCGTGTGCAGGGTCGGGCCGGAGGGGCTGGTGCTGGAGGCCGAGGTGGTTGAGCAGGGGGGAGGCTTCGTGAGTTGCCGCTCCCCCCTGTTCTCCCCTCCCCTGAACCTGGGGGACTACCGGGGCCTGCAGTTGGAGGTGCGCGGCGATGGCCGTCGCTACAAGCTCGCTGTGGCCTGCGCCGATGGGGTGGCGGGCCTCACCGAACTCATTCCCGGCGGGCTGCGCTGGGTTGCGGAATTCGACACCACCATCAGCACCCCTGCCCTGCCGCCGCAGCTGGTGGAGATTCCCTTCGATCAGTTGCGGCCCTCGGTGCGGGCCCGCCCCCTCAACCTGCCGCTGCGCTTCGATGCCTGCCGGGTGACGCGGTTGCAGGTGCTGCATTCCAAATTCGGCGAGGACGGCCAGCTCAATGCCGGCTTCCGGGCCGGGCCGCTGCAGTTCGCCCTGGTGTCGGTGCGAGCGGTGCCTTGACGGCAGCGGAAGGCCTCAGCAGGCGGATTGCCGCCGCCGCCGATCTCTGCCTCCAGCCCCACCGCCATGCCGTGGTGGGATCCGACCCCATCCACCTGCCCAGTGAGCCCGAAGACTGCTGCCTGCGGATCCAACCGAGGCGAGCCGATGGGGAACGGTTGCCGCAGCAGGACATTGAGCTGGAGATCTACCGCAGCGGCGACGATGTCCATCTGATGCTGAGCTGGCCGGAGCAACCGGAGCTGCCGATGCTCTGGCACGGCCAGCATCCCGTCTGGATGGACGGGGAGAGCGGCATGCGCTGCGATCGACCGGAAGCGGGGGCCCCTCTGGAGGCGCTGGCGCGGCGGCTGCGGGCCCTGCTCAGCACGGCCCCAGAGCACCACGCTCAGCCCTGATCGGTCACGGCGCCGATGCTGCTGCTGCTCACCAGCCGAGCGTACTTGCCCAGCACACCGGTGCGGTAGCGGGGCTCAGGAGCGATCCAGGCGGCGCGGCGGCGTTCCAGCTCGGCCTCCTCGACGTTGAGCTGAATCAACAGCTGGTGGGCGTTGACGGTGATGCTGTCACCTTCCTGAACGAGGGCAATGGTGCCGCCCACCGCCGCCTCGGGAGCCACGTGCCCAACCACCATGCCGTAGGTGCCGCCTGAAAAGCGGCCATCGGTGATCAGGGCCACGGCATCGCCGAGCCCTTGGCCGATGATCGCCGCCGTTGGGGAGAGCATCTCTCGCATGCCGGGCCCGCCCACCGGCCCCTCGTAACGCACCACCACCACATCGCCTGCCACGATGCGCTCAGCGAGGATCGCCGTCAGGGCTTCCTCCTCACTCTCGAACACCCTGGCCGGGCCGGTGAGCGAGGAGATCTTGATGCCGCTGATCTTGGCGACGGCTCCCTCGGTGGCCAGGTTCCCTTTGAGGATCGCCAGATGCCCCTTGGCATAGAGGGGATCGGACAGGGGCCGGATCACGTCCTGATCGGCGGGGGGAGCGCTGGGCACCTCCGCCAGCACCTCCCTGAGCGTGCGCCCCTCGATCGTGCGGGCCTCGCCATGCAGCAGGCCGGCATCGAGCAGCAACTTCATCACCTGGGGGATGCCGCCAGCGTTGTGGAGGTCCACGGTCACGAAGCGGCCGCTGGGCTTGAGGTCGCAGATCACCGGCACCCGCTGGCGGATGGTTTCGAAATCGTCGATCACCAGTGGCACCCCGGCGGTGCGGGCGATCGCCAGCAGGTGCAGCACCGAATTGGTGGAGCCGCCCACGGCCATGATCACGCTGATCGCGTTCTCGATGGCCTCGCGGGTGATCAGGTCGCGGGGACGGATGTCGGCCGCGATCGCCTTCACCAGCACCTCCGCGGAGCGGGCGGCGCTCTCGGCCTTCTCAGGATCCTCCGCCGCCATCGTGGAGCTGCCGGGCAGGCTCAGGCCCATGGCCTCAAAGGCGGAGCTCATCGTGTTGGCCGTGAACATGCCGCCGCAGCTGCCCGCTCCGGGGCAGGCGTTCTTCTCGATCGCCAGCAGCTCTGCCTCGTCAATCCTGCCGCCCGAGTACTGACCCACCGCCTCGAACGCGCTCACCACGGTGAGATCGCAGGGTCCGAGTTTTCCTGGCTTGATCGTGCCGCCATACACGAAGATCGCCGGGATGTTCATCCGGGCCATGGCCAGCATGGCGCCGGGCATGTTCTTGTCGCAGCCGCCGATCGCCAGCAAGCCGTCCATGCTCTGGGCGTTGCAGGCGGTTTCGATCGAATCGGCGATCACCTCCCGGCTCACCAGGGAATACTTCATCCCCTCGGTGCCCATCGAGATGCCATCGCTCACCGTGATCGTGCCGAAGGTCTGGGGCATGGCCCCGGCGGCGTGGGCCGCCGCCACGGCCCGTTCGGTGAGGGCGTTCAGCCCCAGATTGCAGGGCGTGATCGTGCTGTAGCCATTGGCGATGCCGATGATCGGCTTGTCGAAGTCGCCGTCCCCGAAGCCGACGGCCCGGAGCATGGCGCGGTTGGGGGAGCGCTGGATGCCTGCGGTGATGGCGGCGGAGCGGAGCATGGTCAACGGGTGAGCAGGCTTAGCAACCTAACGATCCGGCCGACGGGCGCTTCGGGCCATTCCCCTGGTCCCGTTCCGCTCCAGCGGGCCTTCAGTCTTCGGGGCTGAGGCACTCCAGCTGGCGGCGCACATCCTCGATGGCACGATTCAGCTCCTTCACCTTGTGCTGCAACTCGCTGTCCAGCAGCGGGCGATGGTCGCCGAGTTCACCGTCCCGGGAACCCTCCTGAAGGCGAGAGAGAGAGAGACTGCGGTGCTGGCGCAGGGCCTGGCGCCGCCGCTCGGCCTCTGAGAGCAGCCACCAGCCCAGGCCTGCCGCACCGATCAGGGCTCCGCCGATCGCGCTGGCCAGCAGGCCGCTGCCCCCTTGCCGGCTGTCGTTTCTGGCTTCGGCCATGGGCCTCTCCTCTTCAAACCCCCTGGGCCAACCAGATTAGGGGTGGGCGCTCAGGGCAGTCGATCGGCAAGCCGCAGGGCGTTGGCGATGACGGTGAGCCCGGGGGACAGGCCAGGGCAACTCGGGAAGACGCTGGCATCGGCGATGGTGAGGTTGCCGATGCCGTGACAGCGACCCTCCAGATCCACCACGGTGCTGGCGGGGTCGGCGCCCATCCGACAGGTGCCGCAGGCGAAACCCATCACCGCCATCGGGGCCTCGCCGCGGGGGTGAATCCAGGTGCGGTTCACCACCCGGGTCAGGGGGTCGGCTTCCACGGCCTGGAGGGTGTCGAGCCAGCGGTAAACCAGCCGGTCGTGGGCCTCGAGGTTGTTGGGCAGGTAGTGGATGCGGATGCGGTTGTTGCGCAACGTCACCCGGTTGTCTGGGTCGGGCAGCACCGCGCTGGTCGCCCACCAGCACACCGAGCGCACCGCCAGCCTCTTGAGGGCCTCATTCGGCAGGAGCCGCGTGACCAGGGAGAGCACCGGCGGCGATTCGGCGAACAGGGGGTCCTGGAGCACGCCCCCGCCGCTTTCGATGTGACCCAGCGGGAAGCTGACGTTCTTGTCACCCCAGTAGTAATCGTTGATGCCGAGGCTGCGGGGGTAGGTGCCCGAATTCTGTTCACTGGCCCGCTGCAGGATGGCGCTGAGCTGCAACTTCATCAGGTTGCGGCCCACCTGGCCCGAGCCGTTGGCCAACCCTTCGGGATGGGGATCGCTGCTTGAAGCCAACAGGATGGCGGGGGTGTTGATGGCGCCGGCGGCGAGCACCACCTGGTCGCCGCGAAACAGCCAGCGCTGGCCACAGATCTCCGCCTCGACACCCCGCACCTCGGTGCCGCTGGGATTGACGTGCAGGCGGGTGACGCGCGCGCCTGTGCGAAGGCTGGTGCCGCCGTGCCGGAGGGCGGCGTCAACCCCGAACAACTCGGCATCGCCGGTGGGATCATCCGCGTCCTCGGACCAGGTCAGGGGGAGGTCGTAGGGGCGGCAACCCTGGCGTTGCAGCGCAGACCGCAGCGGCTCGAGGAAGGGCTCGATCGGCCGGGGCGGGTGCGGGTAGGCCACCGTGCGGGCCGGTTCGGTGGGATCGAGGCCCGCCTGGCCGTGCACCCGGTAGAGGGCTTCGGCCTGGTCGTACCAGGGGGCCATCTCGGCGTAGCGGACGCCCCAGGCCGGAGCCTTGCCGACCTGGAAGGCGAGGCCGTCGAACTCCGGCTCCCGCATCCGCTCCAGCACAGCCCCCCAGATCTTGGTGTTGCCGCCCAGGGCATAGATCGCCTGGGGGTTGAACGGATCGCCGTCGGTGCCGAACCACTGCTCATCAGGGTGATAACGGTCCTTGCGGAACAGGTCCACATCGGCAACGTTCTGGTCCTCCCGGGCCAGGGAGCCCCCCCGCTCCAGGATCAGCACCGTGCGCCCCTTGGCCGCCAAGGCGGCTGCCACGGTGCCACCGGCGGCACCGCTGCCGATCACGATCGCGTCGTAATGGGCGTCGTCGATGATCATGCCGGCCAGACGTAGAGGAGCAGGAACAGCAGCACCCAGATCACATCCACGAAGTGCCAGAACAGGGAGGCCGCCACCACCCCCTGCTCACCGCCGTCGTAGTTGCCCGAACGGAACGAGCGAGTCAGCATCAACCCCATCAGCAGGATGCCGGTGGCCACATGGAGGCCATGGAACCCGGTGAGCAGGTAGAAACAGCCGCCGAAGGTGCCGCTGGTGAAGCCGAACTCCAGTCCGGCCCACTCGATCGCCTGGCCGTAGAGGAACAGGGCGCCCATGGCCATGCTGAGCAGCCAGAAGGCGCGGAAGCCCCAGAGGCTGCCGCGTTTCAGGAACCATTCCGCCAGGGCGATCGTGCCGCTGCTGGACACCAGCACCACCGTGTAGGCCAGGGGGCTGCGCCACTCCAGCCCTTCCACCCCCGGCGGCAGCCATTGGAGGGCGGAGAGCTTCAGCACGGCAAAGCCGGTGAAGAACGCCAGGAAAATGACACTCTCGGAGCAAAGAAAAATGATGAAGCCGGTGAGGGTGTGGTTCCCGTGGGCACCGTGGTCCGCTGTGTGCCCTGCCGACTCGGCAGGGCTGGCCCCAGGGTCGAAATTGGCGGGGATGAGGGTCATGGATCAGGCCTGCTGCAGGGCGCGTTCGTAGGCCTCCTGGTGCTCCACCAGGGGAAGGCCGGTGCCGTAGCCGTAGGGACCGCTGATCACGGTGGGCACGTTGGCTTCGAAGTTCTCGGTGGGCGGTGGGGAGGGAAGCAACCACTCCAGGCCGATCGCATTCCAGGGATTGGCCGGCGCCCGCTCGCCGCGCACCAGGGAACTGACCAGGTTGAGCAGGAAGGGAATGATCGACACCCCAAGCAGGAAGGCGCCCAGGCTGGCGATCACGTTCCAGAAGGCGAACTCAGGGTCGTAGGACGACACCCGCCTGGGCATGCCCATCAGGCCCAGCGGGTGCATGGGGAAGAAGTTGAGGTTGGTGCCGATGAAAGTGAGCAGAAAATGGAGCTTCCCGAGACCTTCGTAATACATGCGCCCCGTGAATTTAGGAAACCAGTGATAGATCGCTGCATACACCCCCATGGTGGCAGCCCCATAGATCACATAGTGAAAATGGCCCACCACGAAATAGGTGTTGTTCACGTGGATGTCCACCGGCACCGTGGCCAGCATGATGCCGGTGACTCCGGCGAACACGAAGTTGAACAGCCCGCCAAGGGCGAACAGCATCGGCGTGTTGAGCCGCAGCTTGCCGCCCCAGAGGGTGCCAAGCCAGGCGAACACCTTGATGCCAGTTGGCACGGCGATCAGCATGGTGGTGACCATGAACAGATCACGCATCCATTGGGGCACGCCGCTGGGGAACATGTGGTGCACCCACACCACCAGGCTGAGCCCCACGATCACCAGCGACGCCGCCGCCACGAACTTGTAGCCGAACAGGGGCTTGCGGGCATACACGGGAAACAGTTCGGAGAACACGCCGAACACCGGCAGGATGATCACATACACCGCCGGGTGGGAATAGAACCAGAAGAAGTGCTGGTAGAGCACAGGATCTCCGCCCCCCTCCGGCCGGTAGAAGGAAGTGCCCGCGACCAGATCGAACAGCAGCATCACGGCACCCCCGGTGAGGGCCGGCAGGCCGATCAGCTGGATCGTCTGGGCCGAGAGGGCCGTCCAGCAGAAGATCGGCATTCGCATCAGGGTCATGCCCGGCGCCCGCATCCGCAGGATCGTGGTCACGAAGTTCACCGCGCCCATGATCGAGGACACCCCCGAGAGCGCCACCGCCACGATCCAGAGCGCCTCCCCGTTGATCAGGTGGCCCAGCGGGTTCTGCAGGCTCACCGGTGGGTACGACCACCAGCCGGAGGCGGCCGGACCGCCGGGCACCAGGAAGCTGGCCATCAGGATCACGCCGAACACGGGCACCATCCAGAAGGCGGCGGCATTGAGCCGCGGGAAGGCCATGTCCGGGGCACCGATCATGACGGGGATCAACAGGTTGTTGAGCCCGTTGAGCACCGGAAACATGAACAGGAACAGCATGATCGTGCCATGCATGGTGTAGAGGCCGTTGTACACCGTGCGGTCCACCAGATCGGCCGCCGGCGTGATCAGTTCACCGCGCATGATCATTGCCAGCAGCCCACCCACCAGCAGAAAAAGCAAAGCGGTGGCGATGTATTGAATGCCGATCACCTTGGCATCGGTGTTGAAGCTGATGTAGCGCTTCCAGCCGTTCGGAGCCTCCGGCTGCCGCTGGGGCACCTCGCTCAGGCCTGGATCGAAGGGGGTGATGGTCATGGCGCGATCAACCGTCGTGGGGGAGGGTGTTGGAGCCGGGCACGTTGACCATCGGCGGCGGAGCCGGTGCCACGGTGGCGTAGCCGCTGGTCCGGCTGCGGCTCTGGCGCAGGGCGTAGTCGCGGGAGGCGTCACTGAGGCCCGGTTGGAGGGGCAGGGCAGCGGCGCGGCGCAGCCAGCTCTGGTAGTCGGCTTCGCTCTGCACCACCACATCCGCCTGGTTGGCGGCGAACCAGGTGCCGCTGTACTCGGAATCCCGCAGCCGGTAGCGGCCTTCCCGGGTGGGGGTGAGGAAGAAGGGGATGAGGCGGCCGGGGATCACCTGCTGCTTGAGCCGGAACGCCGGCACATAGAAGCCATGGATCACGTCTTCGCTGCGGAGTTGCAGCCCGACCCGGCGGTCCATCGGCAGGTGCAGTTCGGTGGTCGACACACCGGCGGCTGGGTAGCGGAACTCCCAGGACCACTGGCGGGCGATCACCTCGATCTCCGCCTGGGGTGAGCCCGCCGCCCCCGCGCCCCCTGCGCCGCCGTGGAGATGCTCCATCGGACCGATCAGGCCGATCTGACGATTCACATCAATCGTGTAGGCGGCGATCGCCATCACCAGCACCAGGGGGATCACGGTCCAGATGATCTCGAGGCGGGTGTTTCCTTCGATCGGTTCGGCGTCGCTGACGTCGTATTTGGCTGCCCGGTTGAACAGGATCACCCAGGCCATCACCGAGACCACGCCGGCAAACACGAAGGTGGCCACGGCCGTTTCGAAGCTGAACAGGCCATCCACCAGGGGTGCGGCGCTGGAGGCCTGCACCGGCAGCCAGCGGTAGGCCTGACGGCCCATCCAGAGACTCAACCAGAGCAGCAGCCCGCCCCAGATGGCCAGGCCGATCAGGACGGACAGGCCGGTGCGGGAGGGGGCGGTGGTCATGGCAGGGCCTCGTGCAGATCGGCGCCAGCCGCGAGCAACTGGCTGGCCGTGACATGGACGCCGAACTCAACGGCCAGCTGGGCCCCGAGGGTGCCGTGCCAGGCCATCAGGCCCAGCAGCAGCACCCCCGCCAGCAGATAGGTCCACTGCACCTGGCGGCCCATTTCACGGCGCCAGGCAAAGCGTTGGAAGCCCCGCCACAGCGTCATTGCCACGATGGCGAACAGCAGGGCCACCCCACCGGCGCCGTGCCAGAGCATGGTGGCGGTGCTGCTCAGGCCGAAGCTGCTGGTGATCCCCGGCAGGGGCACGGCCAGCTGCATCTCCACGAAGCCGGCGGCCACCGTGAAGAAGCTGATCAGGCAGCAGGCCAGCAGGTTGTACCAGCCCACGTCATGGAAACCGGAGCGGGTCACCGGCAGGGCAAGGAAGCGAAACAGCCGCTTCTCCAGCGGAAACACCGCCCCTGCGATGTCGAAGGCGATGGCGATCACGAAGAGGCCGATGCTGAGGTGCACCAGGTTGGGATGGATCGGCAGCCGGTAGGGAAGGCCGTTGGCCCCGAGGGTGAGGAAGGGCAGGTTCAAGGACGCGGTCGCCGCTTCCATCACACCAGGCCGCTCCGCATCGCCTCGACCACCTTGACGGTGTGGAGCCCGTAGACCCAGATCAGCTGATTGCCGAGGATCACCTGCACCACCACCAGGGCGCTCAGCAGGGACCCGGCTCCCAGGAACGCAAGGGGCAGTTGAAGCGGATTGCGGCTGCGGATCACGTAGCGCCAGCCGGTGAGCACCGAAAGCACGCCGGCCAGTGCCCAGCCCAGGGTGCTGTGCAGGTTGAGGATGTCGCGGGAGGCGCCGTAGGGGTTGGCCAGACCCGCCTCCACCTGGCCGAAGATGATCGCGATGAAGATCGCCGCCGTGGCGAACAGCAGGTTCCAGAAGCTCACTTCAAACAGCGCCGGCTTGCGGGCCCAGACGCCGATCAGATCAAACACGAAGGCGATGAGAGCCATCGCGATCACGAAGTGCACCACGATCGGATGGATCGTGTCCATCCAGGGCAGGTTGCGATCGTTGAGCTGGGGCAGCAGCTCGAGCATGACCGGCCGCAATGGAATGCTTTCAATTCAGCTTGGGCGAGCCCCCGGGGTGACCGGGCCATTGTCATCGAATCCGCTTCAACCAGGGCGGGGTGGCCGCAGGGAGGGCGGAGCGGTCGGGGTGGAGCGGGCCCCTTAGCGTGGGTTCATCCGCCCATTCCCTGTGACGGCTCCCCCCTCCCGCTCCCTGCGTTGGCTCACCGCTGGGTTGCTCTTCGCCGCGGCCGCCCTCTCGATCGTTCTGCCGTTCGTCTCCGCCACCCTGCTCACCATCGGGCTTGGTGGCGTGGCCATCGCCGCCGGCGTGGCCCAGCTGCTGCGCATCGGCGGCGGCGATGGGCGCTCCAAAGCCTTTCGAGCCCTCTCCGGTATCCTTTACATCGTGAGCGGTCTTTGGATTCTCTTGTTTCCTGTGGGAAGTGAGGTCAGCCTCACCCTGTTCGTCGGGCTGCTGCTGGCCTTTGAGGGGGTGATGGAGCTGGCCGGCGCCGCGGCTGGCGATGGTCCGGCCCGGGGGCTGGTGATCGCCGATGGCGTCGTCACGGCGATCCTGGGCGGCCTGCTGATCGCCGAGTGGCCCAGCGACAGCCTCTGGGCGATCGGCACCCTGTTCGGGGTGGGCCTGGCCTTCTCCGCGGTCAACCTGCTCACCAGCCCAGCCGAACCAGCGGCCTGAGCAGGGCTCAGCCGCTGCGCCGGGCCACCAGCCAGACGGCCCCGAGCAGGGCCGCCGACAGCAGGCCCAGTTCAATCAGGCCGCCGCTCCACATCCACTCCTGCTGGGTGAGGTCCCCCAGGAGTTCAGGGGCGTTAAGCACGAGGGGCACGGGCATCCAGGGGTCGATGGGAGCCCAGTGTGCGTGAGCATGTTCATTCGCCGATCGCCAGGGCCTCGCTGCGGCGTGGATCGGCCACCCCCAGGCTGCCGCCGCTCGGCAGCGCCTCCACAGACTGGGCCGAGCCCATCGCCGCCACCCGCTGCAATCGGTGGCCCATGGCCTCCAGCAGGCGAAGGGTGTCGGGGCTGAGGCCCTCCTCATGGCTGAGCTGGTCTGGCCAGAGCTGACTGTGCACCCGACTGGCGGCAACGGCGGAGGCCAGGTTGAGGCCGTGTTCCAGGCGGTTGAGCAGCACCTGCAGCACCGTGGTGATGATGCGGCTGCCGCCGGGGCTGCCGGTGGCCAGCAAGGGACCACCCGCTTTGCTCAGCACCAGGGTGGGGGTCATCGATGAGAGCGGCTGCTTGCCGGGCGCGATCGCGTTGGCCTCCCCCTGCACCAGCCCGTAGGCGTTGGCCACGCCGAGCTGGGCGGTGAAGTCGTCCATCTCGTTGTTGAGCAGGAAGCCGGCGCCGGGCACGCTGATGCCATTGCCATAGGCGAAGTTGAGCGTGGTGGTGGTGGCCACCATCGACCCCTGCCGATCGATCACCGAGAGGTGGGTGGTGTTGGGGCCTTCCCGACCCCCTGGCGGCATGGGCGACAGGGTGGCCGCCGGGGTGTGGTGGTCCAGGCGGATCCTTTGGCGTTGCCGCTCGGCGTACGCCTGGCTGAGCAGCCGCTCCAGGGGCATGGCCACGAAGCGGGGATCGCCCAGCAGGGTGTTGCGATCCAGGTAGGCCAGGTTCATCGCTTCCACCATCACGTGGATGGCGGCAGCACTGTTGAGGCCCATCGCCGCCAGGTTGAACCCCTTCAGCACGTTCAGCAGCTGGAGCAGGGTGACCCCGCCCGAACTGGGGGGCGGCATGGCGATCACCGCATGGCCGCGCCAGTCGCCGATCACCGGCGCCAGGGGCCGGGCCCGGTAACGGTTCAGGTCGGTGGCAGTGATCAGCCCGCCCTTGCGCCGCATCACGGCCACCAGCTGCGCCGCCACGGGCCCGGCGTAGAAGCCGGCTTCCCCATCCCGGCCGATCCGGCGCAGCGTGGCGGCCAACTCCGGCTGCCGCAACCGCTCCCCCGGCCGGTAAGGGACACCACCAGGCTTGAAGAACAGCCGAGCCGATGTGGGGTCGGCCTTGAGCAGCGGCGCCGCCGCCGCCAGCGAGTCGGCCAGCTCCCGGCTCACCTCCACCCCCTCCTCGGCCAGCCGGATCGAGGGCGCCACCACCGCCGCCAGCGGCAACCGGCCATAGCGGCGCTGGGCCAGCACCAGGCCGGCCACCGTGCCGGGCACCGCGGTGCTCTGCAGGCCGCGGGTGGCCTTGCGGCGGTCCACCGCCCCGGCGGCATCAAGGAAAAGATCGGCCCGCGCCGCCAGCGGGGCGGTCTCGCGGAAATTGATCGTCACCGCCCGGCCCCGGCCCACCTGCCGCTCCCCCTCCAGCAGCGGGGCAGGGCTCGCTGAGCGTGAGCCGGCAGGATCGGTTCGCCACAGCACCAGAAAGCCGCCGCCGCCGAGGTTGCCGGCCTGGGGCAGGGTCACCGCCAGGGCAAAGGAGGCCGCCACCGCCGCATCCACCGCGTTGCCGCCCCGCCGCAGCATGTCGCGACCCACCCGCGAGGCCTCGGCTTCCTGGGTGGCCACCATGCCCCCGCTCGACCAGACCGGCGCAAACCGCTGACCCCGTTCCTGCAGCACATCGGCCGGGGCGGCCGGCGCCAGCACCAGGCCCAGCAGCAGGCTCCCCATCAAAACGCCCAGGGAGCGCTCAGGCCCGTCCATAGCCGCCCCCACCTGGAGTTTCGATCACCAGCTGATCGCCTGGCGTCACCACCAGCTGGGCCGAGCCGGCCAGTTCCTGCTCCGCTCCGGAGCTCCGAACCAGCCGGTTGCGCCCCAGCGCTCCAGACCCACCGCCGACGAGGCCGAAGGGCGGCACCTGGCGGCAGCCGGAGAGGATCGACACGGTCATCGGCTCGAGAAAACGGAGGCGACGCACCACCCCATCGCCACCGGGCCAGTGGCCCGCCCCGCCGCTGCCGGTGCGGATCGAGAAAGACTCCAGCCGCACCGGGAAGCGCTGCTCGAGGATCTCCGGATCGGTGAGCCGGGAGTTGGTCATGTGGCTCTGCACCGCGGCGGCACCGGCAAAACCCCTGCCATCCCCCAGGATCCCGGCGCCGGTGCCGCCGCAGATCGTTTCGTAGTACTGGCAACGGTCGTTGCCGAAGCTGAGATTGTTCATCGTGCCCTGGGCCGCCGCCATCACGCCGAGGGCACCGAACAGGGCGTTGGCGATCGCCTGGGAGGTTTCAACATTGCCGGCCACCACCGCCGCCGGTGGCAGCGGACGGAGCAGGCAACCCTCCGGGACCACCAGATCGAGCGGCTGGAAACAGCCGGCGTTCAGAGGGATCGACTCCCCGACCAGGCAGCGGAACACGTACAGCACCACGGCCTTGGTGATCGCCAGGGGGGCGTTGCGGTTGCCGGCGTCCTGGGGGGAGGTGCCGCTGAAGTCGATCCGGGCCCGCCGCGATGGCCGGTCGATCTCCACCGACACCTGAATCACCAGTCCGCCATCGAGGGGCAAGGCGAAGTGGCCGCCCTGGAGCCGATCGATCACGCGCCGCACCGCCTCGGCGCCGTTGGCCTGGACATGGCCCATGAAGGCCCGCACCACCGCCACCCCCTCGCGGGCTGCCAGGTCTTGCAGCAATTCAGCCCCCAGTTGGTTGGCGGCCACCTGGGCCTGCAGATCGGCGAGCAACTGGTCGGGATTGCGCACCGGCTGGCTGCCCGCCGCCAGCCGCTGGCGCCAGTCGGCTTCGAGCAGGACGCCATCCCGCAACAGGGGAACGTTGTCGAGCAGCAGACCCTCCTCACCGAGCTGGCGGCTGAAGGGGGGCATCGAGCCGGGCGTGACGCCACCCACATCGGCGTGGTGGCCGCGGCAGGCCACGAAGAAGGGCTCCCCCTCGATGAACACCGGGGTGATCGCGGTGAAGTCGGGCAGATGGGTGCCGCCGTTGTAGGGGTTGTTCGAGACCACCACATCACCGGGGCCCAGGGTCGGGCGATCCCCCTGCCGGATGGCGGCCAGCAGGCTGGCCACGCTGTCCCCCATCGAGCCCAGATGCACCGGGATGTGGGGGGCATTGGCCACCAGGGCCCCCTCGGAATCGAAGATGGCACAGGAGAAGTCGAGCCGCTCGCGGATGTTCACCGAACGGGCGCTCTGCTGCAGCCGCACCCCCATCTGCTCGGCGATGGCGGCGAAGCGGTGATGGAACAGCTCAAGCAGCACCGGATCCACTCCAACCTCCGCCCCCGCCCGGGCCGGCGGGGGCGAAACCGCAGGGATGGCGTGGGAGAAGAGCAGTTCGCCGCCACTGAGGAGATCAGCCTGCCAGCCTTCCCCGAGCAGATTGGTGCCGGTGGCCTCCACGATCAGGGCCGGACCCGCCACGTGGTCGCCCGCAGCCAGCTGGTGGCGCTCCCACAGGGGAACCGTCTGCCAGCGGCCACCCAGAAACAGCCGCGCGGCGACGGCCTGGTGCCCGGCCCCACGATCCGGCAGGGGGAACGGCTCGGTACTCGGCGCCGCTGGGGTGGGGCTGGCCTCCACCTGCTCAACAACAAGCCGCTCGACCACCAGCGCGAGGGGCTCGCCAGGCATGGTCGCGGGAAGGTAGCCATGGCGCCGTTGATGGCTGGCCTCGAAGGCCTGGCCCATCGCCTCCAGGCTGGCGAGGGGCACCGCCAGGCTCACCTCACTGCCACCGAAGCGCAGTTCCACGCGGATCCGCACCGTCCGTGCAGACCCGGAAGCCGAGCCGAGACCAGTCAGCTCCGCCGCCATCGCCACCAGCCGGGGCAGCAGGTCCGCGTCGAGCGGTTCGCGCACCACCCGTTCCTGAAGCAGGAACTGGTCGGCCAGGCCGATCCCGTAGGCCGAGAGCACGCCGGCGAGGGGATGGAGCAGCACCCGCTGGATGCCCAGTTGGGCCGCCAGGGCGCAGGCGTGCTGGCCGCCGGCTCCGCCGAAGCAGACCAGCGTGGAGCCGCGGATGTCATGGCCCCGCTGGATCGAGATGCGCCGGATCGCCGCGGCCATGCGATCGATCGCGATCGCCAGAGCTCCTTCAGCCAGGCGCTCGGCCCATTGGGGGCGGCCCGTGGCGGCCTGGATCCGGGCGGCCAGCGCCTCGAACCCCTGGCGCGCCACCCCGGCATCAAGAGGCTGGTCGCGGCCAGGGCCGAACAGGGCGGGAAAGAAGGCCGGCTGCAGGCGGCCCAGCAGCAGGTTGGCGTCGGTGACGGTGAGTGGTCCGCCCCGGCGGTAGCAGGCGGGCCCGGGATCGGCCCCGGCCGAGGCGGGGCCCACCTGCAGCCGTTGGCCATCGAAATGGATCACCGACCCTCCACCGGCTGCCACGGTGTGGATCGGCAGCATCGGCGCCTGCAGGCTCACCCCGGCGATCTCGGTTTCAGCGCAACGCTCCCAGCCGCCAGCGGGGCCGGCGGGATCGAAATGAAAGACATCGGTGGAGGTGCCGCCCATGTCGAAGCCGACGATCGCTCCAGACGCGGCCGGCCTCCCGCCGCTTCCTGCCAGGGCCGCTGCCGCCGCCACCCGAACCGCACCCACCATGCCGCCGGCCGGGCCGGAGAGGATCGTGTCCTTGGCCTGGAGCCGCTCCGGGGCGATCAGCCCGCCGCTCGACTGCATCACCCGCAGCCGGCAGCCCTCGCCGAGGGCGGCTCGGAGCTGGGCCAGGTAGCCCTGAAGAGGAGGCCCCACGAAGGCCTCCACCACCGTGGTCTGGCCGCGGGGGACCAGCCGCGGTTGGGCGGCCAGGGCGTGGGAGAGGCTCACCTGCTCGAAACCGAACCGGCCCAGCCATTCCCCGAGGGCCAGCTCATGGCGGGGATGGCGGGCGGCGTGGAACAGCACCACCGCGCAGCTGCGCAGGCCCCGCTCCTTGGCCTGATGCAGGCCCCGCTCCAGGGCGGCATCCAACCGCAACGGCATGAGTTCGGAGCCATCGGCCGCCAGCCGGCCGCCCACCTCCAGCACCTGGCTGTAAAGCGGGGCGACGGTCTGGATCCGCAGGGCGAACAGGTCGAGGCGGTGCTGGTCGCCGATCGAGAGGGCATCGGCGAATCCGGCCGTGATCAGCAGCAGGGTGGGGCTGCCGCGCCGCTCCAGCAGGGCATTGGTGGCCACGGTGGTGCCGAGCCGCACCTCCTCAATCGCGCCGTCGGGAATGGGCTCTCCCTCGCCAAGCCCCAGCACGTTGCGGATGGCGGCCACCGCCGGATCCCCGGAACGCCCCGGCTGCTCGGAGAGCACCTTGCGCACCACCAGATCACCGCTGGGGCCCTGGCCGACCAGGTCGGTGAAGGTGCCGCCCCGGTCGATCCAGAAGCGCCAACCGCCGCCCACGACCCGGCTCAGCGGTAGTTCTCGAACTGCAGCGGCAGCTCCAGATCTTCGGCGCGCAGCAGCTGGATCGCCTGCTGCAGGTCGTCCTTGTTCTTGCCAGTGACCCGCAGGCTCTCGCCCTGGATCGCCACGGTCACCTTCTTGAGCTCGTCCCGCACCTTCTTGCTCAGCTTCTTGGCCAGCTCCTGGCTGAGGCCCTTGCGGAGCTTCACCACCTGCAGCACCCGGTTGCCCCCCACGGGCTCGGCGGGCTGAAAATCGAAGATCTTGAGCGAGAGCTCCCGCTTGACGGCCTTCTGGCGCAGCACATCGGCCACGGCCTCCAGGGTCATGTCGCTGGCGGTGGTGATCGTGAGGCTGCCCTCCTCCAGGTCGATTTCGGTTTTGGAATCCTTGAGGTCATAGCGCTGGCCCACCTCGCGGCGCACCTGATCCAGGGCGTTCACCAGCTCCTGCCGATCGAAATCCGACACCACGTCGAAGGAGTAGGTGTCGGCCATGGCGGGAAGCGCGGGTCAGGGAAACCCAGCTTAGAAAAGGACGGCCAGACCTCCCACCGCCGCCATGCTCCCCCTCCTCGCTGCCGCCTCCCCACCGGGCAGTCCCTCGGCTCCCTTCGCCTGGTCGCTGGTGCTCTCCGCCGCGGTGGTGGTGCTGAGCCTGGTGCCCCTGGGGGCCGGCCGCTCCAAAGCCGATTTCACCCCGAGTGATCTGGCCGCCCCCCGGGCAATGTTCGAGCGGCTGCCCCCCTGGGGCAAGCGGGCCAGCTGGGCCCACCAGAACAGCTTCGAGGCCCTCACGCTCCATGCCCCGGCTTGCCTGCTCTGCCTGCTGGCCGCCCCAGCCGTGGTGGCGGCTTCACCGCTGGCGGTGGTGGCCGCCTGGCTGCACCCGGCCCTGCGGCTGGCCTACATCGGCGCCTACGTGGCCAACCTGCCTCCCCTGCGCAGCCTCTGCTGGATCGGGGCCCTGCTCAGCACAGCCCTGCTCTACAGCGAAGGGCTCAAGGCGGTGCTGGGCGGCTGAAGCACCCCGCCTTGAAGCGACGCTCAGCTGCCGCCCTTTTCCTGGAGTCCCTTGAGGGCGGCGAGCAGGGAAGCGGGGCTCTGGGGATCCACCATCAGCACCGTCCCCCCCCGGGCCGCGGCCATTTCCTGGCCCATCGCCATCCAGTCCTTGGCCAGCAGCAGCCGCAGACCCTCGGCGGCGGCTGGATGGGAATCGATTACGGCGGCGAGCTCTGTGGCGGCCTGGGCCCGGGCCTTGGCCAGCAGCAGCTGCTGCTTGGCCTGGGCATCGGCGTCGAGCAGCACCGCCTCCTGCTTGGCCCTGGCGTCCAGCACCAGGGCTTCGGCCCGCCCCTTGGCGGCATTCACCTGGGCCTCCCGCTCGCCCTCGGAGCGCAGGATCGCCGCCCGCTTCTCCCGCTCGGCCGTCATCTGCTGCTCCATGGCCTGCTGCACCCCCTGGGAGGGCTGGATATCGCGCAGCTCCACCCGGGTCACCTTCACCCCCCAGGGGTCGGTGGCCTGATCGAGCTCCTTGAGCAGGGTCTCGTTCACCTCCTGCCGGGTGGTGAAGGTCTGGTCGAGATCCAGCTTGCCCATCTCGGCGCGGATCTGGGTGAGCACCAGGTTCACCATCGCCGCCTGCAGGTTGTCGACGCCGTAGTAGGCGCGGGCATGCTCGAGCAGCTGCCAGTACACCACCGCATCCACCACGATCGAGACGTTGTCGCGGGTGATGCACTGCTGCGGCGGGATGTCGAGCACCCGCTCCTTGAGCGATTCGTGGCTCACCACCCGCTCCATGCCAGGAATCACCAGGGAGAGGCCGGGCCGGAGCTCCCGGTCGTACTTGCCGAGGCGCTCCACCAGCATCGAGCGGCTGCTGCTGGTGACCTTGATGCCGCTGATGCCCAGGCCCGCGAGCACCACCAGCACCGGAATGATCAGCGCTTCCATCCAGGCTCCGTCACTGCGATCACGGTAGGCAGGATGGGGGCGGCGGCCATGGTCCGGTTCCCCCCCCCCCCTTCCCCACCCTTCCCCATGGCTGTGACTCCGATCCTCTGGCTCGCCCTGGCGGCGGTGCTGCTGGCTCTGGTGCTGGCGGGAGCCGACAGCGACGGGCTGCTGTTGATCGCCGGCCTGGCGGGCCTGCTGCTGGGCCTGCTCGCGACCCTGCTTCCATTTGTGCCAACGGCGGCCCAACTGCTGCTCTTCGGGGCGCTGGTGGGTGGCGGCTACCTCTGGTTGCGCCGGTGGTCGGCGCAGCGGCAGGCCCGCACGATCCCTCCCTCGGCCCGCGCGGAACTGGCCGAGGTGATCAGCCCCTTCGACGCCAACGGCGAAGGGCGGGTGCGCTGGCAGGGCCAGAGCTGGGCCGCCGTGACCCTGGCGCCCACCGAGGGCCTGGCGCCAGGAGCGCAGGTGACCGTGATGGGGCGGGATGGAACATGCCTCCAGGTGTTGCCCCGCCAGGAGGGCTAGTCGAAGAACAGCAGGCTCACCACCTTGCCCATGTCTTCGGCGGTGCGGCAGCTCGAGAGCAGGGTTTCGCTGTCGTGGAAGGCGAAGCAGATCAGCTGGTCGGAGCGGCCGATGATTTCCTGGTTGCAGAGGCTGCTGGCCATCGGTAGGGGCAGGTCGTCGTGTTCCGGCTTCTCGACAAGGTGCAGCACCTTGTCGAGTTGCTCGCGGGATTCGCTGGGCTGGCGCTCGAGGCTCTGGGGCAAGAGCACGGTGAGCCGGGCCGGGTCGATGCCGAGCACCCCGCGGATCACTGCGGCGTTCACCCCCTGGGAGCCCGAGGTGACCAGGTTGTGGCCTTCCTGGGCGAGTGAGCGGGACACCAGCTCGACGAGATGGATGGACACCATGGGCACATGGCGGCTGCCGAGAATGGCGATGCGGCGGTTGCCCGTGTCCTGAAGCAGGGCCAGTTCCTGGGCGAGGGTGTCGATCCGGTCGAGGGAGGGCAGATCAAGAGACCGGGTCACCGAGGTCGGGCAGCCAACCGCTCGAAACTAGCAGCGCCCTTGCGGGGCAAGCCCGCTCTCCACCTGCAGGCGTTCCAGCAGGCGATCGAATCGGCAGTGCTCCTCCACCAGTCGGATGGCGTAACTGGCCTTCACCGATTCATGCAACCGCACGTGGCCGAAGGCCCGCTCGATCACCTCCACGGTGGTGAGGGTGTCATGCTCCACCTTGAGCACGGGAACGTCGAGCTCCTCGGCCCGGTTGATCAGTTGGGGAAGGGGATCCCCCGCCCCTGTGAGGATCAGGCACTGGGTGGAGGCCTCCAGGGCCGCCAGCTGGATGTCGGTGCGATCGGCGCCCGTCACCACGGCCATGTTGCGGCGGCGGCGAAAGAATTCCATGGCGGAATTCACGTTCATCGCTCCGATCGACAGGGTTTCCACCAGCAGATCAAGCCGCTCCAGGCAGCAGAGCACCGTCGCACCGAGCCGCTCCACCAGCTCCTCCACGGTGACGCTGCGCAACAGGGGGCTGCGGGGCATCACACCGAACACCGGCAGACCAAGGCGTTCGATGGCAGGCACCAGCTCGCTCCGCAACCCATCCACCTCCTCGGGGTTGACCGCATTGAGCACGACCCCGGCCAACTGGTCGCCGAGCTGCTGATGGGCCTGCAGCAAGGGCTCGACGCTGCGGCAATCTTCCCAGAGATGGATCAGCACCACCGGGGCCTCCAGGCCCCGGGCCAGCTCGGGCAGGCTGAGCCCGTACAGCCTTCCTTCATTGAGGCTGCCGGCCGCTTCGAGCAGGTTGACCCCATCGGGATAGGCCGCCAGTTGCTGCTGCAGCCGCGGGAAACCGTCCCCGGGTGTCAGCCTTCCCGCCAGCAGACGGTCTTTGGCGGCGTCGGCCTCCTGCAGTTCCAGGGAGGGGATCAGGCAGTCGGGGGCAAGCCCCAGGATGCTGCCAAGGAAGGCTACATCGTCATCGATCAATGAATCCGTGGCCTGTGAAGGGCGCCTCGGGCCCTGGCGCAGGCTGGTGGCGAGAGGCTTGCCGAACCGCACAGCCACCCCCTGCCGCGTCAGCAACCTGGCCAGGCCGAGGGACAGGGCTGACTTGCCGCTGAAGGGATCGCAGGACCCGATCAGCAGGGTGCTGCTCATGGACGATGCCTGATGGGCCGTTCAGCCTAGGCGGCGGCCGAAGCTGACGCCACCGCAGTAGGGAGCGAACAGGGCCGACTGGGCGGGATCAACATCCGGGGCGACGGGCAGGTCGTCGGTCAGGTCCTCGAAGCTGTCCACGGTCGATCGGCACCAGGCAAAAGGGAATCCATGCCAAGAATGGCCCAGTTCGCTCCACTTGTCCCCCGTGCTGCCCCCCCTGGTCCCCCTCCGTGATCGAACCGTGGCGGTCAGCGGCGCCGGGGGCGCCCTGGGCGTGGCCCTGCTGCAACGGCTGCACCACCAGGGGGCTCGGTTGATCGCCCTGACCAGCCAGCCCCGGGCCCTGGTGCTCGCCGATGGGGCGGGTGAAACGATCCCCCTCCGCAGCGTCCCATGGTGCTGCGGCGCAGAGGCGGCCCTGGCCGACCTGCTCCCAGAGGTGGACATCCTGGTGATCAACCACGGCATCAACGCCTTCGGCGATCGCTGCGCCGACGCGGTGCATCAGAGCCTGGAGGTGAACGCCCTGAGCGCCTGGCGGCTGATCGAGCTGTTCCTGGCCCTGCCGGAGCGCCCCGCCGGCACCCCCTGTCGGGAGCTCTGGGTCAACACCTCGGAAGCGGAGATCCTGCCGGCGATCAGCCCCCTCTACGAGATCAGCAAGCGGCTGCTGGGCCAGCTGCTCAGCCTGCGGGCCCTCGACCGCAACGGCGACAACCCCTGCCGGATCCGCCGCCTGGTGCTGGGACCGTTCCGCTCAGGCCTCAACCCCTACGGCCTGATGAAAGCCGACTTCGTGGCCGGCCAGGTGATCGCCCTGGCGCGCCGCCATTGCGGGCTGATCATCGTGACGCCGAACCCGCTCACCTACCTGCTGGCCCCGCTCGCCATGGCCCTGCGCCATGGCTATTTCCGACTGACGAGCCGGGCCTAGAAGTCCCGGTCGGTGAGGATCTCGCAGCCGTCACTCGTGACCACGATCGTGTGCTCCCACTGGGCCGAGAGGCTGCCGTCGCTGGTCACCACCGTCCAGCGGTCGGCGAGGGTGCGGCAGCCCTTGCCGCCGGCATTGAGGATCGGCTCCACCGCCAGGGTCATGCCGGCCCGCAGGGTGAGGTTGGGCAGATCCCGGGTGCGGAAATTGAACACCGAAGGCTCCTCATGCAGGTTGCGGCCGACGCCGTGGCCGGTGTAGTCCTCCACCACGCTGTAGCCGTGGGCTTCCACGTGGTCCTGAACGGCCCCGGCGATGTCGAGAAGGGTGTTGCCGGCCTTGATTCTGGCCAGCCCCTTCATCAGGGATTCCTGGGCGACGCGGCTGAGCCGCTGGCTTTGATCGGAGGCCTCGCCGATGCAGATGGTGACGCAGCTGTCGCCGTGGTAGCCCTCGAAGTAGGCGCCGGTGTCCACCTTCAACAGATCGCCGTCGCGGATCACCCGCTTGCTGCTGGGGATGCCGTGCACCACTTGGTTGTTGATGCTGGCGCAGATGCTGGCGGGAAAGCCGTGGTAACCCTTGAAGCTGGGGGTGGCCCCCATGGCGCGGATGCGCTGCTCGGCATGGTGGTCAAGGTCGGCGGTGGTCATGCCCGGGGCGGCCACATCCATGATCTCGCGCAGCACGGTGGCGACGATGCGGCTGGCCTGGCGCATGATCGCGATTTCCCGCGCCGACTTGATCTCGACCCCGCGGCGGCCCTTCTGGATGCGCGGCCCGGTCTGCAGGGCCTTTGCAGGGTCAGCTTTCGCCAGATCGGGCTTCCGGCCCGCGGTGGTGGTGGCAAGCAGGTCGGCGAACAGATTCATCGACGGGCGCCGAACACTTCAGACTGACAAGCTACCAACGTTGCACCGGCAACCATGCAAGCCCTGGCGAAACTGCGGCGCTGGCATGGCCTGCTGGCTCCGGTGGTGCTGGCGCCCCTGTTGGTCACCGTGATCAGCGGCATGGGCTACCGGCTGCTGCGCGACTGGGCGGGCTTGAGCCGGGATCAAGCCCATCTGCTGATGGTGTTGCACGAGGGCGAGTGGCTCGGCCACCACGGCGAAACCCTCTACGTTGCCCTCAATGGCCTGGGCTTGCTGTGGATGCTGGCCAGCGGCGCCGGCATGCTGCTCCAGAAGTGGAGGCGGCAAATCCCCAGGCCAGAGGCTGAAAGCTGAAACGGTACACTTGTTGTTTGGCCAGAAACCTCGGAACTGGGATGGCAGCGGAACTCAACGACACCGATCCAACGGCTGGGCCTGAAGCAACGGCTCTGCCCGAAGGAGCACCAGGCGGCGGCACCGCCGTAGCTGAGGCCGTGGCCGAGAAGCCCGCAGCCAAAAAGCTTTGCGCCTATGACCTGATCAAGGCCTTCGAAGCCGAGCAGCTCAAGCCCGAGCTCCCCGAGATCTATGTGGGAGACACCGTTCGCGTCGGCGTGCGAATCAGCGAAGGCAACAAGGAGCGGGTTCAGCCCTACGAGGGTGTGGTGATCGCCAAGCGCCACGGGGGCCTCAACGAAACCATCACCGTGCGCCGCATCTTCCAGGGAATCGGCGTGGAGCGGGTCTTCATGCTGCACAGCCCCCAGGTGGCCACGATCCAGGTGGAGCGGCGCGGTAAAGTGCGCAGGGCCAAACTTTTCTACTTACGGGATCGCGTTGGCAAGGCCACCAGGGTGAAGCAGCGCTTCGACCGCTGAATTCTGGCCTTACTCCCTCATTATCCCCGGTGCCATTCTCGGCACCCAATCAGAGGGCTTCTTCCTGCGCCGTTAGTTCAGTTGGTAGAACGCAGGTCTCCAAAACCTGATGTCGGGGGTTCAAGTCCTCCACGGCGCGCTCGATGCCCTTTCCTGCCCTTTCCTGGATTCCGGACATGGAGTTGGATCTACAACCCGGTGATGTCGTCAAAGTGCTCGAGTCCGCTGCCCTTGGTTGGGTTCGGGCCCGGGTGATCCGGGTCAAGTCCGGTGGTCGCGTCGTGGTGCAGAGCGACCAGGGGCGGGAGTTCACCGCCCGGGGCAACCAGGTGCGGCTGATCGAGCCCGCCGGCTTCCGGCCCTGAATTCTCTCTGCGTTCCCGAGTCACCTGCCACGCGTCGATGCTCATCCTGGCGGCCAGCAATGGCAAGAATCTCGAGCTGGCCAGGCAGGTGGCCCGGGCCGCTGAAGCCCTCGCCCCCAGTGGGCCCGCCAGCAGCGAGCTGATTGATGCCGAACTGATTGATCTGGTGGAGCTGGGGCTCCCCCTGTTCACCCCGGTTCAGCAATCGATCGGGGCCGGCGAACGCCTGGGCGTTCTGGCGGTCGCCCTGCGCCACCATCGACGGCTCTGGGTGTGCGCCCCCGAATACAACGGCAGCCTTCCGCCGACCCTGGTCAACGCCATCGCCTGGCTGTCCACCAGCACGGACGACTTCCGCAGCCTGTTTCAGGGGATTCCGGTGGCCCTGGCCAGCCACAGCGGCGGTGGTGGCCAGAAGCTGCTCAGCGCCATGCGCCTGCAGTTCTCCCATCTGGGGGCGGTGGTGATCGGGCGGGAGCTGCACAGCACCCCCCAGAAAGCGGCGAATCCCGAGAGCATCAGAGCGATGCTGGCAGAACTGCACCGCCTCGAGCCGCCGCCACTCGGTTAATGGCTTTGGTTGAAGGGGTTTGTTGACGGGTTTGGTTGACGGCGGGACCCGTGATCGCGGATACTTCCAGAGTTGCCTGCGCAACACAGGACGGTCAAAAGCCGGACTGGGACTGTAGTTCAACCGGTTAGAGCACCGCCCTGTCACGGCGGAAGTTGCGGGTTCGAATCCCGTCAGTCCCGTTTGGCTGCCACAGCCACCCCTCAAGGAGATCGATCCAGTGACGGTGCGGGTACGCCTGGCTCCCAGCCCCACCGGCACCCTGCACATCGGCACCGCCCGCACGGCGGTGTTCAACTGGCTGTTCGCCCGCCACCACGGCGGAGCGTTCCTGTTGCGCATCGAGGACACGGACCGGGAGCGCTCCAAGCCGGCGTTCACCACCAACATCCTCGATGGGCTCAGCTGGCTCGGCCTGGGCTGGGACGGCGAGCCAGTGATCCAGAGCGAACGCCTCGACGCCCATCGCGCCGCCATCTCCCAGTTGCTGGCCAGCGGACACGCCTACCGCTGCTACATGGGCGAGGGGGAACTCGAGGCCATGCGCCAGGAGCAGAAAGAGGCCCATGTCGCCCCGCGCCACAACAACGCCCACCGCGATCTGAGCCCCGCCAAGGAGCGGGCCTTCCAGGCTGAGGGCCGCGAGGCGGTGATCCGCTTCCGCATCGACGACGAGGCCACGATCAGCTGGAGCGATCTGGTGCGGGGGGGGATGCGCTGGAGCGGCGCTGATCTTGGTGGTGACATGGTGATCGCCCGTCGGGCTCCGGCCCCGGCGATCGGTGACCCGCTCTACAACCTCGTTGTGGTGGTCGACGATGCCGCCATGGCGATCAGCCATGTGATCCGCGGCGAAGACCACATCGCCAACACCGCCAAGCAGCTCCTCCTCTACGACGCCCTGGGGCTGCCGGTGCCGGTGTTCGCCCACACGCCCCTGATCCTCAACTCCGAGGGCCGCAAACTCTCCAAGCGGGATGGGGTCACCTCAGTCGCCGATTTCCGCGAGCTGGGCTACACCGCCGAGGCCCTGGTCAACTACATGACCCTGCTGGGCTGGTCGCCGCCCGAGGGCATGGGCGAGCGCTTCAGCCTGGCCGAAGCAGCGGCAGCGTTCGATTTCGAGCGGGTGAACCGGGCCGGCGCCCGCTTTGACTGGGACAAGCTCAACTGGCTCAACAGCCAGGTGCTGCACGGGCGGAGCCCGGCCGAGCTGGGCCGGGAGCTGGTGCCGCTCTGGCAGGCCGAGGGCTGGCCTGAAGCCGGACAGAACCCCAGCTGGACCGAAGACCTGGCCGCCCTGCTGGGGCCGTCGCTGGTGACCCTCAAGGACGGCATCGAGCAGGCCAGGCCGTTCTTTGGGTGGCCCGGCTTCGATGGGGCCGCCGAAGCCCAGCTGGCCAAAGGAGAAGCGCGCGCCGCCCTTGCGGCCCTGCTGGAGCGGTTGCCGGGCCATCAGCAACCCCTCACCCCCGAAACCGCCCAGGAGCTGCTGGCGGCCAGCGCCACCGCCGCAGAGGTCAAGAAAGGAGTGGTGATGAAAAGCCTGAGGGCCGCCCTGCTCGGCAGCCTGCAGGGGCCCGATCTGGTCGCCACCTGGCGGCTGCTGCACGGCAGCGGCGAAGACCGCTCACGGCTCGAGCGCAGCCTCAGCCTCTGAGTCAGCCTCTGGCTCAGCCTCTGGCTCCTCTTCCGGGCCGCTGACCAGTCCGAGCCAGCGGGCCAGGGGTCCGGCGGTGAGCCCCTGAATTCCCACCGTCATCAGGATGGTCAGGAACACCAGCCCCTGGAGCTGGCTGGCGCCCGGCACCCCCGCCTCATCCAACCGCAGGGCGAACAGGCTGGCCACCGCGGCCGTCACGATTCCCCGCGGCGCCAGCCAGGCCAGCAGCACCTTCTGGGCGGTGCTGAGCGGCAACCCGGCGGTGGCGAGCAGCATCGCCAGCGGGCGCACCACCAGCATCAGCACCAGCACGCAGGCCACACCGCCCAGGCCGAGCGGGCTCAGATCGCCCCAGGACAGATCGGCGGCCAGCAGTGGAAAAAGAATGCTGATCGCCAGCTGGGCCAGCTGACGGATCAGCGCGTCGAGCTGGGCCGGATCCGCCGCATCGCGGCGGCCCACCATCCAACCGGCCGCCACCGCCGCCGGCAGGCCCGACTCGGGCAGCAGCACCTCGCAGCCGGTGAACATCAGGAAGAGAATGCCGAGGCTGAGCTGCAACCGCAGGCCGCTGCTCGGATCCACTGGCAGGCGGCGCAGCAGCTCGGTGAGCAGCCAGCCCGCGCTGGCGCCGATCAGCACCCCACCGCCGAGGCGCAGAACCAGATCAAGGCCCAGTTCCCGCCAGCCGTGCAGGCCCCCCAGCACCAGCTCCAGCAACAGCAGGGCGAGCACGGCACCGAACGGCTCCAGCACCAGCCCTTCCCCCTCCAGCACCTCCCCAAGGGGAGGTGCCAGCCGCATCTGCTGCACCAGCGGCGTGACCACGGTGGGACCGGTGCCGAGCACGATCGCGCTGAACACCGCCGCCAGGGGCCAGTCCAGGCCCGCCAGCCAATGGGCGGCGGCCAGGGCGGCCGGCAGGGCCAGGGCCAGGCGCACCACCACGATGCGCAGCACCGCCAGCCGCGACACCTCCCCGGGCAGGCTGAGCTTGAGGCCGCCATCGAAGAGCACCAGGCTGACCAGCAGCCCCACGACGGTTTCGAGCCCGCTGCCCAGCTGGAGCGGATTGACCAAGGCGAAGCCGGAGCGGCCGATCACCAGGCCGGCGGCGAGCAGCAGCACCACCGACGGCAGGCCCGTGACCACGGCCGCCAGCTGGGCCAGCGCCCCGGCAAAGACGGTGATGCCCCAGAGAAGCTGCAGCCGCTCGGGAGCATCGGTCATGGGCAGGGTCACTCCTCGATCGAGCCGTACTGGGGTTCGATCCGGATGGCGCTCACGGCGCTGGGCCGAAGCACCAGGTATTCGCCGTCGAGGTCGCCGATCGGCACGTTGATGAAGGCGTCGGCCGGACCGGCGTTCAGCACGCCGCCGTACCACTGCTGAAAGGCCTCAAGGCTGGCGAAGTGAACCAGCTCCTTGTGGCCACCGATCAGAAGCAGATGGATGGCGTAGCGGCGGGGCTGTCGGGCCATGGCGGCGGCGGATACCGGCTCACAATGGCCCCGATGGTGGCAGGCTGGGGGGAATGGAGCTAGCACCCCCCCCAGCAGCCACTGTTTCCTCGGATCCATCCAGCCAATCCGGGCAGAGCGAGCGGCCGCTGCTGCTGCTGGTTGATGGCCATTCCCTGGCCTTCCGCAGTTTCTATGCCTTCGCCAAGGGGGGCGACGGCGGCCTGGCCACCAAGGAGGGGGTGCCCACCAGCGTCACCTATGGATTTCTGAAGGCGCTGCTGGAAAACGTGAAGGGCTTGACACCCCAGGGGGTGGTGATCGCCTTCGACACGGCCGGGCCCACCTTCCGCCACGACGCCGACGCCACCTACAAGGCCCACCGCGACGAAGCCCCCGAGCACTTCTTCACCGACCTGGCCAACCTGCAGCAGATCCTCTCCGAGGCCATGGATCTGCCCCTGTGCATGGCGCCGGGCTACGAAGCCGATGACGTGCTCGGCACCCTGGCCAACCGGGCCGCCAACGGGGGCTGGCGGGTGCGAATCCTCTCCGGCGACCGCGATCTGTTCCAGCTGGTCGACGACGCACGCGACATCGCCGTGCTGTACATGGGCGGCGGCCCCTACGCCAGGAATTCGGGTCCGACCGTGATCCGGCGTGAGGGGGTGATCGCCAAGCTGGGGGTGACCCCGGAAGAAGTGGTGGATCTCAAGGCCCTGACCGGCGACGCCAGTGACAACATCCCGGGCGTGAAGGGGGTGGGACCGAAGACCGCCATCAGCCTGCTCCAGGCCCACGGGGATCTCGACGGCATTTACGGGGCGCTTGATCAACAGAAGGGGGCCCTGAGGTCGAAGCTCGAAACCGACCGCCAGAAGGCCTACCACTCGCGGATGCTGGCCGAGATCCTGATCGACATCCCCCTGCCGAGCGAGCCACGGCTGGCGCTGGGGAGCGTGGATGGCGGGGCCTTGGAGCGGCGGCTCCAGGAGCTGGAGCTGCACAGCCTGGCGCGGCAGTTGGGAGCGTTCGAGCGGGTGTTTTCCGCCGATCACACCCCGCGCCCTCAGGCCCCGGAACCGGCCACCCCTGCGCCTGAGGCTGGGGAGCCCACTGCTGACCTCACGCCTGGGCCCACCTCGGAGCCCGAGCAGGGGGCCAGGCCAGCACTCTGTCCCCAGATCATCTCCACCGCGTCGCAGCTGGAAGCCCTGGTGTCGCGGCTCTGGGCGGCCACCGATTCGTCCACCGATCCGGCCGCCCCCGTGGCCTTCGACACCGAGACCACCTCGCTCAACCCGTTCAAAGCGGAACTGGTGGGCCTGGGCCTGTGCTGGGGCGAGGGACTGGCCGATCTGGCCTACATCCCGATCGGCCACCAGCCGCCCATGGCCGCCGATCTGCTGAGCGAGCCGCCCTCGCCCCCCGAACAACTGCCCCTGGAGACGGTGCTGGCGGCCCTGGCCCCCTGGCTGGCGAGCCCTGCCCACCCGAAGGCGCTGCAGAACGCCAAATACGACCGGCTGATCTTGCTGCGCCACGGCCTGGCCCTGGGCGGCGTGGTGATGGACACCCTGCTGGCCGACTACCTGCGGGACGCCAACGCCAGGCATGGCCTCGACGCCATGGCGGAGCGGGAATTCGGCTTCGTACCGACCGCCTTCAGCGAGCTGGTGGCCAAAGGGGAAACGTTCGCCTCGGTGCCGATCGCGGCGGCGGCGCTCTACTGCGCCATGGACGTGCACCTGACCCGCCGCCTCTCGGCGCTGCTGTCGGCGGAACTGGCGGCGATGGGGCCCCAGCTGAGCGCCCTGCTCAAGGATGTGGAATTACCCCTGGAGCCGGTGCTGGCCCTCATGGAGGCCACGGGCATCCGCATCGACACCGCCTACCTGGCGGAGCTGAGCCTGGAACTGGGGGACCAGCTGCTGCGGCTCGACCAGGAGGCCAAGGCGGCCGCCGGGGTCGACTTCAATCTGGCCTCCCCCAAGCAACTGGGGGAGTTGCTGTTCGACACCCTCGGGCTGGATCGCAAGAAATCGAGGAAGACCAAAACCGGCTGGAGCACCGATGCCGCCGTGCTCGAGAAGCTCGAAGACGACCACCCGGTGGTGCCCCTGGTGCTGGAACACCGGATTCTGAGCAAGCTCAAGAGCACCTATGTGGACGCGCTGCCGCTGCTGGTGGAGCCGGAAACGGGGCGGGTGCACACCGATTTCAACCAGGCGGTGACCGCCACCGGGCGGCTGTCGAGCAGCAACCCGAATCTTCAGAACATTCCGATCCGCACGGTGTTCAGCCGCCGGATCCGCAAGGCCTTCCTGCCCCAGGAGGGCTGGAGCCTGATTAGCGCCGACTACTCCCAGATCGAGCTGCGCATCCTCACCCACCTCTCCGGCGAGGAGGTGCTGGTGCAGGCCTACAACGACGGCGACGATGTGCACGCGCTCACGGCCCGGCTGCTGCTCGACAAAGACACAGTGACCCCAGAGGAGCGGCGCCTTGGCAAGACGATCAACTTCGGCGTGATCTACGGCATGGGCGCCCAGCGGCTGGCCCGGGAAACCGATCTCAGCGGCGCCCAGGCCAAGGAGTTCCTGAGCAAGTACAAGCAGCGCTACCCGAAGGTGTTCGCCTTCCTGGAACTGCAGGAGCGGCTGGCCCTCAGCCGCGGCTACGTGGAGACAATCCTGGGCCGGCGGCGCCCCTTCCCCTTCGATCCCAACGGGCTCGGGCGGCTGCTCGGCAAGGACCCGCTGGAGATCGAGCTGGACGTGGCCCGCCGGGCCGGCATGGAGGCCCAGCAACTGCGGGCGGCGGCCAACGCGCCGATCCAGGGTTCCTCGGCCGACATCATCAAGCTGGCGATGGTTCGGCTGCACCACGAGTTGGAAGCCGAGGCTCTGCCAGCACGGCTGCTGCTGCAGGTGCACGATGAACTGGTACTGGAGGCCGCCCCCGAGGCTCTCGAGGCGGTGCGCGCCCGGGTGAAGGCGGTGATGGAGAGCGCCGTGACCCTCAAGGTGCCCCTGCTGGTGGAGACGGGAGTGGGGCCGAACTGGATGGAGGCGAAGTGAGGGCTACGCCACCCGTTGCCAGATCCAGCGGGCATCGCGCTGGAGTTCCCGGGCCATCCGCTGACCAGAGGCCATCAGGGTGTCCAGTTCGCCAGGCGTCAGCACCAAGGCATCACAACAGAGCGGCAGTTGCTCGAGAGGCCAGTGCAGCAACCTGCCGTGCTGGGGGCCCTCGGCGGCGGCATCGATCAGCAGCAGATCCAGATCACTGCCAACCCCGGCGGTGCCGCGGCCATAACTGCCGAAGACGGCCACCCGTTGCAGGGAGGGATGGACCTGGCCCTGGCGCTCCGCCCAATCGGACACCTCACGCAGCACCTCGGCCGCATCAGGCCAGCGCATCACGGACTGCGTCAACAAGCGAACGGGCATGGCGAAAGGCGTCGTCGCTCTGCAGACGACCAAAATGGTCGGTCGGGGCGCCATCGGGAAGGCTATCGGGATAGCGGGTGGGGATGTAGAGGGCATCGAGGACCCGCAGGCGATCTTCCAGATCGGAAACTGCCTGGTTCAGCGCCTCCCGATCCGGAGCGGGCAGATCACGGAAGACCCGGCCGAGACCATGGCCCCAGGTCTGCTGGCCACGCTGCAGATGGAACGCCTTGAGCGCCTTTTCCACGGCCTGATGGCAGGCAAAACAGGCCCATTCGTGGTGGCCGGCCTCGGCGCTGACCCGGGCCAGATCGAGGTCGGACAGGGCCTGGTGCATCCAGTCGGCGGAACGGTTCATTCAGACGGGCCAAGAGCCCAGCTGGGCGCCGTAAGGTACCTCAACGAGCAATACATGCAGGATGGATGGGCGGCAGCGTTCCGATTGGGCACGCTCCCTGAGCAATCCAGAGGCCTTCGCGAACGAGCAAGCCTGCTTTCGCCCGATCTGGACGGTGCTCGGCCTCACCACCGACATTCCCAACGACAACGATTGGATTCGGTGCCGTCTTGGCGGGAGCTCCGTCTTCGTTCAGCGCTTCGGCACCACGATCCGGGGTTTTGAGAATGTGTGCCATCATCGTTTCCATCCGATTCGCACCAAGGCGAAGGGATCGGGTCTGGTGCGCTGCGCCTTCCACCACTGGGTGTACAACCAGGCGGGGGAAGCCGTGGGCATTCCCCAGTGCAAGAAGCTCTTCGGGGTGACACCCAGGGAGCTGGGCGCGAGGCTTGAGGAGATCGAGATCGCCACCTGCGGGTTCCTCATCTTCGGCCGTTTCTGCCGCCAGATCACTGCCGGGACTGGCGCCGCCAGAGCGGATGAATCCCTAGAGGAGTATCTCGCCGAAGCCTGGCCGATCCTGCAGGCGATCGGCCAGGTGACCATCCCGCCTCACACGGCAAGCAGCTCCGTGAGAGCGAACTGGAAGCTCCTCTATGAGCTCACCCTGGAGGAATACCATCTGTTCGCAGTGCATCCGACCACCTTTCGGATGCTCTTTTCCGTTCATCCCTCCAGTTTCGGCAAGGCCGGCTATCTGGATCCCGACCATGCCCATTACCCGCGATTCGGGCGCCACAGTGCTTTTTTCTACAAGGGCCAGCCTGGTGATCTGACGGCGATGGCCGAGAGCTGCCAGGCGGGCACCTACCGCCCCGGGGGCTATCGCATTCTGCAGATCTTTCCGAATCTGCTGGTCAACCACTACCGGGTGTTGCAGAGCTGGTATGTATCGATCACCCAGTATGTTCCCGAGGCCCACGATCTCACCACCGTGCGCAGCTGGTATTTTCCAGCCCCGTTTCCGATCGACGACCGATCCTGGCTTCACCGCGTTGTGCGGCAGATCGCGGAGCCGTGGCTGCCGTTCTTTGTGGGCCCCAGTCTGCGACGAATCACCGGGGAAGACCATGCCGTCTGTGAATCGATGCAGCCGATCGCTGGGCAGATCACCGAAGCGCCGATCCTCGGCGGCGAGGAACAACGGATCGGCTGGTTCCGAGAGGCCTACGGGGATGCTCTGGTGGAGGTGAGCAATCCATGATCAGAAGCTGGCGGGAGGACGCCGAAAAAGCCGAAACCTGCGCAAGGATTGACCGATCTCTGAGCACGGCGCGGCATGCAGGCAGGCAATGGGGATCCCGGGGTGAACCGCGGCGCTGAGCGCAGGCCCCGCCAGCGCAGCCGCCGGCGGGAGCTGTTATGCCCAGCCCATCCGGAGCAAAAGCTGCTGGGCAACGGCAAGAAGTACTTCCTGCACCTGCTCACCTCCGAGCAGCTCAAGCAGCGGGGCATGCCCGATGGCAAGGCCCGTCTGGTGATCAACGCCTTTCCGGTGCTGGTGCTCAGCAATGAGTGGATTGAAGAGCTGTTCTGCGCCGACTGCGGCTCCAGCCACTGGTGCCACGTGGTGCGCCTCGATTCGGTGAACCACACCGTGCGCTGGGCGCCCCGCGACCTCTGGCAGCAGGTGGCCCACGTGGATCCGGTCGGCGGCAACCCCAGCGTGAGCCAGTTCACGGCCCGGCAAGCCCGCCGCCACAGCCGCAAGCGCAGTGACGGCAAATCCTGGTTTGGCTGACTAAAGCCTGGACGGGTTAGAAAGCGTTGGGGGATGACAAGCCGAACACAGTCCGCAGCAGGATCTTGATGTCAAGGCGCAACGACCAGTCGCGCTGGTAGCGCAGATCCGCTTCGATGCGGCTGGCCATCGATTGCAGGGTGGAGGTTTCGCCGCGCCAACCTTCCACCTGGGCCAGGCCGGTCATGCCGGGCTTGAACTGGTGGCGCTGCATGAAGGCGGTGATCTTGCCGCGGTAGAGCTCGTTGTGATCCACCGCATGGGGCCGGGGACCCACCAGGCTCATCTCACCCCTCAAGACATTGATCAGCTGGGGCAACTCATCAAGCGACCAGCGACGCAGATGGCGTCCGAGGGGAGTGATGCGGGGATCGTGGCGGCTGGCCTGAACCAGCCCGGCCTTGTCGCCTGCTTCCATCACCGTCATGGTGCGGAATTTGAGGATGCGAAACCGCTTGCCTTTGAAACCATAACGATCCTGGGAAAACAGAACGGGTCCAGGGCTGGTCAAGGGAATCAAGACGGCAATCAGCACCAGCAGGGGAGAGAGAACCACCAGAAGCACAAGCGATCCGACCAGATCAATCGCTCGCTTGGCCTGACGGCCGAGGTTGGCTTCCGGCGGCACCCAGAGACCGAACACCAGTTGGCTGCCGAGGCGCTCCACGTTGAAGCACATGCCCTCCTGGGCCCAGTGGGGTACGTAATAGACAGGCAGGCAGGTGTCCCCGAAGAAGCGGATCACTTCGGCCATCGAGAGATGGCTGGATCGCCGATTCGGGTAATAGCTGAAGTAGATCTGATCGGCCGTGTTGGATTCCAGCCAGCGCCGCAGTTCGGAGAGACCCCCCTGGGATGGGGGCATGGATGTCGGCAGGGTGGTGGGCTCTGGGGAGGGTGATTCAAACCAAGCAGCCAGCCGCAGGCCCAGGTGGGGTTGGGCGACCAGCTGATCGTTGAAACTGCAGGCCGTGGTGGCGGGGCCCCAATAGATCACCTTGCGGCTGTTGCCACCCTTGGCGCGATAATTGCGGAGAAGCTTGCGGCCGCCCAGATGGCAGACGAGCAACCAACCCAGGCTGAGAAAAGACCAGACGATGAAAGAAAGCCGGGAGAAAGAATCGCTGGTTTTGGTGAAGAAGGCGATCAACAACAGGATCGTGATCATCGCCAACCAGCTCACCAGCAGGCGGCGCAGCAACAGCACCAGACTCTCCTGACGATAGCTCTGATAGATGTTTCCTTGGTTGAGAACAAGGGCGGAGACGACAAGGATCCAGAATCCGGCCTGCTCGGAAAACCCGCCCTGCCTTCCATAAACACCTGTGATCCACAAGGAGACCAGGAGAAAGCTGCCGCTGATCACCAGCGGATCCAGCCAACGCTGAATGAGGTTGAGATCCTTGCTGTAAAGCCTGAGCAGCCCAGTGGATTTCATTGAAACTGAAGCTGGGTGACTGAAGGTATCAGGGAAGTTTCAGCTTTTGCTCGAATTTGGTCAACACCGCATCCCGATCCCAGTCCAACAAGGCCCGTTGGCGGGCAGCGGCCCCCAGGCGGGCTCGCCGGGCGGGATCCTCAGCCAGGGCCTGCGCGGCGTCAGCCA
>Ga0247833_1000174_pt1 | contig 110719 bp, 84 predicted proteins | sample LaCruzMarch2015__7_FD_187117 | JGI IMG/M metagenome (GOLD analysis project Ga0247833, IMG submission 187117) | Freshwater microbial communities from meromictic Lake La Cruz, Castile-La Mancha, Spain - LaCruzMarch2015_8m | ecosystem: Environmental > Aquatic > Freshwater > Lake | place: Spain...
TAACCAATAGGTTTAAAATAATTTTTCTCTATTTGAATAGTTAAATCTAAGTAATTATTTCTCATTTTAAGCAATTAGTCTAATTACTTACGCCATTAACTCTATTTTGTTTCATTAATTATAGTATTAAAAAAGTTTTCACAAACTATTATTATTCAAAACTAAATGTCTTGCTTTTTTGCTTCAAACTTAAAAAATGTTTTCAAAATACTTCTATTAAAATTACTGTTTAAATATTCACTAATTTTCTATTTGAATGATTAAGAAAATTAACGTTAGATTTTATTAAATATTAGAATTAACAATGAGTTTATAATGTAAGCTTAAGTAAAAAGTAGTATGAAATATTTTAAAAAAATATCTATATTTACGTTTTGAAAGGTACTTTATAATCTACAAATTAAATAAGTATGGTTGGGATCTCTACGGAGCTTTTTGAAAAAGTATTTGAGGAAGGTAGGTTTGCAAAGTGTATTTGCACATTGCAGGGGGAAATACTGAATTTTAATAAAGCTTTTAAAGCCTTATTTGATTACTCTGAAAATGATAAAGATCTAGGCAATTTGTTTCATTTTTTAAATTTGTATTCAGTTAATAAAGTAGATTTCCAAAGTTTAATTGTAGATAATTTAAGTAAAAAAGAAGTAAAATTAGAACTGCAAATTCAATTGGAAAGTAATAAATTAATTGACTTTATTGCGATAGGTTTCGATATTAACGATGTTTCAATGTTACTATTGACATTTGAAGACATTACTTCTAAAATACTTGAAAAGAAAAACCTTTTGCATTCTGAACAGAGGTTGCAACTTGCAACTGATATTATTGGAATGGGAATATGGGATTTTGATTTTGAGAATTTCAATTATTATCTAAGTGATAAAGTCTATGATATTTTCGATATTTCTAAGCAGGAATTTATTAACGACCCTTCTATTTTTGAAAAAATTATTCATCCAGGCGATTTAAAAGCGTACCAAGAAAAATGGAAAAATGGAAAAGAAAGTGGTGGACGATATGAATTGTTTACAAGATTAATTACGAAGACTAAATCTATTAGAAATATCCATATAAATGGAATATTCTTAAGTGAAAGGAATCAAAAACCAAATAGATTTATTGGATCAGTTATAGATGTTACTCAAAATAAATTAAACGAGGAGGCTTTGGTGGCCGAAAGAAATACTTATAAGAATCTTTCTCATCAATTGGAAGAAACAAAAAGTAACCTCCAATCTTTATTAGATAACTTCAGCAGAACAAGCATTTGGTCTATCGATAAAAACTATAATTTAATAGCTGCCAACGATTATTTTAGAGAAGAACATCACAAGTATTTTAATAGATGGATTGCAAAAGGAGATAATATATTCGACCCCAATTTTGCTCCAAAAGAAATGGTTGAATATTGGAAACCTCTGTATAACAGAGCTTTTAAGAACGAATCATTTACTGTTGAATACGAGATTTTAGAAAATGTTTTTCTGGTTTCTTTCAACCCTATTAGAGTAAATAGTGAAATCTTAGGGGTTTCTATCTTTGGCCAAAACATAACAGAAGAAAGAAAAGTAAATGAGACATTAAAATTCAATGAAGAAAGATGGAAATTTGCTTTAGAAGGCAATAATTATGGCTTATGGGATTATAATATCAAAGAAAATGAGCTCTTTTTTTCACCCACTTGCAATAACATTTTAGGATATCAAAGCGATGAAATTCTTTTTCCTAAAATTGAGCTTTGGACAGAGAATATTCACCTTGATGATTTAAATAGCGCCAGAGCAACTCAAATTCAGCTTTTGAATGGTGAAATCCAATCATTTGTATCTGAATTAAGAGTAAAAACTAAGGATGGGAATTATAAATGGATATTGGATAGAGGAAAAGTTTTCGAATTCGACAATGATGGAAATGCAAGCCGTATAATTGGATTATTTATAGACATATCTGCAAGAAAAGAAGCAGAAAATAAAATCAATGATTACTTGATTAGTCTTGAAAAATTTGCGCAAATTACCTCACACAGTTTACGACTTCCTGTTGCCAATATTATTGGAATAACCAATCTCATTGAAGAGGAAAAAAACGTTCAAGACATTCAAAATTTAAATAGTAGCTTAAAAATTTCTGCCTTGCAATTAGATGAGGTAATAAAAGAAATGAATGAGGCTATTACATACGTTTATAAAGGCAAAAAGAATTCAAAGAAAACCAAAGTATCAAATGTTTGGTTTATTGATGATGACGTTATAAACAATATGCTCAGCGAGCGGATGATGAAAAAGCACTTTCCAGAAATTAAATCTTCCTCTTTCCTGCATGCATTAGAGGCTCTTCAAATGCTTAAAAGCAAAGATGTTGTTTTTCCAGATGCAATTTTTTTAGACATTAATATGCCTGAAATGAATGGTTGGGATTTTTTGGAAGTATTTGAAAAACTCGATTTCGAAGTACCCATCTATATGCTCACTTCTTCAATTGACCCAAAAGATCAGGAGAAAGCTCACAAATATGCAGTAGTAAAAGATTTTATTTCTAAACCATTAAAAGAAGATAGACTTAAAATTATAATTCATTAATAAGCTAAACTTTTTGAAGCCCAGCTTTCACTAAAATCCTTCTTAAAGCCATTTTAGAAAAGTAATTAAAACCTACTTTAATTCCCCTACTTGCTAATTGATCGTATCTGAAAAAATTGTAAAACCTTGAATAATTGCCTTTTTTAGGTCTTTGATATCTTCCGTTTATTCCCAATGTGTCGTTTCCCCATGGGAACTTAAAATTAAACAATAATGATTCTGACGATAAAGAAGCATCACATTCTTCAATATTTAATCTAATATTTGAAAGCCCATTTTCTAATGAGAGTTGAAAAGCTTTGTTATAATCTGTTATCCAAATTTTTGTTGGAGATAGTAATTTTGCCCATATTCTATAGTTCCTATCTAAATTTACAACAAAATTCTTTGCCTGAATTTTCAATTCTTCTTCTTCAATTGATTGGCCTTTTACTAGATTCTCGCCCAACATTATTTTCTCAAAGTCTTTGTTATATTTATCTATGGATAATGTAGTATTACAATCCTTATTTGGCCAATAAGACTCTCCTGGATAGAGTAAAACAGCTTTAGCTTTGGTTTTATTATTTATAAAATCGACTACTTTTTGGGGTCTATTTACTTCGTCGTTCAAGTAAAAATTCTCTTCATGACAAAACCAAACAAAGCTTGCTATGGGAATAACAATTGCAGGTTTAAATACGTCAACTTGAAACTTGAGACCTTCTAATTTATCATCAGCAACTTTTCTCCTAAAATCTCTGTCTTCCTTATTACCAGCCCAATATGCATAAGAAAACTGAGTAAGTAACAAATCAATCTTACCTACTTGCTGTTGTATTTTATCTGCTAAAAACTTGTCTCTGATTCCACAATCATTTGTATTAAAAATGCTGTAATCTTTCGATTTAATCAATATCCAAGAATCACCTTCCTGATATAACTCACACATCACCTTTAAATCTGGTGAAAGCTCCTCAAAAGTATCTGGTTTTAACTCTATAACTTGCTTGAATCCTATTTTCTTGCAGTAATTAACAACTCTTTTATCAAGTGTTTCTTGAAATAAAACTGTAATATTTTTTCGATGTGCTTCCGAAATTCTATTCAGATTTGGAGGAAAAAAATGGTCTGGATGCTCGTGAGAAAACCAAATATGGGTCACTTTTTCAAAATCCTCAAATTTAAATTGCGTTTTGGAAATTAAATCCCATCCATTATTAAATACACGTCCTTCTAGCCAAGGATCAATCATTAATACGATGTTATCATGTTCAACTACAAAAGATGAATGATTAACGAATTGAATATTCATAATAGAATTTTATGTTTTTATGGGACTAAAAAGTGCGTATTTTGAATTGCAAAAATATAACAGTCTTGGAATTGACCATTCTTAAAAATAGCATTTTTTAAAATAGCCTCCTTTTCGAAGTTGCATTTCTCTAAAACTCTTATCGATGCAGCATTGTTGGAAAAGACTTCTGCAAAAATTCTTTTCAAATTAAGTTGTTTAAATGCTAAATCAACCATCAATTTCACAGTATCACTTGCAATTCCTTTCCCCCAAAATGCAGGTGTTATCCAATAACCAATCTCTCCGTTATATTTAAAAACATCAGCTTTTAGTTCTATACCAATTGCTCCAACTAGCTTTCCTTTAAATACTATGGCTTTTTGAAAATTATTGTTTGAATTTTTTAAGGACCTATAGATGAAATCCGTGGCATTATCAATTGAAAAGGGAAACGGGAAGTTGTTTCTTAACATCTCTGCAACTTGATGATTGTTCGCTATTAAAGCCAAATCTCCAGCATCAGTTGTGCGCCAATCTCTCAATATTACTTCTGTATTTATCAATTAAGCTGGTTGTTTCGTGTCTATTCCATCATCAAACCATTCGTCAATATCTCGCCTGTCTTTTTTTGTCGGGCGACCAACTCCGCGTGGCCTGAAAACAAATCTGCTGTTTTTCATTCGTTCTAAATTATTATATGCCTCTGCTGGTGTAAGGTCTTCAACAAAAGTGGATACTTCTTTTGCCGAAACCCTTCTTTCTAATAAGGCTACAACTTTAATTGTACGGAGAACATGTTCTTGTTGAATCGTATAAGTTTCACCTATCTTAACATCTTTTGCAGGCTTCACATTAACGCCTTCAAATTTCACTTTCCCGCCTCCAATAGCTGTTATTGCCATTGACCTAGTTTTAAACAACCTTATTGCCCACAAATACTTGTCAATTCTTGCCATGCACCACAAATATAGAATTATTTATACTTCAAATAGTGTTAATAGAATGTAAGAATAGCATATAATTTAAAGCAACATTTTTATGTTATTGCAAGTAATATCCTTTAAATTTTTACACATGATACGCAAAATCCTTTCTCCAATACTTTGTATTTTCTTTTTTGCATTTAGCTTGAATGCAGCAGAAAGCATAGTCAAAGTTTCACAAGCGGTGTCTCAACAAAAGGCATATTCTGGCGGAAACTTTATAGTTAAGATAAAAATCGAACGCAGAAATTTGGATAGTTATTTCCAGATAGAGCAAATACTTCCAAAAGGAATGACAGCAGAAGGCATGGAAAGTCAAGGTGCTACTTTTTCCAATAAAGATGGGAAAGTGAAATTCTCATGGTTGAGACTTCCCGCAAATGAAGAGATTTTGGTGATATATAAGGTTAAAGTTCCTTTAGAAATGCGCGGTAAACAAAGCATTGAAGGTTCTTATTATTACATTCAAAATGAAGAAAAAGAAGTTTTTAACTTGGCAAAAACAAGCATCGATATAATCGAATATGTAGCACCAAGTGATTCTCTAGCAGAAAAAGCGCTTTTAGGTGTTATCAATAATGATGAGTTTAAGCCTGCTTATATGAACGAAGAAAAAGATAATTTGGAATATAAAGTTCAAATTCTAAGTTCTACTAAACCTTTAGATAAAGACTCATTGAAAAAAGAATACAGCGTGAAGGAAAAAGTAAATGAGGAAAATTTTAATGGTTTATACAAATATACAGTTGGCTCATTTAAAACTTATGAATCTGCTCGAGATTATAAAAACAAACTTGATTTTCAAAAATACATTCCCTTTGTAATTGCTTATAACCGTGGCGCACGCATCACTGTTGGAGAAGCGATGCAATTGGCAAGTAAAAGAAAAACTGTAGTAAAAGATTAATATTTAAGAAAGATTAATAAGTCCCGATGATTAATTTCTTCGGGACTTTTTTGTTTTATATGCATTCTTCTTCCTTAATTCGCGTTTGTAATTTTCAATCATGAAAAAACTATTTGCGCTTCTATTATTAGTTTTTGTAAATTATTTTTTAATTGGACAAAATGTTAAAATTTCAACAGCTATTCCGAACAATATTGAAAATGATAAACCCATTAAAATAGAAACTTCCATATCAAAAGGGAAAATTTCTGGAATAGCAAGAATGCAATTCGAATTGCCGAAAGGACTAAAAGCTATAGAAGGTATAAACAATAAGGAAGCTATTTTTTCATTCTCCAAACAAATAGCGCAAATATTATGGATTCAACTTCCTTTAGACTCAAACATTTCTTTCGATTTTGTAATTATTCCAGATTCAAATTATAGCGGTATTGCTGAAATTGGAGGACGCTTCTCGTATATTGTCAACAACAAGAAAGAGGAAGTTCAAATTAATCCTATTCAACTTAAAATTTCTGGGCACGGGGAAAAATCATTTGAAAAGTATAAAGCGCCAATTGTTAAGGCAAAATCTGTAAAACCAACCCAGCCTATAAAATCTAAAGAAGTAATTACTGAAAGCAAACCTAAACCAATCGTAAAAACTGAAGTAAAGAAACCTATAGAAACAAAGAAATTACAAGCTCCAAAGAATGAAATAAAACAAGCCCCGATTGAAAATAAGGAGAAAAGTAAAACGGTAAATAAAGTACAAGAAAATCTTCCTGTTTCAGTTACTCCAGTTAAAAAAGAAAACATCACCTTCAAAATACAACTGGCAGCTTCCGCGAGTATTTTAGATAAAATGCAACTTTCGAATCAGTTTAATTATAAAGTAGAAACGATTAATGAAGAGCTGATTAATAATATGTACAAGTATACAACGGGAGAATTTTCGACTTTTAAAGAAGCTAAAAAAGCCTTCACTTTGAACGAATCGCTCAAAGGAAAGGCTTTTATTGTTGGTTTTAAAGATGGAAAAAGAATTGATTTAGAAGAGGCAATTCAACTCAGCAAATAGTTATTTTGTTTTACTTCCATTCAACGCATATCTATCTCTGGCGTTGAATCCAACAGAAATTCCAATGCGCATTCCGTCTCTGTTTGGAATTAAATAACCATTTACAGGAATGTTTAATCTTCCTGATTTAAATGTTTTACCAAAAGCAAAAACGAAACCTGGTTGGAAAGCAACTTCGCCTCTGCTGTCTAATCTTTCAATAACTGCAACACCAGCTGGAGCAGCTGTAGAATCATTCGCTAATATCCATTTTCCATTTTCCGGAGAATAAAATCCTCTTGCTTTTGAAACCAATGAAACCGTTGGCCCAAAGGCAAACTCCCAGCCATTCTTGTTGTTTCTAAGTCCGTTCATTAAGGTTAAACTAGGAATAAAAAGTCCCTGATCTAAACCCGTAACCATAGGAATAAATTCAAACAATGCCTGAAAATTCCCCTCGTTTAAATATTGTTTTTCAAATTGATATCCAAATTGAAACATTACTGGTTGTGCACCAAATCCACCAGTTGCTTGGTTTTCTTTTAATCTGGAAGCTAATGCACCTTCAAAAACTGTGAAACCCATTCTTGGTCCATCAGAACGCAATTTTAATTGATATGGATTATTAATGGAATTATCGAAATCGTTCTTTTTTGTAAGCTTTACCAAAAGTTCTTGTTCGTTGGGAATTGCAAAAAGGTCGTTCAATGTAATACGAATCATGCTCTTAACCTCTTCTGGAATATTCAAAAATTCATTCGATTTTGATTTTTCTATAATTCCTGTTTTTACATTTAGCACTTTAAAAGTTGCATAAATATTTGTACCTACGGTAATTACGCTCCCTGTAAGTACATATTCTACTTTTAATTTTTTTCCAATTTCAGTTAGACATAACTTTGAATAGCATCCAGAAATATTTACATCATCTTTTTGAGCAAGGTAGCTCATATCATAACGATCCATTAGTTCATAAGCTTCGATTCTTTCCATTTCAAGGCGGGCAATTTCTGAAAGACTGCGTTGGTTGCTTCCAGGATAAGTTTCATTGGCATCAATATCTGCAACTGCCATGGTTGGTCTGGAAGAAGCTGTTTGTGCAATCGAAATCTTTACCAATAAAATAAGAAGAATTGATAGTGCAATTGTTTTTGAGAAAGTTGAATTCGTTTTCATAGTACTTGAATTTTAAGTTTTTTGTTTGTTTGAATTTGATGGTACAAATATCCATCAGCTATCAAGTACTATTTTACGGTTTTAATCTTCCGAATTGCTACATGAAGTTTATATCAATAATTTGCAGATTTAAAACTCATCAACTTATTATATTTAGCATATAGCAATAACAGTATCCAATTTATTACTATATTTCGCAATAATATAAATATATAATTACTGTTCAATGCAAATCAAAATGAAAGAATTTCCGATGCAAGAACAATTTTTTCTGATTCTAAAACGAATGCAGAATGAAAATTTCAACATGGCGCAAACCGTAAGCGATGTGCTAGCCATTGGAATTGATAGTGCTTATAGAAGAATACGCTCAGAAACTCCACTTAGCCTTGATGAAACTGTAAAACTATGTTTGCATTTTCAAGTTCCATTAGAATCCTTGAACAATGAAATTCCGGATGTAGTAACATTTCAATTCAACAAGCTATCTCCTACTAAGGAGAGTTTTCAGGAATATATGAATCACCTTGTGGAACAGTTGAAACGCATGCAAAAAGGCAAAAACACGCATATTATCTATGCGGCCGAAGATATTCCTTTGTTTCACCATTTTGGGTTTGAGCATCTTGCAAAATTCAAAACGCTTTATTGGCTCAAATCCATTTTAAATATTCCTGAATTGAACCAACAGAAATTTCCAGTAGAAGAGGATGGCTTTTTTGAACATTTCAATTTCAAACAATTGTACAATGCTTACAGTAATATTGAAACTACAGAAGTTTGGACCAATGAAACCATTGAAAGTACTTTACAACAAATTAGATTTTACTGGGAAGCTGGTTTTTTTAAAGATATTGATTCCTTTAGAAATGTTTGCAAAGATTTAATTTCACTCATCTCAAAAATTCAGAAACAGACTGAAATTAACCAGAAAATAAATGCTGAAGGCGCTTCTACTGGCGTAAATTTCACCTTTTACCAGTGCGATTTAATGATTGGCAATAATACTGTTTTGGTAAAAAGCGAAGGATTCAAAACTACTTTTATAGGCTACAATTCATTCAATTTTATGAATACTCAAAATTCATTTTTTAATGAACAAAATCAAACTTGGATGGATAACCTAATTAGTAAATCTATATTAATGAGCGGAGTTGCGGAGAAGTTGAGAAATCAATTTTTTAAAGCGCAAATGAAGAAAATTGAAGCTTTGCTAGAGGAAATTGAAAAGGAGGAAAACTAATTTTATTCATTTTCACAATTGAGTTTTAACTACTAATTAGCTGTTTCATAAAACTCAATTTTTGACAATTCTAATGAAATAGTTTTGCCATTCAATCAAATAATTAAATATTTCCATTTGATTTTCATTTAATTAACTCATAATTGCAATTCCTAAGTAACTTTATTTTAATTCAACACACTTACCTCTCGGTCTAAAAAAATTAAACTATGATTCTAGAAATTAAAAATCTCAGCAAAACTTATTCAAACGGAGTTAAAGCATTGAACGATATTAACCTTAGTATTGGAACAGGAATGTTTGGATTATTAGGTCCAAATGGTGCGGGTAAATCAAGTTTGATGCGCACCATTGCAACGCTGCAAACCGCCGATTCTGGAACGGTTACTTTTGATGGGATTGATGTGCAACAAAATCCTCAGGCTTTAAGAGAAGTATTGGGTTATTTACCTCAGGAATTTGGCGTTTATCCTAGAATTTCAGCTGAAATGTTATTAGATCATTTGGCCGCGCTAAAAGGAATTGACAATAAAAAAGAAAGAAAGGAATTGGTAGAAGCAATGTTGCAACGCGTTAATTTATTCAAAGTGCGTAGCAAATATTTGAGCACTTATTCTGGTGGAATGAAACAGCGTTTCGGCATTGCTCAAGCATTAATTGGAAACCCAAAACTGATTATTGTAGATGAACCAACTGCCGGACTCGACCCTGCTGAAAGAAATAGGTTTTACAATTTACTTTCTGAATTAGGTGAAAATACAGTTGTGATTCTTTCCACACACATCGTAGAAGATGTGAGCACTTTGTGCAGCGACATGGCTGTAATTTGTTTAGGTGAGGTGATGGAGCAGGGCCATCCTTTGGAAGTAGTTAAAAAAATGGAAGGTAAAGCTTGGCGCAAAATCGTGTTGCGCAGTGAAGTAGAACAGTACAGAAATGAATTTAGGGTGATTGCATCTCATCTGCGTGCTGGTAAAATTTTACTTCACATATATGCAGAAACTGACCCGGGTAATGGTTTTGAACGCATCTCACCAAACTTAGAAGATGCATATTTCTCTACCATTTCTTCAAAAGTTGATTTAGTTACTATTTAACCTGCACGTCATGTTTAAACAATTCTATTTATTCGAATTAAAATACAGGTTACGTAGGCCTGCAACTTGGTTTTACGCGCTGGTAATTTTTGCAATTGCGTTTCTATTAATTTCTACTGGAAGCACTCCTGCAACTGAAAAAGTTCACCATAACTCTGCTATCATTTTGGCAGAAGCAATGATTATCCTAAGCATTTTTGGCTCATTGATTAGTTCTGCAATAATGGGTGTTCCCGTGTATCGTGATGTTGAACATAAAAGCCAGTATTTTCTTTTTGCTTACCCTGTAAACGAAAAACAGTATTTATTGGGAAGATATTTTGGTTCACTTACCATTTTACTTATTGTTCCAATTGCTGGAATGTTTGGCCTTTGGCTGGGCACATTGCTCGGTCCTGCGTTTGATTGGGCAGAAGCCAATCGCTATGGTGAAAATGTGTTGGGTAATTACTTTTTGCCGTTTCTTGTTTTCAGTGTGGTAAATTATGTTTTTACTGGAACACTGTTTTTCGCTTTGGTTGCAATTACACGCAAAGCAATGTCTGCATATGTAGGAAGTATCTTGTTCCTCATTGCTTATTTGATTTCTGGTGTATTTATGCAAGATTTAGATACCAGAGAAATTGCCGCATTTTTCGACCCATTTGGATTGAATGTGATTTCGTTGGAAACAAGGTATTTTACTCCTTTCGAAATAAATGCATCACCTTTACCATTGACAAAAAACCTGTTATTGAATAGGTTGTTCTGGTTGGGTTTAAGTGTTGTTTTTCTTGTTCTTACTGTATACAAATTCTCTTTCAAATCTTTCTTTGTCATTAACCAGAAAAAGGTAAAAAAAGCTGAACAAAATATTCCTCCAGACCTTTCAGTTCTTTCAAGAATATTAAAAAAGAACTATAGTTTTTCAAACCGTTTTAGCACAACCATTCAATTAGCAAGGATTGAATTCTTGTCGGTAATTCGCGATAAGTATTTTATTTCCATGATTTTAGGTGGCGGAATTTTCCTTTTTATTGATGGCTGGTTTGGAAATCAAGTTTACGGAGTGCCTGATTTACCTGCAACTTTCAATATGATAATGGTAAAGGATTTCAATTACACCATTTTCGTTTGGGTAATATTGTTGTTCTACACTGGCGAGGTAGTGCACAGAAACAGGAGTTTAAACTTTGCAGGAATTTTTGATGCTTTGCTTGTTCCTAATTGGATGAATTACATTTCTAAGTTTCTTGGAATCGCTTTAGTTGCATTCTTACTTTGTGCGCTTGTAATTATTTCTGGTGTAAGTGTTCAGCTGCTGAAAGGCTTTACGGACATTGATTTTTCCATGTATTTCACAGACTTATTTCTCATAGAATTTCCAGAATACTTGCAAATTGTAATGCTTGCATTTTTTGTCCACGTGCTGGTAAACAGCAAATTTACTGGTCATTTTGTAGGTATAGGAATTTGGATTATCATGTGGGGAATAAGGTCATTTGGTGAAATTGATTACAACTTGTTTTTCTATGGATATATGCCAGGCTACATGCTTTCAGACATGAATAGATTTGGGCATTTTTTCCAACCAATTTTATGGTTCAATATCTATTGGTTAGCTGTCGGAGCATTGCTACTATGCGTTGGATATCTTTTTTGGATAAGAGGTGTGGAAGAAGGCTTTAAAAAACGTGTTTCACAAGCTAAGGCACAAATGAAGCCACTAATTGCTGGAGGAATGATTATTTTATTATTGGTTTCTGTTGGTGCTGGTAGTAATATATATTATAATATCAGCGTATTGAATAAATATGTATCTAGTAAAACTTCTAAAAAGATAGCTGCGAATTATGAAAAAGCATTCAAAAAATATGAAAAGAAATTACAGCCCAAATACACAGCTGTAAAACTATACACAGATATATTCCCAGAAGAGCGTAAAATCATTTCGCAATTCATTACCCGTGTGCAAAACAAGAATAAGGCAGCCATTGATACTTTGTATTTTAATTTACCTAAAAAAGGAATGCGCATCCTTTGGAATGCTAAGCAATTAAAACCTTCATTTGTAGCCGATGAACTGTCATCTCCTGGAGAAGCTCACTTCACCAAAATGCCACTCCCCGAGCCATTACAACCAGGGAAATTTGCTTCTTTAATCATTTATGATACTACTCAGGTAAATGGTTTTGGCAATCAAGATATCAATCCAAGACTTACCTATAACGGTACGTTTATGGATTTAACTCCTCCAACATTTGGGTATGAGGTAAATAATGAATTAGAGAGCGATAATGACAGAAAAAAGCAAGGTCTTCCACCTAAAGATTACGATTTACCTGCGTATACAGACGAAATTGGAAGAGCAACTTTTCTTTTCAATAAATCGGCCGACAGGGTAAGCTTTGAAGCCGTTGTAAGCACTTCAGCAGAGCAGATTGCCATTGCACCAGGATATTTGCAAAAGCAATGGAAAAAAGGCGAAAGGGCTTATTTTCATTATAAAGTAGATGAGCCCATTGATTTATTTTACAGCGTAGTTTCCGCGAAATATGCCATCGCAAAAGACAAAGTAACCTTGCCCGACGGTAGAATCATTCCAATTGAAATTTATTATCATCCTCAACATGGTTACAACTTAAGCAGATTTATAAAAGGAACGCAAGATGCTCTGGTGTATAATTCTAAAAATTTCTCTCCTTACCAATTTAATCAAATTAGGGTGTTGGAATTTCCGCGTTATTTAGGTTTTGCACAATCGTTTCCCAACACAGTTCCGTATTCTGAAAGCTTTGCTTGGTTGGGCGATTTTAGTAATCCAAACGATTACGATTACGCGTATTATGTTACAGCGCACGAAATGGGTCACCAGTGGTGGGGACATCAATTAGTTCCTAACATGACCAGAGGAGCAAATTTGTTGAGCGAAAGTTTGGCCGAATACAGCGCTATTATGGTTGCGGAGCACACTTATGGAAAAGATAATTTGCGTAAATTTTTGAAAGAAGATTTAGACATGTATTTGCGTGGACGCGCCATGGAAGCTAAAAAAGAAAATGTGTTTATAGATTGCAACAGGTCTTACCAATGGTACCAAAAAGGTAGTTTGATTTTATATGCCCTGCGCGATTATATTGGTGAAGACACTTTGAATGCTGCATTAAAGAAATTTATGACCGATTGGGGAAATAAATCGGTGGCGCCATATGCAGGCTCACACGATTTGTACACCTATATTGAAGCAGCAACTCCCAAAGAGCTCAAGTATTTTGTAGAAGAAACCTGGAAAAAAATAACCTTGTACGATAACAAAGTAATTACTGCAACTGCCAAAAAACTGGCCGATAATAAATTCGAAGTTGTTCTAAAACTCAACAGCCGCAAGTTTTATGCAGACTCTGCGGGCGCCGAAGTGGAAGGGAAATATTACAATGATCAAATTGATATTGGAATTTTTGGAGAAGATAAAGTAGATGCAAAAGGACATAAAACAACGCATCCGCTTTATTTCAAAAAGCATGTGGTAAGTAAATCTGGTGAAATTGTTATAACAGCACAAGTAAACGAACTGCCCAAAAAAGCAGGAATTGACCCTTATAATAAGTTAATTGACAGGGTTTCTGATGATAATTTGCAGCCAGTGGTGATAGATTGATTAACATCCAATTAATTTTTAGCAATCAAGAAAAGTCACATATTGATTGAATGAACAATTTGATGTACTAGGGAGCGGAGTTATAAAAGTTATCTATTCTAATTACAAAATTTGATTAAACGTTTATACACGTTTAAAATTTTGCAAGTAATGAAGCTAACTTTTACCTTCGTTCCCAATGGGAAGGGGATATGGGTTTCCTACAAAACCTAAATTTAACATCCAAATAAAATTGGGGAATCGACAAAATAAAATCCTAAACATCTGAATTAAAGAGTTTTAAATTTCATCAAGCTATTACGACAAATTTTTATTTGCTTTTAATCAATTCCCAAACTTCTCCTTCAAATACTTTCCTGTAAACGAATTTTCCTGTTTTGACAAATCTCTTGGTAGACCTTGGAAAACAACATTTCCACCTTTTTCGCCACCTTCAGGACCTAAATCTATTACCCAATCTGCACATTTAATTACATCCATATTGTGTTCAATAATTACCAATGAATGTCCTTGTGCTATCAAGGCATTGAATGCATCGAGTAGTTTTTTAATATCATGAAAATGCAAACCTGTTGTAGGTTCATCGAATATAAATAATGTTTGTTGTTCATTGCTGCCTTTGGTTAAAAATGAAGCCAGTTTAATACGTTGTGCTTCACCGCCCGAAAGTGTAGAAGAAGCTTGGCCTAAATGCACATAACCTAATCCAACGTCTTGCAAAGGTTGAAGTTTACTTATGATACGTTGCTCAATACTGCCGAGCATTTTCTGACTAAAAAACTCAATGGAATCGTCCACCGTCATTTCTAAAATGTTGTAGATATTCTTGCCATTGTATTCAACTTCCAATATTTCATCCTTAAATCTTTTGCCACCGCAAACATCGCATTGCAATTTAATATCGGCCATAAACTGCATTGAAATGGTAACAAATCCTTCTCCTTCACATTCCTCACAACGACCACCAGCCACATTAAATGAAAATACAGATGGTTTATAGCCCCTATTTTTAGCCAAAGGCTGATTAGAATACAAGGTTCTAATTTCGTCGTAAGCTTTTACATACGTTACAGGATTACTTCTGCTCGATTTCCCAATTGGATTTTGGTCAATGTATTCTACTGCTTTAATTAAGCGGTAATCGCCTTCAAGTCTATCGAAAAGTCCTGTTTGTTCTGAATATCCTTCAAATAGCTTTCTCAATGCTGGGTACAATATTTTATTCACCAAAGAACTTTTACCTGAACCGCTTACGCCTGAAATTACAGTCATCACGTTGAGTGGAAATTGCACATCCACATGTTTCAAGTTATTATGCTGCGCGCCTTTTATGGAGATGGCATTTTTCCATTGTCTGGCTTTTGCAGGAATTGGAATTGTTTTTTTACCCGTTAAATAATCAGCAGTAAGACTTTTTCCTGCATCTATCAATTCAGAATGCACGCCGTGAAACACCACATCACCACCGCGGGTTCCTGCTTCTGGCCCCATGTCGATAAGCAAATCTGCGGCTTTCATGATATCTTCATCATGTTCTACTACCACAACCGTGTTTCCAAGATCACGTAAGCGCTTTAAAACGGTAATGAGCCGTTCTGTATCCCGAGAATGCAAACCAATACTTGGCTCATCTAATACATATAAAGAACCTTCTAAACTAGAACCGATAGAAGTAGCTAGGTTTATACGTTGACTTTCACCACCCGATAGTGTGGAAGAAAGACGATTCAGCGTAAGATACCCCAAACCAACATCGCATAAAAAACCTAAACGACTTTGAATTTCAATTAAAACTCTTTTAGCCACAATGGCTTCATGTTCGTTCAATTGAATGGTATCGAAGAAGTTTTTAATTTCATCCACTGGCATCAAGACCAGTTCAATGATATTCTTGCCTCCAACCTTTACATAACCTGCATCTTTGCGCAAGCGAGTTCCTTTACAATCTGGACAAACCGTTTTTCCTCTATAGCGAGAAAGCATAACGCGGTATTGAATCTTATACGCTTGTTCTTCTACATTTGTAAAAAATGCATTAATGCCTTGTGCATGTGGCGTTCCATTCCAAAGCATGTCTTTAAATTCATCTTCCAAATCATAATACGCACGGTGCACCGGAAAATCAGATTTCATGGCATGTTTCACAAATAAATCACGCCATTCGCTCATCTTATCGCCTTTCCAAGGAGAAACACAACCTTCAAAAACAGAAAGGCTCTTATCTGGAATCACCAAATCAGGATCAATTCCAATCACGCTTCCAAATCCTTCGCAGGTTTTACAAGCTCCAAAAGGATTGTTAAAACTAAACAAGTGTAAACTCGGTTCTTCGAATACCATTCCATCGGCTTCAAACTTATTACTCAGCAATTTTGAAATAATGGTTCCATCTGCTTTTATCACTTCCACCACACATGTATCATTTCCTTCATAGAAACAAGTTTGCACAGAATCGGCAATACGACTGGTATTTTCTTCATTTTCTGCATCCACCGACATACGGTCTATGAGCAATTCTATCTTCTTTCCCTTGATACTTTTGAGGGTTTCCCATTCTTCAATTTTCTTCAATTCTCCACTAATTCGTAGGCGAGAAAATCCCAATTGACGCAACAATGCAAAGTTTTCTGCTTTCCCATGAAAACGCTCATTTTCCAAGGGTGAAAACAACAATACCTTATCACCTTTTTCAAAGCTATTTATATAATCAACCACATCGCCCGGTGTTGAGCGCGAAACCTGCACACCAGAAACAGGAGAAATTGTTCGCCCAATGCGTGCAAAAAGCAGCTTCATGTAATCGTAAATTTCGGTAGAAGTGCCCACCGTAGAGCGCGGATTAGTAGAATTTACCTTTTGTTCTATGGCCACTGCAGGCGAAATTCCGGTGATGAAATCTACCTCTGGTTTGTTGATTCTGCCTAAAAACTGACGTGCGTAAGAACTGAGTGATTCTACGTAACGGCGCTGTCCTTCTGCATATAATGTATCAAAAGCCAGCGATGACTTACCCGAACCACTTAAGCCGGTAATTACCACCAGTTTGTTGCGAGGTATCAGTATATCAACGTTTTTAAGGTTGTGAACACGTGCTCCTTTTATAAAAATGTATTTCCTTGAATCAGGTAAAATGCTTGTAGTTGTTGACATAGGTAAGAATGGATGCAAAAATATAAAATACTATTTGTTATTTTCAAAATAGTATTCTATGTTTGCATAAAGTATAACGAGCAAAACGAAAAATTGCTCAATAATTGTAACAATAAAAAAAACGCTATAGAAGACACCTCTACTTTTTAAATCAAGTCACACAGTTTAAAACCTAGAGAACTTATGCGTTCACCACAGTTACAGGACCAAGAATTGGTTCACCAATACATTCAAGGCAACGAAGCAGCATTGGCTGAATTATTTACTCGTCACGAGCAAAAGGTTTTTACCTATGTGCGCATGATGGTGAAGGATACGGCATTGGCCGAAGACATTTTCCAGGATGTTTTTATTAAGGTAATTCACACCTTAAAATCTGGAAATTACAATGAAGAAGGTAAGTTTTTACCTTGGGTAATGCGTATTTCGCATAATTTATGTATCGACTATTTCCGTAAGCAAAAGCGGATGCCTCAGGTACAAAATGCGGGAAAAGATAACGATGACTTCGACATCTTCAGGACGTTAAAAATAACAGATGATAATGTAGAAGAGAAGATGATTAAGGAGCAAATCTTAGCAGACGTAAAAAAGCTGATAAAAGAATTGCCAGCCGACCAACAAGAAGTATTGATTTTGCGCCACTATGCAGACATGAGTTTTCAGGAAATTGCAGATTTTACGGGCGTTAGCATCAATACTGCTTTAGGTAGAATGCGCTACGCCTTAATCAATCTTAGGAAAATAGTAAAGCAAAAAGAAATTGTGCTGAGTTTTTAATTAAACCACCACTGCTAATGTTGAAGCCTGTCAGATATTCTGATGGGCTTTTTTTTGGGCGCAACCCAAGGGTCGTGTGTTCGGCTGTAGTGCCTTCGTTCCTCAGGCAGCTACTTGCCTCACCCACTTGCGCGGGCATTGCGGTAAAATTGTGGTAAAGCGGAGAAATTATGTCAGGGCCTTGTTTTTGGTATTTCGCAATTTTTAAATATGCTTTTTTTATAAATTGAAATAAAGCGTTTTATTAGCTTTAACAATTTTAGTTATCTTTGATTTGAAATTTAAAACAATATGATTACTGTTTTTGGAACATATCAAAACGGCTTTGTGAAACTTGACAAAGATTATTCAACAAATAATCCTGTTAAAGTTATAATTACCTTTTTGGAGGAAGTGCAAGGCCAATCTGAAAAGGGTTTCTCCTTAGCAGACTTTTCTTTTTCAAAAAGCAAGAAAAACCTAACTAATTTCAAAGGTTCTCTGAGTGATGTTGTAATTGAGGAAAGAAAAACTGAACAGTCAAAATATTTTTAGATACTTCTTCTTCTTTATTTAAATTATATCATCAAGAAGAAGGAACCTAAGCACTCGAAAAAATATTTGAACAAGAGAAAATTACACATATATTTCTTTCTGAAATTACAAAACTCGAGTTTACTTCTACTGTTTGGAAAAAAGTTAGAACTAAGGACATAACAAAATCAGAAGCTTTGATTGCAATAAAACATTTTGAAAGTGATTTTGTCAAATTTACTTTTATTGCTACAAACAGTTTGATTTTAGAACAGGCAAAAAATCTAATTTCAAAATATGGAAATGAAGGTTTACGAACATTAGATAGTATTCAATTATCTTCATGCGTGGCGCTAGATAAAGAAGTTGATTTCTTTTTTGCAGCCGATAAACTTTTAGAAAAATTGTTGAAACGTGAAGGCTTAAGAACACAATTGACCAGTTTTTAATGCATAACACCAAAAAAAATCAACATTTAAAAAACAAATGTCAAAACCCATCTACCAATTATAAACTTTCCCCCTTTTTACTTTCTCTTTTCCCTTTATACTTTCAACTTTCTTCTTTCTTCTTTTTTACTCACAATTCAAAACTCAAAACTCACAACTTTTAATTATTCATTCTTCACCATCTTCTCCTTCAACACCAACTTACCCTGCCCATCAAACAACTGCACAAAATACAAACCCGCCGCTAATCCTTCTTTTAAAGTAATTATTGTGGTTTGCTGTATAATACCACTTTCTGCCACTATTTGCCCCACGCCATTATACACCTTTAGCTGCATTGGTGTTATTGGGGCTTCTGCCAACTGCAGCTTAAAACCATAAGCAAATGGATTTGGATAAATTATGGTATTACCAGCATAAGGCAACTTGGGTCTTATAGTATCACAAGGGCTGCCTTTTAAAGCACCCAAGCGGTAATTGGCGTAGCTAGGGTGAGAAACAAAGGATGGAATTCTAAGTAAAGAGTATTTTGCGTTTTGTAGATTGCATGCCTCTCCTTGTCCATTTGGATTGGTAATCTCATTTAAACTCATTGTTTCAACTTCTAAACTATCTTTATTATAATTCAAAAAATATATGCTTTTAAAATTAGGAGCTAAAAAATTCGATCCGCTTTTGGGTGATACTTTGTAAAATATGCCGGATTCTAAATCATATTGAAATGTACCTGGTGGGTATTCTAGTGAATCTTGCCAAATATATCTTTGAAAATAAACTATATTTCCATTTGGGCTAATGGTAAAATTATTATATTCTCCGATTCGCAAGAAATTTGACAGATCAAATTCTATTGGATTGCTTAATTCGCCAGTACATCTGTCAAAATCGAAGGTTTGTACTTCCTTAGATGCCCATTCCGTAAAATGTAAAAACTTAGTGCCATCTTCGTTAAAATGTGAAATGGTATAAATTTGTGGTTTAGGTGTAAAGGCTGTGAATATTTTCTTGTGCATACTTACACCTGTTGGGTCTAACAAACCAACATAATACTCGTTAGAAAACACTCCTGCTTTAATAATCCACCAGTCTCTGCCATTTGCATGTCGAACTGCACTAACATCCGTCATAGCAGAAGTATCAGTCATTACTACGTTGTTTTTTGAGATTAATTGCTGGGAATTAATATCTAAATAAGCATAAGTAAATAATACATCTAAGTACCCACCTAAGCTACCATTCACAGATTGCAAAGTTTTAGCTTGCCCATAAAATAAATACACCTTAGTACTATCTCCGGGATCCGTTAAAAAAAGTGGGCCTTTTCCTTTATCCACATTGGTAGTATCAGGTTGGTTTGTTGGCCATGGAATATCTTCTCTCCACAACCTATGCGCTAATACATCGCCCCAACTATTTACTAAACGCCAACCATTGCTGGTAAACTTAAAATTGCCATATTTATCTGAATAGGTGGCTCCGCTGTAAAAATTAGAGGTAGCAATTGTGCATGTATAATCTATTTGTTCTAAACTATCTTTATTAAATTTATAAAGAGTTGTTGAAACTCTATCTGGCGACTCTATGCTATAGGTATTCAAGCCACTAAATAAAATATCTGCTTCCCTTTGTGCATTTACGCATATGGTTAAAAGCAAATAAATTATACTCAGCAGTTTACTTTTCATTTACTGGTTTAGGCTTGTAACATTGCTTGCAATTAATTTCTGTAAGGTCTACAAAATAAAGTTCTTTGGGAAGTTGCATGGAGGTTAAGTCAATAGTTAGGGTTTGAATACTATGTTTTTTTTACTTTCCAATCCATTACTTGGTTAAACATTGCTACCATTTATTTTCTTCAAAATTAATGGAAATATTGAAACTTTTTAAAATTTAGGTTAAAACCCAATTGGGAATTGTTGCAAATTTTTTAATCCATGGGTTGAAACCCATGGCAATTTAAATTGAATCATTAAAACCTCAATAATTATTTGGGTTAAAACCCAATTTGTATTATTGAAAATTTTATAAATCAATCAATTACCATGGTTGATGCTCAGCATTAAGTAACTAAATGATGATACGTTTTGAATTGTTACTTTTGACAAAAAAGATTGAATGAACAATCCAAAGTATTTGTATAAATCTGAAGAACAACTTTTTTTCTTTGAGTTCATAAGTGAAGGCGCAAAGGGACGAATCAAAAAAATTGTCCAATATTCAGAAACAAGTACTAAGAATGTATTTAATCTTGGTTTTGGCGATTTTGACGAAGAAACAAATGGAATCGACGACCTTTCTGTTACGAATAATGGAGACAGCTTGAAAGTATTAGCAACGGTCGCGTCAACTGTTTATGCCTTTACTGAAAAACGACCTGAAGCATGGATACTAGCCACCGGGAGCACAAGCGTTCGAACAAGACTTTATAGAATGGGAATAACAAATAATTTGGCAGAGATAACTGAAGACTTCAAGGTTTTCGGATACACAGAAAAAGGTGTTTGGGAAGAATTTGTTGTTGGAGAAGACTATGAAGCCTTTCTATTGACAAAAAAAAGTAATAAATTCGCATTATGAAAGTAGAGGATTTAAATAAATCAAAAGTTCCAATCATTGTTTTCGATAAAAAGCTGGAACGATTTAGAGATAAAGTCCTTTTTCCTAAGAAGTTGGAAAAGGCAAATGAAATATTAGCTATAGCAGGACTTCCAAAAATTCAGAAATAAAACTACTGCTTTCATAATAGCAAGTATAAAAAGCTCAATTAGGTTCGCAAAAAACATTCTATTAATTTTTAACTTCTTGGTTTTGCCGATACCAAAATTGATTGACAGTTTTAGTTTCTCTATTTCATTTTTTCAATTGTTGTTTTCTATTTACTTTCTTGATTTAACGAGCTAAAAGGTTGTAAATTTGATAAGTTAGAATGTTACAAAAGTTATATTTCAAGTCGTTTAACAAAAACACTATTTTACCAAATGATGCCGTGGGCATTCATTAAAACCCATTTGGCATTGTTGCAAATTTTTTAATCTAAGGGTTGAAACCAATGGCTATGTTATAGCACAAATGCAACTTATACCTCGAATGCCCGCGTGAGCGATTGAGGCAAGCACCGTGTGCAGCCGAAAGCGCGACCTTTTTTTATTTTTACCTTTTAAATATTAAACGGATATAAAATAAAAAAAGGGCACGCCCAAAACTTGGAAATAATCTTATTAAAACGTGTAACGAATCATCGGCACTGGGAAAAATCCTTGTTGGTATTCTACTGAAACGGATTTGTTTTCCTGGTTATAACCGCGTTGAAAAACGTTTTGGTAATTGCTTACGTTTTGCAAATCGACCGCAAATTCCAGGGCGGATTTTTTGAAATCTTTGCGGTAACCAATTTTAACATCGGCGCGGAAATAGGCTTTCTCTTGCTGTGAATATGGTTTTGAGAAATCCAGTATTTCACGGCCGTTTGAAATAGAGGCATTCAAATCTACCGGTGTTAGGTATTTTCCACCAATGGTGGTGGCTTTGATATTGAAATATAGTACGCCTCCTTTTTTGAATTTGAATTCTTTTCCGGCTAGTAAATTGGCTGCAAAACGTGAATTGTAAGCTGTGTTGCGCTCGATATTATCGCTGGCGGTGTATTTACTTTCGTACACTGAAACGGTACTTAAAAAGTAAAATCCTTTTTTATAATATTGCTCTAAGGTGAACTCCAAACCATAGTTTTTGCCAGTTCCTTTGCTCACTAAATCGGCTTGGTCGTCGGGATTAAAAGAAGCGCCGGTATTGATTGCTGAGTAAGAAGAGGAATCTTTAGTAACAGGTATTTTAGATAAATCTTGGTAATAAGCTTCTACTTTGAGTTTCAGGTTTTCAGTGAGCATGTTTTCGTACCCCAAAACTGCATGTTGACTTTGCATAAAATCGAGGTTTCTGTTGGACTGCTCACCTGCTGCATTTTGCGCGAAAAGACTATATGTTGTTAATGTTTGGTTATGCAAACCATACCCAGCATTGATGCTCGATTTTCCGTTTAAAGCATATTTAATTCCTGCTCTTGGCTCTACAACTGCTTGATTATTAAGGTCGAAATACTGGGCATGCGCGCCGAGGTTTACTGTAAGCTTGTCGGTAAAGCGGTGTTTAAATTGAACGAAGCCTTGGCTTAAATTTAAATTACCTTTGATTTTAACGCGCACAATTTCATTCACACCTTTGTTTTCAAAATCGCGGTTGAGCATATCGGTTTGGGTATAATCGTGCATTACACCTAAAATGAAAGATGATTTTGCATTTATTTTATGGGTAAGATTGAAGGTGAAGGAATATTTGTTGTTGGTTAAATCGCCCTGTGCTCTTCTATATTTTTGGTTGTTGATTAAATCTAGAGAATCTGATGTATAATTCTCGTGAATCTGACTGGCACCAATTACAGTTTTGATGCGTGTTTTGGTTCCAATACGTTGCTCCCAGCTTGCGCCTGCAATTCCGGTTCGGTAACGGGGCAATAAATCTTCATATCTTGAACCGTAATAATTGGTTTGCGTGGTATCTACATCTGCTCCAAGCAAATCAATGGAGCTAAATCCACCCAAACCGAAAACGGTAATTTTACCATTGTTTTTAAGCGGGAAATTGAGTTTAAAGTTCAAATCTTGGTATAATGGAGTTGCGGCACCTGTTCCTGGGTCAACGCCCACATTTTTAAGCAAACCAAGCGTGGAATATCTGTAAGAAACAAGATAAGAAGCTTTACTTTTTTTGCTGAAAGGACCTTCGGCGCCTAATTCGAATCCGTTGAAACCTATTTGAGCTAAGAATTCGTGCTTGTTATTGTTACCTTCACGCAATTGAAGGTCGAAAACGCCACCATTCGCATTTCCATATTGGGCTGGAAATGCGCTGGTAAAGAAATCGGATTTGCCAAGATTATTGGCGTTTAAGATACTAACAGGTCCGCCAGTGCTGTAACTTCCACCAAAGTGATTTGGATTTGGAATGTTTAATCCTTCTAATTGCCACAACATGGCATTGGGCGAATTTCCACGTACCACGATATCGTTTCGGCTGTCGTTTCCTGCAATTACACCTGCAAAATTGGATGCCATGCGACTTGGATCACCCAAAGAACCTGCAAACTTTCTTGTTTCTTCGGGATTAAATGAACGGGAACTTACCGTACTAAATTCGTTATTGGTAACTTTTGGGTCTGTCTTTCTATCGTAGGTAATTTCTACTTCTTTAAGGTTAGAAACACTTTCGGAAATAAATAAATCGAGTACAACTTCTTTTCCAGAAGTAACCAAAATTTCGGGAATGAATAAAGGAGCATAACCAGCGAACTTTACTTGTAAATTTACACGACCTAAAGGAACTTGAGGCAGTTTAAAGTTTCCGTCGATATCAGAAACGGTTCCGATTAAGGGGTTTGAACCAGCAATAATAACTGCTGCACCGGGAATTGGATTTTTAGAAACATCGTCGAGCACACGGCCACGAACGGTTTGGGTTTGCGCTATTAATACATGCGCGAAACAGCTAATAAAAAACAGAATAGCTGTTAGTTTGAATTGGGTTGTTTTTAAATTTTGCATCACAATTTAGATTAAATGATGCTGCAAAATTGCGTTTAGGATTTCATTAAAGTACTTGATAAAAGTCAAGAAATAAATAGAAGCTGTATAAGCTTACTTTTGATTTCGACTTGTTAAAGAAGTATATTTACATTTGAGAAAATTAACTTGTGTGAGAATATTAATTGATAAGTCAAATTTTAAAAACGCATCCAAAATTCTCAAACTTATAAACAATAAGCAGTAATGCTCGTAGACCCCATAAACAAAAAAGTATATTTCAATCGACAACATTTTGACTAACTTTGTTTTGACAAGAAATTAAATGAAACAGAGAATTTACATAGATACTTCAGTTGTTGGCGGCTACTTTGATGAAGAGTTCAAAGAGGCGACAATAAAGCTATTTGAGAGGCTTGACAACAACGAAATTATTTTTGTAGTTTCTGACTTGCTTGACCTTGAATTAATAAACGCACCCCAACAAGTTAGAGAACATTTATTAAAATATTCGGCAGACAAATTCCAAAGAGTTGAACTCACTGAAGATTCCATCAAACTTGCAGACACTTACGTAAACGAAAAAGTAGTTGGCAAAACAAGTTTGGAAGACTGCCGTCATATTGCTATGGCGACCATTCACAAAGTGGACGTTTTAGCAAGTTGGAACTTTAAACATATCGTAAACCTTGACAGAATAAAGGGCTACAATTCTGTAAATTTAAAACTTGGATATTCAATGATAGAAATTAGAAGCCCAAAAGACTTGGTAAATTATGGAAACGACTAAAAAAGAAAAACAATTTGATGCTGTAAAAATGATGCGAGACATCAGAGACAAAATCAGTTCTGAAACACAGAATATGACTTTTGATGAATTGAAAGCTTATATCAAACAAAAACTTGATGAAAACAAAACAAAACTCGTTGGACAGCAACAATGACTTGAGAAGGCAATATTACCAAAAGCACCTGCAAGAAATTAACGGTTCATCAGTTAGATAAACAATTGAGCTTCGCATCAAGTTCTGTGGTGGCAGACAGTTTTCGTTTCTTAAATCGCAAAATTCATTTATCCGCAAACCGTTAAATGTTGTAATAATAGCTGCGAATGGATTTTCTAAAATCAAGGAGTTAGATTTAATACTCATTTTAGCGTAAAAATTTAAACTTTTTTACGAATCCTACTCAGTGTTTCGGGTTTAATTCCCAAATAAGAAGCTATAAATTTTAAAGGAATATTTGCCATAACCTTAGGTCTTTCGAGGAATAATTTATTGTAACGTTCTTCGGGAGAATCGAAAATAAATGAGAGTTGTCTTCGGTTATTAAAAATATATAAATGTTCAAAGAACCTTAAAAATAGCATTGTAATTCCTGGAAATGTTATGGAAAGCTTTTCTATCTCATTTAAATCGGCGGTAAAATACTGACCATCTTCAAATGCTTGAATGTTTAGTTTTGTAGGCGTTTTGGTTCGAGCTGCAAATACATCGCCGGCGAAGGTTGGGCCGAAGTAAAAGTTGGAGGTAATTTCCTCTCCGTCTTTCTCATAAAATCCGCGGAAAATACCTTGGTTAAAATAAAATATAGCATTGGTATGCTGACCTTCTTTGAGGACGAATTGTTTTTTCTTGATGGGAAATTCCTGAAACAAAGCTTCAAATTGCTGCATTTCAGTTTCGGTTAACTGCGTAAATCTTGAAACGAGGTGTTTGAGGTTTTGCATTTGGATTTTGGGTGAATATGCCAGTGTTTCTTCAATTTCTAAAGCTAATCTTTTTAGTTCTTTTTTGGTGAAATTTTCCTCCAAATATTCTATTATCTTCTTTAACTCATTCAGCGCATGGTCTGTCCAAAGAATATTATAACCACTTTTCATATAACTTCCTTGCGCTGGAATGTGGATTAAATTTGCCAAATTCTGCATCCTTCAAGCCTTGCTCAATGGATGCCTTTTCTTGCTTTTGAATTGAATTCCACCATTCTTGACTTTCCTTTCTTCTTAACTTCAGAATTTGCTCTATAATAGAAGGATCTTCGATGGTTGAAAGCCATTGAATAAGTTCTAACTTTTTATTTTGAATACTATTTTCTAAACTCATAACTAATTATATTCATTCAAAAATACTACAATATTTTGATAATAATCGATTCTTATAAATCATTCTTTATATCGTAGGCACTTCAATTCCTCTTAAATTTCTGTACAATTTCAAGGCGTACAAATCTGTCATTCCCGAAGCGTAATCAATCATGCACATTACTTTTTTGTAAGGTGAATCATTTTCGTTGAACATAAACTGCGAAGGTAAAAGTCCGAGTAAATTTTTCTGCATACTGTTGCGTTTAGGCGCTTCGGTTAGCGCTGCTGAAACGAAATCTTCGAGCAATCCACCCATGATTCTAAAACCAGCTAATTCAATCTTTACGACGCTTGGGTAATTATAGATATGCTTTACGGATAATGCCGAAATTTCTTTCATCACCTTTTTTGTTTCTGCGTGGTGGTTTATTAAATCGCCCTCGAATGTTCCGTTAAGAATTGCGGCTGCATTTTGTCGGAATACGTCTGCGCAGTGCATGGTTAAAAACGAAATTGATTTGGCTCTTAAATAGGCAATTTGTTCATTTGTATCAGCAACAGAAGCCAGTGTTTTATCTATTTTCTGCTCGTCTTCTCCTGGTTTCAAAAGGATGATTTTTTTGAAAGCTGCAATAACTTCATCGGTTTTAAAAATGCCTAATCTGTGTGCATCTTCAAAGTCGATAATAGAATAACAAATATCATCGGCAGCTTCTACCAAGTATACAAATGGATGTCTTTTGTAAATGAGGAGACTTTCGTTTTCTTCCTGAATTAAATGTAGCTTTTGGGCAACTTCCAAAAACGCTGCTTCATCGGCCTGAAAAAATCCATATTTAGAGCGGTATTTTGGACCCGATTTTCCCAGACTAGCGCTGGCCTCACATGGATATTTCAAAATAGAACCGAGTGTAGAATAAGTCAATCGAAAACCTCCTCTTAGTCTACCATTGAACTGATTGGTGAGCAATCTAAACGCATTAGAATTCCCTTCAAAAGCAACCAAATCCGCCCATTCTTTATTGGAAAATAATGACCTGAAAGCAACATCATTTTCCCTGTCTATAAAATATTTAGAAATGGCTTCTTCACCAGAATGACCAAAAGCTGGATTTCCTAAATCATGCGCCAAGCAAGCACATGCCACAACATTTTTGAGGTGGTACTTGTAAAATTCGCTGGAATCGAAGTTATCTTTTACTTCTGGCAACTCGCTCAGAAACTTACCTGTAATTTCACCCAAAGACCTACCAACACTGGCAACTTCAAGCGAGTGTGTAAGCCTGTTGTGCACAAATACTTCTTCGGGCAATGGAAAAACCTGTGTTTTATTTTGCAATCTTCTAAAGGCACTCGAGAAAATAATTCGGTCCCAGTCGCGCTCAAATTCTGTGCGCTCGTTCATGGTTTCGGAGTGAATTCCGTAGCGTTCGGAAGAAAAACAATTGTTCCAGTTAATCATTCTGTTGGTTTGATTTGGGGACGAAGATACTCAGGCTGTTTAACAAAGTCATTATTTCTTTATCAATCGTTCGGTTACAGCTGAACCGGTACCCTTCAGCATTATGATATACACACCTGAAGCACGCGAAGAAACGTCACAACTTATATCGAAAGTACCAACTTCTCTTAGCTGCGGAGCGGATAGCGTTTCCACAAAATTGCCTTTCATATCCCACAATTCGAGACTAACTTTATTGTCAGAATAAGATATGCTTGCTCTTGCAGTAAACATTCCGTCAGTTGGATTTGGAAAAAGTTCCAATTTCCATGGAAACGGAATTTGAACACAACGCCCAGATTTTACAGAATCAGGATGCAAATTTTGCTGATTTGTAGGCGTTCTAACCGGAGGAACGGTAATCGCTTTTTCGGGTTTGGGTATTACCTTTTCGGGCTTTTCTTTTTCTGGTCTTTCTTTGAACTTTATAGGTATACTTTGCGACAAAGAAACATTAAGGGTAAGCAGTTCATCAGGAATTGTAGTTCTTATTCTAGCAGCTATTGGAGCACCTCCATATCCAGTCCCTTTTACAATTGCCCCATCAAAAAGACTCATGTTTACTTTTAAAGAATACCACATTTCACCAACAAAATATAAGTTACCACATTGGTCGTTGTCAAGACTTATAGTTGGTTCATTCGACATCATTGCCCTGCTCATTTTATACCAGCGTTAATTCCCATTGGCGTCGAAACTGGCAACAATAACCCGATGAAATGCGTCTGAAACTGTGTCTGTTCCTATCTTCAACGGTGGAATTCCTTTACTTCTGTCGTTTTTAAATGAGGCGAAAACATTCCCATCGAAGTCCTGACTTACGGCATTTATATCCAATGCGTTAAAAGTTTTTGTCCATTTGGGATTTCCATCTAAATCGAAGGCTGAGATAAACGCTTTCTTTTTCTCTGTTGTGTCGATTTTCATCCCAAAAAGTTTTTTCTGAAGCATTATTTTACCTCCAATTACTAATTGTTTGTTTACAACAGAAATATCACTTATCAAGGATTTCCCTTCTGAATATTTTATCCACTTTAACTTACCAGTTGCTGATATGCGAGCAACATAAGATTCGTAAGGTTCATTGTATTGACTCACAACATCTAAAACTGGCGCCATTTTAACAGGTCTATCTTGCGGTTTAATTCCAAAAAAAGCAGAGCCACTTACGTAGATATCGCCATCATTTCCAACTGCGGCAAGTGATGATTTTTCAAAGTAACTGCAGCAAGACTCGTCCATGTGTTGAAATTTATAGGTCCAATCGAGTATGTAATTCTTGGCAACCTTTTGCACGTAATTATGCCCAATATCTTTTAATTTTCCTGTTTTGTCTTTTACTTTTTCTTTGTATGCCTGAGCAACAATGAAATCTCCTTCAGGTGTTGCAGCGAAGCTAAGCCATTCTTCTTCTATCAAATTTTCCACTACATAAACTTTCTTTACCCTGCCTCTTCCATCAATTTCTGCAAAAAAATTAATTGGAACATCAGGCGATAATTTACTGCGACCATATCCATCAAAATAAATACTTTCGGAAGACCCGTCTTTATTCATTTTAGTAGCATGTTGATTCGCTGGTGAACCTTTAAAAGCTATCACTACAGTTCCATCTGCAAGTGAGGTAACACCATTAATTCTTCCACTATTTGAAATTTCTGAACCTTTAATCAGCCAGTCAATTCCGCCCTGAGCATTGTAACAGGTTACAAAAAACTGATCGTTATAATAATCCATTTTAAATTCTTCACCACTTCCTGAATAAATTACTGGATCTCCATCTGCAATTCGGTAGCTTGGTGTTTGGTATTGACCTGCTGCAATTAACCTTCCATCAGAAGTTACACAACTTTTGCTGTAGCCTGTCAACATATTACTTCCAGAAGAAGCCCATTCGAAATGTTGGGCGGTTGCATCCTGAATTGCAATTAACACGAAAATAAAAATGAAACGATAAATTAACTTATCCATTTAGCAAAGTAAAGGAAAAGTATAGAATCCTTATTATGTTTTCATACTTCTTCCTTTCGCTACGGGAATTGCAATTAGCGAAATATTAAAGTAACTAACTTAGAAATGATTTTAAGTAAATCAATGATTTAGATTTCTTTTCGATTAACTCATTAACTTTAATTCTAAATTGAGGCAGACGATTATTGATATGATCTTTTAATTTTTCTCCTTTGTTTAATAAACCAGATAAATCGACATCTGAGTCTTTTGCTGCTTTCTCGAACCATTCTTCTAGACGCGGATGTAAAACAATGATTTTATGATTGTTTGGTGTCAATAAAACTTCTATATCCAATTTCTTAGCTATTAATATTTTACTCTTGTTCCAAATAGTTGGTTGTTTCGATAAGGGGTCTTTATCAATTAATCCAATTGATACCTCAGATGACTTTTCTAAATTATTGCAAACATTTCCTTTATTAGACTGATGTTTAATATTTTTTCTTGGTATGCCGAGTGACATAACCAGCGCTTCATCTGCATTGCATTCTAAATAGATTAGCATTCTATGATAAATATTTATCTAAATTAAAAAATATGTCCTCATCAATTAGTTCATTTAGTTCTTCGCTTTTAAATGGTCTTACTAAAGTTTCATAATCTTTCATATATACCAAATTAACTTGGAGATCATTTTCTTTTGTTTTTTCAATAAGAGACTTTAACAAATAAGGGTTATGAGTAGTTAGAAAATACGTATTTGAATCATCGTCTGCTATAGTCTCCGCAATTTCTTTTGTATAAAACGGAAAAGTATTTGCTTCGGGTTCATCGAAAATAAGGACTGAATCTTTATTGCTTGCAATTGCTAATTTTAGAAATACAATCCTTCGTAAAGTGTCTGAAGTTGATTTATAAGGATAAGAATAAATATCATCATTAATTTCCTTAGCAATTTCAATTTGGTATGTTGTAGGTCTAGAAAGTAGTTTGAATCCTTTTGCCTTAAAAACATCAGATACCATTTGCTTTAAATGTGGTGTTTGAATAATTAAACTTGGGAAATTTAAACCATAAGGAGGACTTAAAAATGTTCTAAAGCTATGATTTTCATAATCCACAGAAGGGTTAAATGCATAATATCTAATTTTACTATCAAAATTTAAATAATCTCTATTTACTATTTCGCAGTTATATTTTAGCCAGGTCGTCTGTTCAATCTCTCCAATTTTAAAGCTGAATTCTAAATCCTCAATTAAAGCTCCGTATTGATTTTTAATCTTTTCAATTTTGTATGTATAATCTTGAAAATTGACCTCTAAACCTGCGGCGAAATTCTGGTCATAAAATAAATAAGTAGCATCTTCTAATCTTAATATTTGTTTAAAATAATCCAAGCTATTCACCGAAAACGGGAAGAGTGCATCAATAATATTGGTTTTACCAGCATTAGGCTCTCCTATAAAAATATTTACTCGCTTAGTTTCCAAATCCAATTTCTTGATTGATTTGAAATTTCGAATGCTGAGAATGGAGCTCATCACGTCTTTAGTTTAAGCAGCAAAGTTAAAAAACATGCTGATATTTTTTCTTCTAACTTTTCATACTTCTCCCCTTCGCTACGGGAATTGCAGCATAAGGATCTTCTGGCCAGGAATGTTTTGGGTACCGTCGTTTTAGTTCCTTTTTCACTTCAAAATAAGTGTTTGCCCAAAAACTGCGCAAATCGCTGGTTACTTGCACTGGTTTATAGCCTGGAGAAAGCAAGTGCAAAACCACAGAAGTCTTGTTATTGTTGATGAGTGGCGTGTCCATTAATCCAAAGAGTTCTTGTAAACGGACTGCTAAAATGGGTGTATTTCCTCCCGGAAAATATTCAATACGAATGGCTGAACCACTTGGAACGGTGATTTTTGATGGCGCTAACTTGTCTAACAGCTGCTGTTTTTCCCAACCTATAAAATTGAGCAATGCTTCTTTTAATGGAATGCGTTTTAGGTCATCCGGTTTTTTAATACTGCTTAGATAAGTTCCCAGCCAGTTTATATTTTCGGCGAGTAAAGTAGCTGAACTTACGTCGGGCCATTCCTGTTCGGGATTCCAAATTTGAAGACTTAAAATTCTGTTTTGTAATTGCGTAAAATGCTCGTCAAAATCTAACAATGCGAGGCCTTCCGTTTTCAAGGCTTTTGAAATTGCCTCTGAAATTTTTGAAGCATCAGGGTTTGCTAAAGGCTTAGATTGCAAAACAATACTACCAATTCTTAAATCTTTGGTCGCCACAATTCCACCTTTTCTAGTGTCCCAGGTCAAGACTTCTTTTTCTTTTACCATGGGCATCAAATCTCTTGGATTTAAGGGTGCAGCCAGAAATATTTTTCCCATTCCTTCTCGCATATCCATGTTAGCAACGGCGAGCCAAGCTTGGTGTGCTAAATCATCTTGGTGACCTGCAGCGGCTAATTTTCCATTCGAAAGTTGGAACTGAGCATTGTTTCCAGGTCTAGCGGATGCAATTCGTTCTGGATAAGCATAAGCAAGCAATAATCCAGTTTCATAAGGGTCAACAGCTTCGTTACTGGCATCAATTTTAAGCATTTGCCGGTACGATTGTGCAACTTTTTCAATGCGGACCATTTTTCTGCCAATACTATTTCTGCTTCGGTCTCTGCGCAAGGCTTCAATACGCAAGTTCAGGTCAATGCCTGCACCTTTTTCTAAAGGGTCGCGTTCTTCGAGTAATGCGGCAATATCTGTTGCCAATTGTTTGTTAGGCAGCGTTTTGGCCATTAATAGCATGTGTGCAATTCTCGGGTGACAAGCTAATTTGTGCAGTTCCTTTCCGTGACTTGTAATTTTACCATCTTCAATGGCACCAAGTTCTTGCAAGGTTTCAAGTCCTCCAGAAACCGCCGCTTTTGGAGGATTTGTAAGCCAGGTAAGCTGTTCAATATTTACAACGCCCCAAGCAGCCATATCCAACATCAACGAAGTAAGGTCAGCTTCCATTATTTCAGGAATTCTATGTTCTGCCATTCGCTCATGATCTGCCAACGACCACATTCTGTAACACACACCAGCACTCAATCTTCCTGCACGGCCAGCTCTTTGGTCAGCCGAATCTTTCGAAATTTTTACGGTGGTGAGTTTCGATAAACCAGAAGCTGCATCGAAACGGGAAGCGCGCCCAAAGCCACAATCTACCACAATCTTAATTCCTTCAATTGTTAAACTCGTTTCAGCAATCGATGTGGCAATTACCACTTTACGAATGCCATTTTTATTAGGCATGATTGCACGAAATTGTTCATTTGGTGGCAATTGTCCATACAATGGATGTATTGAAAATTCTGGCAATGCTGCTTTCAACAAATCCGCACATTTTCTAATTTCACCTTCACCGGGCAGAAATATAAGTGTGTCACCGTCGTGGGTTTTTACTGCGTTAATTGTAACGCGTGCGGTAGTTTCGGGTAACATCAATTCGTCTTGCATGCCAGCATATTTTATCTCCACTGGATATTGTCGCCCTTTACTTTCAATTACCTCCGCCTTCAAAATAGAACTCAATTTTGGTAAATTCAATGTTGCCGACATAATCACAATGCTCAAATTAGGCCTCAACACTTGCTGTGCTTCTCGGCACAAAGCCAAAGCCAGGTCGGCATGCAGATTCCGCTCATGAAACTCATCAAAAATCACCATTCCAACGCCTTCCAAGGCATTATCAGATTGCAGCATTCTGGTGAGTATTCCTTCGGTGAGCACTTCCAGGCGAGTAGCTGAACTTACTTTACTTTCAAAACGTATACGGTAGCCAATGGTTTGCCCCACATCATCGCCCCATAATTCGGCCATGCGCAAGGCAATGGTTTTGGCAGCCAATCTTCTTGGTTCCAGCATTAAAATTTTCTTTCCTTCCAGCCAAGGTTCTTCCAGCAATGTAAGCGGCAACAAGGTGCTTTTTCCAGCTCCTGGTGGCGCACAAATGATGAGTGTTGATTGTTGTTGGAGGTGAACTTTAACCTTGTCGATGATATCAACAACAGGCAAATTGGTTTCGAAAGGATGAAAAGGCAAAGAAGATTATTTTGAAACGCAAATTTAGCCCAATTTGCCATTTAATTAAAACTTAAAGTTACATGAGAAATAAAGTGATTTGGGCGTTTCCCCGATTGCAGCGCAAAAGGCCAACGCACATCGGGGTCGGGCTGTCGCGCCCACAAGGTGGTTGCGCTCCATCCCTAACGCGGCATTCCATTCCACAATAAAAGGTTATAAAACGAGAATCTTTAGATTGTAAATAGGTCAATTTATTTTTCTAAGTTGCCTTGCAGATCAACATTCATACAACATGAAAAAAGTAACAGGCATAGGTGGCATTTTCTTTAAATGTAAAGACCCAAACGCAATGAAAGAATGGTATAAAAACCACTTAGGCTTTGACACTGACGAATATGGAACCACCTTCGAATGGCGAAAAAGCGATAATGCAAATCTCAAAGGATTCACGCAATGGAGTCCATTCAAAGAAACTACCAAGTATTTCGAGCCTTCGCCAAAAGAATTTATGATTAATTATCGGGTTGAAAACTTAGAGGTATTAGTCGCAGAATTAAAAAAAGATGGCGTTGTTATTTGCGATGAAATTGAGAGTTTCGAATACGGGAAATTCGTTCATATTTTGGATGCAGAAGGAAACAAAATAGAATTGTGGGAGCCTGTTGATGAAGAGTATGATAAAATTGCTGGGGGAAGAACTTCTTAATGAATAATTAAAAATGAAGAATGAATAATTGGGCGGTGATTTAGCCATGGGTTAAAACCCTTTTCCTTGCGCCCGCGATAGGAGCAAATTAGCTCCCATTTTTGCTTTTCGCAAAATGGGACTAATGCGGATAGCGCGAAATGGCGCCCAAAGAACAATTAACAAGCTGTTGAAAATGTGCGTGTTGAGAGTCGATATCCCTCTTTATGAGTAGTGCAAAATGGTACTTTTGAATAATTAAATTTAGCACTTTTACCACTTGATTTCAAACTTATCAATATAGATTTTTGAATTGTTGGTTAAGTATTACTAAATTATTAAATCATCAAATTATTATTATTTATTATTCTTATTTATTAAACCTTGTGGATCGATGATTAATCGTGAAGCGGCCCTATACCTGGTTCAAGGCAATTAGCTGTTGGCTGGGTATTGTGGCGGATTAATGTAAACGAGAAGAAATTAAACTAATAAATTCTGCACGGGTTTTATCTTTCAAAAACTCGCCAGTAAAAGCTGAGGTAGTTGTAACGGAGTTTTGTTTCTGAACGCCTCGCATTTGCATGCAAAGATGTTGTGCTTCTATTACTACAGCAACGCCCATAGGTTGCAAGGTGTCTTGAATGCAATCTCTGATTTCGGTGGTTAATCTTTCTTGTACTTGCAAGCGCCTAGAAAAAGCATCTACAATGCGTGGTATTTTACTCAAGCCTACAATTTTACCATCTGGAATGTAGGCAATATGTGCTTTTCCGAAGAAAGGTAGCATGTGGTGTTCGCACATAGAATACAACTCAATGTCTTTTACGAGCACCATTTGTTTGTAGTCTTCAGAAAACATGGCAGATTTTAGAATTTCTGCTGGATGCATGTTATAGCCCTGAGTAAGAAACTGCAAAGATTTAGCAACTCGCTTTGGAGTCATTAGTAAACCTTCTCGTTTGTTGTCTTCTCCTAATTCTTCTAAGATTATTGCATATTTTTTAGCGATAGAAGCTGTAATTTCTTCGTTGAAAAGCTCTTTTTTGTGGTAATTTTCGCTGCTGTTTTTAGTGTTTTCCATGTTGTTAGTGCTGTGGACCGAAATATTCTGCAAAGTTGTTTTCGGTTTCGTAAAGTTTAATTGAATGCAAGTAACATCCGTAGGCAGCAATTGGTTCTACGATTTGTTTCCAAATAGCAATGCAAAGGTTTTCTGTTGATGGCATGATTCCTTGCATGAAAGGTACGTCGACATTCAAATTTTTGTGGTCTAACTGGTCGGTGACTTTTTCGCGAATAATTTTGCTGAGCACTTTTAAATCAATCACAAAACCTGTAAGCTCGTTTGGTTCGCCTTTTACGGTAACATAAAGGTTGAAATTATGTCCATGCCAGTTAACATTTGCGCATTTACCAAAAACTTCTTCGTTTTTTTCATCAGACCACTCGGGCCTTGCCAGTTTATGTGCTGCGTTAAAATGCTCTTTTCGCGTTACGTAAATCATAAGTTAATATTGCGGCAAAGGTAATAGTTCGCAGCTATTGTTTAGGGTTTCGGAGAAGAAAAACAAAGCCATTTTTTTGACCCAATACTTTGAGTTCTTTATTGGCGGAATATTCTTTTAAATGTATGGATTTTAATACGAAATAAACCGGTTTATCTATGTTCCCGTTTAGGTACCAATTGCGCAAAGTATCGATGTTGTAATAGCCTTGAGGGTCTTTAGAGTGCAACATTTCGTTGAAGGAAATGCCTTTTTTTTGAATATAGAAATATTGCGCGAAACTTTTAAAATGAAGGGTTTCGATGTATACATTTTCATGTTGTTTTGCAATGTAAAAATCTACCGCGGCTTGTTGGGTATAACCTGCAATGCGCGGTACAAAGGAAGTTAATAGTATTAATGTTGAAATGACCATTCCTGCAAATTGAATGATAAGTGCTTTTTTAAGTTGTTTTTTATGGAGGTAAATAACACAAAGTGCGAGTGAAATTAACCAAATAATGCCACAACTTAAATCTAAATAAGTCCAGCTTACAGCCGCTTTTAGATTCTCTACAGCGAATGGGTCTTTGATAAATGGAACGAGTTGCTGAATGTTCATTCCAACCAATGGAATGAGTAATAAAATGAGGCCAAGTAGTCCGCCAATAAAACCGTAGCTGATTTTACCAAAAAGTGACCATTTTACCTTTTGTTGGATTTCTTTTTCAATGGCAAATGCAGCAATACCGCTCAATGGCAAATAGCAAAGCGAGGAATAGTGTACAATTTTAGTGGTGGTAATGGAGAAAATAATGAGAACGACTGAAAACAAAATATACATCCATTGTAAAAAAGTAGCATTTATGTTTAGGTTGTTTGTTTTTGAAAAGACATGTTTTAAGGCAATGATGGAAATAGGAAAACAACCTATGAGAATGACAATAAAGTGGTAGTAAAATGGTTGTCCATGGCCAGCATCGGGTGTGGTAAAGAGCCTAATTTGATAGGTAACAAATTGCTCGAGAAACCAGGTGCCGTTTTTAATGGTTTCGGGGCCGTACCAAATAAAAGTGGTGAGCAAGATGGCCAACAGAATGTAACAGCCATTGAGAAAACTTAGAATTGGTTTGAACTTCTGAATAGCCCAGTAAACAAAGAATGTAATCCCAGCGAGTAAGAGTGCAACAGGACCTTTGGTAAGCACTGCAAGACCTAGAAATAAGCCAGTTAGTAGTGCATAATTTCTAGATTTTAACTTGTTTTCAACCTTAGTGCAGAGATATAAAAACCAGGTTCCCACAAAGATAAAATAGTTAAAAACAGGGTCAATAATTCCTGATTTGAAATAAATGAATGGCAGGAAACTAAAAACCATGCAGCAGGCCCAGATAAAGCCGAGTTGATTGCTTCTTAGTTTTCGGCCCATTTCGAAGAGGGTGAGTGCAGTGATAATTCCGAAGAGTGCATTCGGAAAACGTGCAGCAAATTCGTTGATTCCAAATAACTTCATGCTTGCAACTTGCAACCAGAAAAACAGTGGAGGTTTTTCCCAAAAAGGTTGAAAGTTGATTTGCACACGTGCATAATCGCCCGTAACAATCATTTCGCGGGCTGATTCTGCAAAGTTAATTTCGTCCCAATCGAACAATGGCGCATTGCCTAAAAAAGGAATGAAGCAAAGTGCGCTCAGTAAGAAGAGTAAAATTCTGAATTGATTGGTGCTTAATTTCATTTTTTGAGGATGCGTTTATCCGCCCAAGTAATTTTTTTGGAAGCAAATAACTGGGTAAAGAAATAAAAAGAAGCAATTGCTGCTGCAAAACCAAATGAAAAACCAGCCAGCACATCTTCGGGAAAGTGCATATAGCGGTAAATACGAGAATAGCCCACACAAATTAGAACTACAGCAATTAATACCTGTTGCCATTTTTTATGGAAAATTAGCACCAAAAAAAAGGCAAGACTTGCTGCAGAGGCGGAATGTCCTGAAGGGAAACTGTACCAGAGATATGGACTTAAATCTAAAGGAAGTTGCAGGTTTATTTGATTGATTTCGAACCATTTTACAGGACGAGGATTGTGAGGAATAAGAATTTGCTTTATGAGTTGAACCAGCAAGGAACCTGAAATGTAGGAACTGAGTAGAATTATAGCATATCTATACGAAAGATAAACAGCAAAAAGCAGCACAACACAAATGGTAAAGACACCATCTCCTAAGATTGTAAAAGCTTTAAAAAGTAAATTGTTGAAGTTGTTGCGAGGGAGTTGAATGAACAGGAAACTTTCTTGTTTTGGAAAAGATAGAATGAGCAATAAAGCAGATAACATAGCTATTCCAACAATGAACCAAAAAATACGTGGTTTGATGATGGATTTTATCATGCCTCCTTTAAATTGGGATACTCAACTTTTACTAAGAACAATCCGGAAGCACCGGCGCTAACACCAGCTCTGAAGCGATTTTTACTTTGGATAATGTCGATAAATTGTTCTTCACTCATTTTTCCTTTACCCACATCAATCAGGGTTCCGACAATTGCTCTTACCATGTTTCTTAGAAAACGGTTGGCTGAAATTCGAAATGTAATCATTCCTGGAGTTTGAATAAATGTGGCTTCGGTAATGTGGCAAAACGTATTATCAACTTGGGTATGGCTTTTTGAGAAAGCTCCAAAATCTTGTCGGCCAAGTAGCAATTTGGCTGCATGTTGCATGGCTTCCACATCTAGTTTTTGATGACAATACAAGGAAAGTTTGTGCAAAAAAGGATTTCTTTCGGTGGTAATTCTGTATTCATAGGTTCGGGAAATGGCGTCGAAGCGGGCATTGAACGAATCTGAAACTGGAAAAATATCTCGAAAGTGTATACCGGGAAGGTCTACCGCAGCAAGCTTCTTCACCAAACCATGTAAATCTTCAATTGGAACTTCGCAATCGAAATGTGCAAAAAACTGTTCTGCGTGCACACCTGAATCTGTTCTACCGCATCCAAGTGTAAAGATTTTTTGCTTGAGAAGTAAGCTAAGTATCCTATCTACTTCTTGTTGCACCGTGATTGCGTTGGGCTGAAATTGCCAGCCATGGTAATTGGTGCCGTTGTATTGTAAATGGATTAAGTATCTCACAGGGCGGCAAAGATAACTGAGAATGATAATAAATCCTTAATGCGCTCAATTGGATTGATGGTTAGAATTTTTACAATAAATGAAAAGTAGAATTTATGTATTTGATGAGTTATCTTGTTTTAGGACATGTTGATGGAAAAGTAGAGGTTTATACATATTTATGGGGTGTCCCTAACCTCCCTCCGCCGGTTTTAACCTACCAAATTCAAAAACACGACAGGAGAGCAGTGATGCGAAAACTATTAACAAAATGAAGGTTTTGGTAAGGCTGTAAAGGTTAAAAATTGGAATATATGGATGGTAGCTTTTTGGGGTTGTTGATAATTGTAAATGGTGGGTTTTAAGGAAATGGTGATGATTGAAAAGCTGCAAAAAAAGAAATTTGATTTCGTTGGTAATTCATAGGCTAACAAAATGTGAGGTTTATTGCCGCCGCGCGAACGGGCGAGCCAAATAGCGCCCGAAGGGACTATAGGCGAGCACGTGACCTTTGTTTTTTGCTAAATGGTTCAATTGACTATAAAATGCTCATAAAAAACAAGGGGCGCGCCCAAAAAAATGAAAAGTATTTTGTTAACATTTTTTAAGTTTTTGGGTATTGAAATGAGGGATTGTTTACGTTTACTTTGCGCCGCAATTTTAAAACAATAACAATGACAGATATTCGTGAACTAAATGAAAGGATTGAGCGGGAGAGTGCATTTATAGAACTACTTAATTTAGAGTTAGATAAGGTGATTATTGGGCAAAGATATATGCTCGATAGGTTATTGATTGGCTTGTTGGCAAACGGGCATATTTTGTTAGAAGGGGTGCCAGGTTTGGCAAAAACGCTGGCTATTAAAACTTTGGCGCAGGCAATTGATGCACAATTTAGTAGAATTCAGTTTACTCCCGATTTGTTACCAGCCGATTTAATTGGAACAATGATTTACAGTCAGAAACAAGAGCAGTTCTCAGTTCGTAAAGGGCCTGTTTTTGCAAATTTTATTTTGGCCGATGAGATAAATCGTGCGCCGGCAAAGGTGCAGAGTGCGCTGTTGGAAGCGATGCAAGAAAGACATGTTACCATTGGCGACACAACTCATAAGTTACCTGAGCCATTTTTGGTATTGGCCACTCAAAATCCGGTAGAGCAGGAGGGAACTTACCCATTACCTGAAGCTCAGGTTGACCGATTTATGATGAAAGTGGTAATAAGTTACCCAACAAAAGAGGATGAACGTAAGATTGTACGTGAAAATTTGGCTGCTGAATTTCCAAAACCGAACAAAGTGGTAAGTACAGACCAGATTATTCGTGCAAGAAGCATTGTGCGTGAGGTTTACATGGACGAAAAAATTGAGAAATACATCATAGATATTGTGTTTGCTACCCGTTTTCCAAAAGACCATGGATTGGCAAAATACCAATCGTTGATTAGTTTTGGCGCATCTCCACGTGCTTCTATAAGTTTGGCAATTGCTGCAAAAGCATATGCATTTATAAAACGCAGAGGTTATGTGATACCCGAAGATGTTCGTGCGGTTTGTATGGATGTATTAAGACATAGAATTGGTCTTACTTACGAAGCAGAAGCTGAGAATATTACGACAGAACAAATTGTAAACGAAATTTTGAATACAGTTGAAGTTCCATAATTGTTAAGATAATTGGAAACCAAAGAATTATTAAAAAAGGTAAGGAAGCTTGAAATTAAAAGCAGGGGACTCTCGGCGCAATTGTTTTCGGGGCAATACCATAGTGCTTTTAAGGGAAGAGGTATGTCGTTTAGTGAGGTACGCGAGTATCAAGCAGGCGACGATGTTAGAACAATAGACTGGAATGTGTCGGCTCGTTTGAATCACCCTTATGTGAAGGTGTATGAGGAAGAAAGAGAATTAACCATTATGCTTGTGGTGGATGTGAGTGGTTCGAAAGATTTTGGAACACAGGTGCAGTTTAAGATGGATTTGGTGACTGAAGTTTGCGCTGTGTTGGCTTTCTCAGCCATGCAAAACAACGATAAAATTGGAGTGATTTTTTTTAGTGATAAGATTGAAAAGTACATTCCACCTAAAAAAGGAAAGTCTCATACTTTGAGAATTATTAGGGAATTGATTGATTTTAAACCTGAAAATAAAGCAACAAACGTAGAGGAAGCTTTGCGATTTTTAACCAATATTGCTAAGAAAAGATGTACAGCTTTTTTGTTATCAGACTTTATGGCAAGCGGATATGAATCTGTTTTGAAAATTGCAGCCAAAAAGCACGATTTAGTTGCGTTGAGAGTTTTAGATCCAAGAGAAGAAACATTGCCAGATGCTGGTTTGGTAAGATTTAAAGACGCAGAAACTGGAAAATCTATTTGGGTGGATACTTCTGATAGAAATGTAAGAAAACAATATGAGGTGCATTATAAAAAGCAAGAAGAAATAATTAATGCAACTTTTGCCCGTGCAGGTGTTGATATGACTGTATTGCATACCAATAGAAGTTATATTCAACCATTAAGTAATTTGTTTAAAAGAAGAGGAACGAGATGAACCGATTAAAATATCTTTTATTGTTGGTTTTGTTTCTAAGTATAGATGTATCACTTAGTGCCCAGCAAGCTTTTGTAAAAAGCGATAAGTACAAAATAAGAATTGGTGACCAAGCTCAAATTGAGTTAAATGCAAATGTTCCAAAAGGAGAACGTTTGATTTGGCCTGTTTTAAATGATTCATTGGGGCCTTATTTCGATATTGTAAATAAAAGTGCCATTGATACCATTGCAGATTCTACCGGTAATGGAATGCGATTAATACAGAAAATAAATATTACTTCTTTTGATAGTGGGCGACATACGATGCCAGTTTTTAGTTTCGATTTTATAAAACCCACAGGTGATACCAATTCCATTGTTAGTGATGCATTACTGATTGATGTGTTAACCATTCCTGTAGATACTACTAAAGCCATTAAAGACATAAGAGATGTTTTAGATGTGCCATTCGAAATTGGAGAATACATTCCTTGGATTATTGGAGGATTGGTGCTAGTTGCAATTTTAGTGGCAGGTATTTATTTATTGTTAAACAAGAAAAAACCCGCTGCAGAGGTTAAGCCTAATGTTCCCAAAATTCCAGCTTGGCAATTGGCACTTTCTGCGCTAGATGTTATTGAAAAAGAAAAAGTCTGGCAAGAAGGAAAATCGAAACAATACCAATCGGATATTACTGATACACTTAGAAAATACATTGAAGAGCAGTTTAGATTACCAGCAATGGAATCAACAACAGACGAAACTTTAATGTTGTTAAGGAATAATGACTTTACACAAGAGGCACAGCAACAAATGCGTCAATTACTGACTTTAGCCGATTTAATAAAATTTGCCAAGCAAGAAGCATTACCCTCTGATCACGAAAGAAGTATGGGCATGGCAAGAGAGTTTATTATGACAACAAAGCCAGTTGAAGTAAAGCCAACAGGTGGAAAGGAGGCTGGTAAACAATGAATTGGGATAATTATAGTTTTCCTCCGTTAGACGAAATAACATTTGCTCACAAATGGGTGCTTTTTCTTTTGATTTTAGTGCCTTTAATGGTGGCTTGGTATTTTTGGAAAGGCAGATTTGGAAAACCTGAATTAACCATTTCTTCTTTAGCAGGATTTGGCAATAAAAAGGAATCTGTTGTGGTGAAATTGATGCACTTGCCAATTATATTGAGAAGCATAACGGTAGCTTTGTTAATAGTGGCTTTGGCAAGACCTCAAACAAAATTATCGTGGCAAGACATGAGTACCGAAGGCATCGACATAGTTTTAGCAATGGATTTGTCTCCCAGTATGTTGGCGAAAGATTTAAAACCCAACAGATTAGAAGCAGCAAAAAGTGTGGCCATAGAATTTATTGATGGTAGAGAAACAGATAGAATAGGATTAGTAGTGTTTTCGGGAGAAGCATTTACACAATGTCCTTTAACGATTGACCATAGCGTATTGAAGAATTTGTTGACTTCTGTGGAACCAAATTTTTTGGCAGATGGAACTGCCATTGGAATGGGCCTCGCAACTGGTGTAAACAGATTACGCGAAAGCAAAGCAAGCAGCAAAGTGATAATTTTAATAACTGATGGGGAAAATAATGTTGGTTCAATTTCTCCTTTAACAGCAGCTGAAATTGCTCAGAAATATGGAATTAGGGTATATACAATTGGTGTTGGAACAAAAGGAATGGCTTATTCACCTTACAGTCGCCTACCGAATGGTGAATTTATTTTTGATTATGTACCTGTAAAAATTGATGAGCCATTATTGAAAGAAATTTCGAAAATGACAAATGGGAAATATTTCAGGGCTACGAATAATGCTGGACTTGCTGATATTTACAAGCAAATTGACTTGATGGAAAAAACCAAGTTTGATGTAACTGAGTTTAGAAAGAAAAAGGAAGAATTTTGGCCTTTTGCTTTTTTTGCAGCGCTGCTCTTGTGTATAGAATGGTTGTTAAGAAACACTTTAATGCGTTCAATCCCTTAAGCTATGTTTAAATTCGCCTATCCAGTATTTTTATGGGGATTAGTTTTACTACCTTTCTTTGCAATGTTGTTTGCATATAGAATGTCGTGGAAGAAAAAAGCTATTCAACGATTTGGTGAGCAAAAGTTGATGGACTTGCTTATGCCAGACAAATCGAATGCACGTACAACTTGGAAATTTGTATTGCTTTTTATTGCTTATATGTTGATGATTGTTGGTTTGGCGAATCCTCAAATAGGAAGTAAATATGAAGAAGTAAAACGCCAAGGAGTAGATTTAATAATTGCGTTGGATGTTTCAAATAGTATGTTGGCTGAAGATATTCGTCCTAACAGGTTAGATCGGGCGAAACAAGCAATTAGTAAATTAATTGACAATTTACACGACGATAGATTAGGAATTGTAATTTTTGCAGGTGATGCTTATTTGCAATTGCCATTTACTTCAGACTATGCAGCTGCTAAATTGTTTTTAGCAACAGTCGATAATAGAAGCATTCAAACACAAGGAACTGCAATTGGTGCAGCAATTAATACAGCTGTTAAGGCTTTGCCAAAAGGCGGAGTTAGGAATAAAGCGATAATCGTAATTTCTGACGGTGAAAATCATGAAGACGATGCCATTGAAGAAGCAAAAAGTGCCAAGCAATTAGGAGTTTTTGTGCATACTTTGGGCATAGGTTCAGAAAGTGGAGGCCCAATTCCTGATATCGGTGAAAATGGTGAAAGGCTGGGTTATAAGAAAGATGAAAAAGGAACAACTGTAATTAGCAGAATGAATCCACAAATGCTGAATGAAGTAGCAGCTGCCGGAGGTGGAAAATTTGTGCAATCGTCTACAAGTGATATTGGTTTGGAGGAATTATTCACCCAAATTAACACCATGCAAAAGACTGATTTTGGTACAAAAACGTTTACAGATTATGAGGATCGTTTTCAATGGTTTTTAGGATTTGGTTTATTAATTTTATTGCTTGAGTTTTTGATGAATGAGCGCAGAAGTGCTATTTCTAAAAAAGTGAATTTATTTGGAACTACTAAAAGAAATAAATGAAAAAATTAATTTTATTCCTCTTACTATTTCCTGTGCTGGCTGCATTTTCCCAACAAGATGGCGGGCATTTGCGCAAAGGAAATGAGTTGTATAAAAAAGGGAAATTTAATGAAGCTGAAATTGAATACAGAAAAGGCTTGGAAAAGAAACCAGATTCTTATGTAGGGAAATATAACTTGTCGAACGCTCTTTATAAGCAGAAAAAATATAAAGAATCTTCCGTTCTAATGGATAGTTTGATTCAGAAATCTAAAGACCCGAATCAGCAAGCATCAGCTTATCACAACTTAGGAAATTCTTTATTGCAGGATAAAGCATACGCTGAAAGTGCTGAAGCCTACAAAAAAGCATTGAAATTGAAGCCTGATGCAGAAGATTCAAGATACAATTTGTCTTATGCTTTAAAAAAACTGCAACAGCAACAGCAACAGCAGCAACAAAAACAACAACAGAAAAATCAGAATAAAGATCAAGACAAAAAAGACCAACAAAAACAACAGCAAAAAGACCAACAGAAAAAAGAAGAAAAGAAGCAGAATCTTAATCAGGAAGATGCTGAGCGCATGTTAGATGCATTGAATAGAGATGAGAAAGAGTTAAGAAAGAAAACAGATAAAAAAGCAACAAAAGCTGGACAAGCTGCAACAGGAAAAGATTGGTAATGAGCGCAATTATGAAAAAAATACTTTTTTGTATTTCATTTGTTTTGATAGTTCTTTCTGGGAAATCTCAGGAAATAAAATTTTCTGCGAATGTTTCTAAAAAGCAATTAGTTGTTGGAGAACGTTTCCAATTACAATATTCTATTAATTCTTCGGCATCGGGATTTACTGGTCCAGACTTATCTTCTTTTGATGTTTATTCAGGACCTAACCAAAGCACGAATATTCAAATAGTAAATGGAAATTATGCGCAAGCGCTTACATACTCCTTTATTTTAGCTCCCAAAAAGGAAGGTAAATTTACAATTGGAGCAGCCTCAATTGTTGTTGGAAATGGAAGGGTAAAAAGCAATGCTGTAGATATTGAAGTGATAAAAGGAAATGCCGCCAATAAACAACAAGGAGGAAATCAGGGCATTCAAGGAGGAAATTCAGCAAAAGGAGGAGCAGTAAATGCTGGTGATAACCTATTTATTAGGGCAATTGTAGATAAAAGCAAGGCTTATTTAGGAGAACAAATCACCGTTACTTACAAGATATATTCAAAGTATAATCAAATTAGCTTTTCCGATTTGAAATTTCCTACGTTTAATGGTTATTATTCTGAGGAAATTAAGTCGATTAAAAATGATAAGCTGGTTACCGAAAGTTACAATGGAAGCAACTATTACACTGCAGAACTAAAGAAAACATTATTGTTTCCTCAAAAAAGTGGCAAGCTGGAAGTACCATCATTAGACGCTACTTGCTTGGTAAGAGAAAAGGTGCAATCCCAAAGTATTTTTGACCAATTTTTCGGAGGAAGTTATCGCGATGCAGAAGTTAAAGTAAGGAGCAAGTCTTTACAATTAGAGATTTTACCTCACCCTGCTTCGGGCAAACCTGCCGATTTTAATGGAGCCGTGGGAAATTTTTCTATCTCCTCGAAAACAGATAAAACCGCGCTTAAAGCGGGCGATGCTGTAAACTATAAAATTACATTAAGTGGAAAAGGCAATTTAAAACTATTAGAAAATTTGCCCATACAGTTTCCTACAGAATTTGAAGTGTACGACCCTCAAATTAATGATGAGATAAGTGTTTCAGAAGGAGGAATGAGTGGTAAAAGAACTTTCGAATATCTTATGATTCCTCGAGCAGGCGGCAGCTACGCAGTTGGTCCTTACACGTTTTCTTATTTTGACCCCAATAAAAAAGCATATCAAACCATTACGATTCCTAAAATCCAATTGGAAGTTGAAAAAACAAGTGGAGATCAAATAGTTGTAAATAGAGGAGGTTCGCAGACTGGTGTTAAGAAATTGGCTTCTGATATTCGTTTTATTCATACAAGCGATCCTGAACTGAAACCTATTCAAAGCAACCATTTCTTTGGTTCAGCAGGATTTTATTCTTTAATGTCTTTTCCTCCATTGGCGCTTATTGTTTTACTAATTGTGAGAAGGAGATCTGCCGAAAGGTCCAACAATATTGGCATTTATCGCAGAAAAGAAGCTGGTTCGATGGCGCAGAAAAGGCTTAAAAAGGCAAAAGAATTACTGGTTGCTAATAACAAATTAGCATATTATGAAGAAGTTTATAAGGCTTTAAATGGTTATTTGAGCGATAAGCTTCAAATGCCAGTTGCAGAATTATCAAAAGATGCAATAAAAGCAAAGTTAGCGCAGCACCAAGTTCCGGAAGCAATTGTTCTTTCGCTTTTGAAAATTATTGACAGTTGCGAATTTGCCAGATATGCTCCAGGAGGAACTTCTGAAATGGAAGATTTATATACTGAAACAATCCAAGTTTTAAATAAAATTGATCAACAGTTAAAGGCATGAAATCTATCTTTTTTATTCTTTTAGTTGCCTTATCTTCTTTTGCAAAAGCACTTTCTTCCGATGCAATTTTTGCAGATGCTAATAAAGCTTATACAGCCAATGATTTTAAACAAGCTGTCCTTTTGTATGAGCAAGTGCTCAAAGAAAATAAGTTAGAATCTGCTGTATTGTATTACAATCTCGGGAATTCCTATTTTAAATTAACAGATTTTCCCAATGCAATTCTCAATTATCACAGGGCTTTGCGTTTAAATCCTGATGATGCCGACGTTCAAAATAACCTCAATCTTGCAAATGCCAAAATCCAAGACAGAATAGAACCTATTCCTGAGTTGTTTTATTTCAGATGGGCCAAGCAGCTAAGAAATTCGCTGTCTACTGATGCTTGGGCAGTTTTTTTCTTATTGTTTTTTACATTCAGTGCCATAGGATGGATATTTTATATTATAGGCAACTCAATTGGAATTAAGAAAACCGGATTTTACCTAGGTCTTATCTTATCCTTTTTATCTTTATTTACCTTCGGAATGGCTTGGTCGGCTAAGCAATACCAAGAAACAGTTAAAGAAGCAATTGTATTCTCAGGAAGTGTATCTGTAAAAAGTTCTCCTGCCGAGAGTGGAACAAGCCTTTTTGTAGTGCATGCTGGCACATTTGTAAGCATAACCGACCAAGTTGGCGATTGGGTAAAAGTTAAAATTCCTGATGGAAACGAAGGCTGGATTTTAATGGCTGATTTGGAGGTGATTTGAATTTGTTTTTCATAGCCCATGGTTTAAACCATGGGCTATGAAAAAATGGTTTTTCAAATCGTTACTTCAATCCCCCATGCACACTTAAAATGCTTTTCTGGGCAACTTTTAAATCCATGTAAACCGCAAGGCCGACAACTTAATTTTTCTTTGGTTTGTAGAATATGACTATTGTCTGATAATGGCCCAAAGCCAAATTCGGGAATGGTGCTGCAATAAATGGCTGTTACAGGCGCATTTACAGCCGAACATAAATGCATAGGTGCCGAATCGTTTACGTAACTCATTTCTGCGCCTTTGAATAATGCTGCCGATTGTAATAGGCTTAACTTCCCGCAAAGATTTAAGGTATTTTTCCTATTCGACTTTTCTATTATTGCGTCGCACAAAGCTTTATCTGTTGGCGCTCCCGTTAAATAAATGCTAAAATTTTCTGGTATTGTCGCTATTAATTCTACCCATTTTTCTGCCGGCCATTGCTTGGTAAACCAAACCGATGCAGGCGCTAAACAGATGTAAGGCTGAGCAGGTTCAAAATTTAGTCTTGGAGGATAAATTTTAGGTTGGATATTTCCAGTAATAGATAATGGTTGTAAAAGCGTCAAATTGCGCGCACATTCATGTAATCCATTGTTAATTTGATGAGGCAATTTATATGTGAAAAATGCGGAAAATGGATTTTTATCGAATCCAATTTTAATTGTAGCTTTTGATAATGCAGTGAGTAAGCCTGCTGCTGCAAAGCGCTGACAGTTAACAACTGCGCTGTATTGCACATTTCTTATTTTTTGTAAAAGAGTATATAAATTTCGGTATTTATTTTCTTTTTTATTCCAAACAATTACCTCATTTATAAAAGGATGATTTTCAAAAAGTAACTCATTTCCCTTTCTAACCAGTACATCAATTTTTATAGAGGAAGAATGTTGATGAATCGCCTCAATAATTGGTGTTGCAAGAATTACATCTCCAATAAAAGCAGTTTGAATAACTAAAACTTTTTGAATTTCCATGCTGGTTTTATACAGCTACTTGATGTTCGCGTAAGGCATCATTCAAAGATGTTTTTAAATCGGTGCTTGCTTTTCGTTTCCCAATTATCAAAGCACAAGGCACTTGATAATCGCCAGCTGCAAAAGTTTTAGTGTAAGAACCAGGAATTACCACAGAACGCTCAGGAACTTTACCTACATAAGTAATTGGTTCCGCACCACTTACATCTATAATTTTAGTGCTTTTTGTCAAAACTACATTCGCCCCTAAAACCGCTTCTTTTTCCACATGTATACCTTCTACAACAATGCAACGTGAACCAATAAAACATCCATCTTCAATTATCACAGGACTGGCTTGCACAGGTTCTAAAACGCCTCCAATTCCAACGCCTCCGCTGAGGTGAACGTTTTTACCGATTTGAGCACAAGAGCCAACTGTGGCCCAAGTATCTACCATGGTACCTTCATCTACATAAGCACCAATATTTACATAAGATGGCATCAAAATCACTCCAGGAGCAATAAAACTACCATAACGCGCCACTGCATTTGGAACAACACGAACACCCAAAGCCTGATAGCCAGTTTTCAGTAACATTTTATCGTGGTATTCAAATGGGCCAACTTCAATTACCCGCATTTGTTGAATTGGGAAATAAAGAATCACCGCTTTTTTTACCCAATCGTTTACTTTCCAAGTGTTTCCTGCTTTCTCGGCCACACGAATGCGTCCATTATCCAACTCTTCAATTACTTGTCTTATAGTTTTTTGAATGCTTACATCTTTAAGCATTTCACGGTTAGTCCAAACTTCTTCAATTATTGTTTGCATGTAAAGCGATTTCTGCAAAAATAGTTTTTAAGTACTTTACTTTTTCACAATGCGGAATTCTGTTCTTCGGTTTTCTTCTCTGCCTTTTTCCGTAGAATTATCGCCTTTTGGAATGGTTTCACCGTATCCTTTAGCTTGCAACCTTGTTACAATAATTCCTTTGGCAACAAGAAAATCAACTACCGATTTTGCTCTGTTTTCTGATAGAAGCATATTGGCTTGGTCGTTTCCAACATTATCTGTATGTCCTCCAATTTCAATGACCAATGTTGGGTTTTTATTAAGAAATTCAACCAATTTATTCAATTCAACTTGAGATTCATTTTTCAACCCGAACGAACCCGTTTCGAAGAAAATATTTTTCAGAACAATAGATTGTCCTGTTTCTATTGGATTTAATTGAATATCTACCTCAAAAACATCTGTTGGTTTTAAGGATTTACCCAATTTGTAATTTTCAGAATAAAACAAATAACCAGGGGCGCTTACGTTTAATGCGTAATTACTACCCGCAGGTAAGCTTACGAGGAATTCTCCACTTTGTTTATCCGAACGACTCAAAGCCCTTGTTTCTCCAGTTGATAAATCAATAATTTCGAATGCGGCTTCCATAAAAGCAGCTGTTTTTTTATCCCGAACTTTTCCTCTTAAGAAAGTTACTTGCTGAGGTTGTGCACCTTCATATAAATCAAAATAGTACAAATCTCTTTTTCCCAATCCTCCAGTCCTGTCTGAACTAAAATATCCTTTTTTCCCATCAGCACTCACCACCATGTGAATTTCATCTGCTTTGGTATTTATTGGGTAACCTAAATTTATGGGTTTTGACCAGTTTCCATCTGCCTTTTTCTTGCTGTAGAAAATATCTTTTCCGCCCATGCCCGGATGTCCGCTAGAAGTGAAATACATTGTTTTTCCATCTGGATGAAGAAAAGGGCCATTTTCATCGAATTCGGTATTCAAAGAATCACCCATATTTACAGGAATCTGCCACTGACCAGTGGGAGTTTTTTTACTTATCCATAAATCAGCCTGTCCTTTTCCACCTGCTCTGCTACTAACAAAAACCAAAGTTTGTCCGTCGGCACTTATAGTTGGCTGTGCATCCCACTTTTCTGAATTTATACCTTGTCCTAAATTTTTAGGAACCGACCATTTGTTTCCTTGTCGCTCCGAAACATACAAATCGCATGAGCCAAGACCTTCTTTTCTTTCACATCCTGTAAAGAAAAAATATCTCCCATCAGGTGAAATACAATGTGCTCCTTCATTTCCATGGGTATTAATTGGAGGCCCTAAAGAAATAGCTTGTTTCCAGCCATCTTTATCTTTTATGCTCCAGTAGAAATCTTCTTCAACTTGCGAACCTCCATTATCCGTTTCTCCATCTGCAGGTCGCATTCTGGTGTATATAAGTGTTTGTTCATCAACTGTTAATGAGGGATGATATTCATTGTAAATAGAATTAATCATTTCTCCCATGTTGATAGGATTAAAAGGAACAGGATTTTTTATTGCTACACTTGCAAACTTTGCATTCCCTAATCTTCTTTCGCCTTTCTTCTTCATTTCAGGGCCTGTTTTGGGGAATTGAAGAAATTTTTCCAAGTTTATAATTGCATCTTCGTACAAATCCAATTGCATTTGAACACCAGCCAAATTATAATAAATGGGAGGGAAGCGCTGAGGTTGTATTACAATGGCTTTGTTGAATGCTTCAATAGATTCTTCTGGTTTTTTTAATATTTCACTTACGTCTGCTAAGAGCATCCAGGCTTCGAAGAATTGAGGATCTTCTTCAACCACCTTTTTTAAAATTTTATAAGCGTCTTCGTCTTTTTTATATTCGTAGTTGCTCCTTGCTTCTTCAAACCAATTAATGGCTTTTCTATTTGTACTGCTGTATTTTTGAGGTTGTGCATAGGCACAAGTACAGATTAATATTGAAAGAAAGCAAGTGACTTTTTGGAATAAACGAAGTTTCAAATTCATTGGAACAATGTAAATATCTTTTATTTAACTAAAAAACCCCGTTAGTTATAGTTACTAACGGGGTTTTAAAGAATTTTATTATTCTTCTAATTTCGTTTTAAAGTTACAAATCCTTTAAATTTCTCTCCATTGCTCACCTCTAATACATAGTAGTAATCAGCCTCTGGATAATCTCCTCCATTCCAATCGTTGGCGTAATCTGTAGTATTGTAAATTTTAGTTCCCCAACGGTTAAATACCATTAACTTAGAATCAGGAAAAGCTGATAATCCTTTAACAACAAACAAATCATTGAAACCATCACCATTCGGTGTGAATGAATTTGGTACAGTAAGAATATTGCTGATTGTATATTTACGAGAAGCAGTATCAGCGCATCCGTTACCATTTGTTACTGTTAAAATAACTGTAACTTCTCCTTGGTTGGAGAATGCGTGCACCGGATTTTGTGCAGACGAAGACAAGTTATTTTCAAATGTCCAGTTCCAGCTGGAAATTTGACCAGTGGATTGGTCTGTGAAAGATACATTAACTCCAGTAAGACTTTCGCTTGCAGGATTTGATGTAAATGCAGCCACTGGACTTGAAACATTTATTGTTATAGTATCACTTCCTTTACAGCCATTTGCGTCTGTTACAAGCAAATTATAAGTACCTGCGCCTAAAGTGTCATTTTGAGAAATTGAGTTATCGCTCCATTCATAAGTTTGGAATCCATTTGGACCTTCAACTACGGCAGTTTTTCCTTCACATAATGTTAAATCTGCACCTAAGCTAAAGCTAGGATTTGGGTTTACTGCTACAATTATTGAAGCATTATTTTCTGCATCGCAACCATTCAAAGTTGCAGTAACATTATAAGTACCGCCTGTTGGATCATTTATTGAAATTGAAGTAGCAGAAGATGTAAATCCGTTTGGTCCTGTCCAATTATAGGTTACTCCATTCTGATTATTAGAATTGAGCGTTAAAGTTTCACCGGCACAAAGCGACTCATCTCCAGTAATTACCGGGTTTTCAGGTAGTGAAGAAAATGTCAACTTAACAGTATCTCTCACAGTACAACCAATTTGGTTAGTAATTGCGACTGAATAATCACCACTTGTATTCACGTTTATACTTGGTGTGATTTGGTTGGTTGACCAAAGAATTGTAACGTTAGGAATATTTCCGGTTGATAAAGTGATGTCTTGTCCTCCACATTCTGTTGAATCTGTGAACGAGAATTGGAAATCAGGACTTTGCTGAAAGGATATTGAAACACTGTCGATAGTTGAAGTACATCCGTTAACGACAACATAAGCAGTATAAATACCAGAAAGTGTTTGATTGTTACTCGCTATAGTAATAGAGCTATCCGCCCCAATTAAAGTATCTTCTGGGGTTATCCAATAATAAGTAGCTCCAGTAATTGAACTTGAACTTAAAACTATTTGATTTCCAACACAAATTGTATCGATAGTCAAATCTTGATTATTTGTTAGTATGGTTGGTTCAACAGGCGTATTTGAAAACAATAAATATATAGAGTCTCTGGTAGTGCAGCCCTTATCGGTAGTTATATCTACCCAGTATGTTCCAGTTTGAATCGCTTCATAAACTGGCAGCGGAAAGTTGTCTTGCCAATTATATGTAAAGCCAAGGCTGTTTGTGGCATCTAATGTTATAACACTTGATTCGCAAAGCGTATCGTTTGCCCCTAAATCAACTACTGGAGAAGGATTCACTAATAGAAATAACGAATCTGATAAACTCTCACAACCATCAACACTATAGTATGCATAATAATAACCCTGATTGCTCAATACAGCATCAGTTATTGGTAATTGTTGACCAGAATATTGCTGCTGATTTGGTCCTGTCCAAAAGTAAGCGGCCTCTGCCAATGGACTCATTATCATTAAGGTATTTTCACCTTCACAAATTGCTTTATTCGTTGTCGTAGAATCAAAAAACTCGAATGTAGAAATAGGAGTTGGAGGTTGAGGACTAGTTACTATGAATATCGAATCTCTTGCTTTACATCCTTGAAAATCTGAAACTTCTACAGAATATTCACCTTCATTTGTTACAATAAAAAATGGATTCGTTGAACCATCTTGCCATTCATAAGTAAAAACCCCATCAACGTTTAATAATAACTGAGTCCCTTCACAAATAGTATCTTCAGCTGCTTGGATGTTAAAAGTTGGGGCGTAGAATTCCACTACAACTGTATCGGCTGCGGTGCATTGTTGACCACTATTTACACTTACCCAAAATGTTCCAGGACTAAAAACTACTAATTTCTGTGTTGTATCTCCAGTGCTCCAAAGGTAAGAGGTCTTTCCTGGACCTGCATCTAATACAGCAGAGTCGCCAAGACAAGTAGAACGAGATGTTCCAAGGTTTAAGAAACTAAAATTGGTGAAATAGCCATAATTGCAACTTGCTCCTTGCTGATAAGTAATACCCATGTGGAACAACTCAGCACTAAAATTTGTAATTAAAGAGCCCTGACCAACAGGAATTTCGGCTGTGGAAAATCCTTTTCTACAAAATACATATTCTCCATTTGAACCGTCTACAGGCTGAAAATCTGCAGGTGTAATTAAATTAGGATTGCCATTCAGAACGAAATTATTTTCAAATCCTGCTTTTATAGTTAAATTCAATTTAAAATTTTGATTCCCAGTTCTTGTGAATCCCACTTGGTTCGAGCCAGTACATTCCAAAGAAGGAATAATTGCACCAGCTATTTGGTCAGTAACTCCTGAAATATGCCAAACATAAATTGGTTTGCTACCTTCAATAAATCCAGAAGCATTGGCAAATGAATAAATATATTGCTCGCCTTCCATTAAAGTATCTACTGCAACAGGGTTTCCATCTGTATAAATAAATGTAGAATCTTCTGTAGCCAAAACATAAACTTTATCTCCAGGTGCACTTAAATCTCCTCTAACTAAAACGTGACGAAGTCCACATTTTGCAACTGATATTAATTGGTCAGCTGCGAGGTCAGCCCCACCATCAGTATTCAAATTTAAATCAACCATGTCATCTTTAACTGTAACAGCTATTAATTTGGTTGATTCTATTTTGGTTCCTGCTGGTTTATTAATTCCAACTTGATCTATTGCTTCGCAATAATAAGTTTGTCCTCTGTTTAAAAAAATGGTAAATGGAATTCCTGCTAAGTGATTTACAATGTCTATGGACGGTGTAATGGTAACAAATGTAGAATCATCGGTTGCAACTATTGCAAATCCAGCTCTTGGAGATGGGATGTATGGACTTCCGCCTAAACTAATATCATTTTCCCATAAGGTTTGAAAAGGAGTGTAAAATTTAAAACCATTTGCATTTTTACCTTTTAATGCAACAATATCTCTATTTGCTACAGCTCCTAACTCATAATACGCAGTAATTGGAGCTGTAGAACGAATTAAAATACCCGTATTCATAACAGAATCTACAAATCGCGTTTCAATTTGATTTATCCAAGGAGTTAGGTTAATGGTTTGAGTTGCCGCAACACCCAAATTCACAGTAATGGGTATAAACGACAAATTACCTGGTTGCCATAGAGTAACCTGAGCAGGTTCGTTTATTGAAGAAACAACAACTTGAATAGGCCTGTCTCTGAAAGCGCCTCCATTAATTTCTCCCTGTGTTCCTTGTGTAAGGTCAGGTGGTGCAAACCAAAATTCCTGGTCAATTTGTGCATTTAAATTTGTACCTAAAAAGGCAAAAATTGTAATAATCAGTAAATGATAGCGCATAGTTTTATACTTATGTGTGTTACTTTGGCAATTTCGAATGTGGTAATGTATAACTTTAATCATATTCCAATTTTTCCAAGTCTTTTACCTTGTTTCTTTTAAAAAAGTTTCAACCTCCTATTTTCTTATACAAAACTGAAATACAAACAAAAAGCATTTTTTAGACATTTCTAAACAAAAGTCCTTGTATATCTTGCATTTACATTTTGCATATAACAATAAACAAGTAAATATTCCCCCAATCTAAATTAGATACTAAGACACATTTAATACAAGCCTTTGAGTTTTATTATCAAAAGCAAAAAGTTAATAAGTGCTTTGAATTATTTATAATATTTTGCGACCAATTTGCTTGAATCCGCTCATTAATATAACTAAATCATGCCCGATTTGGTAGTCTTTAGCATAGAGTATATTACTTTGAGATTTCATTAATGAATCAGCATCTAAATGTAAATAAGGGTCTAATGGATTTAAAATCCCTTTTTTAATTTTAGGTAACATTTTTATTTCTGCACTTAAATCATATCCTACCCATGTTAAATTACTTGTAATTACTGATAAGATATTGATTATTACTTGCATCTTGTTTTTTACAAATAATATATAAAAAGGGACAAAAATCAAAAGTGAAATTGAAATTATAATATCAAACAACCTCTTTTTCCTTTTATTTTCTGGTTTATCTATTGAGTTTAATCCCACAGTATAAAGCTCGCCACTCGTTTGAATTGAATTACTGCCAATTATAAACAACCTTTCTGGTGGTGCAATTTTATAATCCATTTCAGGATGATTTATCTTCATCATTTCATCCATTATTTCTGATGAACTAATATCCTTTCCACAAAAAATTACCTCGTTAATATTAAATATCTCTACCATTTCTTTTAGCCGACCTACAGTACCAGTATATTCAGGAGATACAATTTCTCGTGCGCTGGGATGCACAATGCCTAAAAATGAAGTCTTTATAGGCGATTGATTAATTAATGCACTTATTCTTCTTGCTTCTTCAATTTCACCTACAATTAACAGCCTTTTTAAGATATTATTTTCAGGAAATAAAGTTTTGAATTTAATGAAATTAAGTCCTAAACGTAATAGAGTTGCAGCAATAGCAGCCCAACCAGCACCAACTAAAGTTAGAAACCTAGAATACCTATAAGTTTCGTCCAATAAGCCATAAACAATTAAGATAATTATCGTTCCGAAAACAATTCCCCTGATGCTTTTCGAAATCTGTAATGGCTTATCATATCCTCCGCTCAGCCACGAAGAAGTTACCCAACATAAGCAATACATTGGCACAGCTATCCACATAAATGAATAGGGATAAAATACCCCACTTTTTGCTGCCCAGTAACTTTTAAGCAAATACATACCAATTACAAATAAAGTTGTTTCGGCTACAGGTAGCCAAATAGCTGATATTAAACGTTTAGCAATAGATACAAATGCTCTTAAATAAACTGCTAACTTTATTAATAATCTAAATATTCCTGCATGCTTCTGAGAATAATGCTTCTCGGCAAAAATTATCATCGCCTGATAAAATATCTTCACATAATTTACACTTCCCTTTTTTGTGCTTTCACCCCGGTAGTGAATAATCCGCGTTTCAGGATGATAATAAATTGAATACCCAGCCTTCGTAATTCTGTAACTCAAATCAATGTCCTCGCCATACATAAAAAATGCCTCATCCAACAACCCAGCTTTTTGTAAGGCTGCATTTCTCATAAACATAAACGCGCCAGACAAAACATCAATCTTATTGGTTTCATTCGCATTTAAAAAACCTAAATGGTAGCGCCCAAATCTCTTCGACTTTGGAAATAATTTAGACAATCCAAAAATCTTGTAAAACGATACTTCCGGTGTAGGCAAGCCTCTCTTAGATTCTGGTAAATAATTTCCTTTACCATCTATTAATTTAACACCCATCGCACCGGCATCTGCATGCGCATCCATAAATGAAATACACGTTCTAAATGTGTCTTCTTCTACTACTGTATCAGGATTCAACAAAAGCACGTATTCACCAGTTGCTAGTCTAATAGCCTGATTATTTGCCTTCGAAAAACCAGGATTGTCCTTATTGGCAATCAATTTTACTTGTGGAAACTTGGTTTTTACCATTTCCACAGAATTATCCACAGAATTATTATCTACCACAAACACCTCACCTTCAATTCCTTTCATCGACTGAAAAACCGATAATAAGCACTGCTCCAAAAAGTGAATCACATTATAATTAACAATAACTACCGAGAGCTTCATGTTATTTATTTATGGAATATGCATGTATTTGTGCGTCTGCAACGATACCTGCCAGTTTGGATTTTCTTTCACAAAATCTATTATTTCAGGTAGTATCTTTTCTGCCTTGCTCCACTCCGGCTGCAAATACAATTTACAATCGGTATTCACATGTTGTGCATGCTCTTTTGCCCATTCAAAATCAGATTTGTTGAAAACGATTACTTTCAGTTCATTCGCCGCTGCCAACATATCTTTGCGAGGTGCTTTAAATTTCTTAGGCGATAAACAAATCCAGTCGAAATTTCCACTCAAAGGATAAGCTCCCGAAGTTTCCAGAAAAATCTGTAAATTTTGTTGGTGCAGTTCAGCGCACAATACATCTAAATTATACATCAAAGGCTCACCACCTGTAATAACAATAGACTTTGCAGTATAAGAAGCTGCTCTTTCTACTATTTTTTTTGTTTCCGTAAGTGGATGCAAATAAGCATCCCAACTTTCCTTTACATCGCACCAATGGCAACCCACATCACAACCACCTAAACGAATAAAATAAGCCGCCTTTCCTGTATTAAATCCCTCGCCTTGAATGGTGTAAAAATCTTCCATCAAGGGTAAAAGTGTTCCTGCATCTATGGCTGATTGCTGCTCGGCGCTTAATTCTGCCATTTTAATTTTCTATATTTTTTATATACGCCGTAAAGGTATTTTGCATCAACGCAGCAATTGTCATCAAACCAACACCACCGGGCACTGGAGTAATCCAGCTGCATTTTTGCGCAACATTTTTAAAGTCAACATCGCCCACAATTCTATAACCTTTTGGAGCTGAACTGTCGTCAAGTCTTGTAATTCCAACATCAATCACCACAGCGCCTTCTTTTATATCTTCTGCCACAATACTCTCAGGTTTTCCTAAAGCAGCAACCACAATGTCGGCCTGTTGAATAAAACTGCTGAGGTTTTTTGTTTTACTATGGCACAAAGTTACTGTGCAGTTTCCGGGATTGGTATTCTTGCTCAGCAATAGACTCATTGGTGTACCAACAATATTGCTTCTGCCGATTATTACTGCATTTTTACCAGCTGTTTCAATGTTGAAATGCTCTAACAACATCATTATTCCTTTTGGTGTTGCCGAAACAAATCCTGGCAATCCCAAAGCAAGATTCCCCATATTTATTGGATGAAATCCATCTACATCTTTTTTCGGGTCAATGGCTAAGATTACTTTTTCAGCTGAAATGTGCGCGGGTAGTGGCAATTGCACAATCAATCCATCAATAGTACTGTCGGTATTTATTTTTCGAACTTCTTCTAGCAACCTTTCTTCACTTACTTGCGCATCAAATCTAATTAAATTAGATAAAAATCCAATTTGGCCACATGTGCGAACCTTCGATGCAATATATGTTTCACTCGCACCATCATTTCCAACCAAAATAGCAGCTAAACAAGGTTTTCTGTTTCCTTTATCCTGCAACACTTTTACAGCTTCTGCCAATCTTGTTTTTACTGCTTCCGAAGCAATTTTCCCGTCAATTAATTGCATATTGTTTTTTTAGCGGCGCATGCCAGGCATATTTTTCATCATTCCTTGCATTGCCGAAGGATTCGACATCATACGCATCACCTTACGCGTTTCTTCAAATTGCTTCAACAATTTATTTACATCTTGTATTGTGGTGCCGCTTCCGTCTGCAATCCGTTTTTTTCTATTTCCGTTTATCAATGAAGCATCTTCTCTTTCTGCATTGGTCATAGATTGTATAATGGCTTCAATACTTTTAAATGCATCATCACTCACTTCCACATCTTTCATTGCTTTGCCCATTCCCGGTATCATTCCCACCAAATCTTTAATATTTCCCATTTTCTTAATCTGCTGAATCTGGTCGTAGAAATCGTTAAAGCTGAACGTGTTTTTTGCTATTTTCTTCTGTAATTTCCTGGCTTGCTCCTCGTCAAAATTGTCCTGAGCACGCTCCACTAGGGAAACAATATCGCCCATTCCCAAAATCCTGTCGGCCATTCTTTCGGGGTAGAAAACATCTATTGCTTCCATTTTCTCACCCGTTCCTACAAACTTTATTGGTTTGGTAACCACCGAACGAATCGTTAATGCCGCTCCACCGCGTGTATCACCATCTAATTTGGTCAATACAACACCGTCATAGTTTATCTTTTCATTAAAAGCTTTTGCAGTGTTCACGGCATCTTGCCCTGTCATGGCATCAACCACAAACAAGGTTTCTTGTGGCTGAATGGCGCGTTTTACAGCAGCAATTTCGTTCATCATCTGCTCATCAATCGCCAAACGACCAGCAGTATCTACAATTATTAAGTTTTTACCAGTTGCTTTACCATGAGCAATGGCACGTTGCGCAATGCTTACAGGGTCTTTACTTTCTAAATCTGCAAAAACCTCTACACCAATTTGTTCCCCTAAAACTTTCAGCTGGTTTATCGCAGCAGGTCTGTAAACATCACCCGCAACCAATAAAACTTGCTTGTTTTTCTTTGTTTTAAGGTAATTGGCAAGTTTTCCCGAGAAGGTAGTTTTACCAGAACCTTGCAAACCTGCAATTAAAATCACACAAGGATTTCCATTTGTTTCAATGTCTTTTTTCTCCCCACCCATTAACACCGCCAACTCGTCGCGGGTAATTTTCACCAATAGTTGTCCAGGAGAAATCGCTGTTAACACATTCTCACCCAAAGCTTTTTCCTTTACCTTATCGGTAAATTCTTTGGCAATTTTATAATTCACATCCGCGTCCAAAAGTGCTTTACGCACCTCTTTCATCGTTTCGGCAACATTTATTTCGGTAATCTTACCTTGCCCTTTCAGGACTTTAAACGCACGGTCAAATTTTTCACTCAGGTTCTCAAACATAAATACATGCTTTTTTTAAGGAGCGCAAAACTACAAAATTAGATGCTGCATTTCCATAAAAAATGTTTCGGTGTATTTTCCTTTTTGGGCACGCCCTTTCAGGTCGCGTGTTCGGCTCATAGGCCGCATGCATTGCTTGCTTGGCGCTGCAATGCATTGCGGCGCTACCGCCTCACCCGCTCGTGCAAGCAGCATAGGTAATAGAGAAATGGATGTAATGAATAATTAATAAGGAATAATTTTGTGGTGATGTTGGTTGGGCTCCATTGCCATGGGTTTTAACCCATGGTATATTTCAGCCCCAACAACTATGCAGCCCGCGCCAATGATTGAGCCAACTACCGCCCGACGTAGGAGGGAGTAGTGGTGAAAGCGTGATTTACAAAACAATTCTATGCTTTTAAATTTTACGAAAAGCTTCTATTGTTTTGTAAAGGCGCCCTAAAAAAACTCAGTGTTTATCCCCAGAAACAGCCGTGTTTATCTTCTTCTACTAGCTTTAAAAATTCGGCTAAGGTTTTTACCTCAAGTTTGGGTGTGTAGCCATGCCATTTTAAATCAGCACGCATCCAAAATACTTTCCAATGGTTTTTACTGCTTACAAATGTGGTTTTTGCCACTGGTGTTTCTTTTGTTTCTTTAGGGTTTTTCCAACTTGGCCTTATTTCAAAAATTTCAATACTCTGGTTGTCAATTTTGTAACCAATGTCTAGGTCTTTTCTGATATGTTCAGGAGGTCTGCTTCTTTCTAAATATTGCTCCAAAGCCTCAATAATTTCTACGGATTTTAGTGCGTCTAAAGACATGATTTTACGATTTTTTATTTCAATGCCAAAGAAGCAAATTTATTGGAGAAATTTATGCACGATTTAAATATAATTTTGGCACGGAAATTTCCAAGGGCGAGCGCTCTTAAAAATTTAACTTTATGAAATATCATGTCATTTTTATTTTACTTTTTTGTTTTGAATCGTTGATCGCACAAGTTGCTCCTGATGAGTTTCTTCCTTATCAAGGGAAAAAAAAATGGGGCTACGTAGATTATAATCTTCGTACGGTAATTCCCGAAAAATTTAATTATGCCTTAAGATTTGAGCATGGAGTTGCTGTAGTTTCTGACCGAAATTCTGAAGGCTTATATCCACCTTATGTGGGACTTATAAACCGAAGTGGTGATTTAATTCTACCCGTTTCATTTGAGCGTATAGAACCATTTAGCGAGGGTTTAGCTGTTATTGAAAAAGGCGAAAAATGGGGACTAATTGATACTTTCGGCAAAACAGTTTGCCCTTTTATTTTTGAGGATTTAGGAAAATTTCAAAATGGAATGGTTGCAGCTCGTAAAGGTTCTTACTGGGGTTATTCTGACGCTTTCGGAAATCTAAAAATTCCATTTAATTACGACCTCGCAACTCCCTTCGAAAATGGTGTTGCAATGGTAAAAGAAAAAGGTGTTTGGTTTATTATTGACCAATCTGGTAAACAAACCAGTGCCGGCACTTGGGACTTTGCTGATGCATTCAGCGAAGGTGTAGCTGGCGTAAAACATATTAATGGCGAATTTGGATTTGTGGATACTAAAGGGAATAAAGTGCTGACCGCCAAATACACCAATGTAAAACCATTTAAAGAACAACGTGCAGCGGTCAAAATAAAAGGTCTTTGGGGTTTTATTGATACCAATGGAAATAGTATTGCGAAACCTGTTTATACAGAAGTTACTTCTTTCTCAAATGGCATGGCAATGGTCGACTACCAAGGAAAAATTGGATATATAAATAATCTTGGAAAGGTGATAATACCAGCTATTTACACTTCAGGAACTGATTTCAAAAATGGTATTGCGCTGGTAAAAGATAAAAGAGGAAATTTCCATTACATAGATGTAAAAGGGGAAAAATTGTATAGCTATAAATAATAAAGGTGTTTGATGCAGATGATGCAACACGGAGATTTTTTTATTTTCTGCGGAATTTATTTCACTGAGCCCACAGAGGTTGTTGCACGGAGTTCTCGGAGATTTTATTTGTTTTCTGCAGATTATATAGTAAAGAGTTTCGGAGTTTTATCCAAAAACTATTTTTAGCAGCGCTATTTTTTTTAGTGCTATTTAAATTAATTTTTTTAAAAAATAGGCTCAGCAAAAACCTCAGTGGTCTCAGTGCAACAACCTTAGTGGTCTCAGTGCAACAGTTAGGAATAGCAAACTAAAAACTAAATGCAAAACAAATTTACATCCTCTCTGGCAACTCAATGCCCAGCAAATCCATGTTGTAACGAAGCGTTGCTCCAATTTTCTCTATCAATTGCAATCTAAATGCAGCCAAATTTTTATCTTCCTCCTGCAAAATTGGGAAGTCGTGATAAAACTGGTTGAATGATTTGGCCAATTCATAAGTATGGTTGGCAACCAATGCGGGACTGTATTCTTTTGCTGCTTCCTCTATTATATCCTGATTTAAAGACAGTAATCTCACCAAATTCCGGTGCATTGTTTCATTTGGAAGGGTTGAGGATTCAAAAGTTTGGGGAACTTTACCATCAGCTTTTTTAATCAGTGATTTAATACGCGTATGCGCATATTGAATAAATGGTCCTGTATTTCCGTTGATATCAATAGATTCTGAAGGATTAAATATCATTCGTTTTTTGGGGTCTACTTTTAAAATAAAGTATTTCAAAGCAGCCATTCCAACTTGTTCATAGAGTACAGCTTTTTCGTCTTCACTAAAATCTTCATTTTTTCCCAGTTCTTCAGATTTTTTCTTTGCTTCTTCTACAACTAATTCCATCAAATCGTCGGCATCTACTACTGTTCCTTCACGAGATTTCATTTTTCCGGTTGGTAAATCTACCATTCCATATGACAGATGGTAAATTCCTTTGGCCCAATCGTATCCAAGTTTTTGAAGGATAAGTGATAATACCTTAAAATGGTAATCTTGCTCGTTTCCAACTACATATACATATTTAGAACATTGCAATTCTTCATTTCTTAAAACAGCAGTGCCAATATCTTGTGTCATGTAAACAGAAGTTCCATCACCACGCAACAATAGTTTTTGGTCTAATCCATCTGCAGTTAAATCAATCCAAACGGAATTATCTTCTTTTTTAAACAGAACGCCTTTATTTAAACCTTCTTCAACGATATTTTTTCCTAGTACGTACGTGTTCGATTCATAATAAAACCTGTCAAAAGTAACACCCATCTTTTTGTAAGTCTCTTCGAATCCTGCATACACCCAACCATTCATAGTTTTCCACAAGTTCACTACTTCGGTATCGCCATTTTCCCATTTGCGCAGCATTTCCTGCGCTTCATTCATAATTGGAGTTTGGTTATTTATCAGCATTTTCAGTTCTCCGAGCGCAACTTCTTTCTTTTCATCGTCTTTGGCAAGTTCAATTCTATCAACAATTGCAGCTATTTTTAAAACCGCTTCCGCATTGAACTTTGAGAAATCTTTTACAAGTGCCGCTTCAATAAGCGGATTTGCTTCCGCTTTCAGCAATTTATCGAACGCTACATAATAGTTTCCAACCAAATGGTCGCCTTTTATTCCAGTTGAAGCTGGTGTTTCGTTTTTACCAGCCTTTTGCCAAGCCAGCATTGACTTACAAATATGGATACCACGGTCGTTTACAAGATTCACTTTTGTAACGTGATAACCTGCAGCACGCATAACTTTTGCTACAGCAGCACCTAAAAGATTATTCCTGATATGCCCAAGGTGTAAAGGCTTATTTGTGTTAGGTGAAGAATATTCCACCATAACTTTGGTTTTTGAATTATCCGTATTAGTTACATGTGGAGTAAATGTTAAGAAGTAGTTAACCCAGAATTCGAATGTTAAACTAATGTTAAGGAATCCGTTTACAACATTAAAGTTTTCAATATTGCTTTCCTTCTGCTTAATAAATTCACCAATTTCTTGTGCTGTTTCAAAAGGTTTCTTTCTAGAAAGCTTTGTTAATGGGAAACAAACCAAAGTAAAGTCGCCTTCGAATTCTTTATTTGTTTCTTGAATACTAAGCGTTAATAGCTCATTATTACTATATAATTCTGAAATGGAAGTCTTTAAAGTATCGGCTAACCATTGTTTAATGTTCATTGTTTTCTTGGTTTAATGCAGCTTCTGTTGCAGCTTCTAATATTTTGAAAGCTGTTTCGGCCATGTGGTTTTCTGTATCTAATGTTGGATTTATTTCTACTATTTCGAAGCAGCGCAGTTTAGGGCAACTTGCAAATCGAATCATCAATTCTTTTGCTTCTTTTATGCGCAAACCATTGGGAACAGGCGTTCCTGTTCCAACAGAAATACTTGGGTCAATGCTATCTACATCAAAAGAAACATACAAATGATCGCATTCTTTCAAATACTCTAGTACTTCATTCACAGTGTTTTCTACTCCGTTTGTTCGTAGCTCTTTAACAGATATATTTTTAATGTTCTGTCGTTCTATTATGGCATCTTCTTGGTCTTCCGTATCACGCACACCTATATATACGAGGTCTCTAAAATCTAGTTTTGGGCTAATTCCACCTGAATTTTTCAGTTTTTCCCACAGTTCAATGGTTTTGTCATCTAATTTATTACTAGCCGATTCCAGGTTATCGGCGCCCAAAGCAGCTGCAAGTGGCATTCCATGCATGTTTCCCGATGGAGTTGTATATGGCGAATGCAAATCAGCATGCGCATCAATCCAAATAACGCCTAATCTGCCTTCAGGATAAGTCATTTTAAGTCCTGCAATTGTTCCTCCCGCAGTACTATGGTCGCCAGCTAATACAATGGGAAATACACTTGGATTCTTTAAAGTTCTTGCTACAGTTTTAGCTAAGCGTTCATAAATCTTGATGATTCCACGAATTCTTTTGGCGTATTTGAACTTAATTTTTTCGAGTAATAACCAGTTTTCATCACTCACTTCTATTTCATCGTGCTTCCTAAAGTAGTCACTACCTAGGTCGATTGCCGCTATTTTCAAGGCATCTACGCCCATGCTGGCGCCTCTGGTCCCGGCACCAAGTTCTGATCGAAGTAAAATTATTTTTGCTTTCTTCATGAAAGTAAATTACTTAGTTTTGCATTCTAAATGAGAAGTAAGTTACTTACTCATTCTAATTTTAAAATTTAACATCATCGAACAGTCTCAATTAAGAATGAAAAACAAATACATTGACCTGATTAAGCAAACGTTTGAGTTTCCTCAGGATGGATTTGATGTCATCGATAACGATTTGTATTTCCATGACATACCACTAATGGACATCATAGAACAATACGGAACACCGTTGAAGATTTCTTATCTGCCAAAAATAAGTCAGCAGATTCAGCGTGCGAAGATAATGTTTAAGGTGGGAATGGCAAAAGCTGATTACAAAGGAACTTACAATTATTGTTTCTGCACAAAAAGTTCCCACTTTAGCTTTGTAATGGAAGAAGTGTTGAAAAATGATGCGCATATGGAAACCTCTTCTGCTTACGATATGCCAATAGTAGAAGAGTTGCACAATAGAGGTCTTTTGAATAAAGATAATTTTATTATTTGCAATGGTTACAAACGACCAATGTATCAGGAATACATTACAAAATTTGTAAATGATGGCTTTCATAATTTGATTCCGGTGCTCGATTCTAAAAATGAATTGCAGTACTACAAAGACCATTTTACAGTAAAAAAGGCAAAAATTGGAATTAGAGTAGCTTCTGAAGAAGAGCCGAATTTCGAGTTTTATTCTTCCAGGTTAGGTATTCCGCACGCTGAAATTATGGATTACTATCTGAAAAATTTGAAAGATGATAAGCGTTTTGAATTGAAAATGCTCCACTTTTTTATCAATTCTGGAATTCGTGATACTGTATATTATTGGAGCGAATTGAGCAAAGTTTTGAGCGTGTATTGTGAAATGAAAAAGGTGTGTCCTGAATTGGATTCGTTAAATATTGGTGGTGGTTTACCAATTAAGAATTCACTTGCATTCGAATTCGATTACGAATACATGATTGAAGAAATTGTTCAGCAGATTAAAAACTATTGTGCACAACAAGGTGTGGATGAACCGAACATTTTTACAGAATTTGGTTCATATACTGTTGGTGAAAGTGGAGCAACATTGTATTCTATCATAGATAAAAAACAACAAAATGATACCGAAACTTGGTACATGATTGATTCTTCATTTATCACAACTTTACCAGATACTTGGGGAATTAACCAGCGTTTTATTATGCTGGCAGTGAATAATTGGGACAAAGAATACAAACGTGTAAATTTAGGTGGTTTAACTTGCGATAGTCAGGATTATTACAATTCTGAAGCGCATATTAGCCAGGTGTTTTTACCAAAGATTGAAGATGAAGAAGTTGCTAGCAATCCGCAATACATAGGTTTTTTCCATACAGGAGCTTATCAGGAAGCGTTGGGTGGTTATGGAGGAATTCAACATTGCTTGATTCCTGCTCCCAAACATGTGATTATTACGCGTGATGAAAATGAAGAGTTGGTAACTTATATTTTTGGGAAAGAACAAAGCTATAAATCTATGCTAAAAACATTAGGGTATTATTAAAAATTTCTGTTCATTGCTAAAGTTAATTCAAATTTTAAAACAATTCTAAAATAAAGAACTATGAAAAAAATTGCATCAATTTTGAGCCTTTTGTTTATAACAATTAGCGTTTTTTCTCAGCCTTTAGCCGAGGGACGTGTAGTATTTGAAATAAAGATGGGAAAAGATGTGGATCCTCAAATGTCCAGTATGATGCCAAAAGAAGCCACTGCATGGTTTAAAAAAGGTAAATCGAGATTTGAAATGAGCATGATGATGGGTATAAAAAATACAACAATAACAGATGAAAATACGAAGACTTCTGTAACCCTTATGGATATGATGGGAAATAAATATGCGGTAAAAAGTATTATTGGGGAAGAAGATGCAGAAACTAAAAAAATGCTTGAGAATTCTAAAATCACTCCGACAACTGAAACTAAAATTATTGCAGGATATAAATGCACCAAAACAATAGTTGAATTTAAGGATAAAACTGGAATCACTTCTAAGTTTGATATTTGGAGTACTACTGATTTAGCGTTCACTTCACGCGGCCAAGGTGGTTGGATGTCAAAAATAGAAGGTGCAGCCTTGGAATTTTCAATAAATCAAGGTCCAATTAGTTTGACATTTTCTGCAAAAGAAATTATTAATGAAGCCGTTCCTGACACCAAGTTCGTTATTCCAGCAGATTATAAAGAAATGTCTATGGACGATTTGAAAAAAATGACAGGAGGAAGATAAACTGAGTTGTTCATAATTATGTAGATAAGCATTTCTGTAAAATTGATTTTTTGATTACTCATGTATCGACTTTTGTAAGTTCTACGTTTGTAAACTTATTATGCCTCCTACCACCAACCGACTTAAAAATGAACCTGCCGAACAGCCAGCAAATCCGGTTGAGAAGAAGCCTAAGAAGGATAAGGCAGTTAATAAGGAAAAAGGAACTTTTCAAAATCCCTTAAAAACATTATTACAAAACGAAAGCCTGATTAAGATTTCAGGTTTGTTTTTTCTTTTATTTTCTGTTTTTTTGGTGTTTGCTTTTACCTCTCATCTTTTTAACAACGAAGCCGATTTTGATAAAGTAAAGGATGCTCCATTTTGGCAATATTTGAATGATTCAAGTATCAATGTTCAAAATAGCATGGGGAAAATTGGAGCATTGCTAGCATTTGTGTTCTTTTATTCTTGGTTTGGAGTTGCTGCTTACCTCATTCCATTTTGCTTGTTCGTCGTTTCTTTTAGAATGTTTTTCGATGTAAAACTGCTTCCAATTTCTAAAACTTTAGGATACTCCTTTTTCTCTCTCATATTCATTTCATTGTCATGTACTTTTTTCTTAAAAGACAATAGTCTTATTTGGGGAGGTCAATTTGGATTTGTCTTAAACAATTATTTATCTGGAATACTTGGAAGTGTAGGAGTAATATTTGTTTTGATTTTTAGTGCAATTACCTTTTTAATGTTGGCTTTTGATTTTAGTTTTAGATTGCCGCAAAAAATGGAAACTGTTCTATCACACAATAACAACGATGGTGCAAATACAAAAGCAAATCAAGTTAGAAACACTCCACCCATTATCGCTAAACTTGAAACAGAAGAAGACGATTTTGACGACGAGGATGAACTTGACCACAGCATTACAGATGAAACAGCAGATAACAATGAAATTGATGAAGACGCTTTTGATTTTGAAGTTAGAACCGAACCTGAGGTGCCATTCATTCCTCCAACAAATGACCTTACTTTAGACATAAATGAACCAATTGATGAACCTGAAACAATAGGAAATTTCAAAACTTTTGATGAAGAACCGTTGGCATTGTCTGAAGAAGATAAAGAGCGGATGAATCTGAAAGAAATCTTATCAGAAAACCAGGAGTTTGAGCTTGGTGAATATGACCCAACTTTAGATTTATCTTCTTACAAATATCCTGAGCTCGATTTATTAGAAAACCATTCATCAGGTAAGCCTCAAGTAGATAAAGTTGAGTTAAAGGCCAACAGCGATAGGATTATTGAAACGTTGAAGAATTACGGAATCGAGATTGCGAAAATTAGCGCCAGCATCGGTCCAACAGTTACATTGTACGAAATAATTCCTGCAGCTGGTGTTCGTATTTCGAAAATTAAAAATCTCGAAGACGATATTGCATTAAGCTTATCAGCTTTAGGAATAAGAATTATAGCGCCAATGCCAGGAAAAGGAACCATCGGAATTGAAGTTCCTAACCAACATCCTGAGATTGTTGCCATGAAAACGCTTTTGGCGAGCGAGAAATTCATGAATTCAACAATGGATTTACCTATTGCTTTAGGTAAAACAATTTCGAATGAAAATTTTGTAGCCGATTTGGCTAAAATGCCCCATTTATTGATGGCAGGTGCTACAGGTCAAGGTAAATCTGTTGGTTTAAATGCCATCCTGGTTTCCTTACTCTATAAAAAGCATCCTTCACAAATTAAGTTTGTATTGGTTGACCCAAAGAAAGTTGAATTAACCCTTTTCAATAAAATTGAAAGACACTTTTTGGCAAAACTACCTGGTGGAGAAGATGCCATTATTACTGATGTTAAAAAGGTTGTTTACACATTGAATTCACTTTGTATCTTAATGGATCAGCGCTACGAATTGCTTAAAATGGCAATGGTGCGTAATCTAAAAGAATACAATGCTAAATTTTTAAGTAGGAAATTAAATCCAAAATTAGGTCATCATTACATGCCTTACATTGTTTTGGTGGTGGATGAGTTTGCCGATTTGATCATGACTGCGGGTAAAGAAGTTGAATTGCCTATTGCGCGTTTGGCTCAATTAGCACGTGCCATTGGTATTCACTTAATAATTGCCACTCAAAGACCTTCTGTAAACATTATCACAGGAACTATTAAAGCTAATTTCCCTGCGCGTATTGCGTTTAGGGTTACTTCGAAAATAGATTCGCGTACCATTTTAGATTCAGGTGGTGCCGACCAATTGATTGGCCGTGGTGATATGTTGTTTAGCACAGGAAGTGATTTAATTCGTTTGCAATGTCCATTTGTTGATACTCCAGAAGTTGATAAAATTACAGAGTTTATTGGAAGTCAAAGAGGATATCCATCTGCATTTGAATTGCCTGAATATGTTGATGAAAATGCGCCTCCAGAAGATGATGATTTTGATATTGGCGACAGGGATTCGATGTTTGAAGAAGCTGCTCATATTATTGTAATGCACCAACAAGGTTCAGCTTCTTTGTTGCAACGTAAATTAAAGTTAGGTTATAACAGAGCAGGCCGAATTGTTGACCAATTAGAAAAAGCAGGAATTATTGGTCCTTTCGAAGGAAGCAAGGCACGTAAAGTAATTATAAAAGATGCTATAACTTTGGAGCAGTTTTTGAAAAGTGGAAATCAAGAAATTTAAGATGAGATTAAAATCAACATTATTTGTATTGTTTATACTAACTTTTGCAAGCTTGCAAGCTCAAGAAGATAAAAAAGCAAAAGCAATTCTCGACAAGTTAAGCGCTAAAACCAAAGCATATACTTCAATAAGAACAGAGTTTAGCTATTCCTTGGTAAATAAAGACCGAAAAATTAACAACTCCCAATTTTGGAAATTGCTTTTAAAAGGCGATAAGTACAGGCTCGACATGGGTGACCAGCTGATTATAAGCGATGGAAAAACAATGTGGAAGATTTTAAAAAACGATAAGGAAGTTGAAATCTCTGCTCCTTCAGCAAAAGAAGATGCTTTGAATCCTAAAAATATCTTTACAATGTATGAAAAAGGCTTCAAATTTAAGTACATTAAAGAAGAAAAGCTCGGTTCCAAAATAGTTCACGTTATAGATTTGTTTCCAATTGTACCGAAAGAAAAAGATTACAATTCTATTCGGTTATTTATAGATAAAACAGCGTTACAAGTATTAAAGTCGGAAATTAAAGGTAAAAACGGAAACGTTTACACTTATGACATTAAAAAATTCTCTACCAATGAAACTGTAGATGAAGCGCAATTAAATTTCAAAAAAGCGGAGTTCCCTGGATTTGAAATCAACGATTTAAGGTAATTCTAACCACTTAACATCTTTTACAAGTAGCTCAGAAGTTAAAGCTTCTGGGCTATTTTTTTGCGGTATTACATCGTATTCCCAGCTTGCCTGAGCAGGTAAACTCATCAAGATAGATTCTATTCTTCCACCAGTTTCCAATCCAAATTTAGTTCCTTTGTCGTACACCAGATTGAATTCAACATACCTTCCACGTCGCAAAAATTGCCAACGTTTATTGTCTTCATTAAACGGTGTTTCAGCATTTATTTTCATTAAATGCGTATAAACGGGTGCGAATGTTTTTCCTACATTCATTACAAATTCGAATAGTTTTTCTTTAGTGTACGATGTTGATTCATCATTTAATCTATCGAAGAAAATTCCACCAATTCCTCTTGTTTCGTTTCTATGTGGAATAAAGAAATAATTGTCTGCCCAAATTTTAAATTTCGAGTAGAAAGCTGTGTCAGTTTTATCGCAGGTTTCTTTTAATTGCTTATGAAAATATTGGGCTTGTTCTTTAACAATATAGTGCGGCGTAAGATCAATTCCACCTCCAAACCAATATTCTCCTGTGTTTACTTCGAAGTAACGAATGTTCATGTGAATAATAGGTACAAAAGGATTTTTTGGATGTATAACAATTGATACTCCTGTTGCATAAAATTCAGTTGCTGAAATACCGAGCATTTTTCCAACTTTTTCGTGCATTGGTCCTTCCACCTCACTAAAGTTTACACCACCTTTTTCCAAGATATTTCCGTCTTGAATAATTGCAGTTATGCCTCCGCCGCCTTCAGTTCTTGTCCAAATATCTTTTCGAAATTTTCCTTTTCCATCGGCGTTTTCTAGCGCAGCAATAATTTCGTTTTGTAATTGAATAAATGCTGATGAAATTTCTTTCTTGGCCATTATTTATTAATTTTTGTAGGCTTAAAATCAACAAGTTGAACAACATTTACATAGTTATTCATATAACCACTTTTATTATTTATTTGATGAAAAGAATAACAGGAATTAAAACCACAAAAAGTTGGAATTTTAGGTAAGCATTCATTAAAAGCTTTTCCAAATAATTTTAATTGAGTTGCTGTAAAAAATGCCACATCAAATCCTTGAAAAGCGTACTGACTAGGTTCTGATTTAAATTCTGTTTTGAAGTTATTTCTGAACTCAATATTTTTTAGTTCTTCATAATTATTATGATTTTGTGTGGCATAAACAAAATTTAAATTGTTGAGCAAATCAAAATCAATATTTTCATAAGCATTCCATTCATTTAAACCAACAAGTGTTATTCTTTTTCCTAATCTCGCCGCATTCAATCTTACTGTAAAATCAATCACTTGAATCTGTATGGTAGAAGGGAAAATAACAATATTCTCATTAGCTTCTAATAATTGGTCTGTAAGCTCTGAAACTCCTGTAAATTCAATTGTATTAATTGTTTTTCCTGTAAATAATTGATATGCCGATTTTATACTATCGGCAAGAATCCTGTCTGCTTCATTTTTATTATAAATCAGTGTAAAAACAGCATTTTTATTTATTGTTGTTAATTGATTTACGGCTTTGCAAATCATTGTTTTGCTCTCAGGAGTAAACTTCAAAACATGATTATTGTTTTTTAGGATACTTTCAGATTGGGCAAAAGGAGAAATTATAGTAATGTTATTTTTCTCTGCAAAGTCTGCAACTTGTTTAAATTCGGAAGTATATAACGGCCCTATAATTAAATCCATAAACTTAAACGCAGGCTTATTAATTATCTCCGTAATTTTTGTTGAATCGTTCTGTGTATCATATAAAAATACCTTGGCATTTAATCCTGTTTTACGCAATGAGTCTAATGCAATTTTAGCCCCAGCGTAAAAATCTAATCCTATTTTAGATTTTGGATTTATCTCTTCTGTTACTCCAATAAATAATGGTAGCAATAAAGCAATATTTACTTCATTTTTTTGGAGTCTTGCATCCTGAATTTCACATTCTTTTGTTTCTTTCTTTTTTTCAATAACTTTAGAAGTAATGCTATCTTTTTTTACTTCATTCAATTGCAGCTTTTCTTCTTTAGGAACTTTGCCGCCAGAAGCAGGATTTATTTGAAGTACCATTCCAATTTTAAGTCCTTTTTCCAATTCAGGATTCATAGCTTTTAAGTCATCAATAGAAATCTTATATTTTTTTGCAATTCCAAATTCTGTCTCTTTAGCAATAACTGTATGTTCTATAGATGCATTTCTTTTTTGCTTTTTTTGTTTGAAAGGAATTTTTAATTCGGCACCTGTTTTTAACCCATCTTTAAGAAAAGGGTTAAAAAGTAACAAAGAATCTTGAGAGACATTTGTTTCTTTTGAAATGCTGTATAGCGTTTTTCCCTTTACTATTTTGTAGCTCATGAAAGTAACATCATTTTCTACAAATGTTTTACTGCTGTCTAACTGTGCTGAAACTGCTAAACCAATGGCCAGCATAGAGAAAAGCGAAAATATTTTTTTCATATTTATGTTGATTATTCCCACTCAATGGTTGCAGGTGGTTTAGAACTGATATCGAAAACTACACGATTAATACCTTTTACTTTGTTAATTATGTCCACAGAGATTTTCGAAAGTAATTCATAAGGCAAATGAGAAAAATCTGCGGTCATTCCATCAAGTGAAGTTACAGCCCTCAAACAAATTACATGCTCGTAGCTTCTTTCGTCACCCATTACTCCAACGCTTTTTACAGGTAGAAAAATGGCTCCAGCTTGCCAAACTTTATCGTATTCGCCGCTACTTCTTAAATGGTCAATGAAAATGGCATCTGCTTCTTGCAATAACTTCACTTTTGCTTCAGTAACTTCTCCCAAAATTCTAATTGCCAATCCAGGCCCTGGAAATGGATGTCTATTTAATATCAAGCTGCTTAATCCTAAAACATTTCCAACTTTTCTAACTTCATCTTTAAAAAGTGTTCTTAAAGGTTCCACAATCTTTAATTTCATTGTTTCGGGCAATCCGCCTACATTGTGATGTGATTTTATTTTTGCGGATGGTCCATTTACTGAAACAGATTCAATTACATCAGGATAAATTGTACCTTGTCCTAACCAGGTTACATTTTCAATTTTATGCGCTTCTTCATCAAAAATTTCAATGAATGTTCTGCCAATGGCCTTGCGTTTTTCTTCTGGTTCCTCAATTCCTTTGAGCGCATCTATAAATCTGTCTGATGCACGCACACCATGAATATTTAAACCCATTTCACGGTAATCATGAAGCACTTGTTCAAACTCATTCTTGCGTAAAAGTCCATTATCTACAAATATGCAAAAAAGCTGACTACCAATAGCTTCATTTAAAATCATTGCCGCCACTGAAGAGTCAACTCCGCCGCTTAATCCAAGCACAACTCTGTCTTGTCCTAGTTTGGCTTTTAATTCTCTTACGGTTTGATCTACAAAAGATGCTGAGCTCCAATCTTGCTTACAATGGCAGATATCAACCAAGAAATTTTCTAACAATTTACTTCCATCAACCGAATGTGTTACTTCCGGATGAAATTGAATACCAAAAACCGGAAGTACCCTATGCTCAAAAGCAGCTACCGGAATATCATCTGTTTTTGCAGTGATTATAAAATCTTTAGGGATTTCTGCTATTGTATCTCCATGAGACATCCAGATTTGAGAATTAGTAGGAATATGATTTAATAATTTGCTTTTGTGAGTAGGCAGCAAAAAACTTCTGCCATATTCTCTATTATTACTTTTTTTAACTCCACCACCTAATTGAAATGCCATTAATTGAGCGCCATAACAAACTCCTAAAAGCGGAACTTTTGAGAAAATACTTTCCAAATCTATATAAGGAGCGTCATTATCGTTTACAGAATATGGGCTTCCAGATATAATTACTCCTTTAATGTTTGCATTAATAGGAGGGATTTTATTGAATGGATGTATTTCACAATACACATTCAGTTCTCTTATTCTTCTGGCAATCAGTTGTGTATATTGTGAACCGACATCTAAAATTAAAATCATTTCTTGCATGCGCAAATATAGACAGCACAATTGAATAAGAAAGAACTATTGTTTCACATAGGGTTAACAATTTATTGAAGTATAAAGGTAATTTTAAAGTAATATTCTGTTAATTTTGCAGTCGTTCTGGAAAAACGCCTATGTATAAGATTTATTTAAAGTGGATGCTTATTTTGCTTCCATTTGTTACTGCTGCTCAAACAACTACCAACTGTTTTGATATACAAAGTATTTTGGTAGATGCATGTGGGTCTAATGAGGGAAATAACGAAATGGTTAGATTTCTGGTTGGTCCTAATAATTTAAATACCTCTAACATGGCTGCAGTTTGGGCAAATCCCTTAAATGCTTGGTTAGGAGTTTGTCAGAATGCAACTACAGCAGGTTATGTTGCACAGCTAAACAGTACAATCGTATCTTGTGGTTTTGTTAGGGAGCCAGTAAATGGTGTATTACCTGCAAATAAGAAAGTAATACTTGTTTCTGGAATCAACTTCGACCCTTCGGTAGTTTCATTTGCAGGTCTTTCAGATACACTTTATATGATTTTTCATTGTGGAAATGCAACAAGTGGAAATTTTACTAATGTTGGAGCTGGAATCAAAAATTTCTCAATGTCTTTTGGGGGAGCCTGCAACGATGCTGTCAGCTATGATAGGTCATTGCTTCCTGGAGGAAATGGTGCAACAGTTGAATATACATTTTCAAATACAGCTTCATATACAAATTACGGATGTAATGTACCTGTAATTCCATTATCTGCTGCTTGGACTCAGCCTCAACCCTTATGTCAGGGTGATGCTCCCATAAATTTAAATACTTTAATAACAGGAACTCCAGGAGGAACATGGTCTGGACAAGGAGTTACTGGCAATACCTTTTCTCCAGCAGGATTATCTGGAAATATTGCGGTAAATTATACTGTTGGAAATGCAAATTGTTCTGTTGAAGATGAAAAATTCATTACTATAAATCTTGGAGGAACAGCAACTTGGACAATTCCTCCACCTGTGTGTGCAGGAAATTCAATTGCAAACTTAAATACATTAGTAACAGGCACTGCAGGTGGAACTTGGACAGGACAAGGTGTTACAGGAACAGTTTTTAATTCAACTGGTTTATTAGGAAATATTCCAGTAACTTATTCGGTTGGTAACGGAACTTGTGCAGCACAGGTAACACAAAATATAAACGTAATATCAGCACCTAATGCAAGCTGGAATTTTAGTTCTCCTACAATTTGTAACACTGATGCGGCTGTTAATTTAAATTTATTAGTAACAGGAAATTTGGGAGGAGTTTGGTCAGGCACAGGAGTTACTGGTAATTCATTTTCTCCAATTGGTTTATCTGGGAATGTTTCAGTTACATATACATTAGGAAGCGGAACATGCTCTGATACTCAAGTAAGAACAATAAATGTAATTAATTCACCTAACGCTACTTGGACAATTCCACCTCCAGTTTGCACAGGTAATTCAATTTCAAACTTAAATACATTAATTACAGGCACTTCTGGCGGAACTTGGTCAGGTCAAGGTGTTACTGGAACAGTTTTTAATTCGACAGGTTTATCAGGAAATATTGCCGTAACTTATGCTGTAGGTTCTGGAACTTGTTCAGCACAGCTTACCCAAAATATAAATGTGGTATCAGCTCCGAATGCAAGTTGGAATTTTAGTTCACCTTCTATTTGCAGCAGCGATGCAGCTGTTAATTTAAATGCTTTAATTACCGGAGATTTAGGAGGAATTTGGTCAGGAACTGGAGTTTCTGGGAACCTATTTTCACCAACAGGTTTATTAGGAAATATAACGGTTACTTACACTTTAGGAACCGGCGTTTGCTCAGATACTGAATCTAGGACAATAAATGTAATTGATGCGCCAAATGCAAGTTGGACAGCCCCTGCAGCATTTTGTGAGAATCAATCAGCAGTCGATTTAAATAGCTTTGTAACTGGCAGCGCTGGCGGAACATGGGCTGGTTCTGGTGTAAGCGGAAATACTTTCTCACCTGTTGGTTTAAACGGTACTATTCAAATAACATATACTGTAGGAAGTGGAGCTTGTACAGCAATTAACCAACAAGATGTTGATGTAAACGCAGTTCCTGCTGCACTTGTGCTATCTGGTGGAGATAACTATTGTACTGGAGAGAATCCTTCTAATCTTAGTGCAACTGGTGAAGTTAATAGTTTAATTACGTGGTTTACAGATGTAAACTTGGGTAATCAGTTTGGAACAGGAACTAGTATAGCTCCTATCAATAATCAAACACAAACATATTATGCAGTTCAGGAAGTTGCTGGTTGTGAAAGCAGTGCTGCTAATGTTACAGTAACATTTATTCCTTTACCAGCAACTCCAATTGTTACACCTATTGTAGAATACTGTAGTGGTGCATTACCATTACTAACAGCTGCAGGAATAGCAGGCAATTTTATTTGGTATTCAGATGCAGCATTAACAAATCAAATAGGCGCAGGAGCCAACTTCCAAACTACAGATGCCACTGTTACGACGTATTTTGTTATTGCTGAAGCAGCTTCTTGCAGAAGTCTTGTAGCAAGCATTCAAATACAACAAGGAGCTTTAGTAACTGCCCAAATTACTCCTAATGGGAATTTAGTAATTTGCGATAACCAAAGTATAACGCTTACTTCAAGTTCTCTTTCAAATAATTCTTGGTCTACACTGGCAACAACTTCTTCAATAGAAGTTAATCAATCAGGTACTTATACATTGACTGTTACTGGAGCGTGTAATACTGATGTTGCAACAGTAATTGTCTCAAATGGAAGTGTAAATGCTGATTTCACTGTAAATCCATTGTTTGGTTCAGCTCCATTAACAACTAGTATTACTGACGAAAGTATTAATGGTGACCAGATAATTTGGACTATCAATGGTGAGTCAGCAAATGTTATTTCAGGCGCTGACAGAATATTTGAAGCTGGAGAATATGAAGTACAACAATTAGTAATTAGCGCAGAAGGTTGCAGAGATAGTATTACACGAACTATAAAATCTATTTCAGATTTGGTAGAATTGCTTGTTCCTAATAGTTTTACGCCCAATGGAGATTCAAAGAACGATACCTTTAAGGCAGTAACATATGGAATTGCAGAATTAGAAGGATTAATTTTTAATAGATGGGGAGAGCAGATATTTCAATGGAAAGGCGCAAATAATGGTTGGGACGGAAGAACAAATGGCAGAATGTCTCCAGATGGAGTATATTTTTATTTGATTACAGCAAAAGATACTTTTCAAAAGGACTATGAAAAGTATGGTTCTATAACTTTGATGAGGTAATTTTTGTAAGAAGTAGCGCTCATTAAAAATTCTTTTGTGTAATATTATTGATTAATATCAATCAATTTAAATGTTCAAAATTCTTTAATTACCTAATTAAAATTGGTGTTTAAAAGTGAATTTAATGCCAACTGAAATGTATAAGATTAGCGTAAGAATTTCAAAACTTTAGGTAAAACAGTTTTAGTTTAGTGTCGTAAACTGCATTCATAAATTCACTGAATGTAACACTAATTACGAAACCATGAACATTGAACAAAGCTTCTGGACTTCAGCTAAGGGCTGGTCTGTAGTAAAAGCATCAACAAAAAATACATTTGCCCCACAATTTGTATTGGTTTTTTCATCGGGAGAAATATTAAAAGACAAATCTGTTATTGCTGAAATAAAAAGCAAGTATCCAACTTCCATTTTTGTTGGTTGTTCTACTTCTGGAGAAATTTCAGGAATTAACGTAAGAGACAATTCTATCGCATTAACTGCCGTAGAATTAGAAAAAACGACAGTAAAGCAAGTTTCAATTTCGATTGAAGATTATCCAGATAGCTACAATTGTGGAAAATCATTAATAGAGAAGTTTGATAAAAATGGATTAAAACATGTTTTTTTACTATCAGATGGTTTGAATGTAAACGGTTCTGAGTTAGTTAAAGGATTAAGAGATACTTTGCCAAAAGGTGTTGCCGTAACTGGAGGTTTAGCAGGTGATGGAGCAGATTTTAATGAAACTTTTGTTATTGGTGAAAATGCTGAAGTTGGCTCAAAAATAATTTCTGCTATAGGTTTTTACGGTAACAGTTTACATATTGGGTATGGTTCTTTTGGTGGATGGGATAGTTTTGGTTTAGACAGGACCGTAACGAAAAGCAAAAACAATGTATTGTTTGAAATTGATGGTGTACCTGCTTTAGAGCTTTACAAATCATTTTTGGGCGAAAAAGCTGATGAATTACCTGGTTCAGGTTTATTATTTCCATTGAGTTTACGCACAAAGCCAGATGAAACACCTGTTGTTAGGACAATTTTAGCGGTTGATGAATCCAATCAAAGTATAACATTTGCGGGAGATTTACCAGAAGGAGCTACTATTCGCCTAATGAAAGCAAATATTGATAGATTGGTAAGTGGCTCTGTAAAAGCAGCAGAAACTAGTATTATACCTTTAGATGGTTCTGAACCTGAATTAGCAATTCTTATTAGCTGTGTTGGAAGAAAGCTGGTATTAAAGCAAATGGTAGAAGAAGAAGTAGAAGCAGCTCAAGATATTCTTGGAAAAAATACCACTGTAACTGGTTTTTATTCTTATGGAGAAATATCACCTTTTTCTAACGATAGCGCTTGCGAATTGCACAATCAAACCATGACTATTACAACTTTTACTGAATTGTAAAGAGATGTTAAGTCTTCATAGATTACTTAAAAGACAAATTTCAAAATTTCTTCCTGAGCACCTGCATAATGAGGTGTTCATGGAAGAATTCCTTGCTGCAGTTAATCAAGCTTACACTGACTTTGACGAAGATCACGAACAAATAGAAAGAACTTTAGAAATTAGTTCTAACGAGCTTTTTAAATTAAATCAGCAACTCAATTTAGTAAATGAAGACTTAGAGAAAAAAGTAGAAGAACGCACCAACGAGTTGGAGGCTTCAAATGTTTCTCTTTTAGGAGAAATTGAAGTTAGGAAGCGCCAAGAATCTGAAAGACTTGCAACAGATTTGTTGTTACAGGCTGCTAATAAAGTTTCAGGTGAGTTAATTAATAACAAAGATCTTGACCAAGGCTTGGTAAATTCCTTACAAATAATAGGAGAAGGAATAGCAGCAGACAGATCATTCATTTATAAAAAGATAGAGCATGAAAAAAATGAAGTTAGTTTTTTATCTACTGCATATTGGACTATTATAAATGAAAGTGCTGATGAATATGATTCTATTGAAAATAAGAGAAAAATACTATTGAGTAAATGGGAATCAGCACTTTTATCAGGACAAGCTATTAAAGGCATTTTAAGGTCATTTGAAACAGAAGAGGCTGATTTGTTGGCTTCTATGAAGATTAAATCTTTGAAAATAATGCCTATTTTTATTGAAGATAAGTGCTGGGGAATTATTGGATTAGAATGGTGCACCACTGCGAAAGAATGCAATTTAACAGATGAAAAAATCCTAATTAATCTGGTAAATACTTATGCTGGTGTAATTCGTCAGAAATCGAACGAAAAAAACTTAGAGAAAACTAAGTTAGCCCTTCTGGAATCTCAAAGGTTCTCAAAAATGGGAAGCTTTGAAATAGATTTTATTAAGAAAATAAGCATTTTCACAGAGTAAGCAGCTAATTTGCTTGGATTGAGTCAGGAAGAATTATCTTTTGATCAGGGTCTTATTATGAATTTAAGAAAAAGAGTTGTTCCTGAAGACTTGGAAATGATAGATAAGGCTTGGCAAAAAGCTATTGAAGAGCGCACTGATGTTAGAATAGATTTTAGCGTAAATCACCCTGATGGAAATGTATATTGTTTAAATTGGTATGTAAATGCAACCTACAGTAAATCAGGCAAACTCATCAAAGTTTCTGGTACGTTGCAAGATATAACTGAAAGAAATTTAATTGAGCAAAAATCAAGGACAGCTAAGCTAATTATTGAAAATAGTCCTACAGTTTTGTTCCGTTGGAAGTTAGAGGAGAATTATCCAGTTGAATATGTTTCAGAAAATATTTCTCAATTTGGCTACAGTGTTGAAGATTTTACTTCTCAAGAAATTAATTATGCAGACATAATTCACCCGGAAGATTTCAAAAGAATTAGCAGGGAAATTGAAGAGTACAAGAATTCAGGAACCAATTTATATGTTCAGGTTTATAGAATATATAGTAAGGACAGAAAGTTGCGCTGGGTAGAAGACAGAACAATGGTTGAGAATGATTCCAAGGGAGTTGCTACTCACCATCAAGGAATTATTTCAGATATAACAGAACGGGTTTTAGCACAAAATGCTCTGTTGGAAAGTGAAAATAGGTTCCGTTCGTTAGTTCATAACTCATCAGATATTACTACCATTTTGTCTGCCGAAGGAAATGTTATGTATGAAAGCCCTAGTTTTTATAGAATGTTTGGTTTTGAAGAACCGGAAATATTGGGTAAAAGTGCATTTGAGTTTTTGCATCCAGAAGATTTAGAACTAACATTGGCAGAGTTTACAAAACTAGCAAGCAGCGAAAATACTAGTAATGCAATACTTTTTAGATTCAGAAATAAATTGAATGAATGGATTTATTTAGAAGCCATTGCAAACAATTTGTTAAACGATAATAACATTAATGGAATTGTTGTTAATTCTAGAGACGTAACTGAACGCGTTAAGAATGAACAAATTATGAAAGAATATGCAGGTTCATTAGAAAAAATTAACAAAGAGCTCGACCAGTTTGCATACATCGTTTCTCACGATTTAAAAGCACCATTGCGTGCTATTAATAACCTTTCGATTTGGATAGAAGAAGATATTGGAGAAAAAATTGAAGCAGATACTCAGAAAAATTTCAATCTTTTAAGAGGAAGAATTGGCAGAATGGAAGGATTAATCAATGGAATCTTGGATTATTCTAGAGCAGGAAGAATGAAAGCGCAATTAACTGAGATTGATTTAAATGTTTTTATTGATGATATTGTTATTAATTTGGCTCCACCAGAGAAATTTAAAGTGAAAATACAAGAAAATCTTCCTACTATTTTGGCTGAAAAAATTGCGATTGATCAGGTATTTTCTAATTTTATTAGTAATGCCATTAAATATAATAGCAATGAAAATCCTGAAATTGAAGTAAATTATAGTGATGAAGGCGACGTTTATAAATTTTGTGTTGCCGACAATGGACCAGGAATTGACAAGCAATATCATGAAAAAGTATTTCAAATTTTCCAGACATTGCAGGCAAGAGATTCTGTAGAAAGCACAGGAGTCGGCTTAGCAATAGTAAAGAAAATTGTAGAAGAAAAGGGGGGGAATGTCTGGGTAGAAAGCGAAGAGGGGAAAGGATCAAAATTCTTTTTTACATTAACTAAAAATTAACAATAAACCACAAAATAAAATGACAGAGAAAACAATTAATATTCTATTGGTCGAAGACGACGAGGTAGATGTGATGAACGTAAGACGTGCATTTCAGAAAAATAATCTCAATAATCCAATTCAACATGCTGGAAATGGAATTGAAGCCCTTGATTTATTAAGGGGCCAAAACGGACAAAAACAGATTGATCTGCCAAGAATAATTTTGTTGGATTTAAATATGCCAAAAATGGGTGGTATTGAGTTTTTGCATGAATTGCGCAAGGATGAACACCTTAAAAACATTAGTGTATTTGTAATGACAACATCCAACGAAGACAAAGATAAAGTGGATGCATACAACCTAAATGTTGCAGGCTATATTTTAAAACCATTGTCGATGGAGAACTTTGTTTCAGCAGTTTCAATATTGAAAAATTATTGGATTTTGTGCGAATATCCTACCTAAAATTGAAACTTAAAAAAGCATAATGCGTATATAATATGCTAAGTGATATCAAGCTTTGAGTTCACTTTTTCACAAGCATAAAATTTACCGTATGTTAGATAATATTACTTACAAAATTTTTCTAGTCGATGATGATGAAATCGATGCTATGGCATTCGAAAGAACATTAAAAAAGACTGGACTCGATTACGCCCTTACACATTGCAAAAATGCAAATGAGGCACTAGAGCAAATCAATCAAGTTCAATACGATTGTATTTTCTTAGATTACCAGTTGCCAGGTTCTGATGGACTGGTGCTCTTGAAGAAAATAAAAGAACTTGGTATTGCTGCTCCAATTGCGGTAATGACTTCTCAAGGTGACGAGAAAATAGCTGTGGAAATGATGAAAGCAGGTGCTTTTGAATATTTCCCTAAGGCAGAAGTTACACCTGATAATATCCAAAGGATTATTCGTGCCGGTATGCGCATGAGAGATATTGAGGTCAAAAAGTCTAATGCAGAAAGATTATTAAAGGAAAATAGCGATAGGCTAAAAACCATTTTGGAAAGCACTAGGGCATTAATCTTTAGTATTGACCGTAACTTCAGATACACGGCATTCAACACTATTTATCATAAAACAATATCAGCACTTTATAACATTGAACCCGAATTAGGTTTACATGCTACATATGATTTTTCACTTGAATCTGATAGAGTTTTTATTCAAGAATGCTTTAACAGAGCACTTGCAGGTGAGCATTTTGGGGTAACCGAAGAATTTGGCGACCGTGAAAAGTGCTCCAATTTCTATGAATTAAATTTCAATCCTATTATTGATGAAATTGGAAATGTTTCAGGGGTTGCAATTTATGGACAAGATATTACTGAAAAGAAAAAGGTAGAAAGAGAAATTTTAGAGTCTAAGTTTGAAGCAGAACGCACTGCCAAAGCTAAATCTGAGTTCTTAAGTAATATGAGCCATGAAATCAGAACTCCAATGAATGCAATTATCGGTTTATCTGAATTGTTGCTCAAAGAAAATTTAACAGATAAACAATTAGAAAATCTAAAATCAATTAAATATTCAGCCGATAATTTATTAGTAATTATCAATGATATTCTGGATTTCTCTAAAATTGAATCTGGTAAAATTGAATTCGAATCTATTAATTTTGATTTATTTTCTAAGGTTCAAGAAATTCGTAAAACATTTATTTTCAAAGCTGAAGAAAAAGGAATTGGCCTTAAGTTTCACGTAGATGAACGTATCTCGCAATTTGTAGTTGGTGACCCGTTTAGATTAAATCAAATTTTATTGAACCTCCTTAGTAATGCCGTGAAATTTACTAAAGAAGGTACAGTTTCATTAATTGTTGATTTGGTTAGTGAAGATGAAGAAAATGTTGAAGTGAAATTCAATATCATTGATACTGGTATCGGAATTCCTAAAGATAAATTAGCTTCTGTTTTTGAAAGCTACACACAAGCTTACACAGATATCACACGCAGATTTGGAGGCACAGGCTTAGGGCTTGCCATTACCAGACAATTAGTTACCATGCAAAATGGTGTAATTAATATTGAATCTGAACCTGGAAAAGGAAGTACCTTCTCTGTAACGCTTCAATTCCAAAAAGGTGTTGCAGATAGCCAAGCCACAGTTGACGAACAAATAGCAGAAATGCTTGAAAAAAGAGACTTCGGTGGAATGTCCGTTTTACTTGTTGAAGACAATGTTATGAACCAGTTTGTAGCACATCAGGTACTTGAATTGTGGAACATTAAAGTTGATTTTGCCAACGACGGCCTCGAAGCAACAGATAAATTAAAAGTAAACGATTACGCTTTGGTTTTAATGGATTTGCAAATGCCTGTAATGAGTGGCTACGAAGCTACAGCATTTATTCGCGACAAAACAAACAGATTAAGAAATCCTGAAATTCCTATCATTGCTTTAACTGCAGATGCCTTTCCTGAAACTAAGAAAAAAGTAATGGAAGAAGGAATGAACGATTTTGTTACTAAACCATTAGAGCAAAACGACTTATATAACAAAATTAAACTGCACGCTTTGAAAACCGTGAAAGTTAAATAAATAACCTACATTAAATTTTTGAATCACCATGAAACAAACTTCTATGGTGATTTTTTGTTTATTTGTAGTTATGAATAAAAATGTTTCTATTCGAGTTATTAATGTTTCTGATTTTGATTTATTAAAACGAGTAGAACTAAATGCATCAAACAAAAAATATTCAGATTTGAATGAGGAATTAAATGAAGATGTATTGTATTCATTTATTACTTCAAACCACGATATTTATTCTCATAAGCAACTAAAATTCACCATTCTGGAAAATAATGAAAGGGCTGGATTTATTGATTTGTACGAAGTTGACTTTAATAAAAGTAATGCAGGAATCGGAATATTTGTTTTACCTGAATGCCGAAGGAAACACGTTGCAATTTCAGCTATAAATGAAGTTATTAAATGGTCCCGAAAAGCAGGGATTTCTCATTTTCTAGCAGAAATAGAAAAATCAAATATCATTAGTTTAAATTTATTTGAAAAAGCAGGATTTCACTTAGACAATGCCAATGGAGATGTTTATTTTCTTAGTAAGTAGAATAATGTCATACCACTTTCACTTATTTCATATGGTTATATTGATATTTTTGCAACAGTAATGAGAAGATATTTCAAAACGTTTGGAGTGGTGCTGTTGGTAATTTGCTGGGCGGTGTTGTCTTTTTATTGCAGCACAGAACTTAAACCATCGGCAAAAAACGAGTTTTTAAATTTACATGATTCCGTGAATTATGTTGGAATGAATACTTGTAAGCAATGTCATACTGGTATTCACGAAACGTTTAGTCATACAGGCATGGGACAGTCTTTTGACCATGCAACACAGCAAAAAAGCAAGGCAAAATTCGGCCCTGAGCATAAGGTTTACGATGCTGATTTAGATTTTTGGTATTTCCCTTTTTGGGCTAACGATTCTCTGTTTATCAAAGAATTTCGCTTAAAAGGAAAAGACACAATTCACCAACGTGTGCAGGCAATTAATTACATTGTTGGTTCAGGGCAACATACTAATTCTCATTTGTACGCATTAAATGGCTACATATATCAAGCGCCGCTTACATTTTATACGCAAAAAGGGAAATGGGATTTGCCGCCCGGTTTTGAAAAGGGATTTAATTCTAGGTTCAACAGAATTATTGGATTAGAATGTATGAGTTGCCACAACGGATACCCCAATTTTGTGAAAGGCTCCGAAAATAAATACATTTCTATACCTAATGGAATTGATTGCGAGCGCTGCCATGGACCAGGAGAAATTCATGTAGCCGAAAAGCAAAAAGGAAATTTAGTAGACACCTCAAAATATATAGATTATACAATCGTGAATCCTGGAAAATTATCGGTTGATTTACAATTTGATTTATGTCAACGTTGCCATTTGCAAGGCAATGCAGTGCTAAAAGAAGGCAAGTCGTTTTATGATTTTAAACCGGGAATGGCTTTAAATGATGTGATGAGCGTTTTTGTTCCAAGGTATGAAAACGGCGATAATAAATTCATCATGGCTTCTCATGCCGATAGATTAAAACAAAGTCAGTGTTTTATTCAAATGGCAAAGAAAAAAGGAAATGCGGAAGCTTTGCGCCCTTATAAATCGGCGCTTACCTGTGTTACCTGCCACAATCCGCATGTGAGCGTTCGGAATACAGATGCCAATGTTTTTGTAAATACTTGCAAATCTTGTCATCCCGGAAATTCAAAATTGGTATGTACAGAAAGTCCTGCTAAAAGAGCCATTGAAAAAGACAATTGCATTAGTTGTCACATGCCGCAATCTGGCTCAGAAGATATTCCGCATGTGAGCATTCACGACCATTTTATACGTAAAAAACCTGATTTAAATTACAAAGCACCCAAAGGCGCATTTTCGAAATTGGCTTGTATTAATGACCCAAATCCAGATAATATTACTGTTGCAAGGGCTTATATTCAACAATTTGAACGTTTTGATAATGCACAACCGTATTTTTTAGATAGTGCAATCAACAGATTGAATTTTAAAAGTGATGCAGATTTAAAGCTTAATTTTATTTACCTCGTTCATTTATTTTATTTAAAAAGTGATTTTAACCAAGTAATTAAATTAGCGAGTAAAATAGGCGAGGAGTATCTTAGTAAAGCGCTACTAACAAAAACCACTTGGGACAATGTTTACGCTTGGACGGCTTATCGCATCGGCGAGTCTTATTCAGAAATTGGCGATAGAAAAAACGCGTATAATTATTATAAAAAGGCTTATGAATTAGCTCCATTTTATTTTGAATTCTCTAATAAATACGGAAGTACTTCACTTCTTTTAGGTAATAAGGAAGAAGCTAAAAATATATTCAATAAATTAATAGCCGAAAACCCGAATTATGCCCCAGCATATTCTAACTTGGGTTATATTGAAATGCTAAATAAACAGCCCGAAAAAGCAGAACTGTTTTATAAAAAAGCCTTGCAACTAAATCCAGACTATGAACCCGGATTGCTTAACATGGCTGGCTTGTATTTGTATAAAGGTGAAAATGAAAAGGCGAAAAAAATACTACAACAAGTGCTGATTAAAAATCCCGAAAATGCACAAGCAAAAGAGGTAATTAATAATTTATAATTAAAAATTAATAATTATTGCTTCATACTTTAATAATCATTGGATTATTAAAGTATGATTTTTAAATTATTCATTATTACACCCCCAACGTTTCTTTTAACTTCAAATACCCACTTCTGCTCAATGGTAATTTTTGATTGTTTTTTAATATCGCGATGTGTTGGTCTTTTTCTACCAATTCAATTTTCGTGATTTCTGAAATGTTTAATAAATACGAACGATGAATTCTTACAAATTGGCTTGGATTTAAGCTGTTTTCGTAAAATTGTAATGTCTGTTTTTTTAAGCTCATTCCAGCTTTGGTGTGTATTTTAACATAATCGTCGTAGGCTTCTAAGTAGTGAATATCTGAAACTGCTATAATTTTAATTTCAGCCCCATTTTTTACAACAATTCTATTGCTTTCGTTAGTTTCTTGAGAGGCGAATTCTAATGTCTTTTTTACTTTTTCAATTTCGGCAGGGGCATTTGCATTTCTAAACTTTTCAAGAGCTTTTTCTAATCGTTCTTTTGAAAATGGTTTTAACAAATAATCTACAGCCCCAGCTTCAAAAGCTTTCAAAGCGAATTCATCAAATGCAGTGGTGAAAATTACACAAATGGGCTGTTCCACTAATTCCAGCATTTCGAAACCATTAATTTTTGGCATTTGAATATCCAAAAATATAAGTTGAGGCTGGTGTTTTTGTATGGCTCTTAAACCTTCAAATCCATCATTGCATTCAGCAATAATTTCTATATCAACATTGGTTTTTAAATATTCTTTTAATGCCCTTCTGGCCAATGGCTCATCGTCTATAATAAGTGCAGTAATCATTTAGATTGGGGAATTAATAATTGAACCGTAAATACTTCTTCTTGCTCGTTGGTATTGATTAAATTAATGCTTCCATAAATTAATTGAAGCCTTTTCTTTACTGCATCCAAACCGAATCCGGTTCCTGTGAAAGCAGATTTATCATATTTATCGAAAGGATTTTTTATTTCGATTTTTAGGTTGTTCCCATTTAGTTGGGCATGTATATTTATAGTAACGGCTCCAAGTGTTCCGTAGATTCCAAATTTAATGGCATTTTCCACCAAGGGTTGTAAAATTAAGGGTGGGATTTTGCAGTTTTTTGTTGTTTCATCGATACTCAGTTCAATATTTAACCTGTGGTCGAAACGTACTTTTTCGATATTTAAATATAAGTTGAGGTGCCTTATTTCTTCTTCAAAATCTATTAATGCATCGTTATCTTTTCTAATTGTTCCACGTAAAAATTCTGAAAGTAATTGCAGCATTTTCTGCGCTTCTGAAGGATTGTATGGAATTAATGCATTAATAGAATTTAAACTATTGAATAAAAAATGTGGTTGTAATTGTAATCTTAAATTTAATAATTCAGCTTCTTTTTTTAATTTTTCCGCTTGTTCGTTTCTTATAAAAGTTTCTTTTCTTTCTGTATTATTTTGTACAATCCAGTTTACCAAAATTATAATGGTTAACACTAGAAATGTTGCAATTGCAAGTACCAATTTCCCGTTGCTAGATTGTTCTAAAATTCTAAATTCTAATGGAATTAAGTTTTTAATTATAGCTTGGTGAATTTGTAAAACTGCCCACGAAAGAATGGAACTCCATCCTAACATTTCTATTATTTTTCGGGAGTCGGGTTTATAATATTTGAGCGTAATTAATAAGCTCCAAGCGGCAAAAGCTAAAACGGTTGCAAATATGGAAGCATCAGCAAATGCTATGTCTGCAGGAACATTATTTTGTAATAAATAGATGATATGAACCAAAATCCATATTGTCCATCCAGTTAAAATAGATATTAAAAAGCGTAATTGAAACATGGTTCAAAAACAGATGTTAAAGCTGCAACACCGTCTGTTGTGAGTTTATTTTTAACGAATTTCATTCTGTGAAAATACCTTTTTTCTACATCTATTTCTGGGTGTAATTCTTGAGTAGTTGTTTCTAATTCAATACCGTCTTTTATTTCCGGAAGTTCTTTTAATTCTGTTAATCCGAAAAATTCCCAATATACTTTGGAAGTTTCTATTGAATTATTTTCAATGGCATCATTTTTCCCTAAACTCATTGCCTTGTAATAAGCTAAATTTATGGAGGAAGCTTCTATAATTCTAATCTGCTCCTCGTAAGATTTAAGCGCAGTTTCAGAAATTATTTTATAGGTTAACTTAATATAGAACAGGCTCATTTTTAATAGCTTTTAATATCAATTCCACCTAATAGTGCAATTCCTTTGATTAATAATATTTTATGTTCGCCTTCTGTTTGAACACCTATTTGAAACTTTCTTTTGTCTTCTAAACCACCTAGAATATTTATCATTTCAGATTTTATTTGCCAAGTAGAAGGAATAATCAATTTTGTTCCGCCAAGTACTTGATTTAATTCGAGCACAACCGTTCCATGAATATCCGCCTGACTTAAATCTATATCTGTTCCTCCTAGTATTGTTGTGGAAGTCCCACCTTTAAAATCCTTGCTAAAAAATGTTTTTTTAGTACCACCTAAAATGGTGGTACTATTCATGAATTGGTCTGCATCGGCAGTGTTTTGAGAACCTCCAGCATTGGTGCTATATGAAGCATTTACTGTTTCGGCATTTTGCCATTTTTCTTGGTGTTTTTCCTGCCATTTTCTAAATTTTCCACCTCCGGGGCCACCATTAAAGTAATGTCTGTTTCTAGGTTTAAACATAAACCAAACACCTCCAATGATTAATATTACTGGCCAAAAATATTCGGTAATATTTAAGTCAGGATTAAAATTGTTAATTAGAAAAACACCTCCAATTAAAATGAACATTGCTCCGGGAAATAATTTTTTAAAGGAGTATTTAAATAAATTGTACACCCCAAATAAAATGAACAATACTTCCCATGTTAAAAGCCAAGACGGGAATTGAACTCCCATTTCGTGTGCTAAAAGAACTGCACCAATTGAAATAATAAATACTCCACCAATTACTCGGCTTATTGCGCTGGGCTCATACATTTTGTAAGGCCATTCTTGTTTTTTTTGATCATCTGTTGTTTCCATTGTTTGTTTAATTTTATGGTACAAACGTATTCCGAATGCTACAGCTGCGAAACACTTATTCGGCGAATCAACAAAAAAAGTAGGTGAATGGCAAGAACTAATTGCCCAATTGAATTAAGAGCGCTGAAAAGCCTTATTCAAGGCTTCTGTTCTGTTTTGAACGTGCAATTTTTCATAAATATTATGAATATGTTGGCGCACAGTTCCGGTAGAGATATTCAAGTTGGCTCCAATTTCCTTGTATAAGAGTCCTTTTGCCAATTGGTCTAAAATTTCCTTTTCGCGGGTTGTAAGCACATCAGTTTCTTTGCTCAGCGTTGGTTTTTGGAAAGATGCCACTACTTTTCGAGCAATTTCGGTACTCATTGGTGCGCCACCATCTTTCAATTCTATTACAGCTTCAATTATTTTTGCTGGGGAAGATCTTTTTAACAAATATCCTGATGCGCCAGCTTCTAATGCTTCAAAAACCTGCTCACTACTTTCAAAAACGGTAAACATCATAAATTGCATGTGCGGCATTGTGGTTTTTAACTGGCGCACACATTCAACGCCTGACATACCCGGAAGATTAATGTCCATAATTACCACTTCGGGTTTTAATTTGGGTAATGCTATAAATGCAGCATCAGCAGTTTCAAATGCGCCTAATAAATTAAAATCAGCATAACCGCTAATAATACTAATCAATCCTTCACGAATATCCCTTAAGTCCTCTACAATGCAAACGTCTATTTTTTTCATTTACCAAAGTTGGGGTAAATTATTTAGAGAAACAATATAACGAAAGTTAAATGAATAATGAATAATTAAAAATGAATAATGAATAATTGGCGGTGGTGTTGGGTGAGCTGAATAGCCATGGGTTTTAACCCATGGAAAAAGGTTTTAACCTATGGAAAAGGTTTTCAACCCATGGAAAAAGTTTTCAACCCATGGATAAAAATAGTGACAAAATCCACCTAGGTTTTAACCCAACAAATTTCGTAAATCTTAAATTATAGTTTTATTTTTTTTAGTAATTGTAATGTATCCAACTATTTTCATAATAAGATGAATGCTATTAGATTTTTTGATTGTCTTGATTATTCCGAAAAATCAAATACCCATTCACTCGATTTTAATTCATCGTTTTTTTTTCTATAAAGATACCTTGAGACAAAATTTTAAAGGAGAGATATTCGAAATCTATTTTGCTTTAGATAAAATTTGTGCTGCCGATAGTATTTTTGAAGTTTTGGCAGATAGTGTTGTTTAGGTTAAGCACACAAAGATATTTGCAGATGTTCGATTCTATTGGATCTTTAGTACTTTAAGAATAATTTAACAAATCTGGTTCATATTCACTTTCGCTAAAACAATTATTAAAGGGAATTTATTACTTTCGTATTTCAGTGACAGGCGAAGTTATTGCAATTGTTAATGTCATTATATTGTAATTCAAATATGAAAATCAGTAAAATTTTAATTCCTCTGTTCATTTGTTTTCAACTAAATGTGTTTTCGCAAAACTTTGCTCCTTTAGGTGCGAAATGGCATTATCAATATTGGAGCATTAATACAAATGATTTTGTAAGCTTTTATACACTTAGTGCGGAAAGAGACACAATTATCGATCAAAAGTATTGTACAGTTTTAACATTGAAAAAAAATAATTCATCTGAAATAGAAACAGAAGTTATTTATTCAGAGCAAAACAATAAAGTGTACTTTTATGAAAATAGTAATTTTAAACTCTATTTTGACTATAGTATTGAAGAAGGAGATACTTTAAATTTAAGTGTTCCAGAAAACTTTTTGAATTTCGATATTTCTTGCGGTGGAATTGCTGATTCTTCTCTTCTAAAACTTTATAGAGTTAAAATAGATTCTATCACAACTGGTTTTAGAAATAATTCTTTTCTAAGAGTTTATCATACGTCTTCTATAATATCAGAAGATAACAACTACTTTAATTGGGATTTAGGTAAAGTTGTAGAAAGAATAGGAAGTTTAAATGGATTTTTGGGTTTTTCTTTTTTGCAATGCTTAGGTGGTGAAGTTGGTTATTTTAGATGTTATTCAGACAGTTCATATCAAATACAACATCCATCGCAAGATTGCAACTATTTGATTACAAACTTAACTGAAAGCCCAGACAATGAAAAGATAAAATTTTATCCCAATCCATTTTCCTCTCAACTCATCATTGAGTTACCACAAATAATTAATTCAAAATATTTTTTGAAGCTTTACAATTCTATGGGTCAAATTATTAAATCTGAAACAATTACCCAAAGCAGCAATATCGATGTTTCGGAGCTAAAACAAGGAGTTTATTTTTGTGAAATCAGCAATAAAGGTGCGGTGCTGCAAAGAAAGAAGCTCGTAAAAAATTAATAATTAAAAAGGAATAATTAATAATTGGCGGTGGTGTTGGATGGGCTGCATAGCCATGGGTTTTAACCCATGGAAAAGGTTTCAACCCATGGAAAAGGGTTTTAACGTATGGAAAATAGTTTCAACCCAAATATGTTATCAGGTTTTAATAATTTTATAAAATATTAATGTCAACATTTTGAGTAAATTGTTGAATTTTCTGTTTTAAAATTCTAACGTGCTAGCATAATTCTTTGAGGAGGGAATTCTAAGTTTTTCGATTTAATGATGTATAGACCGTTTATAAGATTATCCGAAAAACTATAGGTATTATTTTCGGCATTGAGTTTTAATTCATCCACTAGTTTCCCTTGAGCGTCAATAACTTCAAAATTACTTTTGTGCTTATTAATTACTTTTGAAAATAAAATTCCATCGCAAGGGTTTGGGTAAAAGTATTGCTCTTTATTTGAGGAAGGTACTTTCTCCATGCTTAGCGTAGATGGAATTCTGACACAATCATACCGATAAGAGCGATTGGGCAATAAAAGCCTATTAAATACTCTTTGTGTATCGTTGGTGGAGCAATCTAATTTTCCTTCAAAGATTTGGTCATAACTTGAGTTACGAAAGTTAATGCTTACAGTATTAAAAGTTATTCCAGTTTCTAGGTTTATAGAATCGCCAATAGCTAAAACACTATCTATGGAAAAATATTGAGAACCATCACCTAAAATAACAATTCGCAACCTTTCACTTAAAGAGTCGTTGCCTAAGTTAATTACTTTAATAGTGTTAGTTGCACAATCATAATAAACTTCGAATTGGTCATCATCTAAGATAGTACTGCAAGTTTCGGGAGTGTTTATAGATGCTTCTACACAAACTTCATCTGTCCATTCAAGTCCACTGGCATATGTTTCATTAATTATTACTGTATCTATTCCAAAAACTGGGATATTTGGTACCGCCACTTTAAGTTGGTTGTTATTTAAAGTATGTGGATAGTTAACATTATTTGGACTAATTCCGGTAGAGTACTCTAATGTCAATTCTAAATTGCTAATTGTGCTTGTGCCTAGGTTTTGTAATACAACATATCGTTTAGAACTGTATACTCCTTGAAAACTTGATCTATTTGTAATCTTTATATAATTGCACAATTCTGCTCTGAATAAACTAATTTCTGCATTTTCTGTGAGTAAGTAATCTCCATAATTTTCAATGAGATTAGGATTAAAAACACATCCATTAAACAATGCTGTGTTTTGGTTAAATTCTAACTGATAACTTCCAGCTATACTTGGATAAAAAATGGAGAAGTTTCCTTCTTCATCAGTTGCACTCTCGTAAACTTGATTGGTAGAAGTGTTTACTAAACCTGCAAAACTATTGCTAGCAGGAATATCATTCAAACCATAGGCACAATTAAGACCCACGTTTAAAAATGCTTTACCTTTTACATTGCTAAAGGGGGCGAAGGTACAGGTTGATTCTGTAAAATCGATATTTGCAATTAAACCAATTGATGTACTAGTATAGTTGTTGACTAAAAGGTAAAAACTTTCTCCAGTTTCCACCACAATCATAGGATTAATTTGAGGATAACCATCGTTCTGGTTAGATAAGCCTGTTTGAGGTGTAGGAAAAGTAGAACCTGAAAAATTACAAGAAACTTCTAAAGTGTTGTCGAATTGGATATCACTACAATTTGCATTTGACAAGTTAAATAGCGCAAAATCAAAGTCGTTAACACTATTATTTGGATTAATTTTAAACCCTAATAAACCTGATTGTGCTATAATAAATTTTAGCCATATATTGTTTCGTTCACCATTACTCAAACATGAGGTGAATGATGTTAATTCATTAATAATTTCACCTTCACCTTCGCTAAAAGGGATGTTAAAAATTCCTTTTTCATTGATAGGTAAAGCTCTTACACAATCTTTGTTTTGGGGCGTTTGTGCATAACAATGCTGCATTAAAAAAAATAAAAACAGAAAAATGGCAGGGTTAAAAATCAATTTCATTTTTGTTTTTTGAGATTCAAATATATCGAAAATTGATAATAATTGGTACAAATTTTAAAATTGAAAATTATTTGAAGGTTGCTTCCATAGTCGAATTGACAAATATTTATTTACGGCTGTTTGATGGACAGGGGAAGTTGGTGAAAAATTAATAATTAATAAGGAATAATTAATAATTGGCGGGGAATGAATAATTAAAAATGAATAATTTTGCTGTGATGTTGGATGGGCTGAATAGCCATGGGTTTCAACCCATGGAAAAGGGTTTCAATCCGTGGAAAAGGGTTCACCCTATGAAATATGTCAGCCCCAAAATCTATGCGGCCCTCGCCAGTGATTGCAGCGGAAACCCGGTGCGAGGCCCTTTGCCGAGTAGCGTGTTGGAGCGGAAAGCACAGTTTACAAAACAATATTGTATTGCTTAACTTTTACGAAAAGCTTGTATTGTTTTGTAAATGCGCCCAAAAAATGAGCACATTATTCCTGAAACTGCATTTCGTACAATTTCCTATAGATGCCTTTGTTTTTGAGCAATTCCTGGTGGTTGCCGCTTTCCATTAATTTGCCTTTGTCGAGTACTAAAATTAAATCTGCATTTTGGATGGTAGAAAGTCGGTGGGCAATAATGATGGATGTTCGGTTTTTGGTGATGGTTAAAATTGCTTTTTGAATGGCTAGTTCTGTTTCGGTATCGATGGAAGAGGTGGCTTCGTCTAAAACCAGAATGGATGGTTGGTAAAGATAGGCGCGAATAAATGCAATGAGCTGCCTTTGGCCGGCACTGAGCATAGCGCCGCGTTCCATAACATTGTAATTGAAGCCTCTTGGTAATTGATGTATGAATGTATCTGCACCAATGGCTGCTGCGGCTTCTTCTATTTGGTTGATTGAAATGGAATCGTCGTTGAGCGTAACATTGTTGGCAATGGTATCTGAAAACAAGAAAACATCTTGCAGCACTACGGCTATGTTTTTTCTTAGTTGGTCAACATCATACTCTTTTATGGAAATGCCATCAATTAAAATTTCGCCTTTGTTGAACTCATAAAAACGATTAATGAGATTTATGATGGTAGTTTTGCCAGAACCTGTGGCGCCAACTATGGCAACGGTTTGGCCTTTTTTAATGGTAAAGCTGAGGTCTTTTAATACCCATTCTTCGTTATTATAAGCCATCCAAACATTTTTAAAAGCAATATCTCCCTTAATTACAATTGGACTTGGGTTTGGAGAGTTGTGCATGGATGCATCGGTATCGAGCACTTGGAAAACTCTTTCGGAACTTACCATCCCCATTTGCAATGTATTGAAACGGTCGGCCAAGGTGCGGATGGGCCTAAAAAGCATGTTGATGAAGAGGGTAAAAGCTACAATGTTTCCAATGCTGAAATTACCAGCAATTACGCCTCTTGCGCCCAACCAAATGATGAGGCCAATAGAAACGGCGCTTAAGATTTCTACAATTGGCAGGAAAACAGAATAGTGCCAAACAGAACGGATATGTGCATCGGCATGTTCTTTATTTATTTTGTTGAAAGCAGTGGCTTCTTCTTTTTCTCTGTTAAATAATTGAATGATGTTAATGCCTGAGACATGCTCTTGTACAAAAGTATTGAGCCTTGCCACTTGGGTGCGCACATCTTGAAATGAGGATTTGATGCCATTTTTAAAAACACGTGTGGCCACAAGTAACAGCGGAATGGTAGAAATAGAAATTAAAGCCAATCGCCAATCGGTGTAAAACATTACGATAAGCACGACCGACAATTGTAATAAATCGCCAAAAACAATTACAACGCCTTCGGTAAAAATGCTTGCAATGGTTTCCATATCGCTCACAACTCGGGTTACGAGCATGCCAATGGGGTTTTTGTCGAAATACACTATTTTAAAATTATTGATGTGCTTAAAAAGAGTGATTCTTAAATCTTTTATCACGCTTTGGCCTAAAAGATTGATAATGTAATTGCTAAAGAAATTTCCAATGGTTTCAATTAACAACACGCCAATCATGAGCATGGTCATGGTGAGGAGCATTTTAGCATCGGGAAGGATGATAAAATGATCGAGTGTGTATTGCACCAATAAAGGACGTATTGGAGAAATGAGTGCTAAGAAAATAGTCAATCCAATTGCACCAAACAATTGGGCTTTGTATGGTTTGGTAAAAGATAAAATCCGTTTTAATAAACCAACATTAAACGCATTACCAGAAACGGACATCTAAAATATTCGGGCTAAATTTAAATGGCAAAGTTATTTTAATAAAGTAACTGATCCCTTAAATTCTTTGGATTTATCTTGATATTTATAAGCAGCAATGTAGAAATAAGTACCATCTGGCAATAAATTCCCTGCAAGGTCGTAACCATTCCATTCGAAATAAGGATTGATAGACTCGTGCACGCGCAAGCCCCAACGGTTGTATATTTTTACATAAAACTCATCGTAAGCAAAAGAGGTTATTGCTGAAAAATAATCGTTCTGCTTGTCACCATTAGGAGAAAACGCATTTGGGAAAGTTAGTTCTTGGAAGCAAGGTTTATTTTTTACCAAGAAAGAATCCAGTTTAGGACAGAGTTCATCAGGTAATTGTGTTAAAACGGTGTACCAGCCAGTATCTTTAACTGTAATAATTGCAGCATTTTCGCCAGTGCTCCATAAATAAGAAGAAGCCAAAGAGTCGCCAGCGAGCATCACATTTTCTCCTGCACAGGTTTTTATAACTTTAACTTTTCCAGTGTCAGCAAATTGAACATTTACAGTAATAGTATCGAATGCAGTACAAGCTAAACTTCCATTACTATTGACTTCAATTATGTATGTTGTAGTGCTGTCTGGAACAACTTCTACTTGTCTGTTTGTTGAAAACTCATCATTATCTGTGCTCCATGTAAATTTGTAAGAAGAGCCAGTGGGTGTAGAAAGTAAAACAGGGTTTGCTTCACAAATGGTGGTATCATTTCCTGCATCAGCGTTCGGAAGAGGTCTTATAAGTATGTTTCTACTATTTCCAAGATTACCACAATCATTTACCGTTTGAACAAAAATTGGAACAGTGCCGCTTGTTGGAAAAAAGAAATTTACCTCATTATTGAGGGAATCAATTACGGTTGCTAAATTCGAATTCCAAGCATAGTAAGTGTCTTCGCTTAAAGGCAAATTGTATTGCACTGTATCGCCAACACATGCTTGCGAAGGACCAATAATTGAAACATTAGGTGGCCCAACAACTTTAACTTTTGCAATTTCAGAGCCAGGGCCAACGCAACCAAAATTTGTTTCAGTTACGTAAACAGTATAATCACCTACACCATTAAAAAGTACGGGATTATATGGATTAGGTGGCACTGCTTGGTAAAAATTAGTAAAATTATTGAGCCCCCAAACGTAGGTAGATTGTGGCTTAAAAGGTTGTAAATAAAAAAAGAGTGCGGTATTGAAGCAAATGGTAGTGTCTAAATCAAAATCGACAAATGCAAAAGGGGGGACTGTTTCTACTAAATCAATGGTAAGTCCAGTTGGGTTTGGAGCTCCAATTGTTAGCCTGATAAGTGTTCCCAACTGGTCCCAACCTTGCGAAGAATTGGTTGAAACAACACGCATGTAATAATTACCAGGAGCAAGTCCAACAGAACCAAGATTTGGTATGTTTGGTATGGTTAACAAAACAGTAGTATCGCTGGTTGCTGCTACGCTACCAACAACACCAGTATTGATTACAAAAAAACCATTATAATCGAGCACTTGGAGCTGGAATTCGTTAGGAGCAGTATAAGTAGCTGGTGGGGGATAAACTCCAATTTCGACTGTTATCAGCGTGTCGCCGCCGTTTATGTCGTCAATACAAAATTGAACATCTTGCTTGTTATTGGATTCAATATCGCATTCTCTAATACAAAATGGGCCTTGGAGCGTACCAATTGTGTAGGGACTCGTAGCTATTACCCTTAAATAATAATTACATCCTGGAGGAATAGGATGGTTTTGTACAGCTATTAATCCGGAGACGGAACCTGGGTCACCAGGGTAACTTGCATCGTCGTTGCTATTACCAAGAACATTAGGGTTTGGTGGAAAATTTCCATTAGAATCGGAAAGTTGTAATACGTAAGTGTTGTTAACGAATACTCCAAAAGAATTGAATTTGGTGTCAATAACACTACCTACACAAACTGTATCTGCTGGATTAGATATAACGGCAGTAGAACCAGTTACAACGCTGTTGGGGCAATCGACCACATTTATACAAACGCTAGTATCAGAAATGATTATCGGGTCAATATCTCCCCTAACCACTCTTATTTTATAACAAGGATTTTCATTTAAGGTAGAGGGAATAGCTTCAGTCTGAAGTATTTGAATAGGATTCAAATTGTTTAGCTGGTAAATTCCTAAATTAGTTATAATATCAAAGTTTCCAAATTCGTCGGATAACTGAACTTGATAAAATCCAGTACCACAAAGCTGCACTGGATTGCTAAAAAACAGTATAACTTTGTCGCCTTTGCAAACTGTAGTTGGAGAAATGCTGTCTAGCTCTAATCGAACATCATATAAAACAGGGTCGTATTTACCAACAATTCTAAGCCCATCGATGCCTAAGGAGCCAGAAAGAGGTTCTTGCGTGCTGCTGTTGACCCATCTAAAACCAAAACGCACATCACTCAAATTATTAAAGACTGGATTATAAAATTCAAAATACGTCCATTTGTTGATAGAAGAAAACTGAGCCCCAGGCACTTGTGTCCATGGACCTCCAAGTGCACTATAATACAATTCTCCATAAGCACCGGGATTTCCTTGGCAATTAGCATAAAATACAATTCTAACACTATCCATTCCTAAGGTGCAATTAGGTCCTGTACTGGCAAAACGGTCAGAAGCTACTTGCGGATTAAAATTGGCATTTGCAATATTTGGTGAAGCTGAAAAAGTAGCAGAATCGGTAATATGGAGATAGTTGCTAAAAGGAGCAAAGTTTATTAATCCACCAGTGGTGCTATCCTGACTAATTGTATTTGGATACACAGGAGCTCCCGTAAAATCGTTGTTTACCACCCAGAAATTTGAACCACTATTATTCCCTACAAGTCCATTATTTAAAACAAAAGAGCCAGGGCCATTTTCAAAATCTTCAGAATAAACAAGTATACTTTGAGCATTTATTAGATTTGAAAATCCAAGAAAAAGCAGAAGTAAAAGATAATTGTATAAGCGTTTCATGCTTGGGAAAGAGATATTTCTAAAAGAGAATGAATCAGTCATTAACATTGCTAAGTTATTTATTTTTTTGAAACATTTTATTTTACAAGTCATTTTTAATAAATTTACAAAGCGTGAAATTTAGAATTGCCCTATTAATTTTTATGTTTTGTTCGATTTGCATCGGTGAGGCAAAGGCATCGCATTTAATGGGAGGAGAAATAACTTGGGCCTGTCAGGGAAATGGCAATTATATTTTTACCATGAAGCTTTATAGAGATTGTAATGGAGTCGCTCTTAATACCAACGTTTTTCTTCGTGTGCACAATCATCCAACTATTTCAACTATTTCTATGCAATTGTTAAGTGATAGTGATATTTCTCCACAATGCAACGGCTCAGGGCCAACTATAAGTTGTGTTACAGCTGATGGGAATGATGCTGGAGCTGTAGAAGAGTTTATATTTCGTTCTAATTCAATCAACTTACCAGGCGTGCCTCCGCCTCAAGGTTGGATTTTTACTTTTGATGATTGTTGCAGGAATTTAGCTATCAGTAACTTAACGATTGATGGTACTACAGGTTTTACTTTGCGTGCTGTAATGTATGCTTATAATGGGGCTAACACTTCTCCATGCTTTGATTCGTCACCAGTATTTGCTCAAGTTCCTGCAGTTATTATTTGCGCTGGTAACGCTTTTACGTACAATCATAATGCATACGATGTAGATAAGGATTCTTTGGTGTATTCATTTGGACAGCCATTAGATTGGTTAAATGGTGCAGCTTGGGTTCTTGGTGTTTCGCCAAATTCTATTATTTTTGATCCAACTTATAGTATTGATAGCCCTTTTCCAGGTCCAAGTCTAGGGACTCCACCAAGCATTCCCGCAACTTTAAATAACGCAACCGGAGAAATTTCTTTCACCTCTAATTATACTGGAAATTTTGTAACAGTTATTTCTGTAAAATCATACCGATGTGGTACGCTTGTTTCGGAAATATTCAGAGAAATTCAAGTTGTTGTAATTCAATGCTCACCTAATACAGCTCCAACCGTTACAGCACCATTTGTTAATGTTATTACAGGACAACAAACATCATTTATAGATACTGTTCAGGCGGGAGAATTAGTAAGTTTTACTATTACAGCTACAGATAATGAATTTTTACCGATTGGTATTGCTCAAACCATAAGTGTGGCTGCTTCAGGTGGGCAATTTGGGGCTAATTTTAATGACCCTTCAAGTGGTTGTGCTTTTCCTCCATGTGCAACTTTAAATCCTGCTCCTCCAACAATACTAGCCAATAATGGCGGAATTACATTCAACTGGCAGACTACATGTGACCACGTAAATTTTTCGACCGATTGTTATGTTCCCAGCAATACTTACACTTTTGTATTACAGTTTCAGGATGATGCATGTCCGGCTCCAGCATATAAAATAGCTACCGTGGCCGTAGTGGTAGAAGCACCACCAATTTTACCACCTCCACAATTGCGCTGCACCGAAGTACAAAGTAATGGAAATGTAGTTTTATCTTGGATTCCTATAACAGATCCAGACGGAATTTTTAATGCTTATATGATTTATTCATCAGCTGCAGCAGGTGGTCCTTATGTTTTGATTGACAGTGTGTTGAATATTAATCAAACAAATGCAACACTTACTGGAACCAATGCTAATAATGCTCCAGTTTATTACAGAATTAGAACACGCTCCAGTTGTGGAGGATTTGGTAGCGTTTTAAGTATTGCTTCTAATACAATCGCAACTATGTTTTTGTCAACAACCGATGGTGGTTCTGGACAAATTAATATTGATTGGACAACACTTTCAAATCCTCTTTTAACAACTTCTGTTTTACCGTACACGTTGAATAAGCAAGTATTACCGGCAGCTTTGGCATTTTTTGCTACTTCTCAAACCAACTCGGCTTCTGATTTTATGCAAGGTTGCTTGCAAACTATTAATTATCAGGTTTCGCTGACTGACCAAAGTGGTTGTATTTCCCGTTCGAACATTAATGGTGGAGATTTTAGCAACGACCAAGCACCTGACGCACCTGTTTTAGATTCTATTTCAGTAAATCCAGCAAACAATTCGGTTTATGTTGGTTGGACGGCTTCATTGGCCAATGATGTGAGAGCTTATGTTATTTATCAAACTTCAAATGGAGCCATTATACAAGTTGACACCGTTTTTGGTGGAAATGTAGAAGCTTTTGTTGCTAATAGCAGAAATCCGGATTTGGCCTCGGTAAGTTTTTCTATTGCGGCAATTGACAGTTGTTCTAATTTAAGTCCAGTTTCAGCAGTGCATACCACCATATTTAATCGGTATGATTTATCATCTTGCGAGAATAAAGTTGAGTTGTTATTTACTGCATATCAAGGATTTACGGTTAATTCATATCAGATTTTTGCGAAAGTTGATGCTGGCAATTATCAATTACAAACTAGTTTGCCAGGAAGTGCAACTAATTATATTCAAAATAATTTAATTCCAAGTGCAACGTATTGTTTTTTGGTGCAGGCAATAGGTGCAGGTGGGAGCAGTACTTCTAATGAAATCTGCTTTTTAGCCAATGTGCAAGATTTGCCTGAATTTGCTTATTTAAGAAAAGCAACAGTAACCAATGAAGGTTTTGCTTATTCTCTCTGTTACATTGATACAGCTTCAGATGCTGCTTATTATAGGATTAAGCGAGCAAATTATCCTGACACAAACTTTGTAACAATAGCAACTTACCCGATTCCTGTCAATTCTAATTTAGTAGATTTTATAGATTATGATGCAGCAACTTCTTCGCAAGCATATAGCTACAAGTATTATTTAGTTGATAAATGCGAAAATGAATCAATGATTTCTAATGTTGGCCGTACAATGTTATTGAGAGGCGTTGCGGGTGATGGATTTGTAAATAGGTTGAGGTGGAATCCTTATTTTGATTGGGATGCAGATGTGGATGAATACAACATTTACCGTTCGTTAGATAAAGGCATAAATTACGAACTAATTGCTACCAGAGAAACAGATACTACGCTTATTGATCCTGTTGTAAACGAAGTGGATACAGTTTTGGAATTTTGTTATTATTTAGAAGCTATCGAGAATCCGGGAAATCAATATGGATTTAGAGATACTTCTTATTCGAATGTTGTTTGTGTAACGCAACGACCTACTATTTACATTCCTAACGCATTTAGGCCAACTAATTTGGCAGGTAATAACTTATTTAAACCTGTTGGTTTATATGAGACACTAGCAAAAAACCATGAATTTAGAATTTTTAATCGTTGGGGCGAGCAGTTGTTTTTTACCAAAGATACCAAAGAGCCATGGGATGGAAAATACATGAATAGTTATGTACAAACTGGTGTTTATGTTTATAGTGTGCGGTTTAGATTCCCAGATGGTTCTTTGTATAATGTTCGCGGCTCAGTGTTAGTTTTAGATTAATATTATACAACAATATAAAAACAAAAAAGCCCACTCAGTTAAGAATGGGCTTTTTTGTATATCTAAATTATTTGTTAATGCCTTACAATTCTCTTCGTGATGAAATTTTTACCTGAATTTATTTTAAGCATATAAATTCCAGCTGGTAAATCTTTGGTATTGATTTCAGTGTTAGCATTGCTTTGAGAAAGTATATTCCAACCTTGTACCATTCTACCGCTTAAGTCAACTATTTGAATATCGGTAGATTTAACAGGCAATCCTTCAACAAAAACATTTAGCTTATCGGTAAATGGATTTGGATAAACTTCTGGTTCAATTGCACCAGAAAGGAATTCAACCATTTCAGGTCCAAATTCTTCTATTTCCCCATTAAAATCTGTTTGTACCATTTTGTAATAAGAAACTCCTGTTAATGGTTCATTATCGGTGAATGAGTAATTCTTTTGTTGGTTAGAATTCCCGGCGCCACTTACCATTCCTACAATTTCATAATTTATGGCGTCTTTGCTTCTTTCTAATTGAAAGAAATGGTTGTTGCTTTCGCTTGCGGTAGCCCAATCTAACACTACTTTTTTATCAGTTTGTTTTGCTTCAAAGTAAAGTAATTCAACTGGTAATGGGTTTTCGTTGTTTTGAGAGCCTAAAGTGAAAGGACTGAAGCTACTTACAGCGCCAGAAGTACTTAGGAAGTTTACTCCATCGGCGCTAAAAGTTCCTCCATTTCCATGATCTTTCCAGGTTGTGCCATTCCAACGGCATACTTGCAATGTTGCTGGGTTTCCAACTCCACATGAATTGGCAGCCCAACTTAAGTTAACAGCAACAGATGAAGCTCCGTTGGTGCGGTCTAAAATCCAATATTCGCAAATGCTGATATTGTTTATGGATGGGTCTTTTGAGCTGTGAGTATAACTTCCGTCTGAATTACCGTTGATATACTGTGCTGTAAAATGGTCTGTTGCAACTCCAGGGGCAGCCATTCCAATTGGTCTGTAAGATGTGCCATTTCCTAATGGGAAAGTAAATGCATCATTTCCTACCTTTCTTACCGCGCCATTTACATGTGATGCGTCTGAAACAGTTGTAGTAGTTACATTATCATTTAAAGTTAACAAGTTGGTTGAGTTATTTACTATAACACCATTTGTGAAAATTACATTATTTGTTATAGTTAATGGAACATTTAAAGTTAATGTTCCACTTGTTAAGTTTAGTGTAAGATTTCTAATTACAGGTGTTTGAGCAGAAGCTCCAGACAATTGTTGATTTGTTCCACTAAATACAACTCTTGCTGCTGTTGCTGTTGGCGTAAATGTTATAGGTTGAGTGGTACCAACTGTACTTACATTTCCATTAAAAATTGCATTTACAGTGTAAGCTGGCGAAAGAGTTAAAGCAGTAGTTTGGTTAAAAGTAACATCTCCACCGTAAGTATCATTAGAAACAGTAGCAAGCCTTAACTCACCAGTTCCTGTTGTTCTAATTATAGTGGTACCATTAAAGATGTTTCCTCCATTAGAAGCAGTTACAGTGCTTCCTGTTTGAGTTAAGGAGGCATCATTGTTAAATCTAGTGCCGTTTAGGAATAATAAATTTGCAGAAACGCTTACAGATGTGTTAAAAATATTATTTTGTTCTAAATAAATTCCTGTATTAGCTGTAGCAAAAGTTAAGCTTATTGGTGTTCCTGAACCTGTTTGTGTAAGTCCGCGTATTCTCAAAGTACCGCTTGAGAAGCCTCCTCCTCCAATAGAAATTGAAGCACCAGCAGCAAGTGTGCTTGTTCCACCGTTTTGGCCAAAGCGTATTCCTTGAGATGTTCCTGTAGAAGTAACAACAACATTGTTTTCAAAATTGTGAAGCGTTCCTGTATTAGCTAAACTAATCAATCCGGATCCAGTAGAATTTATTGCCAAGGTACTTTGGAACAAATCAGGATTTACATTTCCTAGCACCCAAGACCCAGAGCTACTTAAGTTTAAGGTAGTAGCACCAAAAAATGAATTGCCTCCATTACTTGTAACAGCAGCGGCTCCATTTTGAGAAATGTTAGTTACTAAATTAAACCTACTACCATTTAAGAATACTTGAGGTGCAACAAACGTAAAGTTACTTTCAAATCTGTTACCTGTTTCTAAGTAAGCAGTTGAGGTGCCAGTTAAAGTTAAGCTTTGAGGTGCTGAAGTTCCTGTTTGAACAAGGTTTCTAATTCTTAATGAACCGACAGAAAATCCACTTCCTCCAACACTAATAGTTCTTGTATCAGCTAAAGTTGCTGTGCCATTTCCCTGACCAAATCTAATTCCTTGACTGGAGCCAGTAGAATTCAATATAATATTTCCATTAAACTGGTGACCTGCGCCTCCATGTGCAGCATACATTATAGAATTACCTGAATTGTTTAGTGTTAAGTTACCGTTAAAAACATCCGCTAAAGCAAAACCAAAACAGAATTGCCCGACAGTTGGGTTAGTAATACTAACATCTCCATCAAAAGTGCAACCTCCGTTATTATTGTTAGAACCTGCTCCATTTTTAACCATTGTTAGTGAGTTACGAAAACGAGCCCTGTCTAAATTGAAATTTGGAAATGTCAGCGTAACATTACCTGTAATGTCTGTTCCTTGTAAAAAAGAAATTGTTGCAGTTCCAGTAGCTTGAGCTAGATTGACTGCTGTAGCGCTTGTTTTAGTAATTCCTCTTAAACTGATAGTTCCAGCAGAAACACCTGAAGCTCCTAAAGTAATTGTACCATTGGGCATTGCGGTTAATCCTCCACTTGCACCAATATTAATCCCACCAGTACTAGCACAAGAAACAGTTAAGTTTCCATTCATTTGGTTTGTTGCACCTACATTAGACATATTAATTACCCCAGTAGCAGAATTATTGTCTAATGTTACATTTCCGTTAAAAATATCTCTACTTATAGCAGCCATTGTTATAGTACCATTTACTGATGAGGTATATGAAAAATTACCATTAAAAGTATTTCCTCCATTTGATAAGTTGGTACTCAAAACAGTCTTTGTTATATTAACGTTTCCGTTGAACGTACTACCATTGAACAAAATACCAGGAGTTGTAATGGTAAGGTCTCCACTGATATTATTGTTTGTTTCAAATTGAATCAATGTTGTGGCTCCACTGGCGCTAATTGTCATTGGGTCAGTATTTGCCTTAGTAACACCTCTGAAAATCATACTTCCTGAGGTAATAGAAGGCATAGAAATACTATAACTTGAATTAATTGTGCTTGTTCCATTATTTTGACCAAACCTAATACCTCTGCTCGTTCCCGTAGAGTTAAGTGTAACCGTATTATTAAATTGATGACCAGCACCTGTATGAGCTAAGAGCAAAGCATTTGTTCCACTGTTATTGATTGTAACAGGACCATTAAAAATATCTGCACTAACATTGCCCATCACCACTTGTCCCGAGGTTGTATTTGTGAATGTAAAATTGCCATTAAAGGTATTTCCTCCATTGGAAGTGCTTGCAGAATTTACTGTCTTGGTTACACTCACATTTCCATTAAACGTAGTGCCATTGAACTGAATATTCGAAGCGTTTATAGTTACATCTCCGCTTAAGTTCGTATTAGCTTCAAATTGAATTAAAGTTGCGGCTCCTGAAGCTGTAAAAGACATAGCTTCAGTGCCGGCTTTTGTTAGTCCTCTAATCATTATACCTCCTGAAGTAATTGATGGGGCAGAAATAATGTTTGGAGAAAGTAAGGTGCTTCGCCCACCGTTTTGGCCAAATCTTATTCCTAAGCTTGTACCAGTTGAATTTAAGGTTACAGTATTATTAAACTGATGCCCAACTCCTGTATGTGCTAAGTAAAAGTTACTTGTTCCACTATTATTAATTGTAACAGGCCCATTAAAAATATCTGCAGCAACATTACCTAAAGTAACGTTACCAGCTGTTGTGTTCGTAAAAGAAAATGCTCCACCAAATGTATTACCTCCGTTTGAAACAAATGCACCACCTGAAGATTTAGTTATGTTTAAAGCTCCGCCAAATGTTGTTGTATTAAACGTAGAACCGGGAAAAGTAAAGGTTAAATCTGCGCCAAAATTTGAGTTAGGTCCAAAAGCCAAAGCTCCTGTTCCCGTAGCTTGTGTAAGAGATATTGTTCCAGTTCCCACTTGGGTAAAGTTTCTAAAAGTTATGGTTCCTGTTGTAACACCTTCATTAAATAAACTTATTGTGTTTCCTGTGCTTAAGGTTGTTGTCCCGGCGTTTGAACCAAAAGATATACCTCCTGTACTAATGTTATTTATTCTAAGCTCTCCGTTTATTTGATTCCCAATAGCAGTTCTTGAAAAAGCCATTGCAGCTGTTGAAGCATTGTTATCGATAGATAGAGTGCTATTAAAAATATCAGGATTTACATTTTGTAAACTCCAAGAGCCATTTCCTGTTAAGATAAAAGTTGTGGCACCATTAAATCTATTGTTTCCTGTTGAAGTAATTGCAGTTGCAGAGCGCTTGTTAAAACTAGCTGTATTATTAAACCTTGAACCGTTTAAGTTAATGTTTGGAAAAGTTATGTTAATTGGCGCATTGAAAATGTTTCCAGTCTCAAATTGAATAATTCCAGAACCCGTAGTTTGTGTAATACTAATTGGATTGGTAGAACCTACTTGTGTTAAACCTCTAATTAACATGGAGCCTTGAGGAAATCCATCATTCCACAATGCAATAACTTTATCTGCAGCCAAAGTAGATGTTCCTCCACCTTGTCCCCAGTAAATTCCTCCTGCGCTATTGCAGTTAACGTAAATATTTCCATTGAATTGATTACCTGCTGCTACCCTGGCTAAACCAATACCTCCAGAACCATTATTATCGTCCATGTAAAGGTCGTTATTGAAAATATCAGGTGAAGTACTAGCCATATCGTAAGCGCCATTCCCATCAGTAGAAATATAAGTTACACCTTCAAATCTATTTCCGCCAGTATTAGTAATATTTCCGGCACCAGTTTTCCGGATTCTGCATTCTGCGTTAAATCTGCTCCCATTCAAAAAGATAAATGGGAAATTAACATTTACGTTTGCATTAAAAATACTTCCCGTTTCGAATAATATTCTACCCGAAGTGGCTCCTGTAAGAGTGATTGTTCCAGCTCCTAATTGGGTAAATCTCCTTAAAGCAAAGTCACCATTTGTAAATGCAGTTCCTACCGAAATTGTTTTTCCTACATCTAAAGTAGAAGAACCCCCAGCTCCTCCAAAGCGAACGCCAGGGCTGCTTGTAGAATTTACTATAATGTTTTGGTAATAGTAGTTGTTTGAGGCAACATGAGACATATATACCCCGCCAGAATTAGAGTTTGTTAATGTTACCACTCCATTGTAAATGTCTGAGATTGCATTCGACATCACATACGACCTGTTAGAGGAATTCGTAAAAGTAAAAGTTGAATTAAATGTGTTTCCTCCAGAAGAAGCGTCATTGGTTCCACCTGTTTTGTTAGCTGTTACTGGATTATTAAAAACGCTCCCATTAAAAAGGATGAGATTTCCCGTGTAAAGTACACTTACATTTACTAGTGTTCCGCTAAATAAAACTGAAGTACCCGTCATAGTTAAGGTACCATTCCTAATTTCACCACCACTAAAAACGCAAGTTCCTGTTGAAGGTAAAAAGAAACCATCTAAATCTAGAATTCCTCCGGTAATTGTGATGTTTCGCACACCAGGTAATTCTTCGAACAAAGGTTGATTGGCTCCACCTGCTCCATTAATTGTAATGTCATCGGTAGGTCCAGGAACACCTGTAGAAGGTGTCCAGTTAGCACTGTTGCTCCATTCTTGTGAAACGCTTCCATTCCAAGTATAGGAGACCGCATAGAGATTTGACGAGCAAATTAAAAACATAGCTGCGCCAAGAAGTAGTGAAAATTGGTAGATTTTCTTCATTTGTATTTGGTAGATTTATTACGGCAACAAAATTGAGTTATCAGCAATTTTCTATTAAAAGCTCCAAATGTTCCTACTTACGTTTGTAAGTTAATACGTTTTGAAACTTGGTTTTTATTTTTTTATTTTTCGTTTAAAGTCTTACTTTATGCTTTCTTGTAAGCATTTGTGATTAATGCTTGATAATTTATTTTTTTATTTTCCATCAAACATTAGCAACTTTATTGATGTAAGGAATTTGTGGTATTTTAAAATTCAAGTAAGGAATAGGAATTTATTACACTAATGGGCCCCAAAACATACACTTGGTTTCAGTTGATTTTAGAAGACTTTAAAATAAACATTGCTTAGTTTGGGCTGAAATATTAATTTTCTAGTAAAAAAATAACATAAAAAAAACGGAACTCATTCTGAAATAAGTTCCGTTTAACATTGCTATGTATTTTGTTTAAAATTCTTCCTCAGGGATTGCTTTTTGGCCTGAGTCGCGCATGCGTTTAAGCAAGGTAATCTTAAAGTCTCTTTCAGCTTTGTAAAGCATGGCTACTTTTCTTGTAGGTATAGTTTTCTTTAACTCTACTATGTATTTTCTTTGTAAATCAATAGATTTTTGTTGCGCCGAGAGCTCATCTTCTAATGCTTTATCAATTTCTTTATCGCTCATTACTGCCA
>Ga0247833_1000175_pt1 | contig 109597 bp, 104 predicted proteins | sample LaCruzMarch2015__7_FD_187117 | JGI IMG/M metagenome (GOLD analysis project Ga0247833, IMG submission 187117) | Freshwater microbial communities from meromictic Lake La Cruz, Castile-La Mancha, Spain - LaCruzMarch2015_8m | ecosystem: Environmental > Aquatic > Freshwater > Lake | place: Spain...
GAAAGGCACAGGCTTTGGTGGCGAAATTCAAAGCGGCCTTAAGCTTGAAGATGTGATGGGCCGACCAATGAGGCAATAAATTCATCGCAGATATTCAGGCGGGCCCAAATTAAGAAACCACCCGAAGGTGGTTTTAGTGTTTCTTGGTGGCCCGGGGCGGAATCGAACCACCGACACAAGGATTTTCAGTCCTCTGCTCTACCGACTGAGCTACCAGGCCAAGAATAAGAATTATAAATGAAACTTGGAGTGGGCTTGCTAAATGTGCTTACCTTAGCTGACTCTGCTGGAAACCTTGCAAATCCTAGCTTGGTGGGGATGTCGAATCCTGCGGGACGGTGGGAGGGATTGCTTGTTAGGCAGAGGATTAACTATCCTCTATCTAACGAGGCTTGATGGAATGAGGAAAAAGGTGTTGAGAGTTTTGCAAGCTCGGCGTCTAGTTACGGGACGCTTGCAAGCTTACGTTCAGATTAGGGTTTGGGCGACCTCTCAAAGGAGTGGATGCAGAAGTGTTAGCCTGGCTAAGAAAAGACTATATTTAAAAACAAGCCGCTATTTTTTCCACCATTGATACACAATTGATTCAGCTGGCTTATTGCGAATACTTTGGCTGATATTTGGAAAGCTATCATGTGGAGTCATGGTGTCAGTCAGCCAATAATGGTTTACAAAAACAGATTCAGTCTTAAAAAATGTTTGTTGGCTAATGGCCTCTAAGGCCGCTTCGATGCCAATGGCCTGCACGCTAAAGTCAGTGGTTAAAGAAGTTGCACACGGAGTTGACCAGCACCCGGCATCCTCAACCCAGCCATTTACAAAATAATCTTTATGGCTCTGCATCTGTAACAGCCAGATCATGGGCTTTGCATTGCCTAAAAATTGCCTAGAGTTGATTGAGTTGGTAAAGCCGGGCAATAATTGATTGACGCTGAGTGAACTGGATTGGGCTGAGGTAATTTTGGTATCAACGAAGAGTGCCAGCATGTCCACAGTGGCCACCAGACCTGCGGCCTCGCCATGCCAGCCCCAGGTCGACAACAAAAACTGGCGTCCGTTAAATACCTGCCTCATCGCGGCGGACAACTGCTGTAGACGAGCTGATCTAATCGAGCTGGCCGAAGTCCAGCCCTTGGTTAGATTCCAATGGCCCCAATCTAATTGGATGGCATCAAATCCAGCTGTCTGTGCCAGCCTGGCCTGATCAAGCATAAAGGCATTGTAAGTGTCAAAAAATGTTGAAAACCACTGATTGTCCAGAGTTGAATTATTGAGAAGTTTGCCTTTTTGGTCAGTGTCACAAACCTGCATGACAAGTCGAGCCTTGAGGCCATGTGCTTGTGCTTGTTGACCCTTCCAGACTAAATCTACATCTGAAATACTGATTTGCCCAAGAAATGAGGTTGGATTTGTGGCATCTTTTAGACAGCCCCATTGCGCAATATAAACGTAGGAAGAGCCCAGAGCCTTTAATCGTTTCAGTGCGGCCACAAAAGCAGCCCTGTTGTTGGTGGCGCAGTTTCGATTAATATTTGGATTGGTTATATATCCATCCTCCCAATTATCTTTTATTCCGATCCCCAACCCAATATTGGTGTTTGCAAATGATCCCTTTACCTGCGGTAATGGAAATGCTCCTTGATATGCGGCCGGATAACTGATTGAATCGGCAGTAAGTAGGCACTTATCATCAATCACTGGGGTTAGTGTAGTAGCAGTATATGAAGTTGAATATGTATTCTTAGCGATATCTGATGAAATGGTCACTTGACTTGCAAATACTGCGGGTGTTGTTGGTGTAGTAGTTGGTGGTGTTGTAGTAGTTGTGGGAGTAGCGCTTGAAGATGAGCCGCCGCTACTGCTGCTGCCACCGCCCCCTCCACAACCAACTAATATAGAAATCGTAAAAATTATTGCTATTAATTGCGATGGATTAGTTTTCATATTTGGGGCTTTTTAACTAATTAATATAATTAGGGAATGCTACTACTGATTTTTATAATTAACAATTATTTGAAAATAAGGGCTGGTTTTCTTAAAAATCCTGGGGTGGCAGGCCACAATCGACGCTAATAAGCGTCCACTTACTAGACGCTTGCTCCGTTCAGAACATGGCATCTCGCCAACACGACGCTGCGGATGCCATTCAGGCGATATTCGAATCCGCTCGGAGCCATGAAATTCGGTGCCGGTAGGGCGGCGGGTCACAACCAGCTAGGGCCCAATGTGCAGAACTGTTCGAGTCCTCTATCCTACGTTTTCAATCCTCTGCTCTGCCGACTGAGCTACCAGGCCATTTAAGACTGTTGAATATACGCAAACTGGTTTTAGGGCGGAAAAATAGGCTTTGCTGCACTGATAACGCTCAAAGCCCTGTGGCTCATTGGTTGAATAGAGACGGCTCCTATTTAGAGGCGATGCGAGCTATTTTGTTACAGTAAATCTTTTCATTTGTCCTTGGCTCCATATGTACTGGTTTTGTCTATTACTGGCAGGGGTTTTTGAGATGGGCTGGCCACTTGGTCTCAAGCTGTCGAGCAATCCCAATATGAAGATCTTTGGCCTCACTTTGGCCGGTGTCTGCATGGCGATCAGCGGTTTCTTGCTTTGGTATTCACTAAAAGGCATTCCGATTGGTACCGCCTATGCCGTATGGACATCCATTGGCGCTGTCGGCACCTTTGCTATCGGTGTATTAGTTTTTGGTGATCCCAACATTCCAATTCGCTGGATAGGCGCTGCATTAATTTTTCTGGGTGTCATTTTATTAAAGATGGGGTGATTTGCAGTTGGGGAAGATTGATTTATATTGCTCCTCATTATCGTGAGGTTCACTATCCCATTATTGAATGGCTGCTTTCTTTCTAATGACCGAAACAACCAGCGTGATGATGGTGATGCTTGCTGCGCAACTCTTTGCCCATTGCATTTAGGGCTTCGCGGCTCATATCCGCAGTATTTTTTAAGCTTAGTTTATGCATTGCATCGAAACGAATAGCAAAAAATGGGGCGGGCTTTTTAAGACTTCAGTGTTGCCGACTCTGGTACTACTTCGGTTTTATTTTTAGTCGCATCAACGCCAAGCGCTTTGAGCTTGCGATACAAATGCGTACGTTCAAGTCCGGTATATTCAGAAATGCGGGTCATGCTGCCGCCCATAATCTGCATTTGATGCTCGAAATACGCTTTTTCAAACAAATCGCGCGCTTCCCGTAGCGGTAAATCGAAATAGGTCTTAGCTATACCGCTGATGTATTCCCCCGCTGGCGGAGCAACTGCTGCAACGGTGGGCTTGCTTTCAGGGGCTGACCTCGACGATGCCATGGTCGCGGCCGGCTCTACGGGCTGCGCCTGCTTTGGCGCACTTTCAAGTGCTTTATTGACCGTCTTTAGTAATTTTTGCAGTGCAATTGGCTTTTCTAAAAAGTTCAGGGCCCCAATGCGCGTAGCCTCCACTGCCGTATCAATGGTGGCATGGCCTGACATCATGACTACCGGCATGGTGAGTTGACCACTGTTAGACCATTCTTTTAACAAGGTAATGCCGTCTGTATCGGGCATCCAAATATCCAGCAGCACCAAGTCGGGCCGCATTTGCTCACGCACCGTTCGTGCTTGGACTGCACTTTCTGCTGCATAGACGGTATGACCTTCGTCCGTCAGGATTTCATTGAGAAGCTCCCGAATGCCCATTTCATCATCAACCACCAGAATACAAGCCATGGCTAAACTACCTCTTTCGCTAGACTCATAAACAAAATAGATACCTGTGCGCCCACTACCACGTCTCCTTGCCTGCGATTCTGAATTTCAATTTTTGCCCCATGGTCGTCCACAATTTTTTTTACTACCGCTAAACCCAATCCCGTTCCCTTGCTTTTGGTTGTAACGTAGGGTTCAAACGCCCTTGCTAGTATCTTAGCTGGAAATCCTGTTCCTGAGTCAGTAATGCTAAATCGCACGGCTTTTTGCATCACACCATCGGCCAGTTTGTATGGCACAGCTTCCGTTGTAATGGCAACCGATGCTCCACTGCTCTGGCTTTCTAAGGTGGAGTCTTGAGCGTTCTGTAATAGATTATGAATCACTTGGCGCAATTGGGTGGGGTCACCCAAGATATCTGGGCAAGCCGAATCCAGGGATATCTCCATGGGGCTACCCTCATACAGTACTAAGATTTCTTGGATCAGGTGATTAATGGAGACTGGCCTAAGTTGTGGCGCAGGCGTCTTAGCAAAGTCACGAAAATCATTCACCATCTGCTTCATTGCCTCTACCTGGCCAATAATCGTGGCGGTACTGCGATTCATCATCTCTTCCTGCTCAACGCTAACTTTACCGGTCAACTTTTGCTGCAAACGCTCTGCAGATAGCTGTATGGGCGTGAGTGGATTTTTAATTTCATGGGCCAGGCGCCGCGCAACTTCACTCCATGCGATCGAGCGCTGCGCGGTGACGACATCAGTAATATCATCAAACACAATCATATTGAGGCCCGGTGCCAGCTCGGTACCGCGCACAAAGATAGTCACGCCGAGCTCTTGCTCAAATTCACTACTGGCATGGAGCTGAATTTGCTTTTGCCACACCCGAGAACTCGCTTTATTCGGCTTTTCTGCAGCCAATCCATTGGTGCCGGGCTTGGGGCCCACCGTCATTTGCATGGCAGCAAATTCCTCTTTTACTGCCGTCTCAAATTCAGCCAAGGCCGGTATTTGGCTCAGCGTCTTGCCTGTTAGCTTAGTAAGGTCATGTCTAAATATAGTATCGGCGCCCGTGTTACTAGAAACTAACTTAAAGCTGTCATCAAAAACACAGACTCCGGCCGTCAAATTACTGAGTACGGTCTCTAAAAAGGACTTTGATTCCTGTAATGAGGTACGCGTGTCTGCCAATTGCCGCGTCATGACATTAAATTGCCGTGTCAGCATTCCTAATTCATCGCCGGTATCGAGCTCGGGCTTGGGCGACAGATCGCCCTGTGCCACTGCCTGTGTGCCGCGCAGCAGCATTAATAAGGGGCGTGCTAACTGCCTGCCCAACAATAGGGCCAACGTAACGGCTACAAACAAGGCAAAAAAGAGGGTTAGGGTTAGGGTACCAATGTACATTTGCCGTAAACCGGTACGACCCAAGGATTTTTCTTGGTAGTCGCTGTAGGCTGCCTGTACTGCAAGCGTATTTTTAGTAATTTCATCGGGCACCCGCTTGATCAACTGCAGATACCAGAGCTCGCGCTGGTACTGCAGGCTCAAGCCAAAACCTTGACTACTGCCCACCTTTTCTTTTACAAGCGGAATGACTACATTCAAGCGATAGTCTTGTCCGCCCGACAGCTCTTCTATGAGGCCAATGCCATTCACTTTGTTAGCTTGGTTCATGACCTCTGCGCTCGGCGCCACCACCGCATTAGCTGCCATACTGGAAGTGGCGGTCGCAACCACCACTTGACGCGCATTGAAAATAGTAATTTCTTGAATGCCGAACTGGTCGCGCATGCGGGAGAGCAATAAGGTTAGCTCGGCCGGACTGGCTTGATTTGGAATGCGCTGCACTTGATCCGCAATCATCCGGCCTTCGTCCTGCAGCTCTTGCAGTGAGGTACTTACTGTCGCCCGGCCGAGCTCTAAGCCCGCCTCAAGAGCCGACTCGACCTTCACATCAAACCAGGTATCGATGCTACGTGATACGAATTGCAGCGATACGCCGTATAAAATCAGGCCCGGGACGACGCCCACCAAACCAAAAATCATGGCCAGCTTTGCAATCAGGCGCGTGCCAAAGCGGCCTTTTTTCCAGCGTATTGCAATCACGACTACCAGGGTCAAAATAACCAACAGCAGACAAACACCCACCACTACATTGGCCGCATATAGCCAAATAAAATAGTTATCAAAAAAAGTTGTATTTGAGGTTGCGGTAGAAAGTAAAACCAACAAGGCAAGCGCAAAAATACCGGTTGCCGCAGTCGCAATGGGCAATGCTCGACGCTTCCATGCGGGTCTGTCAAAGCGCGGCAGCCTCATTTTTATCTACTCACTCTTGGCGCTTTAGCACCGACTGCGCATCAGGCGTAAATGCGAAACGAGTCCAATCGCTGGCGACATTCCAGGTTTTATTGTTTAGTGCATTAACTTGAAATGGCTTAGGCAGCTTACTGAGATCAAGGCTCATGCGCAGCGCTGCCGAATAGGGCTTGCTCGGATCAATGCCGGACCCATCGATTACGCGCCAGCCGCCAATGCTGCCAACCACCTGTAGCGCCTCCGCAATCGTCTGCGCTGTAAAAGTCAGGCCGCCAGAGGCAATGCGAAATTGTTTCGTTAAGGGCTGGTAAGACAGGCGGGTTTGGCGTAAGGCCAAAACTGATCGCTCATCAAACCAGTACCAGCGTGCGCGGGTTAACTCAAACTCGGTTTGGAAGTGCAGCACAAGCCCTTTTTGAATGGCATCCTCGAGCCCAGGGGATAGCTCAATTTGAAAGGCGGCATTTAAAAACCATTCCGACTCCACACGCTCAAGCTCAAAGAACTTGATCTTGATGCCTTCTGCAGCGGCGTTAGGCGCAAACACCACGCCCATCAGCAAAAAAGCCGATAGCAGTAGTTGCTTAAGGCGCTGGGTCATGGCCCATTCTTTTTAAATAGAGCATAGTAAAAACCATCGTGCGTTTGGCTGGGCAGTATTTGGCCTGGCGCATTTAATCGTACCGCATTCTGGTGCTCCCTTAAAAACCAGTCGGCCTGATCTTTGCCTTCCTCTGGAAAAATAGAACAAGTAATGTAGAGCAATAAGCCGCCCTCTTTCAAGACCTGCCAGCCCGCCGCCAGTAAGTTACGCTGCCGTCCTTGAAGCTCCAGTACATCACTCGCACGCCGCAGAAACGGAATATCGGGATGCCTGCTGACGATGCCGGATGCCGAGCACGGCGCATCAATAACTATCTTATCAAAAGGTGTTTTATCCCACCAATCTAAACGGGTTGCATCGGCAACAATCAATTCCACCTTTTGTGTCTGTCCTGATGTGAGCCGTAGTCGACTTAATGTTTCACTGACCCGCTTTAGTCGCTCTTGATCAACATCAATTGCTACTAAGTTAATGTCAGCGCACTCTAATAGGTGTGCTGCTTTACCGCCGGGTGCTGCGCACATATCAAGAATGCGCTCGCCTGCTGCCGGCTGAAGTAGGGTCGCTGCCAGCTGTGCTCCGGCATCCTGAATCGAAACCAGTCCATTAAAAAATCCAGGAATGCTGCTTACCGGTATTGGTTCTTTTATTGCCAATGCCGAGTGCAGCACGATGGCTGCTACCTGCGTAACGGGTTCAGCTTCGATCTGTGCCGCTGCCAATAGAGCAGCGTAATCGTCACGTGAATTTGCACGTCGGTTCACGCGCACAATCAGCGGTGGGCGCTGTGATTGCTGCAGGCAAATGGCTTGCCATGATTTGGGGTAATTTTTTCTCAAGTTTGCCATCCACCATGGCGGAAAGAAGGACTCACCAGGACTGTTTTGGTCGGGTCGTTGGACTCCCTGCGCATCGAGGGCGGCACTGACTTTACGTAGCACGGCATTCATGAGTCCCTTGGCATACACCGTTGCGTCATACTCGCCGCACGCCGTAACAGACTCATTGACGATGGTGTGCGTTGCATAGCCCTTTTTAGACTCAGCAGTACGATCAAGCAACAAAGTAATGGCCACCGCCAATACGTGCTCCACCTCCTTGGTAGGGGGCTTGGGTACGTACTGCTGAATTAGTGCATGTGAACGAGTCCAGCGCCGCAAAGTGTCAAAGGTAAGGCTTTGAACAATTGGGCGCTCCTGCGGTTCCAGCTCTTCCAATACCTGCGTTAGCGACCTGCCCGACATGACCTCACTGATCGCCTGCGCAGCGATGGTGATGGCGTGCGATAACGGTAAATTTTGAACTGGCGTATGCGTCATTATTTTGGTTCCGGACGACTATGCAATTGCTTTTGTAAATTGCAATCCATACTCGGACTTTTCTGCTTGGAGCCATTGCGCTGCTGGTATGCGCTTGCCGCCTGGCTTTTGTATTTCTAAAACCTCTAATGCACCACTGCCACAACAAACCACAAACCCATCTCTACTTGCGCCCATCACTCTCCCAGGGGAATTGGCTTGGGTATCGCGGTATTGTGCCATTAGCGATTGTGGTAGAGCGCGAGCACGCCAAAACTTGAGGCTTTGTTTATTCAACATGGTGCTTGCGCCGGGGTATGGATTAAATGCCCGAATGAGGCGCTCGACCTCTACTGCCGATTGAGACCAATCAATCTCGGCCTCAGCTTTTTGTATTTTTTCGGCGTAACACATGCCTTCTTTGGCTTGCGGTGTACGTGCCAGTGCTGGCTGCGTCTCCAGCATCGCGAGACAGCGCACCATCAGCCTCGCTCCCAAATCTGCAAGGCGGTCGTGCAAGCTAGCGCTCGTCTCCTCAGCTCTAATGGGTATCGCCTCAGTCAATACTATGTCGCCTGTATCAAGACCAGCATCCATTTGCATGATGGTGATGCCGGTGCCCTCATCGCCAGCAGCAATGGCCCGCTGAATCGGCGCAGCACCCCGCCAGCGCGGCAGCAGGGAGCCATGAATATTAAATACGCCATGCCTTCCCAGTTGTTCTGCTAAGTCCAGGATAGCCTGCGGAATGATGAGTCCATAGGCAACCACAACTATGGCATCAAATGGCGTTTGTGTAATCGCTTGCACTGCCGCCTCTGCTTCTCTTTTTTTAATGGGGTCATTGCTATCCACATTTAAGGACGCTGGCTGCAGTAGCGGATAGCCCTGGCTGAGCGCTAACTCTTTGACGGGGCTGGTGTGCAAATGCATTCCGCGGCCCGCGCGCCGGTCTGGCTGGGTTAGCACCAAGACAACGGTGTGGCCAGCTGCCGCAATCGCGCGCAGGGCATGCGCAGCGAATTCGGGGGTGCCGGCAAAAACGACCCTCATGGTTGGTGATTTCTCAGCGCTGTCCCACTAATTCTTTGGCGCGTTTTTTCATTTTGAGGGATATGCGATTGCGCTTTAAGAAGGATAGGTACTCAACAAATACTTTGCCGAGCAAGTGATCCATTTCATGTTGCAAGCAAACTGAGAGCAAGCCATCGGCTTTGAGCTCAAATGGTTTGCCGTGTATGTCTAGTGCTTTTACCTGAATCTGGTCGGGACGCTCTACCTCATCATAGAACTCTGGTACCGATAAGCAGCCTTCGCGCCACGATTTTTTTTCAGTACTTGCCCAGACCAGCTCGGGATTAATAAATACCATCAGCTGGTTTTGATCCTCCGAGACGTCAATCACAATGATCCGCTCATGAATATCGACTTGGGTTGCGGCTAACCCCACGCCGGGTGCGTTGTACATCGTCTCTGCCATATCGGCAACAAGTTTACGCACGCGCTCATCTACCTTCGCAACGGGCTTTGCTACTTTGTGTAATCGCGGATCGGGGTAATGAAGAACTGTTAACAAAGTCATATACGAATTATCTTACAGAGTAATCGGACTGGGCTGATTGGCAAATAAAGGCCTATGCTCAAGAATTGATTTATGCGAACCCCTAATGCTATTCAATTGCTCTATCCAGATTCCTTGGCCTATCCGAAACGCTTACTTGATTTGCGTGACCCGCCAAGACCTCTATATATATGCGGCAATCCTGCCCTATTTCAACTTCCAGCAGTTGCCATTGTGGGATCACGTGATGCCAGCCTTCAAGGTCTTTATATTGCCTCTGAACTTGCAAAAGGGCTATCGAAAGCAGGATTTTTAGTCGTATCTGGCTTAGCCCGCGGCATAGATGGGGCGGCCCATCGTGCCGCACTCTTATCGCCGGGGGGAAGAACGGCTGCTGTCGGCGGCACCGGGCTTGACCGCGTTTATCCCCACGAACACCGTGCTTTGGCAGCGTCGATTGGTCATTCTGGGCTACTAATTTCAGAATTTGCTCCTGGCATGGGGCCCCGACCGTTTCATTTTCCACGTCGTAATCGCCTGATTGCGGCACTTTCCTTGGGTGTCGTGGTGGTCGAGGCGGCGGCCCGATCGGGCTCGCTCATTACGGCACGCCTCGCTACAGACCTTGGCAGGGAGGTGTTTGCCGTACCCGGATCCATCCTGGGTGGGCGCTCAGAGGGTTGCCATAGCCTGATTCAAAATGGCGCCAAGCTTGTACACACACTGGGTGATATTTTGTCTGAACTGCCTGTTTTAACCCATCAAACACATCCTTTAGCGCCTAAGTAAGCAACTAAATTAGCCTGCTGCAGAAGGAAAAAATCGGTATTTTGGACAGTTCTTGATTTATCGGTTAATAATAAAAAAGGAAATGTGAGGGCAGCGACCCAGGCAAAATGCCCTGCATCGCTATCGCATTGATGGCTGTAATTTGACTAATCCGTTCTTATTTTAGGTTCACGCGTGGCTAAAGCAACTACCAAAACTGCAAGCAAATCGATCGCTGGGAGCGCTCCCAAAACCTTGGTGATTGCCGAAAAACCATCGGTAGCCAGTGATATTGCGAAAGCAATGGGTGGCTTTACCAAGTTTGACGATTACTTTGAAAATGATCAATTCGTAGTGTCCTCAGCAGTTGGCCACCTTTTGGAAATTGCTGCTCCGGAAGAATATGACGTTAAACGCGGCAAATGGTCTTTTGCCAACCTGCCCGTTGTCCCTCCCCACTTTGACTTACGTCCGATCGTAAAAACAGAATCGCGACTGAAGGTATTGCAAAAACTCATTAAACGCAAAGACATCACTGAATTAGTTAATGCCTGTGACGCCGGGCGCGAAGGCGAGCTGATTTTTCGGTTGATTGCGCAGCATGCAAAAGCAAGTCAGCCGGTTAAACGCCTCTGGCTCCAATCAATGACCCCCAATGCTATCCGCGAAGGCTTTAAGGCGCTTCGCTCGGATGCCGACATGCAGCCCTTGGCTGATGCCGCCCGCTGCCGCTCGGAAGCAGACTGGTTGGTTGGTATTAATGGCACCCGTGCCATGACTGCATTTAATAGCAAAAGTGGTGGATTTTTTCTGACTACGGTGGGGCGAGTTCAGACGCCAACCCTGTCCATCGTAGTAGAGCGGGAAGAGCTTATTCGGAAATTTATCTCCAAAGACTATTGGGAAGTGAAGGCTGACTTTCTAGCATCAGCAGGCGTTTACGAGGGTCGATGGTTTGACCCCAAGTTTAAGAAAGATGCGGCTGAGCCCGATCTGCGTGAAAACCGCCTGTGGAGTGAAGCGGCAGCAAATAGCATTGTGGCTGCATGCCGCAATAAAAAGGCCAGCGTTCGCGAAGAAGCAAAACCTGCAACGCAACTCGCGCCGCAACTCTTTGATCTCACCAGTCTGCAGCGCGAAGCCAATGCCCGATTTGGTTTCTCAGCAAAAAATACCCTCGGCCTTGCCCAAGCTTTGTACGAACGACACAAAGTATTGACCTACCCCAGAACCGATGCGAGGGCATTGCCAGAAGATTATTTAGAAACCGTCAAACAAACGGTTGAGAATCTTGCGGCCAACTCTATCGAGTACCGTCCGCATGCGAACGCCATTCTGACGGGCGATGGAAAAGAGGTTGCGGCAAAGGCAAAAGGATATGGCTGGATTAAGCCCAATAAACGCATTTTCGATAACTCAAAAATATCAGACCACTTTGCCATCATTCCAACGCTCGAGTCACCTAAAAGCCTAAGTGAACCAGAACAAAAACTATACGATTTAGTCGTACGGCGATTTTTAGCGGTATTTTTTCCCGCTGCTGAGTTTCGGGTCACTACGCGCATTACTGAATGTTCTGGCCATCACTTCAAAACCGAAGGGCGCGTTTTAGTTCACCCAGGATGGCTATCCGTCTATGGACGTAGCAATCAAGCAGACGATGAATTGATTGCAGTGCAAGAAAATGAGACGGTACAAAGCGACACCATTGAAGCAGTTGCTCTAAAAACTAAGCCGCCAGCCCGCTACACTGAAGCGACCATCCTCTCCGCCATGGAAAGCGCCGGTAAATGGGTGGATGACGACGATATGCGCGAAGCAATGGCCGAGAAAGGCCTGGGCACTCCTGCAACTCGGGCCGCCATCATCGAAGGCCTGTTGGCTGAAAAGTACATGGTGCGTGAAGCGCGAGAACTCATACCCACCGCTAAAGCATTTCAGCTCATGACCCTATTGCGCGGCCTTGACGTAGAGGAGCTCACGCGCCCGGACCTTACTGGCAACTGGGAAAATAAGCTTTCCTTAATTGAGCAAGGGAAGATGAAGCGCGATGCCTTTATGCACGAAATAGCACAGATGACCCAGCGCATCGTAAAGCGTGCCAAGGAATACGATAGCGATACCATCCCTGGCGACTATGCGACCTTATCAATACCCTGTCCGCACTGCAAAGGGCCTGTTAAGGAAAATTACCGCCGCTTTGCCTGCGAAAAATGTGGCTTTACGATTAGCAAGACCCCAGGTGGGCGTGCTTTTGAGTACGATGAAGTAGAAACACTATTGCGCGACAAAACCATAGGACCACTACAGGGTTTCCGCAGCAAAATCGGTCGGCCATTTGCAGCGATTATTCAGTTGCGTGAAATTCCGGAAGACGACAAAGACTATCCCAATGCTGGTTTCAAGCTGGAATTTGATTTTGGCAACGCCCAAGACGATGATGCTGAGGCCATCGACTTTACTGGTCGAACTGCACTAGGCGTTTGCCCAAAATGCTCGGGTGCCATTTACGAAGATGGCATGCGTTATGTTTGTGAGCGCAATACGGGACCAAGCAAAACGTGTGACTTTAAAACAGGTAAGGTTGTTTTGCAGCAAGAGATATCGACTGAGCAAGTTCAAAAATTGCTCACCACTGGTAAAACGGATTTATTGACGAACTTTAAATCCAATCGAACCGGGCGCGGCTTTAAGGCCTATCTGGCTCTTGGTTCTGACGGCAAAATTGGTTTTGAGTTTGAGGCCAAAGCGCCCAAGGAAGGCGGCAAGGCGCCTGCCAAGAAACGATCGGGCGCAAGCGCTGCTGCCAAGGCCGAAGTGAAGCCTAAGCGAGTAAGTAAAGCAAAGTCGCCTGCCAAAACCTGATCGGCAATGAGCTTTGCAGCCAGGGCAGACCATAAAATGCCGCGCGATCCCAGTGCTGTTGCCACAAAGATACCTGGTCGTTGCGGCAGTGCGCCGATGATTGGCAGCCGGTCTCCGGCAACGCAACGCACGCCGACAAACTGCCCGTCCGGCACCAACTCCTGTAGATTGCCCACAGCGTAATTTAGTAAGCCGGCCGCTTGCTCTTGGTTGAAGCGATCGCTCTCGTCTCTGGGTATGAGGTCATCTTCGCCCTCATCAAAACTCGATCCCACAATCCAGCGCATCTTGCCCTTATCGCATTGGCTCGCCGGAATGCAATAGCCGTCGCCACAAATAATGGCGCTAGGCAATCTCGCCGCCCAACTGCTTTCGTGATTGATTTGAAAGAAACTCAGCTGGCCGCGCACTGCTTTGAGGGGTAGCTTGATTTGGATACTGCTTAATAATTGCTTTGAGGAAAGTCCAGCCGCAACAATGACGGTATTTGCGCTTATGGTAATTTTTTTAGCCGCATCAATCAGCAGCCAGCGATCGCCCTCCCGATGCAATGCTTCTATGCGAAGGTGGTAGAGCTGGGTTAACTGCTCGCATGGCAGCAGTAATTGCGTTGTGGTTTTTTCTAAGTTCAGCATGCCCGCAGTCGGAAACCAGACGCCCGCACGAGGGACGCCGCTTAATTGCTCGGCCTCTTCTGCGGCTACTGGATAAGCTGTTGTCGTGGGCAGACCAAGCTGAGTTAAATGCTGTGCTATTACTGCGCCATCAAATGCAATGCCGTCTTTCGTAGGTTGTAGTGCGCCACGATGCACCCACCGATCACCCCAGCGCGCATAGGCCAGCTCAAATGCAATGCGAGTAAGTTGCAGTAATTTTGGCGAGCCCCTGGAAATATGCGGGTGGGCAATCGCATAAGCATGGCTAGAGCATCCTACGGCCGGCGCGCCGGCAGACTCAACAATGCAGACCGCATGGCCACGTGATGCAATTTCTCGGGCAATGGTTGCCCCTGCGATGCCAGCCCCAATCACCACAATGGGGTGATGCTGGGGGGCGGTCATGTTGCTAGCAGTAATTAGCTACCTAAGCGCTGCTCGATTTTGCTTCGTACTGCTAACATCTCTCCTGGCAATCGATTTTTCAATTGCTCAAACAGCTCGGAGTGCAATTGCACCTCAGCCTGCCAATCTGGCTTGCTCACTGAAATAACTTGATTAAACTGCTCGGCCGAAAAATCAAGGCCGTCCCAATGCAAGTCCTGGTACTCGGGGCAAATACCAAACACGGTTTCTTTGCCCTTTGCATTGCCATCAACGCGCCCCAATATCCACGCCAGTACGCGCATATTTTCACCAAAACCCGGCCAGACAAACTGACCCGCATCGTTTTTGCGGAACCAGTTAACGCAATAAATCTTGGGCAATTTAGCGCCGGAGGCCGATAGCTTTTTACCAAGACTGAGCCAATGCTGAAAATAGTCGCTCATGTTGTAGCCTGCAAACGCCAGCATCGCAAAGGGGTCGCGACGCACTACGCCGACTTGACCAGTAATCGCGGCGGTGGTTTCAGAGCCCATGGTAGCGGCCATGTAAACGCCCTCTTCCCAGTCGCGCGCTTCGCTTACCAAAGGCACGGTAGTGGAGCGACGCCCGCCAAACAAAAAGGCGTCAATTGGGACGCCATCCGGATCATTCCAATGCGGATCGACTGCTGGATTATTGGTTGCCGCCATGGTGAAGCGTGAATTGGGGTGCGCTGCTTTTTTGCCTGCCGCACCATCTGCCGGAGTCCAATCGTTTCCCTGCCAGTCGATTAAGTGTGCTGGTGGGGTTTCGGTCAGGCCCTCCCACCACACATCACCATCATCGGTCAGCGCCACATTGGTAAAGATGACGTCTTGATTTAGTGAATCAATGCAATTGGGGTTCGTTTTGCGATTGGTGCCAGGCGCAACACCAAAGTAGCCAGACTCTGGGTTTATCGCGTAAAAGCGTGTCTTGCCGGTAGCCGGATCGTGCCGGGGCTTAATCCACGCAATGTCGTCGCCAATGGTAGTAACTTTCCATCCCTCGAAGCCCGCCGGGGGAATCATCATGGAGAAGTTTGTTTTGCCGCAAGCCGATGGAAATGCGGCTGCGATGTGGTATTTCTTGCCATCTGGCGAGGTAACTCCCAGAATCAGCATGTGCTCCGCGAACCAGCCCTGGTCTCGCCCCATGGTGGAGGCAATACGCAAAGCAAAGCATTTTTTTCCAAGCAATGCATTACCACCATAGCCGGAGCCAAAAGACCAAATCTCCCGCGTCTCTGGGTAATGAACAATGTATTTAGTTGGGTTGTTAGGCCAAACCACGTCTTTTTCGCCGGCCTCCAAGGGCTTGCCAACAGTGTGAATGCATGGCACAAATTCACCTGTACTGCCTAGCTGGTCAATTACAGCGCGCCCCATGCGCGTCATAATGCGCATATTGATGGCAACGTAGGGGCTATCCGAGAGCTCTACACCAATGTGTGCAATCGGCGATCCAATTGGGCCCATTGAAAATGGAACCACGTACATTGTTCTGCCACGCATGCAGCCTGCGAATAATGGCTTGAGTGTTGCCCGCATGTCATCGGTTGCCACCCAGTTGTTAGTAGGGCCCGCATCGTCTTTATGCTTAGAACAAATAAATGTACGGTCTTCAACACGGGCAACGTCTTGAGGATCCGATATGGCTAAAAATGAATTCTTGCGCTTGGCTGGGTTCAAGCGTTTAAACGAGCCTGCTGCAACCATCAGTTCGCATAGCCTGTCGTACTCTGCCTGCGAACCATCGCACCAATAAATGTGATCTGGCTTCGTTAGCGCAGCCACTTCGGCAACCCACTTGATGAGTTTTTGGTTTTGTACATACTCCGGCGCGGCAACGGAAACTGCGCCGTGCGTTAGGGGTTGATTCATGAAAAGCCCTCGCATTTTTAATAACTAGAATGAGTCGATTTTAGCATTTTTCTCATCGGCTTTATGGACCTTGTTTTGATCTCAAGCCCTTGTTTTGATTGGTGTAGCCCCCAATATCCCACAACGGTACGGGACCATAATGTCCCTATTTTCCGATGCAAAATTGACTAAATATTTTTCCCAATAAATCGTCTGGCAAGAGGCGTCCGGTGATCTGGCCTAGGTGCTCTTGCGCTAAGCGCAGTTCTTCAGCAAAGAGCTCTAATGCGCGGTTGCCCTCCAATGCGAACAAGCTGGCTTTGTTTAATGCTGCCTCAGCGCGCAGCAAGCAATCAATATGACGCTGCCTTGAAATAAGTACGTCCTCTTGTCCGGCTTGCCAACCAACACAGTTCAATATAGCGCTTTTTAGCTCCGGAATTCCGGCGCCCGTTTTAGCAGAAACATACAGCAGGCCAAGCTCTTGCCTTCTAGCGCGCTCAACCACTAGGTCGGCTTTATTGCACAAGTGTAATGATGCGCAACCCGTCGGTAGTGCTGCCATCACTGCGGCTTGAAGACCAGGCTCTGCGCTCTGCGCATCTGGAGCTTCTATAAATGCCACTACATCAGCCGCTCGAATGGATGCCCAGGTGCGCTCGATACCAATGGCCTCAACTGCATCTTCGGTCGGCCGCAGACCGGCGGTATCAATAATGTGTATAGGTACTCCACCCATAGTAATGCTTTCTTTTACTCTATCCCGCGTAGTGCCTGCAACTGCCGTAACAATGGCAATTTCTTCGCCGGCCAAACAATTCAGTAAGGAGCTTTTGCCTACATTGGGCGCCCCCACCAATACCAGCTGAATCCCATCACGCAATATTCGTCCTTGTGTTGCAGCGCTCACGAGACAATACAAGCGCCCTCTAATATCACTCAGCCTCTCGCGTGCGTGGGCACTTTCTAAAAACTCAATTTCTTCTTCCGGAAAGTCGAGTGTCGACTCAACCAAAATCCGTAATTGCGTTAAGGCCTCTACCAACTCATTGATTTCGTCTGAAAATGCGCCCTGTAATGAGCGCGCCGCGCCCATAACTGCTGCATGCGATTGTGCGTCAATTAAATCAGCAATTGCCTCGGCTTGGGCTAAGTCAATTTTTCCATTTAGAAAAGCACGTAGTGAAAATTCTCCCGGTTCGGCAATTTCCAAATCCAGCGAACTGCCTAGCTGAAGGCAGCGCTGCAGAACCAGATCGAGTAATTGAGGTCCGCCATGGCACTGCAGCTCCAAAACGTCCTCGCCCGTAAACGAATGCGGCCCAGGAAAATAAATGGCCAAGCACGTATCGATTAACTGCTTTTCTTGATTGTGGAGCTGTACTAAAGTAGCGGTGCGCGCTTCTAGTGTTTTATTGGTAATGGCGTACGCAAGTCCCTTCAGATCTTCGCCGCTAATGCGCACAATACCAACACCGGCTTTGCCTGTTGCAGTGGCAATGGCAACAATGGGGATTTTTCTGGATGCGGGCCCCATTGCTGTCACTCTTTTGTATTAGTTCGGCACTACATTGCCCGCTTAATAATCATCTTATTAATCTGCCATTGCTGTGCAATCGACAATATGTTGTTAACCACCCAGTACAGCACCAGTCCGGCTGGAAAGAAAAAGAACATGATGGAGAAAATGATCGGCATATACAGCATCACCTTGGCCTGTATTGGGTCTGGTGGTGTTGGATTTAATTTGGTCTGCACCCACATGGACACCGCCATGATGACCGGCAGAATGTAGTAAGGATCAGGTACGGCCAAGTCATGAATCCACAAAATCCACGGGGCATTTCGAATTTCGACCGACGACAACAATACCCAGTACAAGGAAATAAATACCGGGATCTGTATCAGCATGGGCAAGCAGCCGCCCAAGGGATTAATCTTTTCTTTCTTGTACAGTGCCATCATTTCTTGGTTCATTTTTTGCGGATTGCCCTTGTTGGCCTCCCGCATTGCCATAACCCGCGGCTGCACTTCTTTCATGCGAGCCATGGATTTATAGCTTGCCGCCGAGAGCGGATAAAAGAGGAGCTTAATTAAGAAGGTCAGAATAACAATCGACCATCCCCAGTTGTTCACATACTCATGTATGCGCTCTAAAGTCCAAAAAATGGGCTTGGCCAAGATTGTTAAATAGCCATAGTCCTTCAGTAACTCAAGCCCTGGTGCGATCGCCTCTAAGGCGCTCTCTTGCTGTGGCCCTACAAAAAGGCGGGCCGTCTCAGTGGTAGTTGTGCCAGGCGCTATATTGTCGAGCGGTGTTTGTATTCCGACTCGATAAACATTGGTATCAATTTTTCCGGCGTAAATATCGCGATTTAGTTTGTCGCTGGGTATCCATGCGCTCGCATAGTAGTGTTGAACCATCGCAACCCAGGCTGGTTCGCCAGCCGCCACTAGCTTGGGTATGTTAATTTTATTTTTCTCGATGTCGGTAAATTCAAGCTTATTGAATTTTTCTTTATCGGTATAAACCGCTGGGCCAGTGAATGTGCTGTAAAACTGGCTTTCCTCTAGTTTGCTGCCGTCACGCACTAATTCGGTATACAAAACCAATGGCCCAACTGCGGCATTGTTTTTGGTAACGCGATGCATAACATCTATTACATAGCTGTTCGGATTTAAGATGAAGGTCTTTTCTAGCGAGACGCCGTTGCGCTCACTGATTACGACCAAATAAGGGCGCCCAGAACCATCTTTACCGGTGCCCTGTAGCTTAAATTCACTAGTATGGTTTGGTAGCTCTGCATTGCCAGCAGCAATTAGACCGGAACGCGCAAAATATTGATGGCCGGGGCTAATTTGCATTAGCCGTATTGGTCTTTTATCTGCCTCGAGCTCTTTAAGGAGTGTTGCGCTGACTACGTTTGCACCATCGGCACTGACTTCAATTTCAAGTACATCATTCTGTAATTTAAAACGCTCTTTATTGGCAAGCTGGGCCATGCTGGCTGGAATTGTTTTGGGTGCAACCACCGGTAAATTGCTGCTTGTGTTTGCAGTCGTAACCGGAACATCATTTTTCTTTTCGCTTTCTGCAACAACACTCTCTGGTTTATTGGTGTTTTGGGGTGCAAACAGCGGTGTTTTTCCCTCGTACGCTAACCAATTGTTGTAAAGGAGTAGGGCGGCTATTGAAAAAACGGCCCATAGAATGGTTCTTCTTGTGTCCATGTTGTCTTTATTCTTTTATCTTGCTTGGGTTAATTGCTGGATCATAGCCGCCGTGATTCCAAGGATTGCAGCGGAGTAATCGCCAAACGATAAGTCCGGCGCTTTTAGCGCCACTATGCGCTTTGAGACAGTCGCAGGCATATTGTGAGCAGCTGGGTTCAAATTTACACTGAGACCCAAAAAATGGACTGAGCGCAATTTGATATCCCCTGATGAGTAGTATTGCTGCACGGTTGATAATTTTCATTTAAATCAGCCCGTTTAGTTGTTGCTTGAGTGTAATTAGCTCTGCTGCTCGAAGCCGGCCGCGGGTAGACTGTCCAATTGGCTTTTTTAGTCGCACGACCACGTCGTGTGTTTCTAATAGGGCGCTCCCGGGCCTCCGTATGCGCGCCCGTAAAAAACGTTTTAGTTTATTACGATCTACCGCTCTTTTTGCTAATTTTTTAGCGACTGCAATACCTAAATCGCCATTCGTATCTTTCTTGCAGGCGCCCAAATACACTCCCCAGCTTTTTGTAACCTTGGGGCTTGTTTTTAGTAATTCGCTGATGCGGGCACTATTCAAGCGGTTGTGCTTTAAACAGCTAGGCGTTTGCGGCCCTTGGCGCGGCGTGCATTTAAAACGGTGCGGCCACCGCGTGTTTTCATGCGTACACGAAATCCATGGGTACGTTTACGGCGAGTTACGGATGGTTGGTATGTTCTTTTCATGATTGACCTCGGGAAAGCCAAGTATTTTCCTTTGTGCCGACCAAAAGGTCAACCTAAGTTGGCACTTTATTGGGTTTTTCCCTTATTTTATATTGCTGTTTTTCTGTAAATTACTGTTTTTGAATGAGAAATTTTATTTAATCACATCTTATCCACAGCTTTTCCACGCGCACAAGTCTTGTGGATAACTTTATAAAATCGCTACAATCAACCCTCCGAAAATGAGTAATTTAGAAAACAACGCCACCCTTTCATCCTTAGGTCCTATGGGCTTTTGGGATCATGCCACCGATACTTTGCTGCGCGAGTTGTCGCCACAGCAATTCAAAACATGGATTCAGCCCCTTAAATTGGCCGGGCTTAATGAGAGTGAGTGTTTGCTTACAATAGCTGCTCCCAATCGTTTTAAGTTAGACTGGACTAAAAAAACATTTTCTGATCGGTTTCAGGAGCTTGCTTTAGCCTATTTCGGCAGGCCCTATGCGCTCTTGTTTACATTGGACGATGGCAATCTTATTCAGCCCGGCTTATTTGGCGGCAGTAATCCCTCCGCTTCATTGATTGGTGTGGGCCAAAGCAGCGTTCATTTGTCCTCAATTATCCCATCTGCCGCCCGGGATGTGGAGCCCAACGAGTCATCCGCATTTGAGCTAGAGGATCACTCTAAGCTGAACCCCATGTTGACTTTTGATACCTTCGTTACCGGCAAAGCAAATCAACTGGCCCGCGCAGCATCGATTCAAGTGGCACACAATCCAGGCGCCTCTTACAATCCGATGTTTTTGTATGGTGGGGTAGGGTTAGGCAAGACGCATCTCATTCATGCCATTGGCAATCATTTGCTTAAAGAAAAACCCAATGCGCGCATTCGTTACATCCATGCTGAGCAATATGTCTCTGATGTAGTTAGGGCTTATCAACAAAAAGCTTTTGATCGCTTTAAGCGGTATTACCACTCACTGGACCTCCTTTTAATTGATGACATTCAATTTTTTAGCGGTAAATCACGCACCCAGGAAGAGTTTTTTTATGCGTTTGAGGCACTTTTGGGCAATCGCGCCCAAGTCATCATTACCAGTGATACCTACCCTAAGGAGATGGCCGGAATTGACGACCGACTTATTTCCCGTTTCGATTCAGGCTTAACGGTAGCCATTGAGCCCCCAGAGTTAGAGATGCGGGTTGCTATTTTGATGAAAAAAGCCGCGGCCGAGGGCATTCCCATGTCGGAAGATGTTGCATTTTTTGTAGCAAAGCACCTGCGCTCCAATGTTCGCGAACTGGAGGGGGCGCTGCGCAAAATCTTGGCCTTTGTTCGTTTTCATGGGCGGGATGTGACGATTGATGTTGCTAGGGCGGCCCTTAAAGATCTTTTATCAATTCAAAATCGTCAAATTTCGGTTGAGAATATTCAAAAATCCGTGGCGGATTTTTACAATATGAAGGTGGCGGACATGTATTCAAAGCGTCGCCCAGCCAACATCGCCCGTCCACGGCAAATTGCTATGTTTATGGCCAAAGAGCTAACGCAGAAAAGTTTGCCTGAAATTGGTGAGCTATTTGGTGGTCGCGACCACACCACCGTTTTACACGCCGTTCGCAAGATAGCTGAAGAGCGCTCGCATGACAGTCAGCTAAACCACGAAATTCATGTAATTGAACAAACACTGAAGGCTTAGTCTGCCTGTGGATAAGTATGTGGATGAGTCTGTGTGTAAGCAGGGGATTTTCGTGTGGATAAATTGGGGAAAATTATGGGTGTTATGCAAAAATAGGGTTAATTGCAAATCTTATCCCAAAACCATCCAGTGCTTATACCGAAGTTGTTCACAGGTTTTTTTAGTTTTAAGTGGTTGTTTTTTAAGCTTTTGTTGGGTTATCCACTGACTTCCTAAAGCTTATTACTATTACTAATTAGATTTATACAAGGATTTAAAAACAATGCAACTAATAAACACATCGCGTGATAATTTATTAAAACCCCTTCAGGTCGTTAGTGGCATTGTTGAGCGTCGGCACACACTCCCTATTCTTGCCAATCTTCTGTTTAAAAAAATAGGTGAGCGTGTTTCTTTTGTTTCTACCGACATTGAAATACAGATAGCAACAAATGCCAACTTTGGTGTTGGCGATACTGACATGACCACCACCGTAGCGGCTCGTAAGTTACTGGATATTTTGCGCGCACTTCCAGAAGGGCCGGTAACGCTAAACCTCAAGGACTCGAAACTGGTGGTGCAGAGCGGTAAAAGCCGCTTTACATTACAAACCCTTTCGGCCTCCGAGTTTCCGGTTATGCAGTCGGTTGGTGAGGTGACCGCTGCCTGGAAAATGCCCCAAAAAGCGTTTAAACAGCTCATTAATCAAGTCCATTTTGCAATGGCTCAACAAGACATTCGCTACTACCTCAATGGTATGTTGCTAGTTATTGATGGAAAAGAAGTTGTTGCGGTAGCCACAGATGGTCATCGTTTGGCATATAGCCGGGTGGAGTTGGTTGATGCAATTACTGGCAACGGAGGCCACCAAGAAATTATTATTCCACGTAAGACAATTCTAGAGTGTCAACACTTATTGGATGACACTGACGACGCACTTGAGATTTCGCTTACAGCAAACCAGATTAGGTTCAGTTTTGGTGATGTTGAGCTTATTTCAAAACTAGTGGAAGGTAAGTTCCCTGATTTTCAGCGCGTCATCCCAAAGGGTCACAAAAATACATTGATCGTAGCGCGCGAAACCCTTCAAGCCGCCTTGCAAAGGGCTGCGATCTTAACAACCGACAAGTTTAAGGGAGTACGTTTTTCTTTGTCCCCTAATCGGATCACAATCCAATCTACCAACGCCGAACAAGAAGAGGCGCAAGAGGACATTGAAACGGAATACGCCGGCGATACTGTTGAGATTGGTTTTAATGTAAGTTATTTGTTGGACGTGCTTGCAAATGTAAAAATAGGAAATATTCAAATCAGTCTCGGTGATGCAAATAGCAGCGCTGTTATTACACTTCCCGCGTCTGATAATTTTAAGTACGTTGTTATGCCAATGCGCATCTAAATTAGAAAAATATGACTGAAGAAACAAAGGCAGTGGAGCAGTACGGCGCATCATCCATACAGATATTAGAAGGTTTAGAGGCGGTCCGTAAACGTCCTGGAATGTATATTGGCGATACATCCGATGGAACTGGCTTACACCACCTTGTATTTGAGGTACTAGATAACTCAATTGATGAAGCCCTCGCTGGGTATTGCACCGAAATTACGGTTGTTATTCAAACCGATAACTCGATATCGATTGTTGATAATGGTCGCGGCGTGCCCACAGGCGTTAAGTTTGATGACAAACATGATCCCAAGCGCAGCGCTGCAGAAATTGTTATGACGGAGCTGCACGCGGGCGGCAAGTTTGATCAAAATAGTTATAAGGTATCTGGCGGTTTGCACGGGGTTGGAGTTAGTTGCGTTAATGCGCTATCAAAATGGCTGAAACTAACCATTCGCCGCGACGGTAAAGTCCACTACATGGAGTTTGCGCGTGGCGTAATTCAAAATCGTAACGTGGAGACGGCTCAAGGCATCTCGGTATCCCCCATTTCAATAACAGGCGAAACTGAAAAGACGGGTACCGAAGTGCACTTTTTGGCAGACGAGGGCATCTTCGGAAAAGTGGAGTTTCACTATGAGATTCTGGTTAAGCGCATTCGCGAGCTGTCTTTCTTAAATAACGGCGTTCATATTCGCCTGATTGATCAGCGCTCAGGCCAAGAAGAAGATTTTGCATATTCTGGTGGCGTTAAAGGCTTTGTTGAGTACATCAATCAAACTAAAAATGTGCTCCACCCCAATATCTTTTATGCTGAGGGCAACCGTCCATCTGATCTAGGCGGGCAAATCACGGCAGAAGTTTCAATGCAGTGGAATGACAGCTTTAGTGAGCAAGTCTTGTGCTTTACAAATAACATCCCTCAGCGCGATGGCGGCACCCACCTTACGGGTTTGCGAGCAGCCATGACGCGCGTTATTAATAAATACATTGATGAGCATGAGGTTGCAAAAAAAGCAAAGGTGGAGATATCGGGTGACGATATGCGCGAAGGGCTTACTTGCGTTTTATCGGTCAAAGTTCCAGAGCCCAAATTTTCCAGTCAAACGAAAGACAAGCTTGTTTCCAGTGAGGTTCGCGGCCCTGTAGAAGAAATTGTTGCTGAAGCCCTAAGTGCATACCTTCAAGAGCGGCCGCAAGATGCAAAAATCTTGTGCGGCAAGATTGTCGATGCAGCACGCGCGCGCGAAGCCGCCCGCAAAGCACGCGATATGACGCGCCGTAAAGGCGTTCTAGATGGGCTGGGCTTGCCCGGCAAGCTGGCCGACTGCCAAGAAAAGAATCCTGAAAAGTCAGAACTGTTTATTGTTGAGGGTGACTCAGCCGGCGGCTCAGCAAAGCAGGGCCGTGATCGGCGCTTTCAAGCTATTCTTCCCTTAAAGGGAAAAATTCTAAACGTGGAAAAAGCGCGTTTCGATAAAATGCTGGCTAGCCAAGAGGTGGTGACGCTAATTACGGTGCTCGGTACCGGGATTGGTGTTGAGGAATACAAAGCAGACAAGCTGCGCTATCACCGCATCATTATTATGACCGACGCCGATGTGGATGGAAGCCATATTCGCACGTTATTGCTGACATTCTTTTATCGTCAAATGCCGGAGTTAATTGAGCGCGGTCATATCTACATTGCTCAACCCCCACTCTACAAGGTGAAGTTCGGAAAGAACGAGCAGTACATAAAGGACGATGCTGAATTAAATCAGCTGTTGTTAAGGGTGGCTTTGGAGTCTGCCTCAATTCAAACACCAAGCGGTGAGATCATTGATGGTGTCGCGCTGGACGCTCTTGCCAAAAACTACCAGGTTATACAGGCGGTTGTTGATCGCCTATCGCGGACTATGGATGAAGATGCATTAAGGGCAATTGCGGCCGGCATTCCGCTTAACTTGGATACCGAGGCCTCCGCTCAAGACTCAGCCGTGCGTTTGCGCGCCGCCTTAAAAGAAAGTCTCAATGCGTTAGCGCTTGCACCTGAAGTCATCGTGCAAAAAGAAGACCGAACAGAGCGCTTTCGTTTGCTCCTTTCCCGCCGCATTCATGGCAACCTTAAGTTGTCAGCGATCAGCTCCGACTTTATTCATGGCGATGACTATCAAAGCTTAACTGCTGCTGCACGTGCGCTTAGCGGCAGAGTGTTGCCTGGATCTCGTGTGCGCCGAGGCGATCCGGAAAAATCACAGAAGGAATTCGTGGTCGCTGATTTCCGCGCCGCATTTGCATGGCTCTTATCGGAGGCAGAGCGCGTGGTTAGTCGCCAGCGCTATAAAGGCTTGGGCGAAATGAATCCACAGCAGCTCTGGGAAACTACAATGGATACAACAACGCGCACCTTACTAAGGGTACAAATCGAAGATGCCATCGTGGCAGACCAGGTGTTTACTACCCTAATGGGTGACGAGGTTGATCCGCGCCGCGCCTTTATCGAAAAGAATGCGTTGATTGCGCGAAACCTAGATGTGTGATGAATGAAAAAGAGTAAGTTAAAAGCACCAAAGGTAAATCGCTCCTCCATTGCTGTGAAGTCTTCGCCCATTCATGGCAAGGGCGTGTTTGCTAAAACTGCCATTAAAAAAGGCACCCCCTTGATTGAGTATGAGGGTGAGCGCATTAGCTGGAAAGAGGCTGAGCGACGCCATCCACACAACCCAGCTGAACCGAACCACACCTTTTATTTTTCATTAGAGAGTGGCCGAGTGATTGATGCCAATCATGGCGGCAATGCTGCGCGGTGGATAAATCACTCATGCAAGCCGAACTGCGAAGCCCAAGAAGGCTCCTATGAAGATATGCCACGGGTATTTATTTTTGCCAAGCGTGACCTCGTTCCAGGAGAAGAGTTATTTTATGACTATGCACTCGATGTTGAAGGCCGCGTTACAAAGCAAATGAAAAAAGATTATGAGTGCCGTTGTGGCGCCAAGCGTTGTCGAGGCACTATGCTTGCCAAGCGCGATAAATAAGCAATCGTTTCATGTTTGTCACTATTCAAGAATTAGAGGCAGCCATTAATTATTGGCGCAATCAATCACCCTCTTCGGGCGATGCATTGCAGTTATGTGCTGAGGCGTCAGCGCTAGCCAAGCCGTATGCCATGATGATTGTGCAAGGCGCTGCGCGTGTCCCACTCGATGTTCTAGATGATTCTGCACGCAGTGCGTTGAAAGAATTCTTTGCAACTTAGAGATGCGCAAAATAGGCTGAGTGGAGCCATGGGTTGTCGCATTGCTTGAGGCGGCAATTGAGTTTTCCTGGTATTTGTGGCCCTTATTGCTTGCGGCTGCATTTTTTGCGGGCCTGGTCGATGCTGTTGCTGGCGGCGGCGGCCTAATTCAGGTGCCCGCGCTTTTCGCCGCCTATCCCGAAGCACAGCCCGCCAATCTATTGGGGACCAATAAGGTCTCTGCTGTTGGCGGTACGATTAACGCTGCGCGTAAATACCTACGCTACGTAAAGCTACCTTGGGCAATGATTGTTCCAGCCATCGTTGCCGGATTTGTTGGCGCTCTTCTTGGCGCAAATGCAGTGAGCACTTTTCCGGCAGAGCCAATTCGCAAGGCATTGCCATTCTTATTATTTTTTCTGTTGATTTACACCTTTTTTCAACCGTCCTTGGGGCAAAACCACCGCCCAGCGCAGCATAGCCGCTTGTTACAACTTAAGGGGGTGGGCCTTGGCTTGGTTATCGGCTTTTACGATGGCTTCTTTGGTCCCGGCACCGGCAGTTTTTTATTGTTTGGCTTTGTTCGTTTTTTTCATTTTGACTTCTTGCACGCGTCGGCAGCTACCAAGCTCGTTAATGTGTCGACCAACCTGGCTGCGATTGCGATGTTGGGAGGGCTGGGCAAAATAAGTTGGGCTCTGGGCTTAGCAATGATGGTTGCAAACATTGCAGGGAGCCACTTCGGGAGTCGCCTAGCAATTAAGCATGGCAGCAGCTTTGTACGTAAGGCATTCCTCTTTTTTGTATCTGCCTTGATTTTAAAATCAGGGTGGGATGCATATTTATCTCATTAAATCATAGACTTACAAAAAATAACATAAGCAAAAGCATGCGCTTGTTTCACGTGAAACAGGGCAAAATGATATGATCAGTGCCCTTATTGAGGCAAATGATGCGCTACTCTAAAAAATTCGATGTGATTGTGATTGGCGGTGGGCATGCCGGCACTGAGGCTGCTTTAGCGGCTGCGCGCATGGGATGCGACACCCTCCTCATTACACATAGCATTGAAACGCTGGGCGCAATGAGCTGTAATCCGTCGATCGGCGGTATTGGTAAGGGCCACTTAGTTAGGGAAATCGACGCGCTTGGTGGCGCAATGGCCGCAGCCACTGACGAGGCGGGCATTCAGTTCCGTATATTAAATGCCAGCAAAGGCCCCGCTGTAAGGGCAACCCGTGCCCAAGGCGATCGGATTCTATATAAGGCGGCAATACGCCGCAGGCTGGAAAATCAGGCCAATTTAAGCTTATTTCAGGCAGCAGTAGATGATTTATTGGTGGAGGGCAGCTCCGTGGCTGGGGTGCGCACACAAACAAACCTGGAACTTATGGCCAAACAAGTTGTTCTAACGGCCGGCACCTTTTTGGATGGCAAGATCCACGTTGGTTTAAATAGCCACTCGGGCGGCCGGGCGGGCGACCCTGCTTCAGGCGCTTTATCGGCACGCTTAAAAGACTTATCCTTGCCGCAGGGCCGTCTCAAGACGGGTACGCCTCCCCGCATTGACGGCAGAACCATTGATTTCTCAGTCATGCTGGAGCAGCCTGGAGATCTTGATCCAGTCCCCTGCTTTTCTTATTTGGGTCGGCCGGAGCAGCACCCGAAGCAAGTGCCTTGCTGGATAACCCACACAAATGAAAAAACACACGATATTATTCGTGGCGGCCTAGATCGCTCCCCAATGTATACCGGGGTTATTGAGGGCGTTGGGCCACGCTATTGCCCCTCGATTGAAGACAAAATTCATCGCTTTGCATCTAAAAATAGCCATCAAATATTTTTAGAGCCCGAAGGCCTTACAACCCACGAGTTTTACCCGAATGGAATCTCAACCAGCCTGCCGTTTGATGTGCAGTGGGATCTCGTGCGTAGTATCCGTGGTTTAGAGCATGCGGCCATTGTCCGCCCTGGCTATGCGATTGAATACGATTTCTTTGATCCGCGCCAATTGCGCCACAGCCTTGAGACGCGGGCGATTGAGGGTTTGTATTTTGCTGGCCAGATTAATGGTACAACCGGGTATGAAGAGGCTGCGGCTCAAGGGCTGCTTGCCGGAATGAATGCCGGACTTGCTGCCAAGGGCCTCTCGCCTTGGGTGCCCAAGCGGAGCGAGTCCTATATTGGGGTTTTGGTCGATGATTTAATTACACAGGGTGTGCAAGAACCTTACCGTATGTTTACAAGCCGGGCTGAGTATCGCTTGAGCCTGAGGGAAGACAATGCGGATTTGCGCTTGACGGAGATAGGGCGATCGTTTGGTTTGGTAGACGATCTGCGCTGGGACTTCTTTTGTAAAAAGAAAGACGCTGTTTCACGTGAAACAATGCGCCTAAAAGACATTTGGGTAAGCCCAAAACACACATCAGCCCAATCACTGGCTGCTCTTTTGGGGCAAGAGTTGTCCCATGAGGCCAGCTTGGCCGACATTTTGAAGCGGCCCACGGTTACCTATACGGCGCTATCTGAGGCTTATGACAGTTCTACGCCGCAGTTTGATATGGATCCAAATCTAAATCAACAAATCCAGGATCAGGTTGAGATCTCCATTAAATATGCGGGCTACATTGATCGGCAAGCGCAGGAAATTGCCCGGCAAGAATTTAATGAAGGCTTTCCATTGCCGGAGCACTTAGACTATAGCTTGGTTCGGGGCCTTTCCAAAGAGGTTCAGCAAAAGTTAAGTGAGCAAAAACCTGAAACCTTGGGTCAGGCGGCACGCATATCGGGCGTGACACCAGCGGCCATTTCTCTATTGCTAGTTCACCTCAAGCGGGGCATCGGCAAGTCCCAAGAGCCGGCGTGAGCGAGGCTGGCCTTGCAGCCGGGGTGGCTGGACTTGATTTGACCCTATCAGAGCAGCAAATAGCGAATTTAAGCATATTTCTTGTAGAGCTTGAGCGCTGGAATCGGGTGCACAACCTAACATCGGTTGAGGGCGAGCAGGCCAGTATAGATTTGCACCTCATTGATTCTATTGTGATTTTACCTATAATGCGCGAATATTTTCCATCGGCGCATGCTCAAATTGCTGATCTGGGGTCCGGCGGCGGTTTGCCAGCAATCCCAATTGCAATTGCACAGCCCAATTGGACGATTAGCCTAATTGAAGTAGTTCGCAAAAAAACGGCCTTTTTGCAAAACGTAAAAGGCAAGCTTGGCCTTAGTAACATCTGTATTTACAGCGACCGCGTGGAGCACGTTGCGCTCCAAGAGCCAGGCAAGTACGATGCGGTCATTTCGAGGGCGTTTACGAATTTAGCCCGTTTTTTAGACTTGGCCGAGCCTTTTTTGAAACCAGGGGGCCTCGTTTTCGCGATGAAAGCAAAACGGAGCGATGAGGAATTATCGGCGGTATCGACCGAACGCTGGCGACTGTTGACAGACCGCTCTTTAGTCATACCCAACAGCACAGCAGAGCGGCGACTTTTAGTCTTCACGCCCCATGCGAAAATCACACCCTAAAGGTAAATAAAGTCCATGGCCAAAATATTCTGTATTGCAAATCAAAAAGGCGGCGTTGGAAAAACCACGACAGCGGTAAATTTAGCCGCCGGTCTAGCGGGGCATAAGCAACGCGTGTTGCTGGTTGATTTGGATCCACAAGGCAATGCAACCATGGGGTCAGGCATTGAAAAAGCTGAACTTGATATGAGCATCTATCAGGTGCTAATTGGTCAGGCAACTGTGGCGGCGTGTGTGCAGCACTGCGATAGCGCTGGCTATGATGTGTTGCCGGCAAATCGGGATTTGGCTGGCGCAGAAATTGAGTTAGTTGATTTAGATCAGCGCGAGCTACGCCTCAAGGCCGCACTGGCTTTGGTGGGCGGAGATTATGACTTTATATTGATTGATTGCCCGCCAGCCCTCTCTTTGCTGACACTCAATGGCCTGTGTGCAGCCAACGGCGTGATCGTTCCGATGCAATGTGAATACTTTGCTTTAGAAGGCCTGTCGGATTTGGTGAACACCATCAAACAAGTGCACGCCAATTTGAATCCCGACCTGGTAATTATTGGCTTATTGCGAGTCATGTTCGATGCGCGCATGACTTTGCAGCAGCAGGTTTCAGATCAGTTGTTGGAGCATTTTGGAGACAAAGTATTTAAAACAATCATTCCGCGCAACGTTCGTTTGGCAGAAGCGCCCTCGTATGGCTTGCCAGGCGTGTCTTTTGATAGCTCGTCGCGCGGTGCCAAGGCGTACCTGGATTTTGGTGCAGAAATGATTCAACGAATTCAACAAATGTGATTGATCAAATACCATGAGCACAATGAAGAAAAAAGGCCTTGGCCGTGGCCTTGAGGCCTTGCTGGGCGAAAAATCGAAACCGGTCCAAGATGATGCACCCATAACACGCTTGCCCCTTAGCGCGCTGCAGGCTGGCAAATACCAGCCACGCCAAAAAATGGATTCAGGCCCGCTTCAGGAGTTGGCTGAAAGCATACGGGAACAAGGTGTCATGCAACCCCTTTTGGTGCGCGCAATTTCTGCGGGAAAATACGAAATTATTGCCGGCGAGCGCCGTTTTAGGGCCGCCACCATAGCCGGGCTTACCGAGGTACCAGTCCTAGTATCCCTCGCAGATGATAAGGGCGCGGCAGCAATGGCGCTCATTGAAAACATGCAGCGCGAGGATTTAAACCCCCTAGAGGAGTCGCAGGGATTGGCGCGCCTGATTGAAGAATTTGGGTTTACACACGAACAGGCAGCAAAGTCCGTTGGCAAATCAAGAAGCGCCATCAGCAACTTATTACGCCTGGCCCAACTGGCAAAGCCAGTTCAGGCCATGTTGTTGGCCGGTGATATTGATATGGGCCACGCGCGCGCCCTGCTTCCACTGCCGGGAGCGGCCCAGGTTGCGTTGGCGCAAAAAATCATGGCTCAAGGGCTTTCAGTGCGGGAAGCCGAGCGTTTATCAGCGGTGCTTGCACGTGCTGGCGGGCAAATGGGCGCGAAGAAGCTCAAAAAAGCGGCTGACTCCGCCGCCGCAGACCCTGATTTGCAGCGCCTATCTCGCGAAATTGCAGATCTAATTGGCCTCAGCGCCGAATTTAAGCTAAAAGGCAAAGGCGGAGAGTTGCGGATACGTTTCAGCAAGGCGGATGAACTGGATGCCCTTTTAAAAAAACTAGGTATTGAAACGTAAACACGAGATAAGTTAAGAGATCTATTTGAAAGCGCCAAGCAATCAACCGAACGCTGAAGACCCGTGGAAGGACCCAGAAGAGCCCTTTCGGGTGTATAGCAGCGAAGAAATGCAGGCGCTACTGCAAACCAGTAAGGGCAAAAGTAGATTTACGCTGCCGTGGGGGGTAGTGGCCGCTCAAGCGGCAGTAACAGTCGTAGGGGCACTCATTGCTTGTATATTTTGGGACAACGGCCGCATTAGCGTTTATACTTACTCGGTAATTTTGGGTGGGTTAATTGGCGTTTTGCCTGCTGTACTGTTTTTGCTCCGCTTAGAAGTTGCAAGAGGCGCTCAGCGCCTCACCCCTGGCGGTTTTTTGTCAGCGCTTGTTTCTGGTGAAGTAATAAAAATTACCGCTACAATCGCAATGTTTATTTGGTTGGCGTTTAACTACGCAGAATTAAAGTGGATACCGCTGCTGCTGACATATATTGTCACGCTCAAATGTTATCTGCTTGGGCTGTTTTGGCGTTAACCAGCATTTTGTAAAAAGGAATTGCTTAAGATGGCAAGTACAGTAAATGGCGCTCCGAATGAGCCTTTAACGCCAACAGCGTACATTGCAGAGCATTTACAAAATTTAAACAATGTCGGCGGACCCCAAACCTCAATTATTGATTTCAGTGTTATTAATTTAGACACTATCTTTTGGACCCTTGCTATGGGCCTATTGACAGTTGGATTTTTGCTCCTTGCCGCACGGCGAGCAAGTCCAGGAGTGCCTGGACGCTTCCAAGCTTTAATCGAAATGCTAGTCGAAATGGTCGAAACACAATCCAAAAGTATTGTGCACGGTGACCGAAGCTACATTGCACCCCTTGCGCTGTTTGTATTCTGCTGGATTATTTTGTTGAACACCCTGGATCTAGTGCCGGTAGATTGGGTGGTGGGGGTGAACCACTTCCTTGAGGGTTTAGGTATGCATGTGCCGCATCACAAGCTAGTGCCTACAACCGATTTGAATGCAACATTAGGTATGTCCTTCGCAGTGTTGTTGCTGGTTTTTTACTACAGCTTCAAGGTAAAAGGCTTGGGAGGATTTGTTCACGAGCTCCTCTCTGCGCCATTTGGAGCAAAGTGGTATTTGGCCCCATTCAACCTAGTTCTAAATATCATTGAGTACATCGCCAAAGGAGTTTCTTTGGGAATGCGGTTGTTCGGCAACATGTATGCGGGTGAGCTGATTTTCTTGCTGATCGCCCTGCTGGGCAGCATTTGGACATTTAGTCTCGACCTGAGCGTGCTTGGTCTTGTGGGACACGTCATTGCAGGGTCTGCTTGGGCAATATTTCACATCCTCGTTATTTTGTTACAGGCATTTATTTTTATGATGTTGACGTTGGTTTACATCGGTCAAGCGCACAGTCACCATTAACCGTTTTATTTTTATTACCACTTTTATTACTTAGGAGTCATCATGCAAGAATTTTTAGCAAACATTCAAGGTTTAACTGCAATCGGAATCGGCCTCATTATTGGTTTAGGCGCACTGGGCGCATGTCTAGGCATCGGCCTTATGGGCGGAAAATTTATTGAAGGCGCGGCGCGTCAGCCTGAGTTGATGAATGAACTGCAAACCAAAATGTTCTTGTTGGCTGGCTTGATCGACGCGGCTTTCTTGATCGGCGTTGGTGTTGCAATGCTGTTTGCGTTTGCAAACCCATTGTTGGCAGTCATTAAGTAATTGTTCTGACGCGGGTAACGCTGTGTTGTCCGCACGCTCTTAACAATACCGAAAGGAATACCGTGAATCTGAACGCGACCCTATTCGCGCAAATGATCGTCTTCTTCATTTTATGGTGGGTAGTTGCACGCTTTGTGTGGCCTCCCTTAGTAAAAGCCTTAGACGAGCGCGCCACCAAAGTTGCAGAAGGCCTAGCAGCCGCTGAGCGCGGCAAGGCTGATCTTGCTTCCGCATCAAAACTGGCCGAGCAAGAGTTAGTGCGTGCTCGCCAAGAAGGCGGACAGCGCGTAGCCGAAGCAGAAAAGCGTGCACAGCTTAGTGCGGATGAGATTCGTAGTAATGCACAGGCAGAAGCGGCGCGCATTATTAATCAAGCGAAGCAAGACGCAGAACAACAAGTATCCCGGGCACGTGATGTGTTGCGAGCCGAAGTTGCAAACTTGGCAGTCCGTGGGGCCGAGCAAATTTTGCGCCGCGAAGTGGATCCAAAGGCTCACGCCGCCTTGCTAGACCAACTCAAGGCAGAGCTCTAATATGGCTGATTTAGCTACCATTGCACGTCCTTACGCAGAGGCGCTTTTCTCAAGCGTAAAACCTTCCGAGCTGGGCACCACCTTGGTTCAGTTAACCGAACTAGCACAGCTGTCGGAAATGCCGGATGTGGCTGTATTGGCTAACAATCCAAAAATTTCAGCGGATGCGCTTAGCACGCTATTGAGCGGTGTGGTCAAGACTAAATTAGACGACAAAGTAAATTCATTCTTGCGTTTGGTTAATCAAAATCATCGACTAGCGGCGATGTCCGAAATTGCAGCCCAGTTTGAGGTTTTAAAAAATCAAAGTGAAGGCGCTGCAGAGGTAATCATTACCAGCGCATTTCCGCTTGAGGGCGATGCATTAAGCAGTTTATTAATCAGTTTGAAAAAGCGTTTTGGCGGCAAGGAATTGCGCCCAACAATTGAAGTGGATCCCAGCTTAATTGGTGGCGTCCGAGTTCAAGTTGGTGATCAGGTGATCGACAGCACGGTTAGGGCTCAGTTGGCCACAATGCAAGCAAGCCTAAACGCATAACCTTTTACTAAGAACATACGAAATAATATCCAGGAGTAATTGATGCAACTGAACCCTTCCGAGATCAGCGAACTGATCAAGAGCCGAATTAGTGAGATGGGAGTCGACTCCCAGCTGCGCAACCAAGGCACCGTTATTTCAGTAACCGACGGTATTTGCCGCGTGTATGGTTTGTCTGGCGTGATGCAAGGGGAAATGTTGGAGTTCCCTGGAAATACCATCGGCCTTGCGCTGAACTTAGAGCGCGATTCGGTTGGTGCGGTTGTGCTCGGTGAGTACACCCACATTAAAGAAGGCGATCCAGTGAAATGCACGGGACGCATTCTGGAAGTTCCAGTTGGCCCAGAGCTCCTGGGCCGAGTTGTGGATGCCTTGGGACAGCCAATTGATGGCAAAGGCCCAGTCAACGCCAAACTAACTGACTTTATTGAAAAAGTGGCCCCAGGCGTAATCGCCCGTCAGTCGGTAAGCCAGCCGGTGCAAACTGGCCTCAAAGCGATTGATGCCATGGTTCCAATTGGCCGTGGTCAGCGCGAGCTCATCATTGGCGACCGTCAGACTGGTAAGACTGCAGTTGCTGTGGATGCCATCATTAACCAAAAAGGCAAAGGCGTATATTGCGTCTATGTTGCGATTGGTCAAAAAGCATCGACGATTGCAAACGTCGTACGTAAGTTAACTGAACTCGGCGCAATGGAATACACCGTGGTGGTTGCTGCAAGCGCGTCGGAGTCTGCCGCTATGCAATACCTCTCTGCCTATGCCGGCTGCACTATGGGCGAATACTTCCGCGATCGCGGTGAGGATGCCTTGATTGTGTATGACGACTTAACTAAACAAGCGGTTGCCTATCGTCAGATTTCCTTATTGCTCCGCCGCCCACCAGGCCGCGAAGCGTATCCTGGCGATGTGTTCTATCTCCACTCGCGTTTATTAGAGCGCGCTGCACGTGTGAATGCCGATTACGTCGAGAAGTTCACCAATGGTGCTGTTAAAGGCAAGACCGGCTCACTAACCGCCCTGCCCATTATTGAAACTCAAGCAGGCGACGTTTCTGCTTTCGTTCCAACCAACGTGATTTCGATTACCGACGGCCAGATCTTCTTAGAGACCGATCTCTTTAACGCAGGCGTACGTCCAGCGATTAACGCTGGTATTTCAGTGTCCCGCGTAGGCGGCGCCGCACAAACCAAAGTAATTAAAAAACTGTCTGGAGGTATTCGTACCGACCTAGCGCAGTATCGCGAGTTAGCTGCGTTTGCACAGTTTGCATCGGACCTTGATGATGCAACGCGTAAACAGCTCGAACGCGGTAAGCGTGTTACGGAGTTGTGTAAACAGGCGCAGTACAAGCCCTTGCAAGTCTGGGAAATGGCCGCCTCACTTTATGCAATGAATAACGGCTACTTTGACGATCTCGAAGTAAAAAATGTATTGGCATTTGAAAAAGGCTTGCAAGATCATCTCAAATCAAAATATGCAGACTTAGTTGGACGCATTGAAGAAACCAAAGACTTGAATAAAGACGATGAAGCTGCTTTACGTGCGGCAATTGAGGACTACAAGCGCTCAGCCTCCTTCTAAGAGGGCACGCATACATCATGGCAAGCACAAAAGAGATACGGTCTAAGATCAAGAGCGTGCAAAACACGCGCAAGATCACCAAGGCAATGGAAATGGTCGCCGCATCGAAGATGCGGCGCGCTCAAGAGCGTATGCGCAATGCGCGCCCCTATTCTCAAAAAATTAGGGAAATCGCTGCTAATTTAGCGGAAGCAAATCCCGAGTACCGCCCTGCATACATGGTCGTGCGCGAGGTTAAAAATATAGGCACAATTTTGGTGAGCACGGACAAGGGCCTATGCGGCGGTCTCAATACCAATATATTGCGCTTGATTACTAACCAAGTTCGTGAAATGCAAGAAAAGAAAATTGGCATTGAATTCACAGCCATTGGCTCTAAAGGCTTGCAATTTTTAAATCGCTCAAAAGCGAAGTTGTTGTCAGAAACCATTCAATTGGGCGACACCCCCCGCATGGACACTTTGCTTGGGGCCATTACTGTACAGCTCCAGGCCTTTGAGCGCGGCGAAGTGGATGAGGTTTATCTTGCCTATACACGCTTTGTGAACGCGATGAAACAAGAGCCCGTATTAGAAAAGATCTTGCCACTTGCGCCCAATGCGGTTACCGCCGGCGAAGGTAAGGGGGCATCATGGGACTATATTTATGAGCCCGACGCCGAGTCGATTTTGAATGGTCTGTTAAAGCGCTATGTTGAGGCTTTAATTTATCAGGCGGTTGCAGAAAACATGGCCTCAGAGCAATCTGCACGGATGGTTTCAATGAAAGCGGCATCCGACAATGCAAAGAATGTCATTGGCGAATTGCAACTGGAATACAACAAAACCCGTCAGGCCGCGATTACAAAAGAGCTTTCAGAGATTGTTGGTGGAGCGGCAGCGGTTTAAGCTGGCTGCATTTAGAAGTACGACAGAATTTAGGAATAAATCGGAGAAATGCGATGAGTAACGGAAATATCGTGCAGTGTATTGGTCCCGTGGTGGACATTCAGTTCCCGCGTGACAGCATGCCAAATATTTATGATGCCTTGACCTTGGTCGAGAGCAGCGAAAAATCATTTGTTGAAAAAGGCTTGACCTTTGAAGTCCAGCAGCAAATCGGCGACGGCGTAGTGCGCGCAATTGCCATGGGCGCAAGCGATGGTTTGCGTCGTGGCATGGAAGTTGCGTCAACAGGTAAAGCCATTTCTGTCCCGGTTGGCCCAGCAACACTCGGCCGCATCATGGATGTATTGGGGCGCCCGATTGATGATGCCGGTCCGATTGCTACGCAAGAGCGCCGCGCCATTCATCAGCCAGCCCCTAAATTTGAAGAGCTGTCACCCTCGGTTGATTTGCTTGAAACCGGCATTAAGGTTATTGACTTAGTTTGTCCATTTGCTAAGGGCGGTAAGGTTGGCCTCTTCGGCGGTGCGGGTGTGGGTAAAACCGTAAACATGATGGAATTAATTAACAACATTGCGAAGCAGCACTCGGGTTTATCGGTGTTTGCCGGTGTTGGTGAGCGTACTCGTGAAGGTAACGATTTCTATCACGAAATGAAAGAATCCAAGGTTATCGATAAGGTAGCTATGGTATTCGGTCAGATGAATGAGCCACCTGGCAATCGTTTACGTGTTGCCTTAACTGGCTTGACTATGGCCGAGGCGTTCCGTGACGAAGGTCGCGACATTCTCTTTTTCGTCGACAACATTTACCGCTACACCCTCGCAGGTACTGAGGTATCGGCGCTGCTTGGCCGTATGCCTTCGGCGGTGGGCTATCAGCCAACCTTGGCGGAAGAAATGGGTAAATTGCAAGAGCGGATTACCTCAACCAAGACTGGTTCGGTCACATCGATTCAAGCGGTATATGTTCCGGCTGATGACTTAACCGACCCATCCCCTGCAACGACCTTCTTGCATTTGGATTCCACCGTTGTTTTGTCACGTGACATTGCTGCTTTGGGTATTTATCCAGCAGTTGACCCACTCGACTCCACCAGCCGTCAGCTGGATCCCCAAGTGGTTGGACAAGAGCACTACGAAGTGGCGCGAGGCGTGCAAATGACATTGCAACGCTATAAAGAGTTGCGTGACATTATTGCGATTTTGGGCATGGATGAATTGTCACCAGACGATAAGTTGGCCGTAGCCCGCGCCCGTAAAATTCAGCGTTTCTTGTCCCAGCCCTTCCACGTGGCCGAGGTATTTACTGGATCACCAGGAAAATACGTGCCTCTGAAAGAGACCATTCGCGGCTTTAAGATGATTGTGAGTGGCGAGCTGGATCATTTGCCAGAGCAGGCGTTCTATATGGTGGGCTCAATTGATGAGGCCATTGAGAAAGCCAAGAAGCTTTAATCGAACACCAAGGAAACCATGTCTACCATTCGCGTCGATGTTGTTAGTGCGGAGCAATCCATCTTTAGTGGAGAGGCAAAGTTTGTTGCCCTCCCTGGAGAAAGTGGCGAGCTCGGCATTTTGCGTGGGCACACCCCGTTAATCACGCGCATTCGTCCTGGTTCGGTGCGCATTGAAAAAGCCGATGGCGATGAAGAATTTGTTTTCGTAGCAGGCGGTTACTTAGAAGTGCAGCCCGATCACGTCACTGTACTGGCTGATACTGCCATCCGCGGCCATGACTTAGATGAGGCCAAAGCACTTGAGTCAAAGCAGCGAGCCGAAGAGGCCATGCGAAATCGCAGCAGCGATTTTGACTTAGCCTTAGCACAATCTGAATTTGCTATGGCTGCTGCTCAGTTAGCAGCCATTACTCGTTTCCGTCGCAAGAAATAACGTTACCGCAAGTGCTGCTAAACGATCGGTTTATTAAGTCCTGCTTAGGGCAGTCGGTAGACCGTACCCCCCTTTGGCTCATGCGTCAGGCCGGCCGCTATCTCCCCGAATACAATGCGACGCGCGCAAAAGCCGGTAGTTTTTTAGATCTGGCCAAAACCCCAGCCTATGCAACTGAAGTAACCCTTCAGCCCTTAGATCGTTATCCGCTGGACGCAGCCATTTTGTTTTCCGATATTTTGACGATTCCTGATGCGATGGGACTTGGATTGCAATTTACAGCTGGCGAAGGTCCCAGTTTCCAGCATCCACTGCGCACAGAGGCAGATGTAAAAAAGTTACGTGTTGCCGATATGGGTGAGTTGACCTACGTTTTTGATGCCGTATCTGAAATTCGTAAGGCATTAATTCAGGATGGGCAACAGCGCGTTCCCTTGATTGGCTTTTCAGGAAGTCCATGGACCTTGGCGTGCTACATGATTGATGGCTCCAGCGCAGATGAGTTCCGTCATGCAAAAACCATGATGTTTGATCGTCCTGATCTATTGGGGCGCATTCTTGAGATTAATGTTCAGTCGGTTGCTGCTTACCTCACTGAGCAAGTAAAAGCGGGCGCGCAGGCACTGATGATTTTTGATACCTGGGGCGGCATGTTGCCAGATGGTTGGTACCAGCGCGTCTCGCTAGCAGCGATGCAAAAAGTCATTGCCCTGTTGCCCCGAGAACACGAAGGTCAACGCATCCCCGTCATCATTTTCACCAAAGGCGGCGGGCTGTGGATTAACGATATGGCTCAGGTTGGCGCAGATGCGATTGGGCTGGATTGGACCATTTCCTTAAGCCGTGCCCGGAAGGCGATTTTAGCTGCCGGCAAGTCCTTGGCCATTCAGGGCAATCTAGACCCATTGATTTTGTTCTCAAGTCCTGAGCAAATTGCGAAAGAAGCTGGAAACTTATTGTCTGATTTAGCCAATGCGCCGGCGCTAAAGCCAGGACTGCACCCCCTTGACGGGCATATTTTTAATCTTGGCCATGGTATTTCCCAATTCACCCCGCCTGAAAGCGTTACTGCTTTGGCTGAGGCTGTTATTCAGCGCTCGCAACAGCTTCGTAAATAGGACTATTTAGTTACAAAAAGTAGCCTTTAACCGTGAATTGGCTCAGGGTTATGCACAGAAGCAAGTCAAAAATAAATTCAGTGGGATTCACCCCGAAATTGAATTACTTTGTTTGAATATTTTTATAAGTTATTGATCTATAAAGTTTTTAGATAACTAAATTAAAATGAGCACTCTTGGTGCATTTCGCGGCGAAAATTAGCAAAAGCACCCAACTTAAATGATATCCACAGACTTATCCACAGGACCAATAGACAGCCCGAATACGTCTGCTTCCCAGCCTGTATTCGTTCAGGTCGTTCTGGATAAGCCCCTCGTGCAAGGATTTGACTACGCCTGGGATTCGATTGCACTGGGGGGTGCGCCGCACATAGGGCGGTTGGTCGAGGTGCCATTTGGACGGACTAGTGCCGTTGGAATTATCATAAAAGTGAGCAATCACTCAGAATATGATCATTCTAAAATAAAGAAAGTGATTCAGCAGGCACCCCTACCCCTGCTGGATAGCAAAACCTTAGGCATGCTTAACTTTGCAAGTCAATACTACTTCAGTACCTTGGGGGAAATTACCCTGCCATCGATACCGGCGTATTGGAAAAAACCAAAAAAATGGCAAGGGCTCGAGAACAAATTACACAACCTAGAAATAAGGCAGGCAAAAAAAAGGGGGAAGAAAAAAGCCATAACGGAGGAGGGGCCACTTAAACCTGCACCCCTTTCAGGGATTCAGAAAGACCAGCTCAACCAAGAGCAGGTCAAGGCGCTTGACCGCCTGCTTGGTGATGCTAATGCCACAGAAGCCTACCGCACAATTCTCTTGCAAGGCAAAACCGGCTCCGGAAAGACTGCGGTTTACCTTAACTGGATTAAGGCGCTTCTTCAAGGCGAGGATGAGCAGGCCTTAATTTTGGTACCAGAGATTAATTTAACGCCGCAACTAGAAAAGCGCGTTGCTGAATTCTTTCCAGAGAAACGAATTGCTGTGATGCATAGCGGCCTAACTGAAAAGCAGCGCGGCATTGCATGGCAAGACACCATACAAGGTAAGGCCCAGATTATTTTAGGTACGCGCCTTGCAGCATTAGCCGCAATACCAAATTTAAAGGCAATCGTGGTCGATGAAGAGCATGATGCATCTTATAAACAGCAGGAAGGAACGCGCTACTCAGCAAGAGACCTTTGCATTTGGCGGGCTCATCAACTATCAATACCAATAGTATTGGTATCCGCAACGCCCTCTTTGGAAACGTGGCTCGCAGTAGAAGAGGGGCGTTATGAGCGCATTCGGCTGGACGTCCGCGCACTGAGTTCGGTTATGCCAACAGTGAAGCTGGTTCGATTGCCGAAGAAAACGGCGACGTATGCAAGCGGAGAGGCGCAACTTATTTCGACCGAAGTGCGTGATGCCATTACACATAACCTGGCGCAGAAAAGGCAAAGCCTCATATTAATCAATCGACGTGGCTATGCGCCCATACTCAGTTGCACTGCATGCGGTTGGTTGTCGGGTTGCAGTCAATGCTCCTCGTATATGGTGTTGCATAAGTCCAGTATGCTGGGAAAAAAAGCCGTACTGAATTGCCATCATTGCGGACTCATTAAAGAAGTTCCTCCATTTTGTCCGGAGTGTGGCAATGCAGAACTCAGCACCATTGGGCAGGGCACCCAACAGATGGAAGACTATATACAAGCACAGTGGCCAACTGCAAAGGTGCTTCGAATAGACGCTGATTCAAGCAAAAAAAGTCACAGCGCAGAGCGCTTGTTTGAACAAATACATGACGGCACTGCCGATATCATCGTAGGCACACAGATGATAGCCAAGGGCCACGACTATCAAAACATCGGTTTAGTTGCTGTCATCGATGCAGACAATAGGCTATTCTCCCAGGACTTTAGAGCAGCCGAACGATTGTTTGCACAGCTAGTACAGGTTGCTGGGCGGGCTGGGCGATCTGGCCAAGAGCTCCACGGCACGGGAGAAATCTGCATTGAAACCCGCTACCCCGATCAACCCGTTTTTCAGCATTTACTCGGTCACGACGTAGATGGTTTTTTAGGGCACATCGCAGCCGAACGTAAAGAGGCCTTATTACCGCCATTTAGTTATCAAGCATTGATTCATGCAGAAGCAAAAAAAATTGATGAAGCAATACAATTTTTAAAAGACCTAAAAAAAACAGTGCGTAGTGCAAACGATTTTCCAGAGGGAATTCGGATTTACGATCCAGTGCCAAAAGCAATCGTACGCGTCAGTGGAATGGAGCGAGCGCAGCTTGTAGTGGAGGGCGACAATCGCAAAAATCTACAGACTGCCTTAATGCAATTTGATCAGGCCCTACGCAGTAGGTCGCAGGGCCGAATCAGCATGGGTACTCGAGTGCGCTGGATGATTGAGCGCGACCCCGTTTTAATTTAGAGTGGATTCGTAATGCGTTAGCGGCTGCAGGCGCGCCAGTTCTACATCGAGTTGTTCAGTAGTAGCCGGTTGAATTTTGAAAAGCCAACTCGCATAGGGGTCGTGGTTAATCGACTCGGGGGCATCAATCATTTCTAAATTAATGGCAACAACTGTTCCTGACACCGGAGCGTGAATATCGCTGGCAGCCTTCACCGACTCAATCACTGCACACGCTTTGCCTTGCTCAACAACGGCACCTACCGGTGGGGTTTCTAGAAAGACAACATCGCCTAAGGCTAATTGAGCGTGATCGCTAATACCAACCCACACCAGGCCATCAAACTGGAGATCCGCCCACTCATGGGTGTCAGCAAATAGATAATTGGGTTTTGCGCTAGTCATGGAATTACTGCTACATTAAGGCAAGGGCCCACAGAACGGGCGCAGTGCAGTCTTACGTTTTAGCCGAACCTGTACGATGGGTGCGGTTATAGAGGCAACTTGCGCAAATCCAACGTTGTTTACGATTGCTCGTTGGAATCCAGGTACCACCCTCAAGGCGTTTTTCCCTGCTACAAGAAGAGCAAAATTTCAGGCTTTGGGAGGTATCTTGCGTTGATTCAGGTGCAGTGGTAGTCATGGGTAAGCTGGCCAACTAATCTACTAAAACTCCATTTTACCCTGTTTGCCCTACCGGAGCAGGGGACAGCATCACCCGTACCGAATCAGCTGTCTTCTTGCCATCAAAGTCCAGCCATGCCTTATTTTCAAAGTCATAGAGCTTGCATTTGCGGGCCGTATCGAAATACCAGTTCCAGGAGAACTTCTGAATGAAAATACGCTCTGGAAGCAGGGTTTCGAGGGTGTTTTGGGCTTCTTTGAGGCGATACAAGGGTACGCTCATGTCGACGTGGTGGGCCGTGTGCTCCATAATGTGGTGCATCAAAGCACCCCAATAAGAGCCAAAGGTCAGGTGAACAGTGGTGGAGACAAAAGGTTGGGCACGCAGCCATTCCGACTTTTTGTCGTACCAAGAAACCGATGGGTGGGTGTGGTGCACGTAGACAACAAAGCCAATCATGCCGTTCCAGAACAAGAATGGCATCACAAAGCCGGTTAAGAGACCAATCCAGACCGACTGCCCTGTGGCGATGGCGCCAGCGATCAAGCAGCCAATCCATACAATTGCAAAGCCGGTTACAAGAAGATTGTCCTTCAAAAATATGGGGCGATCGCCAGGCTTATTCTGGGCGTTGGGGAAGTACTCACGCCTCCACCAAATTTCAATCAAGTAATAGAAAACAGGGCCCCAGCCACTGCGGTAGAGACGCTCAAGGCGCTTGCGCCAGGGCGGTAAGGCATCAAACTCTGCCTTCGAGAGCGGCGCCCATACAAAATCAAAGCCTTTTAAATTCGTTTGACCGTGGTGAACAACGTTGTGGCCAACGTCCCACAGGCTGTAAGGCGTGAGTGAGGGTAAAAAGGCAATGCGGCCCAATACTTTATTGAGCTCACGGTTTGGCGTAAAGCTCTGGTGGCAGGCGTCATGGCCTAAGATGAAGATACGGCCGGTAACAAAGCCGGCGATCACGCCAAATACGATCTTGAGAATGATGCTTTCGACAAATACAGTGGCTGCAATCGCTCCAAGCCAAAGGGCGGCATCGATAAACAAGAGCATCAATGCCCTACCGGTTTGGCCTTGCGCCATCGGAATCAGCCAGCTCCGAATGATTTTGCGGTGTGGCAAGGGCTCTGTTGGCGCTAATGGCGCAACAATTGACGGATCAGTAAGGGTGGAGTTTAGATGGGTAGACACAGTATTTATCAGTAGTTAATTCCATGAATCATAGAGGTTTTCAACTAATTCTGCATGAGCTAGATCAAAAGCACCATTTTCTGGTGCGCCCGGCAGGAATCGAACCTGCGACCCTTGGCTTCGGAGGCCAATACTCTATCCACTGAGCTACGGGCGCAAAAAATGGGTAATTAAGGACATATTGTAAGTGCCTAGAACGAAAACGACTCGTTATAATCACCAAAACCTCATTTTTAACTACCTAACCCATAAGCACACTCCGACATGAGCAATGACCACGACAGTCTGATTAAATCGCCCAAACAACTGATCATCATGGTCTTTGTAAGCTTTTTTGTGCCGCTGATGATTATCTTGCTGTTGATGGTTTATGTTGAAAACGGCAAACGGACAGGCGGTAGCGCAGAAGACGCCACTGCTTCAGCTAATCAACTGATTAAGCCGGTAGCGCAGCTCGAGTTTCGGGATGCAAATGCTCCCCGGGAAATGAAAACAGGCGCAGCAGTTTATAAGGCAGCCTGCGCTTCATGCCATGACAATGGCGCCGCTGGAGCCCCTCGTTTTAATAACGCAGGCGATTGGTCAGGCAGGCTAGGCAAAGGGTATGACGCACTTTTAAGCTCGGTAATAAAAGGCAAGGGCGCGATGCCCGCACGCGGGGGTGCGAATCCAGCCGATATCAATGACCACGAGTTGGGTCTTTCCGTGGTTTATCTCACCGCATCGTCGGGCGGTAAATTTCCTGAGCCCAAAGCACCCGCTGCTGCAAAGTAAATGCGTTGTTGAAAATAAGGCCGGCTTGATTGCCGGCTTTTTTATTTGCCCTCCAGCGTAAGCTGGTACGCCTCTTTTTTGGAGATGCCGGTAATGGCAGCGACAACGTTGGCGATCTCTTTGCTACCCAATAACGGCATAAGTATCGACACCCAGCGCTGGATTTCTTCTTGATTAGCCAAGGCGCCACTGTTTTGTTTGCAAGCAGAAATTACCACGATAAATTCGCCCTTAAGGCTCTCCGTCGTGCTGAGCCAGTGGGCTAGCTGATTAGGCTTTAAATGGACTATTTGCTCAAACTTTTTAGTAAGCTCCCGCCCCACCATCACAATTCGACTATCGTCAAGGCAGGCAGCTACTTTCAATAAAGTAGCTGCAATCTGGTGCGGGGACTCAAAAAATACCGTTGCCTTGCTAGAAAGGGCTAGGTGTCTTAGCGACTCCTCTTGTTCACGTAATTTGTGCGGCCAAAAACCCAGAAACTGAAATTGCCCATCCGAGGGAAGGAGTGCCGACCCACCAACCGATACAGCACACGATACCGCGCTCGCCCCCGGTATAGGCAGGACGCGTAATCCAGCTTGGCTCGCTGCACTAGCAAGCCGAGCGCCTGGATCGGATACGCCCGGCGTGCCGGCATCGGATATATATGCCCAGCGCTCACCTTGCGTGAGGTGCTGAATCAGGGTAGCCGATGCCGCTGCTTCGTTGTGAGCGTGCAGTGCCAAGCGTTTTTTATGAATGCCAAAGTGATTGAGGAGGGGCGCGCTATGGCGCGTATCCTCGCAGGCAATTCCATCGACCAAGTTAAGCACATGCAATGCACGCAAGGTGATGTCGCCTAAGTTGCCAATGGGGGTTGCGACCATATACAAAGTAGATGTTGGGAAGTCTTGCTGATTCAGAAAATCAGTAGACCATGTGTTGGGCGCAGTTGTCATCACCATGAGCTGGATTATGCAGAAAAAACAGATGGATAGTTATAAATAATGACGGTCGGTTGGCATTGATAAAGCCAAAAGAAAATCAAGTTTGGCGCATAATAATGCAATGGATACCAAAACACTTGATCGTTTAAACGCACGCGCGTCCGCCCATTTTGTGGAAAGTATTGCTGTTAAGCAAGAGGCGCTCAAACACTTGCCACAGCAGGTTGCTAAAGCCGTTGTGGCCATGACCGATTGCCTACAATCGGGCGGAAAAATTTTGGCCTGCGGTAACGGCGGCTCTGCTGCGGATGCACAGCATTTTGCTGCGGAGTTAGTAGGCCGCTTTGAGCGTGAGCGTAGAGAGCTTGCCGCCATTGCACTCACTACAGATACTTCAATTTTGACTGCCATTGCCAACGACTACCACTACGATGAAATCTTTAGTAAGCAAGTTCGTGGCCTTGGAAAAAAAGGCGATATCTTGTTGGCGATCTCGACATCAGGAAATTCAAAAAATGTGGTTGCGGCCATTGAGGCCTCCAAAAAAATTGGCATGCATGTGATTGCACTGACTGGCAATGGCGGTGGAAAAATTGCAGGACTTTTAGAAGGGTTTGATATTCATTTATGCGCACCCTCCAATCGCACGGCACGCATTCAGGAAACCCATTTAGTTCTACTGCATAGCTTGTGTGATGGTGTTGATCATTTACTCTTAGATTAAAAAAGGAAATCACATGACGCGTTGGATGAAGTGGTCCTTGGCATTGACAACAACAACACTCCTTAGCGGATGCGGTATTTTGGCCGTGGGCGCAGTGACTGGTACGACAACCATTCTGGCTGATCGTAGATCGCCTGGCGTACAAGCCATTGATCTCGGCATTCAGTTGGAAGCAGGCAATCATCTCATCAAGCGCTATGGCGATAACGCACACATTACGGTCACTTCATTTAATCAAAAAGTCTTGTTAACAGGCGAAGCAAAAGACGCTGATATTAAGGGCGGGGCAGGCGCGTATGTGCAGGGCTTAAAAAATGTCCGCTCTGTATTTAATGAAATTATCATTGGCCCCAATAGCACATTTACTGCGCGTGCAAGCGATACATACCTCGCTTCACGTATCAAAACGCAAATGATCTTTACAAACAATTTGCCGTCGAATTCGATGAATATTGTTGTTGAGGCAGGCAATGTTTACCTGATGGGTATTTTGACAAAAGCAGAATCCGAGCTGGCCAAAAAAGTGGCAAGCAATACCAGCGGTGTGAAACAGGTATTTGTATTTTTTGACATCATTTCAGAAGCAGAAAAATTACGCTTAGAAAAACAAGGCAAGGCAGAAACCTCGCAACCCGATACAAATGTCAATAATTGAGTTGGGTTTGGCTTAGAAAATACCCATGTACGCATGGGTATTTTTTTAAGAGCGGTTTGGCATACCAAAGAACCAGCGCCATATTTGTTTCGATTGCTTTAGGTTTGCCTTAACCGCATAGTCAAGGTCCGCCATCTGTTCTTGCGTTGCTTCATTCAAAATACTATGCACATTTGCTGGTGGCAAAATCAGGTAAGCATCCGCATCGCCATAGGCAAATTCCACGCGCATATCTAGCTTTTGGGCTAGGTGCATCATGGCCTTATTGTTGGCCAAGCAATGCACAAATAAGGTGGTAATTTGTGTGTTGCGCGCATGCATTGCTGCTCGCTTTAAAAGCGCGGAACCAAGGCCACGATGCCGCTCCCCTAGCAATACAGAAACACCAAATTCAGCGGTCCGTAAGGCACCACGTTTGGCCGGTAAATAGGCAAGGTGTGCAATACCAACGAGATTCAATGCGCCATTAAAAACTCCAAATACCGCATCGCGACTGAAATCCAGATTGGCCACATAGCGTTCAATGACAATGTCGGAGGTAGGCGACCCAAAGCGCAAGTGCCGATCTTCGGGGCCCAAGGCGACCAGGTGACGCAATACGGCTTCGCGGTGCCCATCGTGGAGCTCGCGCACTTGAGGTGGGCTAGGATTGGTGCTTGACCCCACAGCCACTGGGGTACTGGATAAGGACTTTGTCATGACCCCACTCTAGCAGAATCAGGTGAAATAATCAGGGTTTTCCCTTATTAATCTGTTTAATTTCAAAAAGGAGCAATCTAAAAAATTAGCTTAAAAAAACTAAATTCTTAACCCTTTGATTTTTATGAAAATTTCATAAAACCTGTAAAAATTAAACGAAATAATAGGAAAAAGACTACGAAAGGTGTTGACATGCCCTTACAGGCATGGCATAGTCTCACCTCTCTGCCGGAACATTTTTATTTAAAGCGTTCTTGGCCCTCTTTAAAAAATAGTCAATCGATAAATGTGGGTACTGAGTGAACGCATCCAGTCCTTCGGGACAGATGTAATTAAACAGTACTCAATGTCAGTAAAAAGATTTGGTTTTTAAACCAAGTTAATTTCTAATATGAGTGCGACAAACCGCAAGGTTCACAGTGATTAAACTGAAGAGTTTGATCCTGGCTCAGATTGAACGCTGGCGGCATGCCTTACACATGCAAGTCGAACGGCAGCACGGGTGCTTGCACCTGGTGGCGAGTGGCGAACGGGTGAGTAATATATCGGAACGTACCTTATCGTGGGGGATAACGCAGCGAAAGCTGCGCTAATACCGCATACGCCCTGAGGGGGAAAGCGGGGGACCGAAAGGCCTCGCGCGATTAGAGCGGCCGATATCTGATTAGCTTGTTGGTGGGGTAAAAGCCCACCAAGGCGACGATCAGTAGCTGGTCTGAGAGGACGATCAGCCACACTGGGACTGAGACACGGCCCAGACTCCTACGGGAGGCAGCAGTGGGGAATTTTGGACAATGGGGGCAACCCTGATCCAGCAATGCCGCGTGAGTGAAGAAGGCCTTCGGGTTGTAAAGCTCTTTTGTCAGGGAAGAAACAGCAGCTATAACACAGTCTGCGAATGACGGTACCTGAAGAATAAGCACCGGCTAACTACGTGCCAGCAGCCGCGGTAATACGTAGGGTGCAAGCGTTAATCGGAATTACTGGGCGTAAAGCGTGCGCAGGCGGTTATACAAGACAGGCGTGAAATCCCCGGGCTTAACCTGGGAATGGCGTCTGTGACTGTATGACTAGAGTGTGTCAGAGGGGGGTAGAATTCCACGTGTAGCAGTGAAATGCGTAGATATGTGGAGGAATACCAATGGCGAAGGCAGCCCCCTGGGATAACACTGACGCTCATGCACGAAAGCGTGGGGAGCAAACAGGATTAGATACCCTGGTAGTCCACGCCCTAAACGATGCCGACTAGTTGTTGGGAATTTACATTCTCAGTAACGTAGCTAACGCGTGAAGTCGGCCGCCTGGGGAGTACGGTCGCAAGATTAAAACTCAAAGGAATTGACGGGGACCCGCACAAGCGGTGGATGATGTGGATTAATTCGATGCAACGCGAAAAACCTTACCTACCCTTGACATGTCACTAACGAAGTAGAGATACATTAGGTGCCCGTAAGGGAAAGTGAACACAGGTGCTGCATGGCTGTCGTCAGCTCGTGTCGTGAGATGTTGGGTTAAGTCCCGCAACGAGCGCAACCCTTGTCTTTAGTTGCTACGCAAGAGCACTCTAAAGAGACTGCCGGTGACAAACCGGAGGAAGGTGGGGATGACGTCAAGTCCTCATGGCCCTTATGGGTAGGGCTTCACACGTCATACAATGGTGCATACAGAGGGTTGCCAACCCGCGAGGGGGAGCTAATCTCAGAAAATGCATCGTAGTCCGGATCGTAGTCTGCAACTCGACTACGTGAAGCTGGAATCGCTAGTAATCGCGGATCAGAATGTCGCGGTGAATACGTTCCCGGGTCTTGTACACACCGCCCGTCACACCATGGGAGTGGGTTTTGCCAGAAGCCGTTAGCCTAACCGCAAGGAGGGCGACTGCCACGGCAGGGTTCATGACTGGGGTGAAGTCGTAACAAGGTAGCCGTATCGGAAGGTGCGGCTGGATCACCTCCTTTCTAGAAAAAAGATGCCGTAGCTTTAGTGCCCACACTTATCGATTGACAACAAAAGCCACGGGTCTGTAGCTCAGCTGGTTAGAGCACCGTCTTGATAAGGCGGGGGTCGTAGGTTCAAGTCCTACCAGACCCACCACCATAAGCAATACAGACTTAGTGGGTCGATGGGGGATTAGCTCAGCTGGGAGAGCACCTGCTTTGCAAGCAGGGGGTCGTCGGTTCGATCCCGTCATCCTCCACCATCATCTAAATGTCAAAACTAAGCGAATGCAACACGTTTAGTTTTGCCATTTATGGCTGTTCTTTAAAAATTTGAGTAAGCAATGCGTTTGATGCATCTTTTGAGAGTGCATCAAACATAAGTAGTATGGGTAAAGATTGAATCATCAGTAATACAAGCAATAAGTTTTATTTGTTTGGATTACGGCGCAAACATGTCAGAAGTAGAAGTAAAACCTATAGCGTTTACTAGCAATGGTGCTCGTTATAGGATCAAGTGAATAAGTGCATGTGGTGGATGCCTTGGCGATTACAGGCGATGAAAGACGTTATAGCCTGCGATAAGCCCCGGGGAGCTGGCAAATAAGCTTTGATCCGGGGATTTCTGAATGGGGAAACCCGCCGCTTTTGCGGCACCCACATCTGAATACATAGGGTGTGTGGAGCGAACCTCGTGAACTGAAACATCTAAGTAGCGAGAGGAAAAGACATCAACCGAGATTCCCAGAGTAGTGGCGAGCGAAATGGGAAGAGCCTTCTAGTGATAGCTCAGTAATTAGCAAAACGGAATGGAAAGTCCGACAATAAAGGGTGATAGTCCCGTATGCGAAAATTATTGGGTGGTACTAGGCTAGAGACAAGTAGGGCGGGACACGTGAAATCCTGTCTGAATATGGGGGGACCATCCTCCAAGGCTAAATACTCGTAATCGACCGATAGTGAACAAGTACCGTGAGGGAAAGGCGAAAAGAACCCCGGGAGGGGAGTGAAATAGATCCTGAAACCGCATGCATACAAACAGTAGGAGCCTCGTAAGGGGTGACTGCGTACCTTTTGTATAATGGGTCAGCGACTTACATTCAGTAGCAAGCTTAACCGAATAGGGAAGGCGTAGCGAAAGCGAGTCCGAATAGGGCGTTAGTTGCTGGGTGTAGACCCGAAACCAGTTGATCTATCCATGGCCAGGTTGAAGGTGCGGTAACACGTACTGGAGGACCGAACCCACTAACGTTGAAAAGTTAGGGGATGAGCTGTGGATAGGGGTGAAAGGCTAAACAAAACTGGAAATAGCTGGTTCTCTCCGAAAACTATTTAGGTAGTGCCTCGTGTATCACCGTAGGGGGTAGAGCACTGTCATGGTTGTGGGGTCCATTGCGGATTACCGCGCCATAGCAAACTCCGAATACCTATGAGTGCAAGCACGGGAGACAGACATCGGGTGCTAACGTCCGGTGTCAAGAGGGAAACAACCCAGACCGCCAGCTAAGGTCCCTAATATATGCTAAGTGGGAAACGAAGTGGGAAGGCTAAAACAGTCAGGAGGTTGGCTTAGAAGCAGCCATCCTTTAAAGAAAGCGTAATAGCTCACTGATCGAGTCGTCCTGCGCGGAAGATGTAACGGGGCTAAGCATATAACCGAAGCTGCGGATCACAGCAATGTGATGGTAGGAGAGCGTTCTGTAAGCCTGTGAAGGTGCGTTGTAAAGCGTGCTGGAGGTATCAGAAGTGCGAATGCTGACATGAGTAGCGATAAAGGGGGTGAAAAGCCCCCTCGCCGTAAGCCCAAGGTTTCCTACGCAACGTTCATCGGCGTAGGGTGAGTCGGCCCCTAAGGCGAGGCAGAGATGCGTAGCTGATGGGAACAAGGTTAATATTCCTTGACCATTGTTAAATGCGATGGGGGGACGGATCGCGGAGAGTTGTCCGGGTGTTGGATGTCCCGGTTCCTGCATTGGAGATGGCTATTAGGTAAATCCGGTAGCGTAATTCAAGGGTGTGGGACGAGTGAGCTTGCTCACGAAGCAATTGGAAGTGGTTCCAAGAAAAGCCTCTAAGCTTCAGTTTAACAAGACCGTACCGCAAACCGACACAGGTGGGCGAGATGAGTATTCTAAGGCGCTTGAGAGAACTCAGGAGAAGGAACTCGGCAAATTTGCACCGTAACTTCGGGATAAGGTGCGCCCTTGTAGTTTGACTGTGAACAACAGGAGGACGAAGGGGTTGCAATAAAAAGGTGGCTGCGACTGTTTAATAAAAACACAGCACTCTGCAAACACGAAAGTGGACGTATAGGGTGTGACGCCTGCCCGGTGCTGGAAGATTAAATGATGGGGTGCAAGCTCTTGATTGAAGTCCCAGTAAACGGCGGCCGTAACTATAACGGTCCTAAGGTAGCGAAATTCCTTGTCGGGTAAGTTCCGACCTGCACGAATGGCGTAACGATGGCCACACTGTCTCCTCCTGAGACTCAGCGAAGTTGAAATGTTTGTGATGATGCAATCTCCCCGCGGAAAGACGGAAAGACCCCATGAACCTTTACTGTAGCTTTGTATTGGACTTTGAACAGATCTGTGTAGGATAGGTGGGAGGCTTTGAAGCGAGGTCGCTAGATCTTGTGGAGCCAACGTTGAAATACCACCCTGGTGTGTTTGAGGTTCTAACCTAGGTCCATTATCTGGATCGGGGACAGTGCATGGTAGGCAGTTTGACTGGGGCGGTCTCCTCCCAAAGCGTAACGGAGGAGTTCGAAGGTACGCTAGTTACGGTCGGACATCGTGATAATAGTGCAATGGCATAAGCGTGCTTAACTGCGAGACTGACAAGTCGAGCAGATACGAAAGTAGGACATAGTGATCCGGTGGTTCTGTATGGAAGGGCCATCGCTCAACGGATAAAAGGTACTCTGGGGATAACAGGCTGATACCGCCCAAGAGTTCATATCGACGGCGGTGTTTGGCACCTCGATGTCGGCTCATCTCATCCTGGGGCTGTAGCCGGTCCCAAGGGTATGGCTGTTCGCCATTTAAAGAGGTACGTGAGCTGGGTTTAAAACGTCGTGAGACAGTTTGGTCCCTATCTGCCGTGGGCGTTGGAGATTTGACGGGGGCTGCTCCTAGTACGAGAGGACCGGAGTGGACATTCCGCTGGTGTACCTGTTGTTTCGCCAGAAGCATCGCAGGGTAGCTATGAATGGAAGAGATAACCGCTGAAAGCATCTAAGCGGGAAACTTGCCTGAAGATGAGATCTCCCGTAGGTTTAACCTACATAAAGGGTCGTTGAAGACCACAACGTTGATAGGTCAGGTGTGGAAGCGCAGTAATGCGTTAAGCTAACTGATACTAATTGCCCGTTAGGCTTGATCCTATAACCAGCACTATTGTGTTGGCTGTTTGCGAGATTCAATCGCTTATCCAATAAATTGCTTACTCAAATGGGGTTGTAGATGCATTACAGCCCACCCTCTACGCCCGGTGACCATAGCGAGTTGGAACCACCCCTTCCCATCCCGAACAGGACCGTGAAACGACTCAACGCCGATGATAGTGCGGATTACCCGTGTGAAAGTAGGTAATTGCCGGGCACCAATGCGACGCCCAGACCCCTTTAGGTCTGGGCGTTTTTACTTGTGCAACGCCTTTTTAGGATTGACAGCAATGCCAGAAGAGGCGAAAATTTAAGGTTCCCGGAGAGATGCCCGAGCGGCTAAAGGGGGCAGACTGTAAATCTGTTGGCTTACGCCTACGTTGGTTCGAATCCAACTCTCTCCACCAGTAGTTTTGTAGCAAAGTATTTAAGAGTAAAGCGGGTTAGTTGGGGATGTGGCAGATTATTGATGTTGATACGCTGCGGGTGTAGCTCAATGGTAGAGCTGAAGCCTTCCAAGCTTATGACGAGGGTTCGATTCCCTTCACCCGCTCCAGTAACACAGGAGCATTTTGGAAATTAGCCCATGTGGCTCAGTGGTAGAGCACTCCCTTGGTAAGGGAGAGGTCGGCAGTTCGATCCTGCCCATGGGCACCACTATTGAAGTTGACGTAATACCTTGTTCATTTGAAATGGGTTTTATTAAAGAGTTATTTAAAGGCAGACAAAAAAATGGCAAAAGAAAAGTTTGAGCGGACAAAACCGCACGTAAACGTGGGTACGATTGGTCACGTTGACCATGGCAAGACCACCCTCACTGCAGCAATTGCAACCGTGCTCTCCAAGCAATTTGGTGGCGAAGCCAAAGCATACGATCAGATCGATGCTGCCCCAGAAGAAAAAGCCCGCGGCATTACGATTAATACCGCGCACGTGGAGTATGAAACAGCGAACCGCCACTATGCGCACGTCGATTGCCCAGGCCACGCTGACTATGTGAAGAACATGATTACCGGCGCTGCCCAGATGGACGGCGCTATTTTGGTGTGCTCGGCAGCCGATGGTCCGATGCCCCAAACCCGTGAGCACATCCTCTTGGCTCGCCAGGTTGGCGTGCCTTACATCATCGTCTTTCTAAACAAGTGCGACATGGTCGACGACGAAGAACTACTCGAGCTCGTTGAGATGGAAGTGCGTGAGCTGCTTTCCAAGTACAAGTTTCCTGGCGACGACACACCAATCGTGCGTGGCTCTGCCAAGTTAGCTTTAGATGGCGACGAAGGTCCTTTGGGCAAAGAAGCCATCATGAAGTTGGCCGAAGCCTTAGATACCTTTATCCCTACACCAGAGCGCGCGATTGATGGCGCCTTCTTGATGCCAGTCGAAGATGTGTTCTCGATCTCCGGCCGCGGTACGGTAGTAACCGGCCGTATCGAGCGCGGTATCGTTAAAGTCGGTGAAGAGATTGAAATCATCGGTATCAAGCCCACCTTAAAGACCACCTGTACGGGCGTGGAGATGTTCCGTAAACTCCTCGACCAAGGTCAAGCGGGTGATAACGTCGGTATCTTATTGCGCGGCACTAAGCGGGAAGAAGTCGAGCGCGGCCAAGTATTGGCTAAGCCAGGCTCGATCACACCGCATACCCACTTTACTGCTGAGGTATACATCTTAGGTAAAGACGAAGGTGGTCGTCATACGCCCTTCTTTAACAACTATCGCCCTCAGTTTTACTTCCGCACCACGGACGTAACCGGTTCGATCGAGTTGCCAAAAGACAAAGAGATGGTGATGCCAGGCGATAACGTCAGCATTACCGTCAAACTCATCGCGCCAATCGCGATGGAAGAAGGTTTGCGTTTTGCGATCCGCGAAGGTGGCCGTACGGTTGGCGCCGGCGTGGTAGCAAAGATTTTGGCTTAATCAAGTTAATTAGATAAAGGGGTGTAGCTCAATTGGCAGAGCGTTGGTCTCCAAAACCAAAGGTTGGGGGTTCGATGCCCTCCGCCCCTGCCACAGTTAAATAGAAGAAATTATGTCGCAACAATCGCTAAATCAAACTGAACAAAAAAGCGGCTGGATTACATTCCTGGCCGTAATTTTGCTTGTCGCAGCCCTGGTGCTGTATTACATCTTGGTGGACTATTCCATGGTCATTCGTTTGGCTGTGTTGTTTGGTGGTATTGCGGCAGCTGTTTTAATTGTGGCTATTTCTCCAGACGGTCGTCGTTTTATTGCGTACGCTGGTGATTCGTGGCAAGAAGTTAAAAAAGTAGTATGGCCCACACGCCGTGAGTCCACACAAATGACATTGGTGGTATTTGGCTTTGTTCTGATCATGGCCCTTTTCTTGTGGCTTGCAGACAAATTAATTGAATGGCTTGTATTTTCAGCATTCTTAGGCTGGAAGTGAGAAAAAAATGATTGATGCGGAATTAGTCACGAATCCACAGGCTACCGGCAATATGCGCTGGTATGTCATCCATGCTTACTCTGGGATGGAAAAGAGCGTTAAAAAAGGCTTAGAAGAGCGTATTGCACGCTCTGAAATGACCGATAAATTTGGCCGTATCCTGGTTCCATCCGAAGAGGTGGTAGAAATAAAAGCTGGTCAAAAATCTGTGTCGGAGCGCCGTTTTTTCCCCGGATACGTGCTGATTGAAATGGAAATGACCGACGAATCCTGGCATTTGGTGAAAAATACGCCAAAAGTGACCGGTTTTGTTGGTGGCGTACGCAACCGCCCAAGCCCTATTTCAACGGCAGAAGTGACCAAAATCATGGATCAAATGCAGGCTGGGGTAGATAAACCCAAGCCTAAAACCTTATTTGAGGTTGGCGAAATGGTGCGGGTAAAAGAAGGCCCATTTACTGATTTCAATGGAAACGTTGAGGAAGTCAACTACGAGAAGTCGCGTCTGCGCGTTTCTGTTACAATTTTCGGTCGCGGTACCCCAGTCGAGCTGGAGTTTGGCCAAGTAGAAAAGATGTAAAAACAAGGACTTAGTCCTGTTTGCAGTGCAATAGTTTTAAGTGGTTAGTCATAACCGAGGAGCGGAGCTAGTAAGCCAAAAACTAGCAAAGCGTTTACTCAACAGCGGTCTTTCCAAATGAGGTTAGGCGCGCTTTCAGGAGCAACACATGGCAAAGAAGATTATTGGCTTTATCAAGCTGCAGATTCCTGCAGGTAAAGCAAATCCATCCCCGCCCGTAGGCCCAGCCTTGGGTCAGCGCGGTCTGAATATTATGGAATTCTGCAAAGCGTTCAATGCGCAAACACAGAGCATGGAGCCAGGCCTCCCCATTCCAGTTGTGATCACAGCATTTGCAGACAAGAGCTTCACCTTTGTGATGAAGACGCCTCCTGCTACTGTGTTCATTAAGAAAGCAGCCAAGATTGAAAAAGGTTCACCACGTCCACATACCGACAAGGTTGGAACCATTACACGTGCTCAAGCAGAAGAAATTGCCAAAGCAAAAATGCCTGATTTAACAGCAGCCGATATGGACGCCGCCGTGCGCACCATCGCTGGAAGCGCCCGCTCCATGGGCATTACTGTGGAAGGAGTTTAATCATGAAAATTTCTAAGCGCGTAAAAGCAATTCAGTCCAAGGTTGACCGTAATAAATTCTACCCACTCGACGAAGCATTGAGCCTCGTCAAAGAGTGCGCAACCGCCAAGTTCGATGAGTCAATCGACGTTGCTGTTCAGCTCGGTATTGATGCTAAAAAATCCGATCAAGTGGTTCGCGGAGCAGTCGTATTGCCAGCCGGTACCGGCAAGCATGTTCGTGTGGCCGTTTTTGCTCAAGGCGAAAAGGCTGAGCAAGCAAAAGCAGCGGGCGCTGAGATCGTTGGTATGGAAGATTTGGCAGAGCAAATCAAGGGCGGAAAAATTGACTTTGATATTTTGATCGCCTCACCAGATACCATGAAGATTGTGGGTACTTTAGGCCAGGTTTTAGGCCCACGTGGCTTGATGCCTAATCCAAAGGTTGGCACCGTAACACCGGATGTTGCAACTGCTGTGAAGAATGCAAAAGCCGGTCAAGTCCAGTTCCGTGTTGATAAAGCCGGTATTGTGCATGCCACCATTGGTCGCCGTTCATTCGAGCCAACTGCGCTCAAGAGCAACCTAATGGCATTGCTGGAGGCGCTTAATAAAGCGAAGCCACCAGCATCAAAAGGCATCTATTTAAAGAAGGTTGCCGTAAGCAGCACCATGGGTGCAGGCGTACGTGTTGATCAAGCATCACTGCAGGCAGCCCAATAAGCTGCTTGTAAAAAAGAACTTTGGGTCGATTCTTGGCTCGCATTAGCGAGAGTCGAACATCAAAGACCGTTGGTGAGTCTGTTGATTGAAAGATAAATGGATTCTTAATTGTTGCGTAAGCGGTGACCAACGCAGATGGCGACCCTGAAACCGATTTCACAGAATCATGTGATTGATATATCAGACGCTGGTGTGTAACCCCAACTGGAAACAGTTGGTTTTTATGGAGTTAAACCGTGCCTTTGAATGTAGAAGACAAAAAAGCAATCGTTGCTGATGTCGGCGCTCAATTGGCGGCGGCCCAAACTGTCGTGCTTGCTGAATACCGTGGTATTCCAGTTGAGCAATTGACAAAGCTTCGTGCTAGCGCACGTGATCAAGGTGTTTATCTTCGCGTTTTGAAGAACACATTGGCGCGTCGTGCAACACAAGGCACTCAGTTTGAGCCACTTGCTGATTCGATGGTTGGCCCCTTGATTTATGGTATTTCCGCAGACCCCATTGCTTCGGCAAAAGTCATGCAGAACTTTGCCAAAACGCAAGAGCAGCTAGTCATTAAAGCTGGCCTTTACAACGGCAAATTGCTCGACGTTGCAGGCGTAAAAGCCCTGGCAACAATTCCAAGCCGCGATGAGTTGTTATCGCAGTTACTCGGTGTGATGATGGCACCTGTATCTGCAATGGCTCGCGTATTGGGTGCAGTAGCAGCGCAAAAAGCCGAAGGAGCACCTGCTCCTGTGGCAGCACCTGTAACTGAAGCGGCTGCTCCGGTAGTAGCCGCAGAAGCAAGTGCTGAGCCTGCAGCAAACCCAGATGCTGGAACAGTAGCAAACGTTGAAACCCCTGCCGCTGAATAAGCGCTGGATTAACTATTTAAGTATTAGGAGCTAAAAATGGCGATTACCAAAGAAGAAATTATTGAAGCAGTAGGTAGCATGTCTGTAATGGATCTGAACGATCTCGTTAAAGCATTTGAAGAGAAGTTTGGCGTTTCTGCTGCAGCTATGGCAGTTGCTGGCCCAGCGGGTGGCGGTGGCGGCGCTGCCGCTGCTGAAGAGCAAACCGAATTTACCGTTAACCTCCTTGAAGCTGGCGCAAATAAGGTTTCCGTTATTAAGGCAGTTCGCGAAATCACTGGTCTTGGCCTCAAAGAAGCAAAAGACTTGGTTGATGGTGCACCCAAGCCAATTAAAGAAGGCGTTGATAAAAAGACCGCCGAAGAAGCCAAGAAGAAACTCGACGAAGCTGGCGCTAAGTCAGAGCTTAAGTAATACAAGAATAGGCTGGCGCCCTCACTTAAAGGGCCCGGCTTATTTTGGTTTGATCTTTAGAGGTCAAACCCGATTTCATTTCATTTACCTTGATTGAAATCGGGCTTGCCTTCTGATACGACTGCAGAAGACAAGTTTGGTCGGGCACTGGATCCATGCGGTTTAGTGTTGTCCGCCAGTGGTTGGTAGAGGCCAACCGCCAAATCTTTGCTCAGTCGCTGAATTCGGAGATGAAATGAACTATAGCTTCACCGAACGCAAGCGAGTCCGTAAAAGCTTTGCTAAGCGCGTAAATAATCACCAGGTTCCGTACCTGATCGCAACGCAGCTGGAGTCTTACGCTAAATTTTTACAGGCGGATAAACCGCCTGCTACCCGTATCAATGAGGGCTTACAGGCCGCCTTTACATCGGCATTTCCTATTGTCTCTAACAATGGCTACGCTCGGATGGAATACGTTTCCTTCCAATTGTCACAGCCGCCTTTTGATGTCAAAGAGTGCCAGCAGCGTGGCTACACCTACCACTCGGCATTGCGCGCAAAGGTTCGCTTGATTATCTATGATCGCGAAGCGCCAACTAAAGTCAAAGAAGTAAAAGAGAGCGAAGTCTACATGGGTGAAATTCCACTCATGACAGAAAACGGTTCTTTTGTGATCAATGGCACTGAGCGCGTGATCGTGTCTCAGCTACATCGCTCACCTGGCGTGTTCTTTGAGCACGATAAGGGTAAGACACACAGCTCAGGTAAGTTACTGTTCTCAGCACGTATCATTCCTTACCGTGGTTCATGGCTCGATTTTGAGTTTGATCCAAAAGACATTTTGTATTTCCGCGTTGACCGTCGTCGTAAGATGCCTGTCACTATTCTGCTTAAAGCCATTGGCCTTACAAATGAGCAGATTTTGGCCAACTTCTTTAACTTCGATCACTTTACGCTGAGCCAAAATGGCGCATCCATGGAGTTTGTGCCAGAGCGTTTGCGTGGTCAGTTAGCTAACTTCGATGTGCTCGACAAGAACGGGGTCGTCGTAGTGCAAAGAGACAAGCGCATTAACGCAAAACACATTCGTGAACTCGAAGCAGCAAAAACCAAAGCCATCATCGTTCCAGATGATTATTTGGTTGGTCGTGTGGTTGCCAAAAACATTATTGATCCAGATTCCGGCGAGTTGTTGGCTTATGCCAATGATGAAATCACCGAAGAGCTCTTGGCTTCTTTGCGCGATGCGGGCATTAAGCAATTAGAAACCATTTATACCAACGACCTCGATTCTGGCGCCTACATTTCGCAGACCTTGCGTACCGATGAGACGGCAGACCAAACAGCGGCACGGATTGCAATTTATCGCATGATGCGTCCTGGTGAGCCACCAACCGAAGATGCGGTGGAGGCTTTATTCCAGCGCTTGTTCTACAACGAAGACAGTTACGATTTATCGCGCGTCGGCCGTATGAAAGTGAATAGTCGTCTCAGCCGTGCTGAGATGGAAGGCCTAATGGTACTGTCGAACGAAGATATTCTCGACACCATCAAGTTGCTGGTTGACTTGCGTAACGGTAAAGGCGAAGTCGATGACATCGATCACCTAGGCAACCGCCGCGTGCGTTGCGTGGGCGAGTTGGCTGAGAATCAATTCCGTGCCGGTTTATCGCGTGTCGAGCGTGCGGTTAAAGAGCGCCTCGGTCAAGCTGAAACCGAAAACCTGATGCCGCATGATTTGATCAACAGCAAGCCAATCTCATCGGCTATACGTGAGTTCTTTGGTTCGTCACAGCTGTCGCAGTTTATGGACCAAACTAACCCATTGTCTGAAATTACCCATAAGCGGCGTATTTCTGCATTGGGACCGGGCGGTTTGACGCGCGAGCGAGCAGGCTTCGAAGTACGCGACGTGCATCCAACTCACTACGGACGTGTTTGCCCAATCGAAACGCCAGAAGGACCAAACATTGGCCTGATCAACTCACTCGCGCTATTTGCGCGCTTGAATGAGCATGGTTTCTTGGAAACACCGTACCGCAAAGTCGCTAATAGCAAGGTAAGCGACGAAGTGGTTTACCTCTCGGCGATTGAAGAAGCAAAGTATGTAATTGCGCAGGCTAACGCTACGATCGACAAAAACGGCAAGTTAGCCGATGAGTTGGTATCAGCGCGACAAGCTGGCGAAACCTTGATGGTGAGCCCAGAGCGCATTGATTTCATTGACGTTGCTCCAAGCCAAATCGTTTCTGCAGCAGCATCGCTTGTTCCATTCTTGGAGCACGATGATGCAAACCGCGCCTTGATGGGTGCGAACATGCAGCGTCAAGCGGTTCCATGCTTGCGTCCAGATAAGCCATTGGTTGGTACCGGCCTTGAGCGCATTGTGGCGGTGGATTCCGGTACGGTTGTATTGGCAAGCAGAGGTGGTATTGTGGATTACGTCGATGCAAACCGTATCGTGATTCGTGTAAACGATGACGAAACGGCAGCTGGCGAAGTGGGCGTAGACATCTACAACCTCATCAAGTACACCCGTTCAAACCAAAACACCAATATCAACCAACGTCCAATCGTTCAGGTTGGCGATCGTGTTGCCCGTGGCGACGTCGTTGCTGACGGTGCGTCGACCGATTTAGGTGAATTGGCTTTAGGTCAAAACATGACCGTGGCATTTATGCCATGGAACGGTTACAACTTCGAAGACTCCATCTTGATCTCCGAGAAAGTGGTTGCGGATGATCGCTACACCTCGATTCACATTGAAGAGTTGTCGGTTGTTGCCCGCGATACCAAACTCGGCTCAGAAGAAATTACACGCGATATTTCCAATTTGGCAGAGTCACAACTCTCCCGCTTAGATGAAAGCGGTATTGTTTATATCGGTGCTGAAGTCGAAGCAGGTGACGTTCTGGTTGGCAAAGTAACGCCAAAAGGTGAAACTACCCTCACGCCAGAAGAGAAGTTGCTGCGTGCTATTTTCGGCGAGAAGGCCTCGGATGTAAAAGACACATCCCTGCGCGTTCCTTCCGGAATGATTGGTACCGTGATCGACGTTCAGGTCTTCACCCGTGAAGGCATTGAGCGCGATGTACGTGCCCAGTCGATTATTCAGGAAGAGTTGCAGCGCTATCGCCTGGACTTGAATGACCAGCTGCGTATTGTTGAGGGCGATGCCTTCATGCGTTTAGAAAAGTTGCTGATTGGCAAAGTAGCCAATGGCGGCCCTAAGAAATTAGCTAAAGGCACCAAGATCGACAAGGAATATCTTGCCGATTTAGACAAATACCATTGGTTTGATGTACGTCCGGCAGATGATGATGTTGCTACTCAAGTAGAGGCGATTAAGTCATCGATCGAAGCCAAGCGCAAGCAGTTTGATGAGGCTTTTGAAGAAAAGCGCACCAAGCTGACGCAGGGCGACGATTTGCAACCTGGCGTAACCAAAATGGTTAAGGTCTACTTGGCCGTAAAACGTCGTCTGCAGCCTGGCGACAAGATGGCGGGCCGCCACGGCAATAAAGGCGTGGTCTCTAAGATTGCGCCAGCAGAAGACATGCCATTTATGGCCGATGGACGTGCAGTTGACATCGTCCTGAATCCACTTGGCGTACCGTCCCGCATGAACGTGGGCCAGATTCTGGAAACCCACTTAGGCTGGGCTGCTCAGGGTATTGGTAAGCGCATCGATGCGATGGTCAAGGAGCATGTAAAGCAAGCAGAGCTACGTAAGTTCCTCAAGCAGCTTTACAACGAGACCGGCCGGATCGAAGACATCGACAACTTTACGGATGAGCAAATTAACGTGTTGGCTGAGAATTTACGCCAAGGCCTGCCATTTGCTACCCCGGTATTTGATGGCGCAACCGAAACAGAAATTAGCCGCATGTTGGAATTGGCCTATCCTGCTGATGTTGCAGAGTCCCTCAAAATGACCCCATCGCGTCAACAGATGATTTTGTGCGACGGCCGTACTGGCGATCAGTTTGAGCGCCCCGTTACGGTCGGTGTCATGCACGTCTTGAAGCTCCACCATTTAGTGGACGACAAGATGCATGCCCGCTCAACCGGACCATACTCCTTGGTAACACAGCAGCCTCTCGGTGGTAAAGCGCAGTTTGGTGGTCAGCGCTTTGGTGAGATGGAAGTCTGGGCCCTCGAAGCATACGGCGCTTCCTATGTCTTGCAGGAAATGCTGACAGTGAAGTCCGATGACGTCGCAGGCCGTACTAAGGTTTACGAAAACATCGTCAAGGGCGAGCACACGATTGATGCTGGTATGCCCGAATCCTTCAACGTACTGGTAAAAGAAATCCGTTCGTTGGGTATTGACATTGACATGGAGCGCAACTGATATGAAAGCATTGCTCGATTTATTTAAGCAAACGCAGGGTGATGAGCAGTTTGATGTCATCAAGATTGGCCTCGCATCTCCTGAGAAAATTCGCTCATGGTCTTTTGGTGAAGTACGCAAACCAGAAACCATCAACTACCGGACTTTTAAGCCCGAGCGTGATGGTTTGTTCTGCGCCAAGATTTTTGGACCCACCAAAGACTACGAGTGCTTATGCGGCAAGTACAAGCGCTTAAAGTTCCGTGGCGTTATCTGCGAGAAGTGCGGCGTTGAAGTCACACTCGCTAAGGTACGCCGTGAGCGCATGGGCCACATTGAGTTGGCAGCCCCAGTTGCGCACATTTGGTTTTTGAAGTCCTTGCCATCCCGTTTGGGCATGGTTCTCGATATGACCTTACGGGATATCGAGCGCGTTCTTTACTTTGAAGCTTATGTAGTAGTTGATCCAGGCATGACGCCTGAAGGCGCGATGAAGCGCGGTCAGATCATGTCTGAAGATGAGTATTACGCTAAGACGGAAGAGTATGGTGACGGTGCATTTACCGCCATTATGGGCGCGGAAGGCATTCGTGATCTGTTGCGCGGCATTGATATTAACCGCGAAGTCGAAACCATTCGTGCCGACTTAAAAGCCACTGGTAGCGATGCCAAGATCAAGAAATACGCTAAGCGCTTAAAAGTGCTTGAAGCGTTCCAGACCTCCGGCATTAAGCCGGACTGGATGATCATGGAAGTGTTGCCAGTATTGCCACCCGAGTTGCGCCCATTGGTGCCGCTTGATGGCGGTCGCTTTGCTACCTCTGATTTGAACGACCTCTATCGTCGCGTAATTAACCGTAACAACCGTTTAAAGCGTTTGTTAGAGCTGCGCGCTCCAGAGATCATCGTTCGTAACGAAAAACGCATGCTGCAAGAAGCGGTTGACTCACTGCTCGACAACGGTCGTCGCGGTAAGGCTATGACTGGCGCGAACAAGCGCCCACTCAAGTCCTTGGCTGAAATGATCAAGGGTAAGAGCGGTCGTTTCCGTCAGAACTTGCTCGGTAAGCGCGTTGACTACTCTGGCCGCTCGGTCATCGTGGTTGGCCCAACATTGAAATTGCATCAGTGCGGCTTGCCAAAATTGATGGCTTTGGAATTATTCAAGCCCTTCATTTTTAATAAGCTCGAGACTTTAGGAATCGCAACCACCATTAAGGCTGCGAAGAAGGAAGTGGAAAGTCAGACGCCAATCGTTTGGGATATTCTTGAAGAAGTCATTCGTGAGCACCCAATCATGCTGAACCGTGCGCCTACATTGCACCGTTTGGGTATTCAGGCGTTTGAGCCAATGCTGATTGAAGGCAAGGCGATCCAATTGCACCCACTCGTCTGCGCGGCATTTAACGCCGACTTTGACGGCGACCAAATGGCGGTTCACGTTCCGTTGTCGCTCGAAGCGCAAATGGAAGCACGCACATTAATGTTGGCATCGAACAACGTGTTGTTCCCAGCCAATGGCGAACCTTCCATCGTTCCTTCACAGGACGTGGTTTTAGGTCTTTATTACGCCACGCGCGACAAGATTAACGGCAAGGGTGAGGGCATGGTATTTGCCAACATCACTGAAGTGATTCGCGCGCATGAGGCAGGCGTGGTTGAAATCGCATCCCGCGTAGCCGTTCGTATTACCGAGTTTGAGATTGTGGACAAAAAGGCAGAGGGCGATGCCCGTTTTGCCGAGAAGACCAAGATTTATCAAACCTCGGTAGGCCGCGCGATGTTGTCGGAGATTTTGCCTAAGGGCATGTCTTTCGAGGAAATCAACAAGCCGCTGAAGAAAAAAGAAATCTCACGCCTGATTAATACGTCCTTCCGTAAGTGCGGACTGCGCGATACGGTAATCTTTGCTGATCGCCTCTTGCAGTCTGGCTTCCGCTTGGCGACGAAGGCTGGTATCTCGATTGCAATTGACGATATGCTGATTCCATCCTCCAAAGAGCGCATCATTACCGAAGCATCTACCAAGGTGAAAGAGTACGACAAGCAGTTCATGTCGGGCCTTGTAACCAATCAAGAGCGTTATAACAACGTGGTTGATATTTGGGGTGCGGCGGGCGATCAAGTAGGTAAAGCCATGATGGATGAGTTGTCATTTGTGGATGTACTCGACCGCAATGGCAAGACGGCCCGTCAGGAATCCTTTAACTCCATCTACATGATGGCCGATTCTGGCGCACGCGGCTCTGCAGCGCAGATTCGTCAGCTGGCTGGTATGCGTGGTTTGATGGCTAAGCCAGATGGCTCCATTATTGAAACCCCAATTACTGCGAACTTCCGTGAAGGTTTGAACGTATTGCAGTACTTCATTTCAACCCACGGCGCTCGTAAAGGCTTGGCTGATACCGCACTCAAAACCGCAAACTCGGGTTATTTGACACGCCGTTTGTGCGACGTGACTCAAGACTTGGTTGTGATCGAGGAAGATTGCGGCGCAACCAATGGCGTCACCATGAAGGCCTTGGTTGAGGGCGGCGAAATCATTGAAGCCCTGCGCGATCGTATTTTAGGTCGTGTTTGCATCGGCGATATCGTTCATCCTGATACGCAAGAAGTCATCGTTCAAAACGATACCTTGCTCGACGAAGATCACGTTGATGAAATCGTTGCGCTTGGCATTGACGAAGTAAAAGTACGTACCGTATTGTCTTGCGAAACACGCTATGGCCTATGCGCCAAGTGCTATGGCCGTGATTTAGGTCGTGGTGGTTTGGTGAACGTGGGCGAGGCGGTTGGTGTGATTGCTGCTCAGTCGATCGGTGAGCCAGGCACGCAGTTAACGATGCGTACCTTCCACATCGGTGGCGCAGCGTCACGCGCCTTGGTAGCAAGTAACGTTGAAGCGAAATCCAATGGCGCCTTGAAATTCTCGGCAACCTTACGCGTAGTTAAAAACGCCAAGGGCGAGCAGATCGTGATTTCACGTTCTGGCGAAGCCTTGATCGTCGACGACAACGGCCGTGAGCGTGAGCGTCACAAAGTGCCATATGGCGCAACCCTGTTACTCAAAGAAGGCGCGGCTGTTAAGGCTGGTGCAAGCTTAGCAACTTGGGATCCATTAACACGCCCAATTATTTCTGAGTACGCTGGTGTTGCGCGTTTCGATAACGTTGAAGAAGGCGTTACCGTAGCCAAGCAGGTCGATGAAGTAACTGGGCTTTCTACCTTGGTGGTGATTGATGGCAAGCGCCGCTCTGCAGCAAGCAAAGGTGTTCGTCCAGTCATCAACTTGGTTGATGACAAGGGCAATGAAGTGCTGATTTCTGGCACAGATCACCCCGTTACCATTGGCTTGCAAGTGGGCGCCTTGATCACCGTGAAGGATGGTCAAAAAGTTGAAGTGGGTGAGGTATTGGCGCGTATTCCAATTGAGTCACAGAAGACACGCGACATTACCGGCGGTCTGCCACGCGTTGCCGAGCTGTTCGAGGCACGTTCACCAAAAGATGCTGCTGTATTAGCTAAGGTGACCGGAACCGTTTCCTTCGGCAAGGAAACCAAAGGCAAGCAGCGCTTGGTGATTACCGATATGGATGGCGAAGCAAATGAATTCTTGATTCCGAAAGAGAAGCAAGTGCTCGTTCATGACGGCCAAGTGGTGAACAAGGGCGAGATGATTGTGGAAGGCCCAGCCGATCCACACGACATCATTCAGCTCAAAGGCATCGAAGAGCTCGCAATCTACATTGTGGATGAAGTGCAGGACGTGTATCGCCTTCAAGGTGTGAAGATTAACGATAAGCACATCGAGGTGATTGTTCGCCAGATGTTGCGCCGTGTTCAGATTACCGATCCAGGCGATACCGATTTCATCACCGGTGAACAGGTTGAGCGCTCCAAGCTGTATGACGCAAATGATCGCGTTGTCGCAGAAGGCAAGCACCCTGCTCAATTTGAGAACATCTTATTGGGTATTACCAAGGCTTCTTTGTCGACCGACAGCTTCATTTCTGCCGCGTCCTTCCAAGAGACAACCCGTGTATTGACCGAAGCCGCCATTATGGGCAAGACCGATACACTGCGCGGCCTCAAGGAAAACGTCATTATTGGTCGTTTGATTCCTGCGGGTACCGGCTTGGCGTATCGCCGTGCACGCAAGGTCAGAGAGCAATTTGAGCGTGATCGTGCACAAATGATTGCCGCCGAAGAGGAAGCAATGGCCAATATGCCTGAAGTAGAAGTTGAGGTTGATGCGGCTGCTCCTGCTGGGGAGGCCGATCAGGGGTAATTCTCTGTATTCGATGCGAATTGGCCAGTTTCTCCTGCATTCTGTTGACGGGAGGGGCTGGCCAAGCTAGAATGCTGAGTTCTACTTGTTCAGTAGGGGGTCTGGTTTACTTAGAAATATCCTAAGTACTTGATTTTCCTAAAGAAAGCATTAAAGCAGTATTTAAAGAATTATTAACCGAGCCATTTTATGCCGACAATTAATCAGTTATTACGCAAGCCAAGAACACGGCTGACCGTTAAAAGTAAGAGCCCTGCGCTGCAAAATAGCCCGCAGCGTCGTGGTGTGTGCACGCGTGTGTATACAACAACCCCTAAAAAGCCAAACTCTGCGCTGCGTAAAGTCGCCAAAGTTCGCTTAACCAATGGTTTTGAAGTGATTTCATACATTGGCGGTGAAGGCCATAACCTGCAAGAGCACTCAGTGGTATTGATCCGCGGTGGTCGTGTAAAGGATTTGCCAGGCGTTCGTTATCACATTGTTCGTGGATCGCTGGACTTGCAGGGCGTTAAAGACCGCAAGCAATCGCGTTCTAAGTACGGTGCCAAGCGCGCTAAGAAAGCAGCTTAATACCTAATTTAGGTAGAGCAGTATTGTATTAAGTCATTTTTTGCCAGACTTTAAAGGCAAGTAAGTGGTTACTCCGTTTTAGCTAAATGCTGAAATAGTAGGGTAACCGAGGTGGGAGTCTTGAAAAAGGCGCCCCTAACTGAACTGAAGGAGTGGTTATGCCGCGTCGTCGCGAAGTCCCCAAACGGGAAATCTTGCCTGATCCAAAATTTGGCAACGTAGAAGTAGCAAAATTCATGAACGTCCTCATGCTGGACGGCAAAAAATCGGTTGCAGAGCGCATTGTGTATGGCGCCTTTGAGCACATCGAGAAAAAAGCAAACAAAGAACCAATCGAAATCTTTTCAAGCGCCATGGGCAATGTAAAGCCAATGGTTGAGGTGAAAAGCCGCCGCGTTGGTGGTGCGAACTACCAAGTTCCAGTTGAAGTACGTCCATCCCGTCGTTCCGCCTTGGCTATGCGCTGGTTGCGCGAAGCGGCGAAGAAGCGCGGTGAAAAATCCATGGCACAACGCCTGGCAAACGAATTATTAGAAGCGGCTGAAGGTCGTGGCGGCGCAATGAAGAAGCGTGAAGAAGTGCACCGTATGGCAGAAGCCAACAAAGCATTCTCGCATTTCCGCTTCTAATCGCACAGTAAAGAAAAGGTACCAACCGTGGCACGTAAAACCCCCATCGACAAATACCGCAACATCGGTATTTCTGCGCACATTGACGCAGGCAAGACAACAACTACAGAACGCGTTTTGTTCTACACCGGCGTTAATCACAAAATTGGTGAAGTGCATGATGGCGCAGCAACCATGGACTGGATGGAGCAAGAGCAGGAGCGTGGCATCACGATTACTTCTGCTGCTACGACCACGTTCTGGAAAGGCATGGCCGGTAATTTTCCAGAGCACCGCATTAACATTATTGATACCCCAGGGCACGTTGACTTCACCATTGAAGTAGAGCGTTCGATGCGCGTATTGGATGGTGCTTGCATGGTGTACTGCGCGGTAGGTGGTGTGCAGCCACAGTCCGAAACCGTATGGCGTCAGGCAAACAAATACCAAGTTCCCCGTTTAGCATTTGTAAACAAGATGGATCGTACGGGCGCGAATTTCTTCAAGGTCTACGACCAGATGAAAGTGCGCCTCAAAGCCAACCCTCTGTTGATTCAAATTCCAATCGGCGCTGAAGAGAACTTCAAGGGCGTTATCGACCTCGTGAAGATGAAAGCGGTTATCTGGGACGAGGCCTCACAGGGCATTAAGTTTGAGTACCAAGATATTCCTGCTGAATTGCAAGCATCTGCGGAAGAGTGGCGCGAGAAGTTGGTCGAGGCTGCAGCTGAAAGCTCAGAAGAGCTCATGGAAAAATACCTTGGTGGCGAGCCGCTGAGCGAAGAAGAAATCAAGAAAGCATTGCGTACACGCACCATTGCAGGTGAAATCGTTCCAATGTTGTGCGGAACTGCATTTAAGAACAAAGGCGTTCAAGCCATGTTGGATGCGGTGGTCGAGTATTTGCCATCCCCGCTAGATGTTCCACCAGTTCCATGCGAGACAGAAGACGGCACACCAACAACGCGCAAAGCATCGGATGATGAGAAGTTCTCTGCTTTAGCATTTAAGATCATGACTGACCCATTTGTTGGCCAGCTTATCTTCTTCCGTGTTTACTCCGGCATGATGAAGTCAGGTGACACCATCTATAACCCAATCAAGGGCAAAAAAGAGCGTGTAGGTCGTTTGCTTCAGATGCATGCGAATCAGCGCGAAGAGATCAAAGAAGTGTATGCAGGCGACATTGCTGCAGCCGTCGGTTTGAAAGATGCAACCACCGGTGAAACATTGTGCGATCCAGACAGCATTGTTATTTTGGAGCGCATGGTGTTCCCAGAGCCTGTGATTTCACAAGCGGTTGAGCCAAAGACAAAAGCCGACCAAGAAAAGATGGGCCTAGCATTGAATCGCTTGGCACAAGAAGATCCATCTTTCCGCGTGAAGACCGATGAAGAGTCTGGCCAAACCATTATTTCTGGAATGGGCGAGCTCCATTTGGAAATTTTAGTAGACCGTATGAAGCGCGAATTCAGCGTTGAGGCAACCGTTGGTAAGCCACAAGTAGCTTATCGTGAAACCATTCGCAAAACCTGCGATGAAGTTGAAGGTAAATTCGTTAAGCAATCGGGTGGACGCGGTCAATATGGTCACGTGGTATTGAAGCTTGAGCCACAAGAGCCAGGCAAAGGCTTTGAGTTCGTAGACGCCATCAAAGGCGGTGTGGTTCCTCGTGAATACATTCCAGCAGTTGAAAAAGGCATTATCGAAACGCTCAACTCCGGAATTTTGGCGGGCTATCCCGTAGTCGACATTAAGGCAACCTTGTTCTTTGGTTCGTACCACGATGTTGACTCGAACGAAAATGCGTTCAAGATGGCTGGCTCGATGGCGTTCAAGGACGGTATGCGTAGAGCTGCCCCTGTGCTGCTTGAGCCAATGATGGCAGTTGAAGTAGAAACGCCAGAAGATTTCATGGGTAACGTGATGGGTGATCTTTCGTCCCGTCGCGGTATTTTGCAGGGCATGGATGACATTCCAGGCGGCGGTAAGATTGTGCGCGCTGAAGTGCCATTGGCAGAGATGTTTGGTTACTCAACGGGCTTGCGCTCGCTGACCCAAGGTCGCGCTACTTACACCATGGAATTTAAGCATTATTCCGAAGCACCCAAGAACGTAGCTGAGGCAGTGATGGCTGCTAAAGCGAAGTAATTAACCCATATTATTTTTGAATATTGACTAGCTAAAGAAGGCAGACAAAAAAATGGCAAAAGAAAAGTTTGAGCGGACAAAACCGCACGTAAACGTGGGTACGATTGGTCACGTTGACCATGGCAAGACCACCCTCACTGCAGCAATTGCAACCGTGCTCTCCAAGCAATTTGGTGGCGAAGCCAAAGCATACGATCAGATCGATGCTGCCCCAGAAGAAAAAGCCCGCGGCATTACGATTAATACCGCGCACGTGGAGTATGAAACAGCGAACCGCCACTATGCGCACGTCGATTGCCCAGGCCACGCTGACTATGTGAAGAACATGATTACCGGCGCTGCCCAGATGGACGGCGCTATTTTGGTGTGCTCGGCAGCCGATGGTCCGATGCCCCAAACCCGTGAGCACATCCTCTTGGCTCGCCAGGTTGGCGTGCCTTACATCATCGTCTTTCTAAACAAGTGCGACATGGTCGACGACGAAGAACTACTCGAGCTCGTTGAGATGGAAGTGCGTGAGCTGCTTTCCAAGTACAAGTTTCCTGGCGACGACACACCAATCGTGCGTGGCTCTGCCAAGTTAGCTTTAGATGGCGACGAAGGTCCTTTGGGCAAAGAAGCCATCATGAAGTTGGCCGAAGCCTTAGATACCTTTATCCCTACACCAGAGCGCGCGATTGATGGCGCCTTCTTGATGCCAGTCGAAGATGTGTTCTCGATCTCCGGCCGCGGTACGGTAGTAACCGGCCGTATCGAGCGCGGTATCGTTAAAGTCGGTGAAGAGATTGAAATCATCGGTATCAAGCCCACCTTAAAGACCACCTGTACGGGCGTGGAGATGTTCCGTAAACTCCTCGACCAAGGTCAAGCGGGTGATAACGTCGGTATCTTATTGCGCGGCACTAAGCGGGAAGAAGTCGAGCGCGGCCAAGTATTGGCTAAGCCAGGCTCGATCACACCGCATACCCACTTTACTGCTGAGGTATACATCTTAGGTAAAGACGAAGGTGGTCGTCATACGCCCTTCTTTAACAACTATCGCCCTCAGTTTTACTTCCGCACCACGGACGTAACCGGTTCGATCGAGTTGCCAAAAGACAAAGAGATGGTGATGCCAGGCGATAACGTCAGCATTACCGTCAAACTCATCGCGCCAATCGCGATGGAAGAAGGTTTGCGTTTTGCGATCCGCGAAGGTGGCCGTACGGTTGGCGCCGGCGTGGTAGCAAAGATTTTGGCTTAATTGCCTTAGGTATTAAGTAGTAAAAATTATTTAGCGTTTTGCTAACCGGTGGCCTCTGTGCTGCAGATGCCACCGAGCTCTTTAGAAATATAACGCGGCAGCACCGCACCGCTCTTTGGAATTACTATGCAAAACCAGAAAATTCGTATTCGTCTTAAAGCGTTTGACTACCGCCTGATTGATCAGTCGGCTGCTGAAATCGTTGATACAGCAAAGCGTACCGGCGCAGTGGTAAAAGGACCAGTACCTTTGCCAACGCGCATCGAGCGTTTTGATATCCTGCGTTCGCCCCACGTCAATAAAACGTCGCGCGATCAGTTAGAGATTCGTACCCATCTGCGTTTGATGGATATTGTTGATCCAACTGAAAAAACAGTGGATGCATTGATGAAATTAGACCTTCCAGCAGGGGTGGATGTCGAAATCAAGCTGCAGTAATGGCATTTATCCGATTTAGGCCTTGCCTAAATCGGTTTAGCACGATAGAATTGAAGGCTTTTCTCGGTACAGAGATGTAATTTCTGACCCGTTTATGTTGTAAGTTATTGATTTATTGACATATTTGTCCATAAATCACTTAAATTAAATTATTGCCGACCAATCGAAGTCGGCGTGGAGCATGAATATGAGCTTAGGCTTAATCGGCCGCAAGGTCGGTATGACCCGTCTTTTTACGGATGAAGGGGATTCCATCCCTGTCACCGTCATTGACGTGAGTGATAACAGGGTTGCTCAAATTAAGACCCAGGAAACCGATGGCTATGATGCCATTCAGTTAGCCCACGGCACCCGTAGAGCAACGCGCGTAACCAAACCCATGGCAGGTCATTTTGCAAAAGCGGGCGTAATGGCTGGCAATGCATTGAATGAATTTCATTTGGATGCAGCCAAAATTGCAGAAATGAAGCCCGGCCAAGTTATTCCAGCAGATGCAGCATTTGCAGCCGGCCAAAAGGTCGATGTGCAAGGCGTTTCGATTGGTAAAGGTTATGCCGGTACCATCAAGCGTTACCATTTCGCTTCTGGTCGCGCCAGTCACGGTAACTCCCGTTCGCACAATGTGCCAGGTTCGATTGGTATGGCACAAGATCCAGGACGTGTGTTCCCAGGTAAGCGCATGACAGGCCACCTTGGTGACGTTACACGCACCGTACAAAATTTAGTCATCGCCCGCATTGATACAGAACGCAATCTGATCATGGTGAAAGGTGCCGTACCAGGCGCCCCAGGCGGTAAAGTCATCGTTACTCCAGCGGTTAAGACACCGCTGAAGAAGAAATAAGGAGAGCGAATATGGAACTCAAGCTTCTCCAAGATAACGGCACTCTCGCTGCAGGCATTCAAGCCTCGCCCGAAGTGTTCGAGCGCGAATACAACGAAGCATTGGTACACCAAGTAGTAGTGGCGTATCAAGCCAATGCACGCAGCGGTAACCGCGCACAAAAAGACCGTGAGCAAGTTAAGCACACCACCAAAAAGCCATGGCGCCAAAAAGGCACTGGCCGTGCACGTGCTGGTATGAGCTCTTCCCCATTGTGGCGTGGAGGTGGTCGGATATTCCCGAACTCCCCAGAAGAAAATTTCAGCCACAAAGTCAATAAAAAAATGTATCGCGCTGGTATGAGATCAATTCTGTCTCAGTTAGCTCGCGAAGGACGCTTAAACGTGGTTGATCAATTTGAGCTCGATGCTCCCAAGACTAAGGCGCTTGCCGAAAAGGTAAAAGCAATGGGCTTGGATTCGGTGCTGATCATTGTTGATCAGGTTAGCGAAAACTTGTATTTAGCTGCACGCAATTTGCATAAAGTTGCCGTAGTAGAGCCACAACATGTTGATCCGCTTTCCTTGGTTCAGTATCAAAAAGTGTTGGTGAGCAAAGCAGCGATTGCCAAAATCGAGGAGTTGCTGAAATGAGCCAAACACGCAGAAATGATCACAACCTGATGAAGGTGTTACTTGGACCAGTTATTTCGGAAAAAGCAACCATGGTTGCTGAGAAAAACGAGCAAGTGGTTTTTCAGGTGGACCGCGCCGCAAACAAGAGTGATGTGAAGCAAGCCGTTGAATTGCTGTTCAAAGTTCAAGTGGACTCAGTTCAAATCGTCAATCAAAAAGGCAAGCCAAAGCGCTATGGCCGTTTTGAAGGTCGTCGCGATCACGTCAAGAAGGCTTACGTTAATTTGAAGCCTGGTCAAGAAATCAATTTTGAAGCGGAGGCGAATTAATCATGCCTTTGATGAAAACAAAACCGACCTCACCAGGTCGTCGCTCAATGGTCAAGGTGGTAAACCCAGACCTGCATAAAGGAAAGCCTTTCGCAGCGTTACTGGAGCCACAGATTCAAAAAGCCGGTCGTAATAACAACGGCCACATTACCACCCGCCATAAAGGCGGTGGTCATAAGCACCACTATCGTGTTGTCGACTTTAGGCGCAACGATAAAGATGGTATTGCAGCCAAAGTAGAGCGCTTGGAGTATGATCCAAACCGCAGCGCAAACATCGCCTTGTTGTTGTTTGCAGACGGTGAGCGTCGTTACATCATTGCCGCTAAAGGCATGGTTGCAGGTCAGCCCGTCATGAATGGTTCGCAAGCACCAATCAAGGCAGGTAACAATTTACCAATTCGTAATATCCCAATTGGTAGCACGATTCACTGCGTTGAAATGCTCCCAGGCAAAGGCGCGCAAATCGCTCGCTCTGCAGGTGGCTCCGCCGTATTGCTGGCACGCGAAGGTGTGTATGCCCAGGTTCGTTTGCGCTCCGGCGAAGTACGTCGCATTCTGATTGAGTGCCGTGCCACGATTGGTGAAGTGGGCAACGAAGAGCACAGCCTGCGTCAGATTGGTAAAGCAGGTGCAAATCGCTGGCGTGGTATTCGCCCAACCGTTCGCGGTGTGGCAATGAACCCAGTCGATCACCCACATGGCGGTGGTGAAGGTAAGACTGGCGAAGGCCGTGTACCTGTATCCCCATGGGGCACTCCAACCAAGGGTTATCGTACACGTCGTAACAAGCGTACAACTTCGATGATCGTTCAACGTCGTCAAAAACGTTAAGCGATAAGGATAAATAGATATGACACGTTCAGCTAAAAAAGGCCCATTTTGCGACGCCAGCTTAGTAAAAAAAGTGGAAGTTGCACAGGCTAACAAAGACAAAAAGCCGATTAAAACTTGGTCACGCCGTTCCACAATTCTGCCCGACTTCATTGGTCTGACAATTGCGGTACACAACGGTCGTCAACACGTTCCGGTTTATGTATCAGAAAACATGGTGGGTCATAAGTTAGGCGAGTTCGCTTTGACCCGTACTTTCAAAGGTCACGCTGCTGACAAGAAAGTAACGAAGAAGTAAGGGGATGATGATGGAAGTTAAAGCTATTCACAAGGGCGCCCGCATTTCTGCGCAAAAGACACGTTTGGTCGCTGATCAAATTCGTGGTTTGCCAATTGCACGTGCCATGACCATTTTAAATTTCAGCCCCAAGAAGGCTGCTTTTATTGTGAAGAAGGTAGTTGAGTCTGCAATGGCCAACGCTGAACACAATAAGGGTGCTGATATTGATGAGCTCAAAGTTGCCACAATTATTGTTGATAAAGGCACTTCTTTGAAGCGCTTTACTGCACGTGCCAAGGGTCGTGGCAATCAAATCGAAAAACAAACTTGTCACATTAGCGTGACCTTGAGTAACTAAGGAAAGATATGGGCCAAAAGATAAACCCCACCGGATTCCGACTCTCGGTAAGCAAGAATTGGACATCGCGTTGGTATGCAAACAATACTGATTTTGCAAAAATGCTCAAAGAAGATGTGGACGTTCGCATCTATTTGAAAAAGAAGTTAAAGAATGCCTCCGTTAGCAAAGTCATCATTGAGCGCCCTGCTAAAAACGCACGCATCACGATTTATAGCTCGCGTCCAGGTGTGGTGATTGGCAAAAAAGGCGAGGACATTGAAGTACTCCGCCGCGAACTGCAAAAGCGCATGGGCGTTCCCGTCCATGTGAATATTGAAGAAATTCGTAAGCCAGAAGTAGACGCACAATTGATTGCTGACTCGATTACTCAGCAGTTAGAGAAGCGCATTATGTTCCGTCGCGCCATGAAGCGTGCCATGCAAAACGCAATGCGCCTTGGCGCGCAAGGTATCAAGATCATGTCTTCCGGTCGTTTGAATGGCGCCGAGATTGCGCGTCGCGAATGGTATCGCGAAGGTCGTGTGCCACTTCATACCTTGAAGGCGGACATTGATTACGCAACATCGGAAGCAGAAACAACCTACGGCATTATTGGTGTCAAAGTATGGGTTTATAAAGGTGATACATTGGGTCGCGGTGCGGATGCGCCAGCAGCAGCCCCAGTAGAGCCAGCAGCAGACGATAAAAAACCACGCCGTGTGCCAGCAAAAACAGCCCGTCGTACACCCGCTGCAGGTGACGCAAAGCCATTGGTAGTTGCAAAACCAGCCGTTAAGCGTGTTAGCAAAGCAGCAGCCAAGCCAGATGCTGCAGCTGAAACAGAGAAGCCAGGAGAGTAAAGCATGTTGCAACCAAAGCGTCGCAAATACCGCAAAGAACAAAAAGGTCGTAATACTGGCGTTGCAACACGCGGCAGTTCAGTTGCCTTTGGTGACTTTGGTCTAAAGGCAGTTGGCCGTGGTCGTTTAACCGCACGCCAAATTGAGTCGGCACGTCGTGCGATGACCCGCCACATAAAGCGGGGTGGTCGTATCTGGATTCGTATTTTCCCAGATAAGCCAATTTCGCAAAAACCAGCCGAAGTACGTATGGGTAACGGTAAAGGTAATCCAGAGTATTACGTTGCAGAAATTCAGCCAGGCAAAGTGTTGTACGAAATGGATGGCGTTGATGAGGCATTGGCGCGGGAGGCTTTCAAGCTTGCTGCAGCTAAGTTGCCATTGCAAACCACATTCGTGATTCGCCACCTAGGTTGATCGGGAAAAGATTATGAAAAAGACAGAATTAGCATCGAAAGACCTGCCTGCCTTAAATGTAGAACTGACTGAGCTCTTGAAAACGAGTTTCAAGCTCCGCATGCAAAAGGGAACGCAGCAACTTACTAACACCAGCCAATTGGGTAAAACAAAGCGTGAAATTGCTCGCGTTAAGACGTTTATTACCCAAAAAACTGCACAGAAATAAGGAAAGAGGGATATGACCGAATTATCTAAACCCTTGCGCCGCACCCTGGTAGGCCGTGTCGTTAGCGACAAAATGCAAAAAACGGTGACGGTGTTGGTAGAGCGTCAAGTAAAGCATGCGCTGTATGGGAAATACGTCGGGCAGTCGAAAAAGTACCATGCTCATGACGAATCCAGCCAGTACAAAATGGGTGATACCGTTGAAATATCTGAATCTAGACCAATTTCACGTACAAAGTCGTGGGTTGTTACCCGTTTGGTTGAAGCGTCCAAGGGAATTTAAGTTTATTTAAGGGGAAAGTAGGCAAGCAGGCTTGCTATTTACCCCTTATAAGTAGTAAGATAAAAGGCTTTTCGTAGTACACAGAAGTGTTTTTCCATTAAATCCGGGTTTTTAGCCATGCTAAGGGCCCATTGACGGAACCAAAACTGTTCGCCTTTGGCCAATAAGTTGGGGAAATAGAAATGATTCAGACCGAAAGTAGATTGCAGGTTGCCGATAATACGGGCGCCAGTGAAGTGTTGTGCATCAAGGTATTGGGCGGCTCTAAGCGTCGCTACGCCAGTATCGGTGATGTCATCAAAGTCAGCGTGAAGTCCGCTGCTCCACGTGGCCGTGTAAAAAAAGGTGATATTTATAACGCAGTAGTGGTGAGAACCGCTAAGGGCGTACGCCGCCCAGACGGCTCATTGATTAAGTTCGATGCCAATGCCGCAGTGCTGCTGAATGCCAAGCTTGAGCCGATTGGAACTCGTATCTTTGGACCGGTTACGCGTGAATTGCGTACCGAGAAGTTCATGAAGATCGTTTCCCTCGCGCCTGAAGTGATTTAAGGGGTAGATATGAAAAAGATTCGTAAAGGTGACTCCGTTATTGTTCTGACTGGCCGCGATAAAGGCAAAAAAGGAACAGTCACGAATGTACTCGAGAACAAATTGGTAGTAGAAGGTGTCAACGTCTATAAAAAGAGCGTTAAACCTAACCCAAATACAGGTACCACTGGCGGCATGATCGACAAAGTGATGCCGATTCATGTATCCAACGTGGCTTTGGTGGATGCAAACGGTAAGGCTTCTAAGGTTGGTATCAAAGTGGATGCCGGCAAGAAAGTCCGTTTTCTGAAAACCACTGGCGCAACGTTAAGCGCATAAGGGCCCGGAGAAATTATGAGCACACGTTTACAAGAACACTATAAAGAAAAAGTCGTTGGCGATTTGATGACCAAATTCGGTTACAAGTCGGTAATGGAAGTTCCACGCATTACCAAGATCACCCTAAACATGGGCCTTGGCGACGCAGTGAATGATAAGAAGATCATCGAGAATGCCGTTGGCGATTTAACTAAAGTGGCCGGTCAAAAGCCAGTGGTAACCAAAGCACGTAAAGCGATTGCCGGATTTAAAATTCGTCAAGGCTATCCCATTGGTGCAATGGTGACCTTGCGCGGCGCACGCATGTTTGAATTCTTAGACCGTTTTGTTACGGTTGCGCTGCCACGCGTACGTGACTTCCGCGGAATTTCAGGCAAGGCATTTGATGGCCGTGGTAACTACAACATCGGCGTTAAAGAGCAAATTATTTTCCCAGAAATTGAATACGACAAAATCGATTCACTTCGTGGTTTAAATATCAGTATTACTACAACCGCAAAAACAGACGATGAAGCAAAAGCGCTGTTGGCGGCATTTAAATTCCCTTTCCGCAATTAAGAGGCTAACGTGGCAAAACTATCCCTAATTGAGCGCGAGAATAAGCGCGCTAAATGTGTAGAGAAATACGCAGCAAAGCGGGCTGAACTAAAGGCCATCATCGCCGATACAGCCCGTAGCGACGAAGAGCGCTATGAAGCACGCCTGAAATTGCAAGCTCTACCACGTAACGCAAGCCCGATCCGCCAGCGGAATCGTTGTTCATTAACCGGTCGACCACGTGGCACATTCCGTAAATTCGGTTTGGCCCGTAGCAAGATTCGTGAAATCGCCTTCCGTGGCGAAATCCCCGGTTTAACCAAGGCCAGCTGGTAAGCGGCGAAAGAATTAGGAGAACTCATGAGCATAAGCGATCCAATCGCCGACATGTTGACCCGGATTCGCAACGCGCAAGCGGTGCAGAAGCCGATGGTTGTCATGCCGTCATCAAAAATTAAAGTGGCCATCGCCAAAGTCCTGAAAGAAGAGGGCTACATCGATGGTTTTGAAATCAAAGGCGAAGCTGCGAAGCCGGTATTGCATATCGAGCTGAAGTATTACGCTGGCCGTGCTGTTATTGAACGCATTCAGCGCGTATCAACGCCTGGACTGCGGATCTATAAAGGCCGTCACGATATTCCTGAAGTCATGAATGGTTTGGGAGTGGCAATCATTTCTACGCCCCAAGGCGTGATGACTGATCGCAAAGCGCGCGCTACTGGCGTGGGTGGCGAAGTTATTTGCTACGTCGCCTAAGGAGAGCACTATGTCCAGAGTCGGAAAATCCCCCATTCCAGTACCAAAAGGTGCTGAAGTAACGATTAGCGGTTTGAATGTAACGGTAAAGGGCCCATTAGGTACCCTGAACCATACCTTGAACACCTGCATTGGTTTAAGCCAGGCAGACGGTTTCATCAATGTCGAACGTAAAGATGACACAGTAGAATCAGCTGCGCTGTCGGGTACTACCCGTGCATTAGTCAACAATATGGTGATTGGTGTTACCACTGGCTTTGAGCGCAAGCTGAGCTTGGTTGGCGTTGGTTACCGTGCTGCAGCTCAGGGCGATACCCTGAAATTGCAACTCGGCTTCTCACACGACATTATTTACAACCTGCCAAAGGGTGTGAAAGCGGAAACGCCATCGCAAACTGAAATCGTAATTAAAGGTTACAACAAGCAGCAGGTTGGTCAAGTTGCTGCAGAGGTTCGCGCATACCGTTCACCAGAGCCATACAAAGGCAAGGGTGTACGTTATATCGACGAAGTCGTACATCTCAAAGAAACTAAGAAGAAGTAATCGGGATTAGATATGAATAAAGACGAATCAAGATTAAGGCGCGCTCGGCAGACCCGCATTCGGATCGCCGAAGCATTGGCAAACCGTTTAACGGTTATCCGCAGCAACTGCCATATTTCTGCTCAGGTTTATAGCCCATGCGGTACAAAAGTACTCGCAGCAGCGTCAACCATGGAAAAAGAACTTCGTGCAGCAATTAAGAATGGCGGAAGCGCCACAGCGGCCCAACAAGTCGGCAAGTTAATTGCTGAACGCGCTGTTAAAGCTGGCGTTGTTGACGTCGCCTTCGATCGCTCTGGCCACCGTTATCACGGCCGTATCAAAGCATTAGCTGAAGCCGCGCGTGAAGCCGGCCTGAAGTTCTAACAGATTGGTTTAGGAAAAAACATGGCAAAAATGCAAACCAAAATGCAATCCGAAGAGCGCGATGATGGTCTTCGCGAAAAGATGATTGCTGTTAATCGCGTAACAAAAGTGGTGAAGGGCGGCCGTATTTTAGGTTTTGCCGCACTGACTGTAGTAGGCGATGGCGATGGCCGTATTGGAATGGGCAAAGGAAAGTCGAAAGAAGTTCCTGTGGCTGTTCAAAAGGCAATGGACGAAGCCCGTCGCAAGATGATCAAGGTAACGCTCCGCAAGGGCACATTGCAGCATACCGTGATCGGTCAGCATGGCGCGTCACGGGTGATGATTTCCCCGGCAAAAGACGGTACAGGCGTAATCGCCGGCGGTCCGATGCGCGCTATTTTTGATGTCATGGGCGTAACCAACGTGGTTGCGAAGTCGATTGGTTCAACCAATCCCTACAACATGGTTCGTGCAACCATCGATGGTTTAAGCAAGATGAGCACTCCTTCTGAAATTGCTGCTAAGCGCGGCAAGTCAGTTGAAGAGATTCTGGGCTAAGACCACAAGATTAGGAATTTATAAATGACAACCCAATCCAACTCCAAAGTCAAACTGCAATTGGTTCGCAGTTTGATTGGCACACGTGAAAGTCACCGTGCCACTGTTCGCGGTTTAGGCCTTCGCCGGATTAATTCGGTTTCAGAATTACAAGATACGCCTGCAGTACGCGGAATGATTAATAAAGTTTCTTATTTGGTCAAAGTCATCGGCTAACGATCAGCAAGATATATAGGCAAATACTATGCAACTCAACACAATTAAACCTGCAGAAGGTTCCAAGAAAAATCGCCGCCGCGTTGGACGTGGTATCGGTTCTGGCCTTGGCAAAACAGCCGGCCGTGGACACAAGGGACAAAAGTCCCGTTCAGGCGGATTTCATAAGGTTGGCTTCGAAGGCGGTCAAATGCCAATGTATCGTCGTCTGCCAAAGCGTGGCTTCGTATCTCTGACACGCCGTCACGTTGGTCAAATTACATTGAATGACCTCGAGAAGATTGGTTTACCCGAGGTAGATCTTTTGGTTTTGAAGCAGCATGGTTATGCTGGCGAACAAATCAATGCCGTTAAGGTAATTAAGACCGGTGAGCTCAAGCGCGCCGTCACTTTAAAAGGCTTAACCGCAACTGCAGGCGCAAAAGCCGCTATTGAAGCTGCTGGTGGTAAGTTGGTTGATCAGGCTTAATTGAGACAGTAATGGCACTCGGCTCTTCCAACACTCAAGGCACTGCGCAAGCAGGGGGCAAGTTCGGCGACTTACGCCGACGCTTGGTTTTCCTGCTGCTCGCTTTGATTGTGTTCAGAATCGGCGCACATATCCCAGTACCTGGTATCGACCCAAATCAGCTGGCTGAATTATTTTCGGGCCAAAAAGATGGCATCTTGGGAATGTTCAACTTGTTCTCAGGCGGCGCATTGTCCCGCTTCACTGTATTTGCACTTGGCATCATGCCTTACATTTCTGCATCGATCATCATGCAGTTAACAACGATCATTGTTCCATCGCTCGAGGCGATGAAAAAAGAGGGTCCTGCTGGCCAACGCAAAATTACGCAGTACACCCGTTATGCAACCGTTGTGTTGGCGACCTTCCAAGCCTTGGGTATTTCAGTGGCATTGGAAGCACAGCCTGGTTTGGTTATTGATCCCGGTGTGGCTTTTCAGGTTTACACCGTAATTACTTTGGTTACTGGAACGATGTTCCTCATGTGGCTCGGCGAGCAAATCACTGAGCGCGGTTTAGGTAACGGTATCTCCATCATTATTTTTGCCGGAATTGTGTCTGGCTTACCCAGCGCTGTTGGTGGTCTGTCGGAGTTAGTCCGTACTGGCTCCATGAGCATCTTGGCAGGCTTATTTATCGTCTTGATTGTTATTGCGGTAACTTATTTCGTTGTGTTTGTAGAGCGCGGCCAGCGACGCATCCTCGTTAATTACGCTAAGCGCCAGGTTGGCAATAAAGTGTATGGCGGTCAATCATCCCATTTGCCACTGAAGCTCAATATGGCCGGAGTAATTCCCCCCATTTTTGCTTCGTCGATTATTTTGTTCCCTGCAACCATTGCGGGTTGGTTTACCTCGGGCGAGCCCACCAATATGTTTAGCAGCGTCATTAAAGATTTAGCGGCGACATTGGCCCCAGGTCAGCCGGTCTACGTGATTCTTTATGCAGCCGCTATTATTTTCTTCTGTTTCTTCTACACCGCTTTGGTATTCAACAGCCGGGATACTGCAGATAACTTGAAAAAGAGCGGCGCTTTTGTTCCAGGCATTCGCCCAGGTGATCAAACAGCCCGTTACATCGACAAGATTTTGGTACGTTTAACTTTGGGCGGTGCAATTTATATGGTTCTCGTGTGCTTACTGCCAGAGTTCTTGGTCTTGAAGTACAACGTACCGTTCTATTTTGGCGGCACCTCGCTCTTGATTATTGTTGTCGTAGCAATGGACTTTATGTCCCAAGTGCAGTCGTTTGTAATGCAGCAGCAGTATGGCTCTTTAATGAAGAAGGCCAATTTTAAGATGGGTATTACACAGTAACTATGTCAAAAGATGATGTTATTCAAATGGCTGGTGAGGTAGTTGAGAATTTGCCGAACGCAATGTTTCGCGTAAAGCTAGAAAACGGACACGTAGTACTGGGGCACATTTCTGGAAAGATGCGGATGCACTACATTCGTATTCTTCCAGGGGACAAGGTGACGGTGGAGATGACTCCATACGACCTGACGCGCGCGCGCATTATTTTCCGCGCGAAGTAGTAATTAGAAGTACATATTTTTGAATAGGTGAGTTATGAAAGTATTGGCATCCGTAAAGTGCATTTGCAGAAATTGCAAGATCATTAAGCGCAAACGCGTTGTGCGTGTGATTTGCTCGTCAGATCCACGTCATAAGCAGCGTCAAGGCTAATTCGGTTAATTAAGAGGAATTCTCATGGCACGTATCGCTGGGGTAAACATCCCAAATCATCAACATACCGTTATCGGCTTAACGGCTATCTTTGGCATTGGCACAACACAAGCACGCAAAATTTGTGCGTCAACGGGCGTTCCAATTGACAAGAAAGTAAAAGACTTAACCGATAGCGATTTAGAAAAGTTGCGCGACGAAGTTGGCAAGCTGACGACTGAAGGTGACCTGCGTCGTGAAGTCACGATGAGCATCAAACGCTTGATGGACTTGGGTTGCTATCGTGGCGTTCGCCATCGTAAGGGCCTGCCAGTTCGCGGCCAACGTACCAAGACCAACGCGCGTACCCGTAAGGGCCCACGGAAGTCTGGCATCGCACTTAAGAAATAATCGAGAGAGTTTAACGACATGGCAAAACAGCAAAGTACTTCAAACGCAGCCGCACAGCGTGCGCGTAAGAAAGTGAAAAAGAACGTAGCAGACGGCATTGCGCACGTCCACGCTTCGTTTAATAACACCATCATCACCATTACAGATCGCCAAGGCAATGCCTTGTCGTGGGCTACTTCTGGTGGTCAAGGCTTTAAAGGCTCACGTAAGTCAACTCCATTTGCTGCACAGGTAGCGGCTGAGGTTGCAGGTAAAGCTGCAATCGAATGTGGCATTAAGAATTTAGAAGTTCAAATTAAGGGCCCTGGCCCAGGTCGTGAATCCGCTGTTCGTGCCTTGAATTCCTTGGGAATCAAGATTACCGAGATTCAAGACGTAACGCCAGTGCCGCACAATGGTTGCCGCCCTCCAAAGCGTCGCCGTATTTAATTTTTTGCAGTTCGCAGTATCCGTTTAGTTATTTTTTATTAAAGCCCACTGTTCATCTGCTGTAAAGGGTGAACTCACCGCTGGTCGAAAGACTGCGGCAAAGAAAGGAAAGCATCGTGGCACGTTACTTAGGCCCTAAGGCCAAATTATCCCGTCGGGAAGGCACCGACTTATTTCTGAAGAGCGCACGTCGTGCTCTGTCGGATAAATGCAAACTAGATACCAAGCCAGGTCAACATGGACGCACATCAGGCTCCAGGACTTCGGATTATGGCAATCAGTTGCGCGAGAAGCAAAAAGTCAAACGCATGTACGGAATTTTAGAGCGTCAGTTCCGCCGTTATTTTGCAGAAGCAGAGCGTCGTAAAGGCAATACGGGCGCAACCCTATTGCAGCTCTTGGAGTCCCGTCTGGATAACGTGGTTTATCGCATGGGCTTTGGCTCTACGCGTGCAGAAGCCCGTCAGTTGGTGTCTCATTGCGCCATCATGCTCAATGGCAGTGCAGTGAATATTCCATCGATTCAGGTCAAGCCAGGCGACATCATTGCAATTCGTGAGAAAGCAAAGAAGCAAACCCGCATTCAAGAATCACTCAATTTAGTGCAGCAAACAAGCGCAGTGAATTGGGTATCGGTTGATGCGGCAAAGCTCGAGGGAACATTTAAACAAGTGCCAGACCGCGATGAAATTAGCGGTGAAATTAATGAAAGTTTGATCGTCGAATTGTATTCGCGCTAATTAGGCACTTTAAGGAAGAAAATATGCAAACAAATTTGCTCAAGCCAAAAATTATTTCTGTTGAAGCCATTACAGCAAATCAAGCAAAAGTTGTAATGGAGCCGTTTGAGCGTGGCTATGGCCACACTTTAGGTAACGCCTTGCGCCGTGTATTGCTGTCATCCATGGTGGGTTTTGCTCCAACTGAAGTTGCAATTGCTGGAGTTGTTCATGAGTATTCCACTCTGGATGGCGTACAAGAAGACGTTGTTAATTTATTATTGAATTTGAAGGGCGTTGTATTCAAGCTCCAGTCACGCGATGAGGTGACAATTAATTTGCGCAAAGAAGGTCCTGGCGTTGTTACAGCGAAAGATATTGATTTGCCACACGATGTGGAAATCATTAACCCAGATCACGTGATTGCCCATTTGTCCGCAGGCGGTAAGCTGGATATGCAGATCAAGGTTGAAAAAGGCCGTGGATATGTTCCAGGCAATATGCGCCAGTACCACGATGAAGCGACCAAGTTAATTGGACGCATTGTATTGGATGCATCGTTTAGTCCAGTATCACGTGTCAGCTACGCGGTTGAGTCAGCGCGCGTAGAGCAGCGTACTGACTTAGATCGTTTGGTCATGACCATTGAAACCAACGGCGTTTTATCGCCAGAAGAATCAATTCGTCAAGCCGCTAGCATCTTGGTTGATCAGCTGGTTGTCTTTGCTGCGCTCGAAAGCAGCGAAGTCATGGGTGATTTGGCTCCAAGCCGCTCATCGACAGTTGATCCAATGTTGATGCGTCCAGTGGATGATCTTGAGTTGACAGTACGCTCGGCCAATTGCTTGAAGGCTGAGAATATTTATTACATTGGTGATTTGATCCAACGTACCGAAAATGAATTGTTAAAGACGCCTAACTTGGGTCGCAAATCCTTGAATGAAATTAAGGATGTTTTAGCGGCGCGTGGCTTGAGTCTTGGCATGAAACTTGAGAGCTGGCCACCCGCTAGCCTCGAGAAATAATTAGAAAGGAAGCACCATGCGTCACGGAAACGGCTTACGCAAACTCAACAGAACTTCATCGCATCGTTTGGCGATGTTGCGCAATATGTCCAATTCGCTTTTAGAGCATGAAGTGATTAAAACCACTTTGCCAAAAGCAAAAGAATTGCGCATGGTTGTTGAGCCTTTAATTACCTTGGGTAAAAAAGACAATTTGGCAAATCGCCGATTGGCTTTTAATCGCACCCGCGATCGCGATATCGTCACCAAGCTCTTTACCGAACTCGGCCCACGTTACGCAACACGCCCAGGCGGTTATTTGCGCATTTTGAAGTTTGGCTTTCGCCATGGCGACAATGCACCAATGGCTTTGGTTGAGCTGATGGATCGCCCAGAGGTCGAAGAGACTGCAGCCGAAGCGGACGCAGCCTAAGTCTTTGGGATATATTCAAAAGCCAGGCTTCGGTCTGGCTTTTTGCTTTGTTAATAAGCCTAATTTATGAATCACACAGTGAACAATGGATTCTTGCAATGACTGAATTGCTCTTGGTGATGACGAGTCTTCCAGACATGGAAGTTGCTAAAGCACTGGCAAGGCGATTGATCGATGCCAATTTGGCAGCCTGTGTGCAACTACAGTCAGGCGTGCAATCCATTTACCGTTGGGAGGGGCGTATCTGCGAGGAGCAAGAGGTGATATTAGTAGCAAAAACCACTACTCAGCAGTGGCCTGCGATTTCCTTTTATATCAAGCAAAATCATCCCTACGATGTTCCTGAAATTATTGCTCATCCAATTGCCCATAGCAATACAGACTATGCTCGGTGGGTTATTGCAGAGACAACAGGTACGACCAATTAGATGATGCTATTTCAAGCCCATTCCCGAATCAATGCATGGCTGTTGTCTGCTATTGCGGTAGTAGCTAGCTTTCTATTGATGCTGCCGGCCAGCGCTCAGAAAGCATTTTTACACCCCGATAAAGCCTTTCCGGTAACCGTCAGCTGGCTTGAAAACAAGACGCAACTGCAAGTTGATTTTTTAACGGCAAAGGGATACTACCTCTACCAAGAGGCCTTCCAGTTTCGGTTGATTCAGAGTGATGGCGCTAGCCAAACCTTGACGGCAACATTACCCAAAGCGGAAGTGAAGTTTGACGAGACCTTTCAGAAAAACATGCCGATCTATCGGTACCCCATCGATGTCATTTTGACTCTGCCGGGCGGAGCTGCATTAGCGGAAAAAGGTCAAGGAATTCAGATTGAAGTCGATTTACAAGGCTGTGCCGATGGCGGAATTTGCTATCCTCCCACTACCTTGAAATTCAATATCGCTGCGCCAGGTGTGCAGGTGATGCCTATGCCAGATGAGACAACTCTGAGTGCTAGCAGCCCAACAAGTAATCAACAAGCCAGTGTTACGGATCGTTTTATGGGCTTGTGGCAACAGCGTGATGATGTCAATGCGATCGGCCAATTTTTAAAAGAAACACCTACCGCTTATTTATTCATTGCTTTCTTTGTGCTTGGCCTAGCATTAGCATTTACGCCCTGCGTATTGCCCATGCTACCCATTTTGTCTAGCATTGTTTTTGGTACACAAGACAGTAAACCCATTAAAAAGTCGCGCGCAGCGTTACTTGCAGCAGCCTATATTTTAGGGATGGCGCTCATGTATGCGCTGGCTGGAGTATTGATGGCAGCATTGGGTAGCGGCGCACAACAAGCGCTGCAAAACCCCATAGTATTGAGCGCGTTTGCATTGCTGCTGCTTGTGTTGGCAGGAAGCCTTTTTGGTTTTTACAACTTACAGTTTCCGCAATCATGGCAAGTGTATATAGACCGAATTGCTGGCCGTCAAAAGGGCGGAAGTATCACGGGTGCTTTTATTTTGGGCGGCGTATCCACCTTGGTGGCTAGTCCATGCATCACTGCGCCTCTAGCTGGTGTGTTGGGTTTTATAGCGCATACCGGATCCATGAGTTTAGGCGGAGGATTGCTATTTGTAATGGCGCTGGGCATGGGGCTACCACTCTTTTTCATCGCAGTAGAAGCGCGCATGCTGATACCAACTACCGGTAAATGGATGATTGGCCTGCAGCGCGTATTGGGCATCATGCTCATCATGCTGGCCGCATGGATTGTGTCGCCGATTCTGCTTGGCAATACCAATTCATCAAGTAGTAATAGTGGTGGATTAGCACGCTCAGAAAAGCAACTTGGTGACTTGAAGTTTAAGGTGATTGGATCGATCGAGGCCTTACAGCCATACTTTGACGAGGCCAAGCGTACCGGCAAGCCCTTGCTGCTCGACTTTTATGCCGACTGGTGCATTAGCTGTAAAGAAATGGAAATCAAGACTTTTGCCAATCCTGCCGTAGCAAAAAAAATGCAGGAATTTATTTTGGTTCAAGCCGATGTCACCCGCAATATTGCCGCACACCAGGCCTTACTTAAGCGCTATGGTTTATTTGGCCCGCCCGGCATTCTGCTGTTTAATCCCGCGGGCGAGGAGCAGACCAATCAGCGCGTAGTTGGCTTTATGCCGCCGGATCGCTTCTTGCTGCGTTTGAACGCAGCAGCACCCTAAGCAAGCAAGACTGCTTAGGGATTTGCTTTGAGCAGGCGCGCAGCCTCGAGTGCAAAGTAAGTCAATATCCCATCCGCGCCAGCGCGTTTAAACGCCATCAGCGATTCCATCATGACGGCATCGTGATCAAGCCAGCCGTTTTGCGCCGCTGCTTTTAGCATCGCATATTCGCCACTCACTTGATAGGCAAAGGTGGGATATGCAAACGTATCTTTGACTCTGCGGACAATATCCAGATAGGGCATGCCGGGTTTAACCATCACCATATCAGCGCCTTCACTGATATCCAGGGCGAGTTCACGTAAAGCTTCATCGCTATTGGCGACATCCATTTGATAGGTTTTTTTATCGGCTTTACCAAGGTTTTGGGCTGAGCCTACTGCATCCCGAAATGGGCCATAAAAAGCCGACGCATATTTGGCTGAGTAGGCCATGATGCGGGTGTGAATCAAGCTCTGTTTTTCAAGTGCAGCACGAATCGCGCCAATGCGGCCATCCATCATGTCCGATGGCGCCACTATATCGACACCGGCGCTTGCATGCATCACAGCTTGCTTGACGAGGATGGCGGTAGTTTCATCATTCAGAATCCGGCCGGCATCATCCAAGACACCATCTTGACCGTGGCTGGTATAGGGATCGAGTGCGACATCGGTCATGATGCCTAGAGTAGGGAAGCGTTTTTTTAGCTCGCGTACCGCAGTTGGAACCAGTCCATTGGGATTAAATGCTTCTTGCCCATCGGGAGTTTTAAGTTGACTGCTGATGACTGGAAACAGGGCAAGTACCGGAATACCCAAAGTGACGCATTCTTGTGCAACGGGCAACAGTAAGTCGAGTGATACTCGATTAACGCCAGGCATGGACTTGACCGCTTCCGTTTGATTTTTGCCTTCCAGCAAAAATACCGGGTAGATCAAGTCACTGCACGATAAGGTGTTTTCTTGAATCAGGCGGCGCGACCAATCATCGCGACGCATCCGGCGGGGTCTATGGGCGGGAAACTGGAATAGTGAGCTCATGGGGTATGTCGGTCGTTAAAGGTGCTGTAATGGATTCAGGTTCAGGAAATAGCCAACTTAGAATCAGTTTATCGGCTTCTTCCAGCCCAATCCGCTTTGTACTCGAAAATAGCTGCGCTGTTAATCGGGAAGATGCCTTAGCGCCGTCACCCAAGTCTGGATCGTACTGCTGCAATTGCTTGGTCACCGCCTCGAGGGCATGGCGACACTCGCTTTTATTCAATTTATCGCATTTACTCAACAAGATATGAATTGGCTTGCCGGTAGGAACGAACCATTGAATCATTTGCTCATCCAGATCCGTAATACCCCGCCTAGCATCAACAATCTGGATCAGGCCCACCAAGGGGTTACGTTGCTGTAAATAGTCGCTTAGAAGGCCATCCCAATGGTATTTAGTTTCTCGGTTAACGGCGGCATAGCCGTACCCCGGCAAGTCCACCAAATAAGCCAATAAGTCCTCTTTAGCAAAAACCCCAAAATAATTGATGTGCTGGGTCCGCCCAGGGGTTTTACTGGCAAAAGCCAACCTTTTTTGATTGCAAAGGACGTTAATGGCAGTGGATTTACCCGCATTTGACCGGCCAGCAAAGGCGACCTCACGCAGCCCCAGCTCAGGCAGGCAGTGGATGTCGTTTACGGTGGTGGCGAAACGCGCTTGAAAGAGTTTAGACATGTGTGCAAGCTATTGTAAAATCACGGAAAATAGTGGAAGAAATGGCGGGCGTCGGTAAATGGGCGTTATCCATGCACTCTTAGGAATTTTTGTTAAGGTAAACATAATGCGTCAATCTGTTCAAATCTCCAAATTAAACGGCTTTCGGGCTGCTGCGCTCACCTTTTTAGCATCGGCAAGCCTCGGTTTTGCTGCCATTGCTGTTGCTGCTGAACCGGCTGCCAAGGCAGCTAAACCGGATGTTGCGATCGGAGAGAAGCTCTATAACAACGGTGATCCACAACGGGGTGTGATTGGCTGCGCAAGCTGCCATGGAGCCGAAGGCAAAAGTGCTGCGGGTGCATGGCCTAAGCTAGCAGCTCAGCACAGCGCCTACACCATTAAGCAATTGAAAAATTACAAAGATGGCACGCGTGCAAATGCGATTATGGCCGGTATGTCAGCTGCGTTGACTGAACAGGATATGGCCAATATCGCTGCATACTTAAATAAGCAAAAGGTATCGCTGGGCGTTGCTCAGAACAAAGAAACCATTGGTTTGGGCAAGCAAATTTACGCAGGTGGCATCGCCGAAAAAGGCATTCCTGCATGTGCGTCATGCCATAGCGCAAATGGCGCCGGTATTCCATCCCAGTATCCTTTGCTCAGTGGACAGTGGGCAGAGTATTCGGTGGCACAACTCGGCTACTTCCGCGATGGTACACGTAAAAATAATGCATCGATGACTGCTATTGCAGGGAAGATGTCAGATATTGAAATTAAAGCGGTCTCAGATTACATAGCGGGATTACGTTAATCTGATCTGCTATGTCTCATCAAAACCCCGCATCCTCATGCGGAGTTTTGCTTTAAGGCAGGGTGCGTTCTCCCGCAAATAGATCGTTGACATGTTCACGATCACGAACCACATAGGCTTTATCGCCATCCACCATGATTTCAGCGGGACGGGCGCGCGTATTGTAGTTTGAAGACATAACAAAGCCGTAGGCTCCAGCAGAGAGGATGGCTAAATAATCACCTTCTTCAATAGCAAGGCTGCGATCACGACCAAGCCAATCGCCCGATTCGCAAACGGGACCGACTACATCATAGGTCTGAGGGGGAAGCTCTTTTTCTTGAATTGGCACAATGGCGTGATAAGCCTCATAAAGCGCCGGGCGCATGAGCTCCGTCATTGCCGTATCGACAATACAAAAATTCTTTTCAGCACCGGGTTTCAGGTACTCCACGCGAGTCAGTAAAACGCCCGCATTGCCAACCAGTGAGCGCCCTGGTTCTAATATGACATCTAGGTGAGCAAAGCCCCGCTCTGCAACATGATTTAGCAGGGTATTTGTAAATTCAGTAATGTCTGGCGGCGTTTCTGTTCCATACGAAATGCCAAGGCCACCACCCAAGTCAAGGTGATGAATTACCACCCCTTCTTTTTTTAGTTGGACCACCAAATCCAATACTTTATCGACGGCATCGAGATAGGGTGCTGTAGTCGTAATTTGAGAGCCAATGTGGCAATCAATTCCAATCACATCGATTTGTGGCAAGAGGGCAGCCTCACGGTAGGTTTTCAGAACCTCGTGGTATGCAATGCCAAACTTGTTGTCTTTTAAGCCAGTAGAGATATAGGGGTGTGTTTGCGCATCGACATCGGGATTCACGCGCAATGAAATCGGTGCGCGGCACTGCAATGCAGTAGCGATGCGATTAATCTGCTGTAGTTCGGGTATGGACTCGACGTTGATGCACTTAACACCAGCCTTAAGTGCGGTTGTGATTTCGGCAGCCGATTTTCCCACCCCTGCAAATACCAAACTGGCAGGCTCGGCACCAATCGCAAGGGCGCGGGCTAGCTCGCCGCCGCTAACCAAATCAAAGCCAGCACCCAAGCGCTTTAAGCAATCCAGAATGGCTAAATTGCTATTGGCTTTCATCGCAAAGTGGATGCGAGCACGGCGCTGGCCATTTTTATCTACACACGCACGATCGTAGGCTTGATAGGCCTCTGTAATCGCGCGCTTACTGTATATGTAGAGCGGCGTTCCATAGTCTTTTGCTAGGCTGGCTAATGGAATATTTTCGGCATACCACTGCCCATCGCGCTGTGAAAAGCCGGCTAAATGAGGCAGGGGGGTGGGGCGGTTGTTGACCATCATTGCTTTACGGGAGCTTGGTTTGGGGCAGGACCTTGAGGGGGGTAGAGCGTGCCTTTAGGCTCAGCTTGGCTTGGAGGATTGGGAACGGGCGGTACCGTGGGCAAGTAGAGTGGACCCCTAACCCCGCATCCCGTAAGGGATATTACAAGTCCAATACCCAGTACGCTGATTAGATTGGCTATCATGATTGTCTCTATTACGAATGATTGAATATAGCATGCAGCAGCCCGATACGAAGCCCAGTAATACAGCGGTAGAAGCAATTGATGATTCGCAATTTCATCAATTGGGAGCGCATCTACTGCAATCCATCGAGCTCGCATTGGAAAATGCCGATGACCTGCTAGATTTAGATCTTGATGTTGCGCGCCAAGGTGGCAATGTCATCAATATTCAGTTTCGAGACCGCAGTGTCATTGTGGTCAACACCCAGCCGCCCCTTCATGAAATTTGGGTAGCAGCAAAGTGCGGGGGTTTTCATTACCGCTGGGCGGGCAGCATGGCCAAGCCTTTGTGGCTCGACACCAAAACCGGCCGTGAATTGCTCAGCGATTTATCGGAGTTTGCTAGTGCGCAAGCAGGCCAGTCACTAAGCATTAAGCTCAAATAAACAATAGACCAGTTTTGTTAGGCTGCGCCAGTGGCGACAAGGGTTTCAATAACAGCCGCATCGGGAAGCTGCTGAATACGTGCTTTACCAATTCCTTCTAAAACAACATAGCGAATTTGCCCGGCCTCAGTTTTTTTATCGACCTGCATTAATTCCATAAAGCGCTGTGCGCCTAATTTGGGCGGCACGATTGGCAATCCCATTGCCTCAATAATTCGCTTAAGGCGCTCGGCATCGGCCTGGCTCATTTTTCCTAAGCGGGCACTTAGATCGGCGGCCATAACCATGCCACAGCCTACCGCTTCTCCATGTAGCCACTCGCCATACCCCAGGCCAGACTCAATCGCATGACCGAAGGTATGACCAAAATTTAAAGTCGCTCTGATGCCACCCTCGCGTTCATCGGCAGAAACGACGGCTGACTTGATCTCACACGAGCGCAAAACAGCATGCGCCATGGCATCGGTATCGCATGCGCGTAATGCGTTGATGTTAGTTTCAATCCAAGTTAAAAAATCAGGATCGGCAATCGCGCCGTGTTTGATGACTTCAGCTAAGCCAGCAGAAAGCTCACGAGCGGGTAGTGTGTGGAGTGTATTTAAATCGGCAATTACAGCGACTGGCTGATGAAACGCGCCAATCATATTTTTCCCTAAAGGATGATTGATGCCAGTTTTGCCGCCAACCGACGAGTCAACTTGAGCAAGCAAGGTGGTAGGCACTTGTATAAACCGAATGCCACGCATAAAGCTGGCAGCGCCAAAGCCTGCCATATCGCCCACCACACCCCCACCTAGCGCCACGATCATACTTTGGCGATCAGCGCCATGCGTAAGCAGCTCATCAAAAATAAGCTGCAAGTGTTGCCAGTCTTTAAATGACTCGCCGTCCGGCAATTCCAGTAGGCGAACTGTTTTGCCCAGTTGGCTTAGGGTATCTGTCAGTGTTTTTGCGTATAGCGGCGCAACGGTTGTATTGCTCACAATAAAAACAGTGCTGCAGGCTTTGAGGTGGGGCTCAAATAATGCTGCCTGTTCAATCAAGTGCGTTCCAATGTAAATGGGATAGCTACGACTACCTAAATCAAGGTGTAATGTTTTCATGTGGAGAGCTCAAGTTGCATCAGTAATGTATGGACGAGTTGATTTACGCTTGGTTTACCTGTCTCGATGACGTGGTGGGCAATTTCGCGGTATAGTGGATCGCGCACTTGGTATAAATTTTCCAACGTTTGCCGCGCGTCGCCCGTTTGTAATAGTGGACGACCTTCGCCACCTTTAGTGCGATGCCAAAGTTCGGTTGGCCCCGCATGCAAATAAATGACAGTACCTCGGCTGTGAAGCAGGGCACGATTTTCTGGAAGAATGACGGCGCCACCACCGGTAGCCAGGATAATCGACTCTTCCTGCGTTGCCTCTTTTATGGCCTGTGCCTCGCGCTTGCGAAAGCCGGCTTCCCCTTCCATTTCAAAGATGACGGGAATTTTGACGCCGCACCGCTCCTCAATTAAGGCATCGGCATCGATAAATCGACGATCCAATTTACGAGCCAATAATTTACCTACCGTCGATTTACCGGCGCCCATAAGACCAACAAGATAAATGTTATTCAGTAAGGAGTTCACCTCCTGATTTTATTAGGGTTTACCAAGAACCGTGGGGGTTATGAAGACCAGCAGCTCGGTTTTGTCGAGTAAGGTGGATTTATGTTGAAAAAAACGCCCAATCAGGGGGATGTCACCCAATAGGGGAACTTTGACTATATCCTCACGCTCCGTGGTTTGGTAGACACCACCAATAATCACGGTTCCACCATTTTCCACGGTCACCTCCGAGCTCAAGTTTTTGGTATCGATGGCATAGCCCTGCTCTGTTTTCATGCCCACGGTGTCTTTGTTGATGGACACCAGCATTGATATCTTTCCATCCGGGTGAATTTTGGGGATGACCTCCAGCCGTAAATTGGCTTTACGAAATTGCAACTTATTCCCCGTTTGGCTGGAGGTCTGATACGGGAGCTCAGTACCTTGTTCAATCGTAGCCTTGACTTGATCGGCGGTCATGATGCGGGGATTTGACAAAATCTTGCCCTGACCATCGCTTTCCAATGCGGATAACTCCATCTGCAGTAGTCGCGTTGCCCCCTTCGACAATAGGGTGGCAGCGATGGTGCTCGGATCAAAGCCGGCTAGGCCCGATGAGCCCAAATCCATGCTACTGATCAATTTGTTGCTGGCCTCGCCTCGAATACCATCGGCATGAAGGCCGAGCTTGATACCTAAATTGCGTGCAAAACGGTGATCTGCCTCGACGATGCGCGCCTCAATCAAAATTTGCTTTGGACTACTAAGGTGATCACCCCCAAATGGCAATGCGGCATCGTCTCTGCGGTGTTTTTGAAAACTCAGAATTTCAGTATGGGGAGCAATCCAGTAAATATCACTCTGTCGAATGATGCCTAAACCCCTGCTAGCCAAAATGGAGTGTAAGGCCGTATTCCACGCCGTATTTTTAAGGTCGACCGACATGCGCCCTTGAATGGATTCACTTAATAAGAAGTTGGTATCGCCAAGGCGAGCCAATATATGCAACAGCGCGCTAACTTCAATGTTGGCAAAATGCAGGCTAACTTTATTATCATGGGCAAGGCTTGCAGATACGGGTGAACTAGCCATACCTGCAACCGAATTGGAGTGGCTACCGGATAGCGCATGTGCCGTTTTGATGGGACTGATTTGAATGATCAGAAACCAAAGTAGGTAAATCACTAGTCCCATGCATTACTCCTTGCTGATCGATATAGAGCGGGTTTTGCCGTTGCTCGATGTGAAGCTTGCGTGCTCGCGTGTAATGGAGCTAAGGCGCCAGCCTTCAACTGCTGGGCTATTTAAGGCAAGATGGAGCATGCGCTCGCCAGTATCAAAAAAACCAGTCAGACCTGAAGTGGAGTTACTCATACCAAGATAGCGCCATCGATTTAGTGCTTGCTCAGCAGGGCTATTTTGCGCAGCGTAGGCGCTTTGGGAAGCTCGAGTCCGCATTGCCTTGTTATTTTGCATTGCCATGTTTTCTAGCGATTCCAAGATGGAAAGCAGCGCGTCCTGATCGTCTTCCAGCTCCTGAGTGAGATTGACAATAAGCTCCTTGACTTCATGGATGCCGTGACCAGTTTCATCAACCACTGCCGGATGAATGGGCTGGGATGCATGCAACACAAATAAAAAATACGTGTTCGTTAAACTGGCGGCCAGGATGCAAAGTGCGAGTGCAAGCCAAATTGGTTTGCCCTGCAACTGGGTGCTCTGCTGTAGCTTATTAAGAGGTGGGCTTGATTTCGCCTGCATCGGATCAGTCTGATGGCTCTTATGGTGGGGAAATTGCTCTGAAAGTCGATTGGCATCTGCTTCATAGGAATGGCGATTCATGGCTCGGCTCTCAGGAATAGAAGGGCTAGGAGGTTGTGTTAGATGACCGATGGCCGGATCCCCTCCTAGTTCACCCAAAATGGCATCAAATGAGTTGGAGGAAATGGATCGCTTCGGCACGCCATGATTTTTGCTGATCACACGGCCATGCACTATCGGATAAAGACAGCATTTGTGTCGGCTAAACTTGATTTACAAGGAGAGAAGCCGCCGACATATAATGCCCACATGGCGCTATCCCCTAAAGACAAGTCACCAGTCAAGCAATCTCTCCAGCGATCGCCTGACGGTCGGTCTTACCGTCCACATCCAGATAAGGTCTCGCTATCGAGCACCATTCGCGGCCCCCTGATTAAAGCGTTTTTAGTATTTATTTTGGCTGGCGGAGCCATGGTGGTTATGTTGATTGCGTATGCATTCATTATTGCCATTCCCAATTTACCGCCGATCTCCGCTTTGGTCGACTACAAGCCGAAAGAGCCGCTTCGTGTTTTTACGGCCGATAAAGTATTAATTGGGGAGTTCGGCGAAGAGCGCCGCACGGTAGTCCCATTGTCCGAGATCCCCTTGCAGATGCGCAATGCGGTATTGGCTATTGAAGACGATCGTTTTTATTCCCACGGCGGAGTTGATTACCTGGGCGTGTTACGAGCCAGTTTGGCTAACCTACGCGGCCGCTTATCGCAGGGTGCATCCACCATCACCATGCAGGTAGCGCGTAATTTTTTCCTCGGTAATGAAAAGACATTCAGCCGAAAAATTTATGAGGTTTTGCTTGCGTGGGAGATTGAATCCAAGCTCTCCAAAGACAAGATTTTAGAAATCTATATGAACCAAATTTTTTTGGGACAGCGTGCGTATGGATTTTCAAGTGCGGCACAAATTTACTTTGGTAAAAATCTGAAGGATTTAAGCATCGCAGAGTCTGCCATGTTGGCCGGCTTACCCAAGGCACCATCGGCTTATAACCCAGTGAGTAATTTTCGCCGCGCTAAGATTCGCCAAGAATACATCTTGCAGCGTATGCGTGATTTGACTTACATTACCCCAGAGCAATATCAAGTAGCCATGGCCGAGCAGCTGCGGGTGCGCGGTCTCGGAAACGAATTCGCTACGCGGGCAGATTTTGCAGCGGAGATGGTTCGTCAACTCTTATTTAGCCAATACGGTGAAGCTATTTATTCACAAGGCTTAAGCGTTTACACCACCTTAATTAAAGCGGATCAAGATGCAGCCTATGACGCGGTGCGCCGCGGTATTTTCGACTACGACTTGCGGCACGCCTACCGCGGCCCAGAGGGCTTTATTGATTTACCTGAAGATGAAGTAAAACGGCAGCGTGCAATTGACGTAGCCCTACTCGATTACCCGCCATTGGACGAGCTGCAGTCAGGCGTGGTTCTACAGGTCAAACCAAAAGAGTTACTCGTCATGATTGCGACGGGTGATGTGATTTCCATCAAGGGCGATGGTTTAAAACTGGCATCGGCGTCCTTAACGGACAGTTCACAACCTAAAAAACGCTTACGCCCCGGCGCTGTGGTTCGACTGTTATCCGACAGTGGTATTTGGAAGTTGGCGCAATTACCGCAGGTGGAGGCGGCTTTTGTGGCCTTGGACCCTGAAAATGGCGCCATCCTCTCTTTAGTAGGCGGTTTTGATTTTCGTCGCAATCAATTCAATCACGTAACGCAAGCACAGCGTCAACCGGGATCAGCGTTTAAGCCCTTCATATACGCAGCTGCAATTGAAAAAGGCTTTAACCCGAGTACCTCAGTTAATGATGCACCCCTATCGATTGGCAGCCTAGAAACAGGTAGTCAAGCATGGGAGCCAAAAAACTACGATGGAAAGTTTGAAGGCTTTATGTCCTTGCGAGCCGCCTTATCCAAGTCTAAAAATCTAGTATCGGTGCGTGTAATACGCAAAATTGGTCCGTCGTATGCACAAGATTTCATTCAGCGCTTTGGTTTTGAGCCAGAAAAACATCCCCCTTATTTAACGATGGCCTTGGGTGCTGGATCGGCTACCCCATTGCAAATGGCAGCGGCCTACAGTGTATTTGCTAATGGAGGTTATCGTGTTGACCCCTTCCTCATTAATAAGATGGTGGACTCAAAGGGCGTTGTACTTTTTGAGGCTCAGCCAGTGAGAGCAAATGTCGACGCAACTCGGGTGCTGGATGCGCGTACCGCCTTTGTCATGGACAGCATGTTGCAAGAGGTGACTAAGTCGGGAACGGCGGCTAGCGCCAGAGCCAAACTCGGTCGTACCGATTTGGCGGGAAAGACAGGGACAACCAATGACTCCCATGACGCCTGGTTTGCGGGCTACAACCCTGATGTGGTGGCGGTAGCTTGGATTGGATTTGATCGACCGCGTAGTCTTGGTGATCGGGAAACCGGCGGTGGATTAGCGCTGCCGGTTTGGACCTCATTTATGACGACCGCACTGAAGGGTAAGCCAGAGGTAAGCAGACTAGTTCCGGCGGGCGTAGTGCAATCTGGTGGCGATTGGTTTATTCCAGACTTTGCCCCGCCGGACGGCTTGACTACCCTAAACTGAGGCTAGCGGCGTCATGGCTCGCCAAGCGCGTATTATTATTCTGGGGCAAGCCATGCATATACTGGTGCGTAGCAATCACCGTGAGATGCTGTTTCAGGAGCAGACGGATTACGCCGTTTACCTCGATTGGTTGCGCAGTGCAGCTTCCCACTTTTCTGTGGCAGTGCATGCCTATGTGCTGATGCCCAATCATGCGCATTTTCTCGTCAGCCCGAAAGAGGCGAATTCCTTAGCAAAGCTCATGCAGTCGCTGGGGCGTCGATACGCGCAATTCTTTAACCAAAAACACGGCCACCGTGGCAGTATTTGGGAGGGCCGCTTTCGTTCCTCCTTAATTGACCCCAATTATGTTTTGCGCTGCCAGCGCTACATAGAGCTCAATCCAGTGCGTAGCGGCCTTGAATCACGACCTGCAGATTGCCAATGGACGAGTTATGCAAGCCATACCGGAGTGAGGGCGGAGTCCTGGCTTCAAGACCACCCCCTCTTTTGGGGATTAGGCAATACCCCCTTTGAACGTCAAATGGCCTGGGCAGACTTTGTCAAGGACGGCGCCACCCACAGGGAAGACCGGGAAATTACGGAGGCACTACTGCGCTCGAAGCCTTGGGTGAGCCCAGAATTCGCAAAAGTTCTCTTTAAAGGAGATGCAGAAGCGCTTCGAATAAGGCCACGCGGGCGCCCAGTCAAAAATCCAGTGCCAGAAACCGTACAAATCAAGGGCAGCTAGCAAGAAAGCTGCAAGGATATAGAAGCGGTGGAGTATCTTCACTCTGTCCCTAATAAAAAGAGCGCCTTCCATTCCAGCCCATTTTAAAAGGGACAGAGTCATTAAAAAAGGATTGCACTTGCCTGGGTATTCCCCTATATTTGATGTCCCATCATTATTAGTGCCATTGTTGGCGCCGTAATCGAGACACATTATGAATAGCAAAATCACCCAAATTACTACCGATACGCAACAAGCAGAGACCGACACAATCAGACCAGTTGCACAGGGTTTATATGATCCTGCCAATGAACACGATGCGTGTGGTGTTGGATTTGTTGCGCACATCAAAGGTAAAAAATCCCATTCGATCGTGTCGCAGGGTTTGCAGATATTAGAAAACTTAGACCATCGCGGCGCGGTTGGTGCCGACCCCCTGATGGGCGATGGCGCAGGAATATTGATACAGATACCTGATCGCCTTTATCGCGAAGAAATGGCTAAGCAGGATGTAAATCTTCCACCGTTTGGTGAATACGGTGTTGGCATGATCTTTTTGCCAAAAGAAAGTGCATCGCGTTTGGCTTGTGAGCAAGAACTAGAGCGGACAGTTCGCCTGGAAGGTCAAGTAGTGCTCGGATGGCGCGATGTGCCGATAGATACGAAATTACCGATGTCGCCAACGGTACAAAAGACAGAGCCATTCATTCGTCAAATTTTCATTGGGCGCGGCCGCGACATCATGACAACCGATGCCTTAGAGCGCAAGCTCTACGTCATCCGCAAAACCGCAAGCCACGCCATTCAAGATTTGCACTTAAAGCACGGCAAAGAGTATTTTGTCGCCTCAATGTCGGCACGTACTATTGTGTATAAAGGGCTGCTGCTTGCAAATCAAGTGGGTGCTTATTACTTAGACTTACAAGATCAGCGTTGTGTCTCTGCATTAGCCTTAGTGCATCAGCGGTTCTCTACGAACACCTTCCCAGCATGGGAGTTGGCCCACCCCTATCGCATGATTGCGCACAATGGCGAGATTAATACCGTAAAAGGAAACGTCAATTGGGTAAACGCACGTACTGGTGCGATCAGCTCTCCCGTACTAGGCGACGATCTGCAAAAATTATGGCCACTGATTTACCCGGGGCAGTCCGATACCGCCTGTTTTGATAACTGTTTAGAGCTACTGGTCATGGCAGGTTACCCCTTAGCGCAAGCCATGATGATGATGATTCCAGAGGCATGGGAACAGCACACCCTAATGGATGAAAACCGCCGTGCCTTTTATGAATACCATGCAGCCATGATGGAGCCATGGGATGGCCCAGCGGCCATGGCATTTACCGACGGTCGTCAAATTGGCGCTACCCTCGATCGCAATGGTTTGCGTCCAGCCCGCTACTACGTCACTGACGATGACCTGGTCATCATGGGCTCTGAGGCAGGCGTTCTTCCAGTGCCCGAAAATAAGATTGTGCAAAAGTGGCGCTTGCAACCCGGCAAGATGTTCATGATCGATATGGAGCAAGGTCGCATCATTGATGACGTCGAACTCAAAGATGCTGTATCCAAAGCAAAACCCTACAAGAGCTGGATTGATGCGGTACGCGTTAAATTGGATGAAGTGGATTTGTCGAAAAAAGATAGCATCGATGAGCAGGCGCATATTCGGCCAGCGGCCAAGTTATTAGATCGCCAGCAAGCATTTGGCTATAGCCAAGAAGACCTCAAGTATTTAATGGCACCGATGGCAGTAGGTGGCGAGGAGGCAATTGGTTCCATGGGTAATGACAGCCCATTGGCTGTGTTATCAAATAAAGATAAATCACTTTACAACTACTTTAAGCAACTCTTTGCTCAGGTCACCAATCCTCCAATCGATTCGATTCGGGAAAACATGGTGATGTCATTGGTTTCATTCGTTGGACCAAAGCCTAACTTGCTGGATACCAACAACATTAATCCGCCAATGCGCTTAGAGGTCAGCCAGCCTATTTTGGATTTTGAAGAGATGGCGAAGATTCGCCACATTGAGCACTACACCAATGGCAAGTTCCGCACCTACGAATTAGACATCTGCTATCCAGTCGCGTGGGGCAAAGAGGGCATTGAGGCACGTCTAGCATCCCTCTGTGCTGAGGCTGCTGACGCAGTTAGCCTTGGCTTCAATATTGTGCTGATTAGCGATCGTCAAGTGGATGAAAAGCACGTAGCCATACCAGCGTTGTTGGCGACCTCTGCAATTCATCAGCATTTGGTTGCCAAAGGCTTGCGTACCAGCGTTGGTTTAGTGGTAGAGACTGGAAGTGCGCGCGAGACCCATCACTTTGCATTGCTCGCAGGCTATGGCGCAGAAGCCATTCACCCCTTCTTGGCGATGGAGACCTTAGCGGAAATGGCAAAGGGTTTACCGGGTGATTTGTCACCAGAAAAAGCCATTAAAAATTATGTCAAGGCCGTTGGTAAGGGTTTGCAAAAGGTCATGTCGAAAATGGGCATCTCAACCTATATGTCGTATACCGGATCACAAATTTTTGAGGCCATTGGGCTGAATCAGGAAGTGATTCAAAAGTACTTTAAAAATACGCCATCGAATGTAGGCGGCATTGGTGTTTTTGAAATTGCCGAAGAGGCCTTACACATGCATCAGCAGGCGTTTGGAAATGACCCCGTGTTGACCAATATGCTCGAAGCAGGCGGTGAGTACGCGTACCGGGTGCGCGGTGAGAACCACATGTGGACACCAGATACGATTGCAAAGCTACAGCATGCAACGCGCACTGGCTCGGATAAGGGCTACCAGACATACAAAGAGTACGCCAATATCATCAACGATCAAAGCAAGCGGCAGATGACTTTGCGCGGCTTGTTTGAATTTAAGCTCGACCCCGCTAAAGCCATACCGCTGGATGAAGTTGAACCAGCAAAAGAAATTGTTAAACGTTTTGCAACCGGAGCGATGTCCTTGGGTTCGATTTCAACCGAGGCGCATGCAACTCTAGCAATTGCTATGAACCGCATTGGCGGCAAGTCCAATACGGGCGAGGGCGGTGAGGACCCCAATCGTTACAAGAATGAGCTCAAAGGTATTCCGATTCGCAAGGGCGAGAGTCTTGCAAGCATTCTGGGAAGCGATGTTGTTGAAGCCAATATTCCATTGGAAGATGGCGACTCCCTGCGCTCGAAAATTAAGCAAGTAGCATCGGGCCGCTTTGGCGTTACTGCCGAGTATTTGCGCTCAGCAGATCAGTTGCAGATCAAAATGGCGCAAGGCGCAAAACCCGGTGAGGGCGGTCAGTTGCCTGGCAGCAAGGTATCCGATTACATCGGTAAGTTGCGCTTCTCGGTACCTGGTGTTGGTTTGATTTCCCCACCTCCGCACCATGACATTTATTCGATTGAAGACATTGCGCAGTTGATTCATGACCTCAAAAACGCCAATCCAAAAGCCGATGTATCTGTCAAGCTTGTAGCTGAAGTGGGCGTGGGTACCGTAGCTGCTGGGGTAGCGAAGGCCAAAGCAGATCACGTGGTGATCGCAGGTCACGATGGCGGCACGGGTGCATCGCCACTTTCGTCGATTAAGCATGCAGGCTCCCCATGGGAGCTTGGCCTTGCTGAAACCCAACAAACCTTGGTATTGAATCGCTTACGTAGCCGCATTCGGGTTCAGGCCGATGGCCAAATGAAAACTGGTCGTGATGTGGTAATAGGGGCATTACTCGGAGCGGATGAGTTTGGTTTCGCCACTGCACCACTAGTAGTAGAAGGTTGCATCATGATGCGCAAGTGCCACTTAAATACCTGCCCAGTAGGTGTAGCCACACAAGATCCAGAGTTACGAAAAAAGTTTTCAGGCAAGCCAGAGCACGTGGTTAATTTCTTCTTCTTTATTGCAGAAGAGGTCCGTGAAATCATGGCCCAATTAGGCATACGTAAGTTTGATGATCTGATTGGCCGAGTTGATTTGCTTGATACGCGCAAGGGCATTGACAACTGGAAGACCCATGGTTTGGATTTCAGTAAGATTTTTGCAGCGCCTGCAGTTCCAGCCGATGTGCCGCGCTATCACGTGCTGACACAAGACCACGGACTCGGCGGCGCCTTGGATCACGTCCTGATTGAGAAGAGTGAGCCCGCCCTTGAGCGCGGAGAAAAAGTCTCTTTCATTGTTTCTGTGAAGAACGTGAACCGCACGGTTGGTGCAATGCTCTCCGGTGAAATCGCCCAGCGTTATGGCCATGCCGGCTTACCCGATGACACGATTCACATTCAACTCAATGGCACTGCAGGACAAAGCTTTGCTGCATTCTTGGCCCACGGGGTTACCTTAGACTTAGTAGGCGATGCCAATGATTACGTTGGCAAAGGGCTATCGGGTGGACGCGTGATTGTACGGGCACCACATGAGTTCCGTGGCGATACCGCAAAAAACATCATTGTTGGCAATACGGTTTTGTATGGCGCGATTAGTGGCGAGGCCTTCTTTAATGGCGTAGCTGGAGAGCGTTTTGCGGTGCGCAACTCTGGTGCTACGGCGGTCGTCGAGGGTACCGGCGATCACGGTTGTGAGTACATGACGGGTGGAACGGTGGTAGTTCTGGGTGAAACCGGACGTAACTTTGCTGCTGGTATGAGCGGCGGTGTTGCATATGTATACGACCATGATGGTTTGTTTGCAAAGCGCTGCAATACCAGTATGGCCACACTAGAAAAAGTACTATCCCATGCGGAGCAGGTGGCCAGCATTTCGGAATCCGAATGGCATGCGCCAATCGATGTGAAAGATGGCGGTCAGCGCCTCAGCGATGAGCACATTCTAAAAGCCTTGATTGAGCGTCATTTCCGTTACACCGGGTCCGAGCGTGCGAAGGCTTTGCTCGCAGATTGGGATCAATCCCGTGCGCGCTTTATTAAAGTCCACCCCACCGAATACAAACGGGCCTTGGGCGAGCTTTGGGAAAAAGCACAAACCAATGCAAAAGCGATTGCTTAAGTAATTAATACGATATTGAAGGAGTAGTTGAGATGGGTAAGGTCACTGGATTTATGGAGTTTGAACGTGTTAAGGAAAGCTACGAGGCTCCGGTAACGCGCCTACATCATTACAAAGAGTTCATTACGGCGCTAAGCGATGATGAGGCTAAGGTTCAAAGTGCCCGTTGCATGGATTGCGGTATTCCATTTTGCAATAATGGATGCCCCGTCAACAACATCATTCCGGACTTTAATGAACTGGTTTTTCAGGGCGACTGGAAAAATGCCATTGAGGTATTGCACTCCACTAACAACTTCCCTGAATTTACTGGACGCATTTGTCCGGCTCCCTGTGAGTCTGCTTGTACCCTCGGCATCAATCGCGATGCGGTTGGCATCAAATCGATTGAGCATGCGATCATTGATCGTGCTTGGGAGAATGGTTGGGTCAAGCCCATGCCAGCTAAAACCAAAACCGGAAAAAAAGTAGCGATTGTCGGATCAGGCCCTGCTGGCATGGCCGCAGCCCAGCAGTTGGCGCGTGCCGGCCACGATGTCACCGTATATGAGAAGAATGATCGGGTGGGTGGACTGTTGCGCTATGGTATCCCTGACTTCAAAATGGAAAAGTGGTTAATTGATCGCCGCGTGGAGCAAATGCAAGCCGAGGGCGTTGTCTTTGCTACTGGCGTTTATGTGGGCAAAGAGGCAGTGGGTTCGGAAGTCAAAAACTACTCTAATAAAACAGTCACCCCAGAACAATTAATGCAGGACTTCGATGCTGTGGTGATTAGTGGCGGCGCAGAGCAGCCCCGCGACTTGCCAGTTCCAGGACGCGAGTTGGAAGGCATTCATTACGCTTTGGAATTCTTGATCCCTCAGAACAAAGAGGTGGCGGGCGACTCACAAAATGGCATTCGCGCAACGGGTAAGCACGTTGTGGTGATTGGCGGCGGCGATACCGGTTCGGATTGCGTTGGCACTTCAAATCGCCACGGTGCGAATCACGTGACCCAATTTGAACTCTTGCCCCAGCCACCCGAGGAAGAAAATAAGCCCTTGGTTTGGCCGTATTGGCCAACCAAGTTGCGCACCTCTTCATCGCATGAAGAAGGCTGTGAGCGGGATTGGTCGGTAGGCACAAAACGCTTTGAGGGCAAAAACGGTAAGGTTGAAAAACTGATTGGCGTTCGCTTGGAGTGGCAAGGCGGTAAGATGACGGAAGTGCCTAATTCGGAGTTTGAGATCAAAGCTGATCTCGTTCTCTTAGCCATGGGTTTTGTGTCCCCTGCACAGCAAGTCCTGAATGCATTTGGCGTTGACAAAGATGCGCGGGGCAATGCCAAGGCAACAGTCGATGGTCAAAAAGCGTACCAAACTAATGTAGCCAAGGTATTTGCTGCCGGCGATATGCGCCGGGGCCAGTCTTTAGTGGTCTGGGCAATACGAGAAGGCCGTCAGTGTGCACATGCAGTAGATTCCTATTTAATGGGCTCATCGCTACTACCGCTATAAAATAAGCTAATCGACTACCCCATATAGAGCCACGCATTGAACCGTTCTGAATCGTTACCAAGTAATAGTGGCCAAGATGTTGTTGTCTCGATTCAGGACGTTAACTTTTCGTATGCACCGGGTGAGCGTCAGATTCTGTCTGGCCTCAATATGGAGTTTCGCCGCGGCAAGGTAGTCGCCGTCATGGGCGGCTCGGGTTGTGGCAAAACAACCGTCTTGCGTTTAATTGGCGGCCAAGTCACCACAACCGAAGGTAAGGTTCTATTCGAAAGTTGTAACGTTGGTCAAATGAGTAGTGCGCAGTTGATGCAGGCGCGCCGGCGTATGGGTATGCTGTTTCAGTTTGGCGCTTTGTTTACCGACCTCAGCGTCTTTGAAAATGTTGCCTTTCCGCTGCGCGAGCATACCAATCTCAGCGAGGACTTGTTGCGCAGCCTTGTGCTCATGAAACTCAATGCTGTTGGTTTGCGTGGCGCGCGTGATTTGATGCCCGGGCAAATCTCGGGCGGCATGGCAAGGCGTGTGGCACTCGCGCGCGCGATTGCACTTGATCCGCCGCTGATCATGTACGACGAGCCTTTTGCTGGTTTAGACCCGATTGCGCTGGGTATTACAGCGCGCTTAATTCGAGACTTAAATACGGCGCTTGGCGCTACCAGTATTGTGGTTACGCACGATGTCGAAGAAACGTTTGCGATTGCAGACTATGTGTATTTCATTGCCAACGGAAAAATTGGCGCGCAAGGCACACCCGATGAACTCAATCGTTCAAGCGATCCATTTGTGCGCCAGTTTTTAGATGCCTCACCCGATGGCCCTGTGCCATTTCATTATCCCGGTGCAGACCTCTTGGATGATTTTGCTGCCCAGGTAGGTGCGCGATGATTCTGCGTAAAGCAATCGATCTACTCGGTGATCTCGGATTCTTTATCCGCAGCAATATTACTAGCCTTGGCCACGCTACGCGCATGTTCATCGCGGTCATAGCGCGCTCAGCTCCGTTATTAAAGCGCCCCCGCTTGGTTTCGGATCAAATCCTCTTTATTGGCAATCACTCCTTTGTGATTATTGCGGTCTCGGGCTTATTCGTGGGCTTTGTACTTGGCCTGCAGGGCTACTACACCCTGAATCGCTATGGCTCGGAACAGGCACTCGGTTTATTAGTGGCCTTGTCGCTCACCCGGGAACTGGGCCCCGTAATTACCGCCCTTCTTTTTGCAGGCAGGGCAGGCACTTCGCTTACAGCAGAAATTGGCCTGATGAAAGCGGGTGAACAATTGAGTGCGATGGAGATGATGGCCGTTGATCCTTTAAGCCGTGTGGTAGCGCCGCGCCTGTGGGCTGGCATTATTTCCATGCCGATTTTGGCAACGATTTTTACTGCAGTTGGCGTGGTTGGCGGTTACTTTGTCGGCGTGCCATTAATTGGCGTTGATTCCGGGGCATTTTGGTCACAAATGCAGGGTGGTGTTGACCTCTTTTCCGATATTGGTAATGGCTTAATTAAGAGTGTCGTATTTGGGGTGGTTGTGACATTTATCGCCCTCTATCAAGGATTTGAGGCAAAACCAACGCCAGAAGGGGTATCCCAAGCGACCACCCGCACGGTTGTGATTTCATCCTTGGCGGTATTGGCTTTGGATTTCTTACTGACCGCCTTGATGTTCTCTAATTAATGATGAAATGCAGAAGGATTAAACTGAGGTCCATATGAGAAAAAGTGCGATTGACGTTTGGGTGGGGATTTTTGTTGCCATTGGCTTATTGGCCGCGCTTTTCTTGGCACTCAAGGTGGGTAATATGAATGCTGTCTCATTTCAGCCTACCTATACCATCACCGCTCGCTTTGACAACATCGGCGGCCTAAAGCCGCGTGCACCCGTTAAAAGCGCTGGTGTGGTTGTTGGTCGTATTGCAGATATTCGCTTTGATGACACGACTTACCAAGCCACCGTCACCATGACGCTGGAGCGGAGCTACCAATTTCCAAAAGACTCAGCCGCCAAGATTTTGACTTCGGGCTTGCTGGGCGAGCAATACGTTGGGCTTGAGGCTGGCGGCTCAGATCAAATGCTGGCGCAGGGCAATATGATTACGCAAACCCAATCGGCTGTTGTGCTCGAAAACCTCATCAGTCAATTTTTGTACAACAAGGCAGCCGATGGCGGTAAAGATGAAGGCGCCAAAAAGTGATTTTTTGGATGCGATCCTTTCTGAGGCAAAGCGCGAAGCGCGGTTTAATCGCGGTGTTGTGCGTCAGCATGATTGGGTGTGCCACCATTCCGGCAGGTACCCAGCCGTCAGCGCAAGACCCCTGGGAGTCATTTAACCGCTCCGTCTTCATCTTCAATGAAGGCTTAGATAATTATCTTTTAAAGCCCGTAACTACTGGCTATCGCTATGTGGTGCCCTCGGTAGCGCGGGATGGCATTAACAATTTTTTTGGTAACTACAACGACATTTACAGTGCACTGAATCAATTGCTACAAGGCAATCCAGGTTTGGCAGCGAAGGGTTTGATGCGGGTTGTAGTTAATACGATTTTTGGTTTAGGTGGGTTTATAGATATGGCAACGCCGGGTGGGCTGCCTAAGAATAAGGCTGACTTTGGACAAACGTTTGGCGTATGGGGAATTCCATCCGGACCTTATGTGGTATTGCCGTTTTTTGGGCCGAGCTCAGTACGGGATACCTTTGGAACAGCCGCTGATATAGAGACTGATTACTTACTGCGCTTACTGCCCGATGTGGCCTTGCGAAATAGCCTGACTGGCTTACGTATCGTCAACGCTCGAAATAATTACTACCAGGCCGGCGATCTTCTGGAGGGTGCAGCGATTGATAAGTATTCCTTTGTTCGGGATGGGTATATTCAGCGTCGGCAGTACCAAATTGAGCAAAGCAAGGCAGGCGATGATGATGAAGAAATGATGCCGCCGTTTCAAAATCCCTACGAGTAAGCTGATTTCCAATAATGCGCCCCAATTGCTGGGCGCACTAGAGGGAGCTAAAATGAACTTCATTGCTTGATTTATTGCAGCATTCAATAAGAGCCCTAACAGAACATGAAAATTCACACTTCTTTGCCGATTTGGGCTGCCTTTATGGCGCTTGCATTCGTAAATCCAGTAAGCGCGCAAAGCGCCCCCATCGATGAATCCACCCCAAATGGATTAATTCGTAGCATCGTGAGTGAGGTAATGGCCTCAATCAAGGCCGACCCAGAAATTCAAAAAGGTAATATTCCGCGGGTAGTCGATCTCGTAGAAAAGAAAATTGTCCCGTATACCGATATGCGGCGCACTACCGAGATGTCGATGGGCCCCAATTGGAGAAAGGCAACTCCAGAGCAGCAAGCACAACTTATCGCAGAATTCAAAACCCTGTTGATTCGAACCTATTCGGGCGCATTAAGCCAGGTGCGTGATCAAACGGTTCAGTACAAAGCCTTGCGCGCGGCGCCTACCGACACAGAGGTGATTGTGCGCACGGTCGTGTTGGGCCGTGGTGATCCTATACCGCTGGATTATCGTTTAGAAAAAACGCCCGCTGGCTGGAGGGTCTATG